>Ga0105241_10001142_pt1 | contig 20213 bp, 15 predicted proteins | sample KBSC64metaG_FD_80422 | JGI IMG/M metagenome (GOLD analysis project Ga0105241, IMG submission 80422) | Corn rhizosphere microbial communities from Kellogg Biological Station, Michigan, USA - KBS C6-4 metaG | ecosystem: Host-associated > Plants > Roots > Rhizosphere > Soil | place: Michigan, USA... | reverse complement strand
CTCCCATCCTGCTTCGATCACGCGCACGGTAATTGGATCGAGAGCCAGTGCGCTATCGCTGTTCCACTCTGCCCATTCCACCCAGCGGACTGCCTCTGCATCGGATGCTGCTCTCAACGATCCTCCAATAACCCGGCAGAGGTAATCGGCGATGACGTAGTGATACCGCACGCGCTCGCCGCCCGGCCCCTCTTCTCGCACGATGCGATCCAGAAGCTCGATGAGTTCTAGTGGTTCCACCTGAAGTCCCGTTTCTTCCCCAACCTCCCGAATAACCCCCTGGTGCAGAGACTCTCCGACCTCGAGCATGCCGCCAGGCAACGACCAGTTCCCTTTCAAGGGCTCGCGGCCGCGCTGAACCAGCAGCACGCGTCCGCCATCGACCACCACGGCTCCCACTCCCACGATAGGAGCCTTAGGGAACTCGCGTTGAATCGCTTCGGGCATTTGTCAACCTCTAGCATAGATGGCTATCTAACACTTGCGTACCGAGTTGAGCCCGAATCCACCTCTCTTGCATCCGATCAACCCGAGTATCATCAAATTGAATGGGGAGAACAGGATGGCGGAGTTTACGCTGCGCATTGACGGAATGCATTGCGGCTCCTGTGTCCGGCGTGTCACACAGGCGTTGAATTCGACCGAAGGCGTCAAGGTCGAGGAGGTTCGGATCGGAGCTGCCAGGTTGAAATCAGAAGATCGTCAACCGGTTGATGCTGCCATCGCCGCACTGGGAAAGGCCGGATACTCGGCTCACCTGGAACACTAAGCCCAAAGATGCCCGCGCAAGAAACAGAGTCGCTCACGCTACCCGTAATCGGGATGACCTGTGCTGCCTGCCAGCACCACGTTGAAAGCGCGCTCAAAGAAACGGCAGGGGTCAAGTCCGCCCACGTCGATCTGATGGCGAATCGGGCGAACGTTGTTTTCGATCCACAAGAAGCTTCCGCCGAACTGCTCCTGCAAGCGATTCGCGGAGCGGGCTACGATGCGGTGCTTCCTCGCGCAGGAGTAGTCAGCGCGCAAAGCTCAGACGAGGCAGAAACATTAGCCAAAGCCGTGGCGACTCTCATCGGCGGTGGTATCGCAATGCTACTCGCGATGCCGCTCAGCTCGGAGATGGGACCGGCAGATCACTTCCTCATGCACGTCCTGCCCTCGCTGTACTTTCAAACCACCCACGACGCACTACGCTGGACGCTTCTCATCCTCACAGCAGTCCTCATGGTTTGGGCAGGCCGCGGTATTTACTTTGCTGCTGCCAGGGCCCTGCGGCATGGCGGCACCAACATGAACACGCTTGTGAGCCTGGGCACCGGTGTGGCTTTCTTGTACTCGGCCTACGGAACGATCTCTCCCGCGCCGGGGCGAGACATGTACTATGACGCGGTTCTTTTGATCCTCGGATTTCTCCTGCTCGGAAAGGCATTGGAGGCCCGCGCCAAGCGCCACGCTCTCGCCGCCGTGAACGCCTTAAGCAAGCTTCGGCCCTCTGTCGCGCGTCGCATCATGGATGGAGTGCAAACTCTCGTTCCCCTCGAGGAAGTCCGGGTTGGCGATCATGTACTGGTTCTTCCCGGCGAGCGCTTCCCTGTCGACGCAACCATCCGCGAAGGCCGCACCAGCGTAGACGAGTCGATGCTTACAGGTGAATCCACTCCGCTGGCGCGAGAAGAGGGAGATCGAGTTCTAGCCGGTTCACTGAATTATGAAGGCGCGGTTGTGTGCCGCGCGGAGTCGCTGGGCGAAGACACGGTTCTCGCCCAGATCACTCGCATGGTTGAGCAGGCGCAATCTTCGCGCGCGCCCACTCAACGAATGGCCGATCGAGCCAGCGCCATCTTCGTGCCGATCGTGTTGCTGCTTTCCGCCATCACCTTCAGTGCGTGGTATTTCTCCGCAAGCTCCGCGTCAATGGCGCTCGCTGCAACCGTCTCCGTATTGGTTATCGCCTGTCCCTGTGCCATGGGGCTGGCTGTTCCTGCCGCGTTGACCGTTGCGGTCGGGCGAGGTGCCCAGATCGGCGTGTTATTCAAAGGCGGAGAGGCCCTGGAACGCACCGCCAACTTGAATGCAATTGTCCTGGACAAAACAGGAACGCTGACCTCCGGTCGGCCGGTTTTGCAGGCCGTGCGCCCAGTGAAGGGTTACTCCGAAGAGGACCTGCTGCGGCTCGCCGCAGCCGCTGAAGAGCGCTCGAATCATCCGCTCGCGCATGCTGTTGTGGACTACGCCAAGGCACAGTCCATAAAGTGGGCGCCCGCCCAGGACGTTAAGGTGATTCCCGGGCGCGGGCTCGCCGCGCGCGTGGAAGATTACGATTGCCTCATCGGCAATGAAGCGCTCTTCCAGGAGTATGGAATCCGTTTTCCGGATACGGTTCCTCCCACAAAGCCCGGTACCACGCGTCTGTGGATAGCCCTCGACAATCAATCCATCGGCTGCATGGATGCACGGGACACGCTGCGTCCTGATGCTGCTGAAGCCATTGCCTCCCTGAAAGACAAAGGTCTTCGCGTGCTCATGCTCACAGGAGACTCGGCAGCCGCTTCGGCCCCCATCGCAAACCAGGCCGGCATTGGAGAGATTGAAGCCGGACTCGACCCGGCCGGCAAACTGGCGCGCATCCGCTCCCTCCAGCAAGAGGGTCTGCGTGTCGCCATGGTGGGAGACGGTATCAACGATGCCGCGGCGCTCGCTCAAGCCGATGCCGGATTCTCCATGGGAACCGGCGCAGACCTTGCGCAGGAGGCCGGAGACGTCCTGCTCGTGCGGGCTCAGCCGGGATCCATCCTTTCAGCAATCGAGCTTGCCGAGTCGACGGTGAAAGTAATGCGGCAAAACCTGATATGGGCCGCTGGATACAACATCCTCGGTATCCCACTCGCAGCCGGAGTCCTGTATCCCGCATTTCACGTCTTGCTCAGCCCCTGGATCGCCGCGGCCGCGATGGCGTTGAGTTCTGTCAGCGTACTGAGCAACAGTCTGCGTCTTCGCGCGTGGAAGCCAAGCCGTTGACGTTAAACTAACGGCAGAGCCCTCGACGTGCGCATCCTGACCCGGTACATTCTCGGCGAGATCCTCTCGTACACGCTCATCGGATGCGCTGTCTTCACGTTCATCCTGTTCATACGAGATCTCAATCACATCCTGGAAGCCGTGGTGCGCAACAGCTCCACCTTCGGAAGTATCGTTGAGATTTTCACTTTCAGCTTGCCCAACACCTTCAAGGTTACGATTCCCATGGCTGTGCTGGTCGGAATTCTGCTCGGACTCAGCCGCTTGGCCGCCGACAGCGAGATCATCGCCATGCGAGCCTCCGGCCTGGGCGTGTGGTTCTTTGTGCGCGTTGCCTCGATGGTGGCCATCGGCGGAACGCTGCTCGGACTTGCCAACGCCCTCTTCATCGTCCCGCGCGCAAACCGATCCATTCTGGAGATGGAGCAAGAACTTGAAACCTCCCAGGCTTCGTTTGAAATTCAACCGCGAGTCTTCTACGAAGATTTCAGGAATGCCGTGTTGTACGTGCAGAATGTACGCGGCGGCACAGGGGCATCAAACTGGGATAAGGTCTTCATGGCCGACCTGTCAGATCCCGGAAACCCGATCATAACGACCGCCGAATCTGCAACCGTTGTCAGCGATTCATCCCAAGAACTGCTGATGCGCCTCCGCAATGGCTCCCGCCATGAAACCGTTAGCGGTCAGCCCCAGCAGTACAACATTTCTACGTTCTCACAAACGGATCTGCCGCTCTCGCTCGGTCCCCAGGGTGAAACTCATCTCGGACGGTTGGACACCGCGATTTATGCCTTGCCGATGCGCGCCCTGATCGCCCGCACGCATGGGCCCGATGCAAGAAGGTATCAGCTCGAGTTGCATACTCGATTCTCTTATCCCGCTGCCTGCCTGGTGCTGATGCTCGTGGGCGTTCCGCTGGGAATCATTTCCCGGCGCGGCGGCAAAAGTTCTGGTCTCGTATTCACCGTCCTGCTCGTACTGGTCTACTACGTTCTCTCGTACACGGGGATCGCGCTGAGCCGCCAGGGAAAACTCAGCCCCTTTCTCGGTGTGTGGATGGCGAACCTCATTTTCGCCCTCGCCGGTGTGTTTTTGCTCTGGCAGATGGCCAGCGGAGGGCGCGTCCTGAGCGCGATATCGGGCCTACTGTCGCGTACCCGGCCGGCGCTTCCCATCAAGGCCGATGGAAATCATCTCACGCAACTCCTCGAGAAGTTGCAGCCCCGCGCTGTGCGCATTGGCTCACGGGGCGTCTTCCCTCGCCTCCTGGACGCCTACGTAGTCCGCGAATTTTTCGGGATGTTCCTGCTCGTGCTGGCCAGCTTCGTGATCCTGATGCTTGTCTTCACTTTCTTCGAGCTCGTGGGAGACATCATCCGCAATCACGTTCCGCTGGGAATGGTTGGGGACTACCTGTTCAATCTGGCCCCGAGCATGATCTACGCAATCACTCCCCTGGCTGTGCTGATCTCTGTGCTGGTTACATTCGGCGTTCTGAACCGGAACAGCGAAATCGTCGCAATGAAGGCAACTGGCATCAGCTTGTACCGGCTTGTGATCCCCATCGTCTCGATCTCAGCCATCCTGGCGATCGGCTTGTTCGTCTTTGATGATTACTACCTGCCGGCGGCGAACCGCCGCTAGGAGTTCCTGCGCAGTACCATCAAGGGACGTCCGCCACAGACATTCCTGCATCCGGAAGAGAAATGGATGTTCGGCCAGTCTGGAAAGGGCGAGCCCGCCCACATCTTCTACTATCAGTTTTTCGACCGGGATGATGATGCGTTTGCCAACCTCTCGGTTTTTGAATTCAACCCATCCACATTCGCTCTTTCGCGAAGAATATTTGCTTCCCGTGCTGTCTGGGATGAGAAGACCGAATCTTGGCACTTCCTGAACGGATGGGTTCGCAACATCGACGGCAATAAGCGCGAATATGTCGAATTCAAAAACACCACTTTTTCAGAGATCAATGAGGATCCCGGCTACTTCAAAAAAGAAAATCTGCAGTCGCAGGAGATGAACTTCCAGCAGCTCAGAGCTTACATCCGCGATCTTCGTCAGAGCGGATTCGATACGATGCGCCTGCGCGTTGCGCTCTGGCACAAGCTCGCCTATCCCATGATCGCGGTCATCATGGCCATGCTGGCGATTCCCTTCGCGCTTTCCATGGGCCGGCGTGGTTCTCTGACGGGCATTGCCGTTGCGATTTCGGTCGCGCTGGCCTACTGGGTTGTCGATGGCCTGTTCGGGGCCATGGGCAACGTGAATTACCTTCCTGCCGCACTGGCGGCATGGTCGCCGGATGTCTTATTCGGTTTGGCGGGGGGATATCTGCTGCTCAGGGCGCCCACTTAACATCTGCCGGCCGGCACGGCCACATATTCAAATCGCAGCCCGTACAATATATAAATATGCTTCGCGACCTCGGGCCCTTGCTCGGCTACATGCGCCGCTACCGGTGGGGATATATATGGGGCACGCTCGCCTGCATTGCCACAAATATCGCCGCCGTTCAGGGCCCGCAAATTCTAAAAAAGGCAATCGACGAGCTTGAACGCGGGGTGTCGCGCGAACGCATCGTCTTTCTTGCGTGTATCTTCGTCGGGATCTACCTGATTAAGGGCGTGTTCCTGTATGCCCAGCGCTGGATCCTGATCGGCATCTCCCGCGAAATTGAGTTTGACCTGCGAAACGACCTTTTCCTCCAACTGGAACGGCAGGACGCCAACTTCTATCAGAAATACCGCACCGGCGACATCATGGCCCGCATGACCAACGACCTGAACGCCGTGCGCATGCTGCTTGGTCCGGCGCTGATGTACAGCGCGAACACCATCTTCTTCACGGTCGGTGCACTCTTCTTTCTTCTCCGCATCAGTCCCTGGCTCACCCTGGTCGCTTGGGCTCCAATGCCCCTCGCCAGCATTCTGGTCCAGTACTTCGGCCGCAAAATCCACGACAAGTTCGAAAAGATCCAGGAGAGTTTCTCCGAAATCTCATCGCAGGCTCAGGAGAACTACACCGGCGCTCGCCTGGTGCGCGCATTCGGGCGCGAACAGTCGCAGATGAGCCTTTTCGAAAAGCTGAACCGGCAATACATCTCTCGTGCCCAGGGATTGGTTCAGCTGATGGGCATGCTCTGGCCCACGCTTGAGTTCATCCTCGGCATTGCCATGATCATCACCCTCCTTGTTGGTGGTCACGAAGTTGTCGCGCATCGCATCACCCCGGGCGAGTTCGTCGCGTTCAACACCTACATGATCCTGCTGATCTGGCCCATTATCGCGGTGGGATGGGTAGTGAATCTATTCCAGCGCGGTACCGCATCAGTAAAACGCATCGACGAGTTGCTACATGCCAAGCCGGTAATCGACGACCGAGACGCCGATCCGAAAATATCGCCCGATGCCGTGCTCCGGGGCGAGATCGAATTTCGCAACCTCAATTTCAGCTACGGCGAAACGCCGGTCCTCCGGAACGTGTCACTGAAAGTCCCAGCAGGATCGAGCCTCGCCATCGTGGGCCCCACTGGCTCCGGCAAAACCACCTTGGTGAATCTCATATCTCGCCTCTACGAGGCACCGGCGGGAACACTCCTCATCGATGGCCGGCCCATCCGAGAATATCCTCTCGAAGTGCTGCGCCGAAATATGGGTATCGTTCCCCAGGAAACCTTTCTGTTCAGCGAGACCATTCGCGAGAATCTCGCATTCGGTGTTCCAGATGCTTCGGCCGACAGTTTGCTGCAGGCAGCCGAGGCCGCGCATATCCGCCGCGAATTCGAGGATTTTCCCCAGGGATTCGAAACCATGGTTGGCGAGCGCGGCATGACCCTCTCAGGTGGACAGAAACAGCGATCCGCGATCGCACGCGCCCTTCTGAGGCGGCCCGCCATTCTCATTCTCGATGACGCGCTCGCAAGCGTGGACACCTACACCGAAGAGCGGATCCTCGGCGGCCTTCGCCGCTATAGCGAATCGGCAACATCGATTCTCATCTCACACCGCGTTTCCACCGTGCGGGATGCAGACCAGATCGCAGTCCTCGACCACGGCCGCATCGTGGAAATCGGGCGGCACGAAGACCTGCTGGCCAAAGACGGCTACTACGCAAGCCTCTATCAGAAGCAACAACTCGAAGAAGAACTCACCGTGGCTACATAGAGCCTAGACCGTCCACGAACCTCCCTCCATGCCGGCAGAAGCCACTGCGGAACCCACGCCGGTGCCTGCAAAAGCCGGCCCTGTTTCATTGGTTTTGTGGAAGGCTGTCTCGATCAGGGCCTGTTTCCAGGCCTCGCGTACATTTCGCACATTGGAAATTACCTGCTCAAATTTTTGCCGGGAATTGGCCTGCGATCCCTGAAGCATGAGAGCGAACATCGCGGTGTAAAACTCGGTGAGAGCCTCGGCCGGTTTGCCTCCCCGCTTCCGGTCAAGCGTAAGCTGCAGATGCATGACAATGTCCATCGCCCTCTTCACCGCCGCCCTGCGCCGATCAGCGTCGTTCTGCTCAACTGCATCGATTGCCTGATTCATAAAGCGAACGATCCCATCGTAGAGTGCGATGGTCATTTCAACTGGGCTGGCGCCCTCAAGTGTGTGCGCCTGGTATTCGTTCATTTCCGTCCCTATCCGTTCTGATTGCGGTTGTACCCTGTGATTGCGCTATACATTTCATCTACCTGATTAATCTGCTGCGGAATCGCCTGGAGAATCTGATTGGCAAGATTCAATTCCGCCGTGAGACGGGTCTTCTGCGTCGCGATCACCGCTTCCTGCCGGTCGATGTTGTCATTGAGAGTTGATTCCTGGCTGCTGTTTTCTTTAAGGGCTAGAGCGACGGCCCCACCCGCTGCGCCATTTGTCCCGAGGCTATCAAGTTTTTCCATGAAGGCAGAACCGAAGCTGCCCGAATCCTGAAACAGCGCGACCACCTGATCGAAGTTGCTGTTCAAAGCGCTGGTGAGTTTGTCCGCATCCAGACTTACCGTACCGTCTGCCGCGGCGGTCGCCTTGATTCCCAGCGCGATGAGAGAGTTGATCGCATTTGATCCGAACGATGCACTCACCGCAGTTAGAAGCCCCTCCTGAATTTGCGCAGCAACCCCGGTTCCATACAGCGGCTCGGGATTGCCGGAGGAATCCTTCCCTTCCTGCGCGTTAATCGCCTTGATCGTGGTGTTGTAGTCGGTGACAAATTTCGAAACGGCGGCTTCAATGCTGGACGTGTCGTTATCGATCACCACCTGGATGCTCGGCGGCGTTCCATTTGAATCCGGGGCGCCAGTGGACAACAACTGAAACGTCACGCCGGGAATAGCGTTTGTCACCGTGTTCGACGCGCTGGTAAGCGTAACCCCGTCCACCTTCATCGTCGCGTCAATCCCGTTCTGAATGACAGCAAGACCGAGGTTTGCGTTTTTGTCCTCCGTTGTTGTGTCGGAGAGGTTGGTTGGGCTGGCTGGGTTGTTCGTGGCGTCGGCAATCGTGATCTGGCCCGCGCTGCCATCCGTCTTGCTGACCAGAGAGAGGCGGGCTGTCCCGTCAGCGTTCGTCAAGACACTTGCCGTGACGCCAAGGTTCGCATTGTTGATGGCTGCCGACAATCCCGCGATCGTGGCCGCAGTCGACGCATCCCCAACCTTGACTGTCTTCCATCCTCCATTGCCGATTTTGAACGTGATGCCGCCCGCGAGCGAATCCGTCGCATTGATTGCGTCGGTTGCCGCGGTTGAGACCTGGGCAAGATTCTGGACGATGACCGTGTGCGTCCCCGCGACCGCACTGGCGCTGGCCGATGAAAGGCTCAGTACATCGGTATTCGAGCTCGAGCCCGTCTTGTAAGCCAACGTCCCATTGAAATCCGTGAGCGCCTGCAGATCCGAAGTCAGCGTGGCGAGTTGCGTACCGAGACTCGAGAGCGCCGCGTCTTTGCTCTGCAGCGCCGTCAGCTGTTCCTTCCACGGCTTCTCGACAGACTGCAGATTCGCAACAATCTGGTTCACCGTGCTGGTCACATCGAAACCCTGCCCGCTCGTAGGAGACCCAAAGTTCAGCCCAACAGCACCCATGCGTCTGCTCCGGAAGTCTTCTCTATCAGGTGAGATTCCATGTGGGAGTCGGAAAGATTAAGAGCAACTAACATTTCAGCGAACCAACCCAAAACGCAGCGGAGAAGGCCGATGCCGCACCTTCCCCGTCGCGCTTCCCTGGGTTAGGGGGAGTGCTCCGTAACTACTGGAGCAGCTTGGTGATCAGTTGCTGTGCCTGGTTCGCCTGCGACAGAGCCGCAATACCCGTCTGGCTCAGAATCTGATACTTCGACATATCCGAAGTCGCCTGGCCATAGTCCGTAGCCGTCACGTCGTTCATGGCAGCAAGTGTATTGGTCGACTGCGTAGTCATCACGTTGCCGACAGCAGTAAGTGTGTTGATGTTCGCGCCGATCGTTCCGCGGCTAGCAGCGACGGATGTGATGGCAGAGTTAATCGAGACGAGAGCAGCCTGCGCACCGGAGAAGCTGGTGAGATCGGTTCCTGCCAGCGACAGCGCGCTTGAACTCGCTTGAACCAGGTCGGACGCGGAGTTGTTGTAGGACTGCGAGATCGTGCCGTCCGACGTGAATATCGACACACTCTGGTTGCTTTTCACGTTGACGCTCTCGGCCTCGAATGCCGTATTTGAAGTGTCCTGGGAAAGCGCTCCGCCGCTAATCTTCAGAGTGTTTCCAGAAACGGAGGCGTTTACGCCCACAGAACCAAACTGCGTGTTGATCGCTGCAGCCAAAGTGGAAAGATTACCACCTGTACCATTGGCCGCGAACTTGGCGTCTGTTAGCGAGGTCGCTGTGCCGCCAGCAGCAGTAATCTGAAAAGCGCGAGCGCCGGGAGAGAGAGTATCGAAAGCGTTGCCCACTGTCAGACTTGTCACGCTGCCCGTGCCCGAAACGGGAATGCTAACTTTGTCTGTGAGGTCAGTGCTGGCATTTTGATGCACCGCGCCTACTGTGCCCGAGTTCACACCTACACCAGACTCCGTCGCCGAGGCCTGTATAGTAATCTGATTTGCGGTTCCGCCTAGGGCCAGAGTAGTCGCACCGGTTGCAGTGCCATCGCCTCCTGTCCCTTCTGCCGCAAGAATGGAAGCTTCCAATTGAGCAAGCGTTCCGCCCTGTCCGCCTGACGCCCATCTGCCTCCGGCGTTGAAATCGGTCATGTCCCCATCCGCGCCGGTGGACGGAGTGTACGTAATCCCTGCACCTGGATGAATAATGTCATTCGCATTTTTGACCGTAAGAGCGCTGCCGGCGGGTAGCGCGAGCGTGTATGTCTGAGTTTTGCCCATCGCCGCGCCACCGCTCAATATCATTTGATTACCCTGCACCGTGGCAACGTTGGCGCCGAAGGTCTGATTGATCACTGAGGCCATATTGCTGATCGTGTCGGTAGTTGCCAGCGCGTAAGACTTGCCACCGCCCGTCCAAGTCTGACCGTTGTTCACGAACGTGAGGCTCTGGCTCCCGTAGGTAACCGTGGCTGTATCAGTCGCGCTGCCGCCGATACTTACTGCGTCGTTCGCATTTGCTACCGAGAAAGCCGAGTTCTTCGCGAACGTATTGATGCCGTTGTACTCAGTATTGTTGTTAATGGTGTCGATCTCAGTAAGGATCTTCTGGTATTCAGAATTGGCGGCAGCGACCTGGCTGCTATTGAGCGTTCCGTTGGACGCTTCCGTCGCTAGCGTCACTGCACGATTAAGCAGACTCGTGACCTGCGACAGTGCTCCATCGGCCACCTGCAGAAAATCCACTCCCTCTGATGCGTTCTTCGCCGATTGTGACAACGCTGTTGACGACGCCTGCAGTCCATTCGCCAGCGACAAACCCGCCGCGTCATCCGCGCCCGAGTTGATCCGCGACCCCGAAGACAATTGCTGCAACGTCTTCGACAATGAAGCCTGGGTATTCGCCAGGTTGTTCTGTGCGTAAATTGCCGAAATATTATTCAGGACACCCAATGCCATGGAGATTCTCCTTGTTCCGGTTGAATTGATCCAGTGAGTTCCTGCTGCGGGTGCCTGACCGGAAAGCCTGCGCAATCGCCTGCCCCGGGTCACCTTGTGGAAGGAACCACGTTTCCCACTGCTTTCATCGGCGCACCGGAAAAGGACTTTATGACTTTTTCAACAGGACCTGCAATCAGCATTCCAATCACCTTCAGCCGCATGGGAACCGAATCGCCGACTGACTCGAAACGAACAAAGAAATCGCCACGCATTCACGAGGAACCGAAGCCAAAGATCAAAGCGCTCCCCTGAAAGGATCTATACAATCCCCAGCACCTTTACGATCACACGCTTCCTTCGCTGCCCATCAAACTCCGCATAAAACACGCGCTGCCACGTTCCAAGATCCAGCCGCCCATTCGTCACCGGCAGCGTTGTCTCATGGTGAAGCAGCAGCGACTTCAAATGAGCATCGCCGTTATCCTCTCCAGTCTGATGATGCTTGTAATCGGGCCGCGCTGGCGCCAGCTCTTCAAGCCACTTGCCGATGTCCTCGATCAACCCACTCTCATGATCGTTCACGTAGATTGCCGCGGTAATGTGCATCGGTGATACGAAGCACAAGCCGTCCTTCACGCCGCTTCGCTTCACGATCTGCTCAACCTGATCGGTGATATGGACCATCTCCTTCCGTTTCCGCGTCTCGAACGTGAGATATTCCGTGTGGCTCTTCATCTCTCCTGCAGGCATGGCTGCTCTCCTTGGCAGTGCTTCATCGTCAGCCTTTATCCTAAAGAATGTCGTGAGCGAAGCGAAACGAGCCCGGGCTGAAGAACTCTCCCTCTGCGCGCTAGACCAGCTTGCGCAGGGCGATGCAGCCGGAGCCATCGAGAATTTCCGTTCCGCTATCGCCGACGACCCCGGCAATTTCGATGCGCACCACGGTCTTGTAAGAGCACTGAGAGATGCCGGACGCCTCGAACAATCGATCGGCGCTGCTCTTGCTCTCACCGCTCTCACGCCCGACGACCCCCTCGCACACACCGCGCTATCCATCTCTCTGCAGCAGGCTGGCCACATTCCTGAAGCCGAAGCAGCTGCCGCGCGTGCCCGCGTGCTCGAGTGGAAGGCACAACTTCGATCCTCTGCCCCGGACGATAAGCCGTGAGATCGCGGTTCATGCAATCAAAAGCTGGGCGTCTGCGCGCTATGCACGATGAGCTGGTCAAGACGTATGGTCCCCAGCACTGGTGGCCCGCAAACACGTCGTTTGAGGTCATAATCGGTGCCTACCTCACTCAGAACACGTCGTGGAAGGCGGTCGAGGTATCTCTTGCGAATCTGCGCGCAGCCGGCGCTTTGACCATCGCTGGAATCCGCGCGCTCTCTCTCGACAAGCTCCAGGCACTCATCAGGCCGTCAGGCTTCTACACGCGTAAGGCCCCCGCCCTCAAGGCATTCATCGCGATGCTGGATTCAGAGTTCGATGGATCACTCGATCGGCTTGCTGCCACGCCAACGCAGGCTCTCCGCCACCGCTTGCTTGCACTCCCCGGGGTGGGCCCCGAAACGGCAGACGCAATTCTGCTCTATGCTCTGGGTCACGCCGTTCCCGTCGCGGATGAGTACCTCCGGCGGCTCGCAATTCGTCACAAGCTCATTCCTTCCGATTCCGATAAAGATCGAAGAACCTACGACGCGCTTGTTCAGCTTACCGCCAATGCATTCTCTGTCGATCTCGTCGAAGATCAAAGGCGGCTCTTCAACGAGTTTCACGCACTGACCGTCGCCGTTGGAAAAGCGCACTGCGGCCGTATTCCGGACTGCCTTCACTGCCCACTCTCATTCGATTTGAAGCGCAAGAAAAAGGCCCACTCCGGTAAGGAGTGAGCCCTTCTCACAGCGCAATCTGGGGTGCGCAGAGTCTTGCTGTTAGTTGACGGTCAACTGCGTTGATCCCGTAATGCCCGTCAGAGTTGCGTTGATGTTTGTAGTTCCGTGAGAAGCGCTGGCTGCCGCGCCACTCTGGTTGACCACAGCCACCGTCGGTGCAGATGAAGTCCAGGTCACTACGTTCGTGATGTCCTGGGTCGATCCATCGCTGAAGGTGCCACTCGCCGCAAACTGCTGCGAAGAGCCCAGAGCGATCGTTGGGTTCGCCGGGGTAACTGTGATGCTTTGTACGGTTGCATTGGTCACGGTCAAGTTTGTGGTTGCCGAGGCTAGGCCGTTGATGCTTCCGGTCACTGTTACAGAACCGGCTGCCACGCCCGTGACGAGACCCTGGCGATTGATAACCGCGTTAGCATAGTTTGAAGTTTGCCAGCGTGCCGCAGCCGTCAGGTCGGTCTGCGTCGTGCCATCACTGAACGTTCCGATCAGCGAAAGCTGCAGCTTGGTGCCCGCCGCCATCGTTGGATTCGCCGGCTGGATCGCCACCGTCTGAATGGTCATCGAAGTGACAGTCACGCTCGTCGTTCCGGTGATGCCGTTCAGCTTTGCGGTCACAGTGACAGCCTTGTTCTTGGAGTTCTTCGAGCGAAGAACACCGCTGCTGTTCACCATCGCAATTTGCGGTGCGTCGGTGCGCCAGGAGACGCCCGAGAGTACCTGTTGCGAACCGTCACTGAAGTGGCCGATCGCCGTTAGCTGGATCCGTGAGTGCGGCGGCACGATCGGGCTATCCGGAGAAATGGTGATCGTTTGAAGCGTTGCATTTGTGACATTCAGTGTTGCGGATCCGCTCACCGGGCCCGAAACGGCGCTGATGGTGACCGTGCCCGTGCTCAAGCCGCTTGCGAGGCCAGACGCGCTGATAGTCGCGAAGAGACCGTTCGAAGAGGTCCACACAACCTGCGACGAAAGATCCTGCGTGCTGTTGTCAGAGAAGACGCCGGTTGCCGTGAACTGGACGTTTCCGTTGACACCCACGACTGTCGTAACTGGTGTCACAACGATATTCGTCAGGATGGAAGACGTGACCGTCAGTGTTGCAGTGGCCTTCATCGAGTTGTAGAAGACCGAAATCGTCGTCTGACCCGGCGCCAGTCCAGTTGCGAGACCGTTGGCATTCACACCGGCGACGGACGCCGAAGAGGACAGCCACGACACGCCGGACGTAACCGGTTGCAGGCTGCCATCGCTGTACACCACGTTGACGGAATACTGCTGCGTCGTTCCGGCGGCAATTGAGGATGTTGAGGGCGTAAGCTGGACCGACACAGGAGCTGCATCTGTGACATAAACCGTGGTCGTATTCGAAATGCCCCCGTACGTCGCTGTAATCGTAACTGGGTTGTCATTGCTGTTTGCGACACCCGTCACGATTCCCGTGCTCGGATCGACCGAAGCCAGCGTCGGGTCAGAAGAAGACCACGTCGCATTTCCAGTGATGTCTTGCGTTGATCCATCGCTGTACGTGCCCGTGAGGCTCAGCTGGAACTGCCCGCCAATCGGAATGTATTGAGCGTCTGGCGCGATATCAACTTCCGTGAGAACCGCCGCCGTTACGGTGAGTGCCCCTGTTCCTGGTGTCACACTGCCGGAGGCTGCCGAGATGGTAGAAACGCCGGCTCCCACGCCGAGCGCGAGACCGGTCTGGTCGACAGTTGCGAAGTTCGTCGCGCTGGAAGACCAGCTTACAGAGTTGGTGATATCTGTCTGGCTGCCGTCAGAGAAGTTGCCGTTCGCGGTGAACGCCTGCGTCTGTCCCGTGGCGACGGATGCAGCCAGCGGGTTAACGGCGATCGTTTGCAACAATGCCGCAGAGACTGTGGCCACTGCGGATCCACTCTTGGAGCCGATTGTGGCCGTAATGGTCGATGTACCGGCGGATGAGCCCGTCACCAGGCCCGATGCATCAACGGAAGCTGCAGCAGTGCTCGAGCTCCAGGTTGCCTGGCTGGTCACGTCCTGTGAGGTTCCGTCCGCATAAGTTCCCAGGGCTGAAAGCTGTCTACTCTGGCCCGATGCGATGGAGAATGCTACCGGCATCACTGTGATCGAGGAGAGTGCCCCGGGAGTCACCGAAACGCCGGCGCTTCCAGAGATCGCATTCCATGTGGCTGTAACTGTGACATTGCCGGACTTCAGAGCCGTGAGCACGCCGCTGGCGCTTACTACGGCAACCGTCGGGTCAGAGCTGTTCCAGACCGCCTGACCGGTTACCGGCGTCGTACTGTTGTCCGTATAGACAGCCGTTGCGGTGAGCTGCTCTGTCGCTCCCGATGCTATCGACGGACTAGGCGCACCAACGTTGATCGCCTTCAGGCCGTTGACGGTAATGACCAGCGTTCCGGAAACCGAGCCTTGCGTCGCCGTGGCAATCACAGATCCCGATTTGTAGCTCGTGAGGAGGCCAGAGGTGCTGAGATTCGCGACCGCAGAGTCAGACGAGCTCCACATCACCTGCGAACTGATATCGGCGGTTGTTCCGTCACTGTAGTTGCCCTGCGCGGTCAACTGAAGGGTTGCCCCGGCCGCGAGCGACCGAGCTGCGTTGGCTCCATACACAGTGATAGAAGCAAGCGTGCGGGTTCCTCCGGTGCTGCCCTGTGAGTTGGTGTGGCTTTTGCCGCCGCCGCAACCCGAGAAACCGATACAAATAGCCAGGATCGTGCAAACGATCGCGCCGATTCTCTTCATACAACTGACCTCTTCCTCAACCAAAATTCTTCAATGTGGGTCGTCCAGCGCAGATCACGCGTACGATGGATCGGGGAAGAAGTAAAACAAACGAATTTCGAATCAGTTCGGATTACTCCGAATGCCATCCGCTTGGTTCTTGCTGGCGCGTGGGGATTCTCGTGGGAATCGGGGCTGTCAAACGAGAACCGATACGCGGCTGACCTGATTCGATACCGTAGCTAGTTTGGCCGGGTAAAGTGACTGGGTACATACAACATAGGTGTATTCAGACACGCTGGTAATAGCACCAAAGTCGTTGCAGTAAAGACTGCCCCGGAAAACCCCAGCTGTGCCTCCGAGCCTGAGCCGCAAGCCCCTGTAGATCCGCGCATCAGCTGCCTGAGCGTCAGGGCCGTTTGCACCGAGATCGCAGTGAACCTGGACCCGCACGCACTAAGTAGGAGGCCGACCTATGCAGAAATAAAAGGGCGTCGGATCCGCGACCCTTTTCAGAAAGTTGGAGTTGGATCTGTCTGGGAGACTGGCCATCAATCCAGCTGGATTTGATGGCGGGGACGACGGGGCTCGAACCCGCGACCTCTGCCGTGACAGGGCAGCGCTCTAACCAACTGAGCTACGTCCCCAGAGAAGCTCTGGAAGCTGTTACACGCGGACCATTTAGCCGGTCAGGAGCAAGCACCGGAGAGTGCTCGCATGCTCCCGCGCAACAACACTGAGTGTATCAGAAACGTGGGGGACAGAGGGAGGGCGGTATACCGCCTGAAAACACCCTCGAGTTTCAAGCAAGGCCGGCATCTTGAAAAGTTCTCCAGCGCAGACTCTCCTGCGCCGGAGGCTTTCCATCAAGCTGTCCAGGCCGCAACTGGACGAGTATTTCGGGCAGCCGTAAAGCCCATGTCCATCGAGATCCCACGTACACATTGCAGCAGGTGGTTGGCGATGGACGGCAGTTTTTGCGCCGTTACCCGGAACGACGGCCCCGAGACACTCACCGCCGCCACCGGTTGGCGCTGCGCATCCAGCAGAGGAACGGCAATACAGCGAAGGCCCTCCTCGAGTTCCTCGTCATCGACCGCATATCCGCGCCGCCGAGTCTTTTCGATCTCAGTCCGCAGGGCTTCGGCAGATGCAATGGTACGGTGAGTGAACTTCTCGAAGCGCGTCCGGCGGATGATTTCGTTGATCCGATCCTCCGGAAGGAAAGCGAGCATAGCTTTCCCTACGGACGTGCAGTGAATCGGATTGCTCGATCCGATACGGGTGATCATCCGAACCGAACGGGCCGGCTCGATCTTGTCGATATAAATCACACGTGCCTGTTCAAGAATGCAGAGGTGCGCGGTCTCTTCCGTCTCCGCCACAAGACGGCGGAGATGCGGCTGGGCGCGTTCGCGAAGATCGTACTGCTCTATCGCGCGGTTTCCAAAGTCGAACAGCCGAAGACCAAGGCGGAACTTGCCATTTGTCGTCCGTTCGACCATACGGTGACGTTCAAGCACCATAAGGAAACGGTGGGCTGTGCTTTTGTGAAGTTGCAGCGATGATGCTACCTGCGCCAGTCCCAGCGGGACCTCGCTTTCGCCAAGTAGATCAAGTACAGCAAAGGCCCGGTCAAGTGCCTGAACTTTGTAAGTACCCTGAGGGGCGGTGTCTCGCATTATGATCCTTTATTTCGGCAGTAAGTACACCTGTAGTTTCTCAGGATATGGGACCTTACGTCAAGAAAATGGGACGGAAGTGACCGGAAATGAGACGCTTACACCCGTAAAACCTTGAGGGCACAGGGGCCGGATCCTGCTGCTGCTTTACGCAGGCACTTCATCCCCTTCGCCCGGGGCCAGAAAGAGATTCTCCTCCAGCCCGTGCTGGCGCGTATAGAGGTCGTAATAGCGCCCGCCGAGAGCAAACAGCTCGGCATGGTTCCCTCGCTCCACGATCCTTCCCTGCTCCACCACCAGAATCTGGTCTGCTCGCCGGATGGTTGAGAGGCGGTGCGCGATCACGAAAGTAGTCCGGCCCACCATAAGTTGATTCAAGCCGGCCTGGATCATCGCTTCCGATTCCGAATCAAGGGAGCTTGTCGCCTCATCAAGGATCAATATCCGCGGCTGTGCCAAAAGTGCCCGCGCGATCGATAGCCGCTGCCGCTGTCCTCCGGACAACTTCACTCCGCGTTCACCCACAATCGTGTCATAGCCCTCGGGAAAGCGCTCGGCAAATTCATCAACGCGCGCGGTGCGGCAGGCAAACAGGAACTGCTCTTCGGTGGCGTCTGGTCGCGAAAACAATATGTTCTCGCGAATCGATCCGTCAAACAGAAACGAATCCTGCAGCACTACACCCAGTTGCGACCGATAGGTGTTCAGATTCACGCAAGCCAGGTCAATTCCATCCACAAGCACCTGCCCTTTTGTCGGCGTGTGGAATGCGCAGACCAGGCTGATAACCGTTGACTTGCCAGAACCCGAAGAACCCACAAGCGCAGTCACGGTTCCCTGCTCCGCCTCAAAGCTGATGCCATGCAGCACGGGCTTGTCCGGTTCATAAGCAAACTCGACATTCTCAAAACGCACATTGCCTTCAATAGACGGCATCATCAGCTTGCGCTTCGGATCCTGATTTTCTTCCAGTTCCGACATGATTTCGCGTGTTCGGTCCAACCCCGCAAATGCCTCCGTCAACTGCGTGCCGATATTCACGATCTGGAAAATGGGCATCACCATGATGGCCAGAAACATGTTGTAGCTGAAGTAGTCGCCAACCGTCCACGAGTGATTCAAAACCGCGTGCCCGCCAAGCCACATCACCAGCGCCGAGACCAATCCGAGGACCGTGGTCGATGCCGATCCGAGTATGCTCGTCATCGTCAGCGATTTCATGACGTTGCTCAGCAATCTCTCTACGCCCACGCCAAACACGCTGGCCTCGCGCTCCTCGGCATGGTAGCCCTTGATCACGCGCACTCCACCCAGCGACTCTGTCAGCCGCCCCGTGACCTCTGAATTGATCTTGGCTCGTTCGCGGAAAATGGGCCGGATCTTCTTGAACGCATATTGAAGAACGAAAACAAACAAACCCACAACCGAGAACACCGTCAGCGTGACCAGCGCGCTGCGATGCATTAAGAAAACGAACGCTAGGACCGCAGTCAGCAGGCCGCCTACAAACTCCACCAGGCCGGTGCCCACAAGATTGCGCACGCCTTCTACGTCGGACATGATCCGTGCAACCAGAGTGCCCGTGCGATTCTCGTCGTAGTAAGCCACAGACAAAAGCCCGACGTGCTTTTGAACCTGGCGTCGCATTTCGGCAATCAGCCGCTGCCCAGCCTTTGAGAGCAACTGCGTCAGCGAGAAAGACGTAATCGCCTGAACAATCATGGCGGAGAAGACAAGAGCAATGATTTTGCCCAACAACTCTGGATGTGGATTCGTCGGCGAAAGCACCTTGTCGAGCAAGGTCTTCGAGGTATACGGCAACACTAGCCCCGCCACGCGGTTCACGGCCATCAAGGCCATCCCGCCCGCCAGTAGCCCTTTACGGGGTGCTATGAGCGCCTTGATCTCAGGCCACAGCTTTTTCAGATCCGGCTTTCGCTTGGGGAGATCCGCTGCACGTGCTCGCGAACTGCCGCTGCGCGGAGACCTTTCGGCGCTCGAACTCATTCCCATCCCGTGGCCCCGCATTGTTCCCATAGGCTAGACCTGCCTCGATCGCCTCGCGGCAATAAAAGATCTCACACACAGAATGACGTAAACCAGCAACAGGCCGGTCATGGTCAACTTCGAGGCCAGCGCGATCATGTCGGGCTGAACACCCGCGCTCTTCGCATGAACGTATCCGCGAATCGACTCGATGCCAACCGCGATGAAGCCAAGCAGCCCAAGCGTCACATTAATATGCATAAAGAGCTTGCGCCGCCCTTCATCGGGACTCATTGCCAGCAGGCCGCACATTCCCAGCGCTGCGCCAAACCATGTCGGGATCAGTGCGGTCGCATGCTGCGCACCTGTGCCAAAGTATCCCGCCAGACCAAGCGCAATCAGCAAAATCGCAAAAACGACAGTTATCTTTGCCAAACAGAGCCGCTCCTTCAGGCTGACGAAAGGATACCAGCCTGATGGATGCACCGGCTCCACTCCACGATTCTGAAGAATGGCTGGATCTACCGCTGGATGCGCGCTGAACCGCCCTTTGCGAACGCCCGAACCTGGTCAACCGTCGCCATTGTCGTATCACCTGGGAAGGTGGTCAGAAGCGCCCCATGTGCCCAGCCCAGCTTGAGCGCGCTCTCAGGAGACTCGCCCGTCAGCAGACCATAGACAAAACCAGAAGCAAAACCATCCCCGCCCCCCACGCGATCGAGCACTTCGAGTTCAGCCGTAGGAGCCGTGTACGTCTTTCCCTCAACCCATGCCACCGCGCTCCAGCTGTGCCTGCTCGTAGAGTGCACCTCGCGCAGTGTCGTCGCCACAATCTTCACCCTCGGCAGCTTTTTCGCAACGTTGTCCATCATGCCGAAAAAAACGCTTGGAT
>Ga0105241_10001126_pt1 | contig 20348 bp, 19 predicted proteins | sample KBSC64metaG_FD_80422 | JGI IMG/M metagenome (GOLD analysis project Ga0105241, IMG submission 80422) | Corn rhizosphere microbial communities from Kellogg Biological Station, Michigan, USA - KBS C6-4 metaG | ecosystem: Host-associated > Plants > Roots > Rhizosphere > Soil | place: Michigan, USA... | reverse complement strand
TATGTCCGGTAAATCCATTGCCAAAATGCGGCGGCATTGGCGGCGGCATTGGCGGCATTGGCGGCATTGGCGGCATCGACAGGATACTTCTCAGCCAACTCGATCGCCCGTCTGGGTCGCATGTCGGTCGGGTACTTTTCCTCGAACACATGCAGCACCCGCCTCGCCCAAGCCGCTGCGAGCAACACGCGAGTTTTCTTAGGCAGCAGGAGCAGATCCTTGCGGCGCTCGGAGTAGCCGCCGCGAGTCCAAGCTTTGGGCAGGGTGAGGGGTTGGGTGATGATCGTCATTTCTGTTCATTCTCCAAAATCGCCATATGACTCATCGTATCTGGATAATTTACCCAGAGACATACTATTGCGTGCAACGGGGAACGTCAACCAGGAAACCGGTTGTTCACCGCGAGGGAATCGATAAACTGACTACCGCAATGAAAAGACCCCGCGTGACGCGAATCACGCGGGGTCCAAAGAAGTGAGCAACTTTCCTGGCAGGAAGAGGAGCTACATCAGTGAGCATATTCACGGACGCGGACCGTTTCAAGGATCGTGTCGCCTTCGAACGCGAAATTCTCCTCGCCGCCTACGACTACTCGGAACGCCTGCGATGGTCCGTCGTTCTCACCGGCGAGAACAAGAAACCCGTCGAGAAGTGGAAGTACCTCCAGTACCGACGACGAACCGACTCCCAGATCGAACGCGGGTTCCACCGCATCCTCGAACGACGCAAACGGGTCACCGGTCTGGCCGTCGTCTTCGGAGACGGCTCCGAGAACCTCATCGGCCGCGACTGGGACACCGAAATCGGATACCTCGACTGGGTCGAATCCAACGCCCGACTCGCCGCCGAAATGCCCACCGTTCGCACCGCGCGCGGCTACGTCACCCTCTGCCGACTCCGGTCCCTGGACGGACTGCGCAACCGGAAGCTCGACGGGCGCGCCAAGGGCGAGTTGCGCGTTCACAACTACTCCCTGCTTCCGCCCTCTCTGCACCCGGACGGAATTCACTACCGCTGGCACGGCGCGCAACCGTTCTCCCAGGGGGACATCCCTCTCTTCCCTTCCCTGAAAGAAACAGGATTTGTTAAACAAAAATCAGAATCTTGTAAGGGATTGTGGGCTGTGGGTCGAGATCCCGAGCGCATCCAGACGGGAAATACAAATGCCTGCGTGTCAGTCACGCCAACTGATGTCAGTTACTCAGAACCACAGTACGACCAGATCACCGATTGCATCATCCGGTCTCTTCCCCACCGCGTCGGCGAACGCTGGCACCGCATCGTCAGCCTCGTCCTGCGCCTGAAGGATCTGCCCTTCTTTCAGGGTGCCTCGACCGCGCGTCTGGACGCCGTCTTCGAACGCTGGTTCGCGATCGCCGTCCACCGCGTCGGAACCCAGGACCGGTCCGAGTCCAAACGGGACTTCGCGACCGCTTGGGAAAACATCCATCACTCGATGCACCGCGTCAGTACCGGGATGGCGATCGCTGAACGTCTGGAATTACCCCTGCCGTCGCTGCCAGATTGCCTGTACGGCTTCCGAAACTGCGAACCGACCCGGAGGCTAATGGCGGTCTGCGAAGTCCTGGACGTGATTTCCGGGGGCGAGCCGTTCCCCCTGTCCGTTCGTTACGCCGCCGCGATGGCCGGTTTCGGCGGCTTCAAAACGGCGAACCGAAGGATCGAACGGCTTCGCGAGGTCGGAATCCTGAAACGAGTTACCGAGGGGAGTAACTCTTCCCTGTTGAGAATCGCCGCCACGTACCAATTCCTGGGAATACCGAAATGATCTACCCGTTCGACTTGCGCGATTACGCCGTGGAAGAAATGATGCGACAAGACGACTTGGAAATGAAACTGTCCTGCGTCGATCACCTTTGCCTGATCGGGATCGTCGGGATGGAAACCGTGGTCGTGCCTAACCGCTATGACGAACACCTGGACTTGTTCCGAATCGACGGCCGAAAGGTCGATCCCGAGTTCGTCCTCTGCAAATTGAGACGAGTGGACGACCACAAAGACTTCGAACGCCGACTCCGGCGCGAATCGGAACCGTTCCGAGAAGAATGATTTTATCTCGGCAATTTACCTAGATAAAAACGGGGACCGCTACCTTCGCGCCTCCTCTCTGTGGCGCTCCGGCAACCGTCCCCGCTGCGAGTCCGGGATACGATCCCCAGATTTCGTGTGGCGTTACCGCCGGATGATCGTCGTCTGCCGGATCACCTGTCGCCGGGGCGCGAATCCGACCCCACCGCCGAACGTGTTGAACCCGAACCCGAAGCCCGACCGGAACCCGCCGAAGCCGAACCCGAACGAGGTCTGGGGGACGAACACCGGGGCCGCGAACGTCTGAACGACCGGCGCGGGCGCGAACTGGACCGGAGCTTGCAGAACCGGAGCCGCGAAACCCTGCTGGTACACCGGCGCTTGCAGGGGAACCTGCAACTGCTGAGATTGACCGCAGGTCTGGGCCGAAACCGCCAGGGGCGAAACGCCCAGGACCGCCAGGGCGAGAATCAGTCTCTTCATGATCGAAATCTCCTCAATCGTGTTATCGGGAACCGCTCAGCAGGCGAAACGCCTGGAGCTTCTCTTCCGCCGTCATCGTCGTACCCTTGGGCATGTTACCCGAGTTCAGTCGGGCGATCGCGTCCATCCGCTGGGCCTCCGTCATCGCCAACCCGCCCGACGGACTCCACATCCGCATCCCGCCCCCTCGCTCGTCGGCCGATTGCGGCGAGTGACACCCGAAACACTTCGCCCCCAACGGCGACTTCAGGGTGTCACCCATCGGAGGCACATCCGGTCCCGGAGCCGTCAAGGGCTGTTGCGGGTAACCGTGGCTGGGTGCCCGCAATTGAGACTGTGGATACTGCGGTGCCCCCTGTTGCTGCGGGTACGCGGGCGCGGCCAACGGTTGCGGGGGCGGGTACGTCGGTGCCTGCAACTGTTGCTGCTGGAGCGACTGGACTTGAGCCCGCAGGGACTTCAGTTCGCTCAGGAGTTCCTGATCGTGGTTCGGAGGGGGTGCGGCCACCGGTGCCGGTTGGTACACGGCACTGTAGATCGGCAGAAACACCGGTTGCACGGCGATCGTCGTCACCGTCGGCACGACCACCGTGGCCACCGTCGGCGCGTAGGTCGGCGCGACGTAGGCGGGTGTCGCGTAAGTCGGGGCGACGACCTTCTGGACGTGGACGGTTCCGCATCCGTCCCCTTTGACGGACGGCGTCAAGACCAGGCACGATGACAAGGCAAACAGGATCAGTCTCTTCATTTCGCTACTCCCAGCGCGGGCATCAGGATCGGCAACAGTTCTTCCAGGTGCTCCCGCCGCGTCGGACGCCCGGACTTCAACCCGCCCAGAACCGTGTCCACCGTGCCGGTTCGTTTCACGTAATCATCCAGACGCGACCGGTATTCCTTTTCCGGCAACCCGACCTCGCGGGCCACGTCAGCGGGCGTCAACGGCTTGCTCTCGTAATCGTACCACGCCGCCGCGAACGTCTTCGACAGTTCCGCAGGCTTCATCTTGTACTCGTCCTGCAACACCTGCGAGTATCGATTCCGGTCTTCGCCCAGCGACCGCTCCAGCGGACCCAGGTACAGTTGCTTCAGCCGCTTGTACACTTTCTCGTCGGGTGAACCCAGGCCCAACTCGTTGTCCGCCGTGAACGTCTGTCGCGCCCAATCGTCGATCGGCCTCAACCCCTCGACGTGACACCGGATACAACTCACCCCCACCCGGACCCGGCCGTCCTTGTTCGTCGTCTTCGCATCCGAAACGATCGTGTCCGGAGCGGAACCCTGTAACTCGTTCTTGTCGTTCAAGAGCGCGAATCCGTACAACCCGTTCGGCAACTCGAAGTAAATCTCCAGGGCGTCGGCCTTGAACTCGCCGTCCAACTGCCGCAGGGCGTTCTTCCCGGACTCCTTCACGTCCCTGGTTTCCCACCAGTTACCGCCCAACGCCGGGAACCGGAACACCTGCCTGCTGTTGATCCCGACCCCCGACTCCTCCACGATCCCCGCCACTTCCTTCAGGATCGACCGCTTCTTCTTCCGGTCCAGGCCCGCCAAGTCCTCCACGTCTTTGCCCGTCTTGACGTTCAACCACTGGTAATACCCGACCTCCACCTGCTGGGCGTTGGTCTTGATGCGGTTCTCCTGACCCGACTGATTCATGAACCAGTCGTACCGAACGATCGGGACCGCCGAATTCACCCGCCGCGACAGGTCATGCGCCCGTTCCTGGTTCAGCCACGGCGCGGGCACGCTGAAGACGTGTTCCCCCGACGGGAACTCCTGGTGATACCAGTCGGCCTTGTACCCGCCGCCGCCGCGCCAATAAACCTTCGGGGACGGCACCTTCGCTGGCACCTTCACCCGGATATGAAACCACGGCTCCGAGTCCAGTAACTTCTCCCAGGTTTCCGCCGTCCACCCGTAGTCCCGGATGTCCACCGCGTACAGGGTCTCGGTGACTCTCCTCGGCTTGACGAGGTCCGGCAGCGTCGAGATCCCGTTCGGTCAGTAGTCGTACAGGCTCCGGCGTTCCCGGAGTTTGTCCGGGCCGTCTGGGTAAACCGTCAGGTATCGAGTGTTGGTCGCCTGGTCGCCCACCAGACGAAGAGAGTCGGCGTGCGCCGTGTCGAGTTCGGTCGCCGGTGACTGGGCCACCAGCGACGAGTTGAACAGTACCACCAGAAAGATCGTTCGCCACACCGACACCTCACCGAAGTAGGGACGGGTGACATTCTAACGATGTGAACGGTCAAACGCAGTATTTGAGTGTCAATTCCGCTTCGGCTTCGAGAAAAGACCGGACGAAAAGCGCCCCTACTTGGGGGACGATGGCGTTGCCGTATCCCCGCAAGATTCCGACTCGACCTTCGACTTTTTTCGTTTCGAGCGGGTGGAAGTTGACTTCTTCGGTTTCTTGATCGCCTTCGCCGCCCGCTTCCCTGCCAGAAACCACTCCTTCGGATAACCCATCAACCAACCGCTGAATGCGGGGTTGAGGCATCCTCGGGATTCGCCGGTACTTTCCGTCGCGGCAGGCGATGAACTCGCTGTCTCGCCAGAAGTCAAGCGAGACTCCATCGCCACACTCAACTGCTGCCCTTTCTTCACCCGTTCCAGTACCGTTTCCAGTAAGCAGTCCGCCTTGTCGCCGTCCGTCGCTAATGGGGTGGAACACCCCGTTAGGGTGACCTGATAACTCAGCGGCTTCCCCCTCGCCTGTTCGTCCCGCTTCCGGTTGAATTCCTCGGTCGCCTCCTCGCTCCGAAAGTCCCTCGCGGCCGGTGTAGCCCAACCGGCCGCGAGGGACTCCACCTTCCGACTGTAATCGCTGTTCCCCGCCTGACTGTTCTCTTCCGTTGCCGGTGTTCCCGCCATCGGCGTCGGCCATCCACTCAGTTGCACTGCTATCGCTAACCCGCCCTGCGCACTCGCTGGTCCTCCGCTCGTCTTCCCTTTGCGATTCTCGTACCCGCGAATCCTCGCCGCTTCGTACTGATCCAGTGTTCTGCCGTCTTCTTGGGCTTTCGGCGTCGGCCACCCGGTCGGTATCGTCGTCGAAGAGTCCACTTCCGAAATCGTGGTCATAACCTGACGACTCAGGTAGTCCGTCGTCCTGCCCGTCTCCGTTCGACTCGGTCGCGTCGGTGACGATGGCTCGTTTGCTTGCGGTGTGGTCCAACCTGCGAGGTTTACCGTAACCGCATCCACAGTATCCGGGTGCTTTTCCGCAGTCTCGGCATGGTCCAGGCCAGTATCCGTGTTCGTCGATGATTGCTTGGACTTCTGGGTCAATAGCAACGGCACTGCTTGGCCCAAAGTCAAACCGAACCCGTTTCCGTTTCCTGTCTGTTCTTTGCAACGAGCTCGCCTCTCCTCCAACTTCTGAATGTCCCTCGCCTCGAACGCTGTCGCATCTGGCGTTGGCCATCCCGCTGGGTTTTCGTCCGAGAGTTGCCGCCCAGAACAATCGCTGCCGGATGTGCGGCGCGCCGACGCCCGCAGCGCAGAGATCGATAGCCCCAACGCCATACCCCAGGTCTTCCAGCGTAGCTCGTACTCCGGCGAGCCAAACCCTTCCGTCATCGCTCGCGACTTGCTCTCCAAACACGACTGGAGGTCGAATTCCTCGCAGGATTCGGAGCATTTCCGGCCACAGATGACGCCCGTCGGCGTACCACTGTCGCTCGCACCCCCCGTTGACGCAGACGAAAACTCCGGTCTTGAGAGGATGCGGGATAACATTCTTGCCTTCGCATCCCGGACAAGTTTGGCCCTTTCCTGCGGACGAGAATGGCGGACAAGGACAACTTCCGGTACAGACGGGTCGGTCTCCCCAAGCAGATAGTCGAAGAGCGTAGGCCCAACCGGCGATGCCCGCGAAGAAGTGCGTCTGGTCATAACCTTTCAGATCCTCCGGTCGGACATCGACGATACTCCGGTTATCGACATGACCTTCGGGTATCAATCCGTCGGCCATCATTTCTCGAAGCCACTGGCAACAGAACGGGTCGATCTCGTTGTAATAGACTTTCGCCAACGGTCATCCCCATGTTCATAAAGTTAGCAACAACTCGGCCATCCGGGAATACTGTTGGATCAGCCACATCCACGCCCGATTGTGGCCGGATTTGCCGTGCAGATCACCGAATTCGGCGGTGGTCACATTGCCGGAATAATGAAGGAAAAACAGACGCGGCAAGACCCACGGGTCCTTGGTGGCCATCGACAAATCGAGGAGACCGATGTCGCACTTCCAACAGCAAACCCAATCCCTGGGACTCTTGGTTCGCTTCAACGGCTTTCGCCGATGCTTGTGCGCCCACCGCATCGCCATCCCTTGGAACCCGAGCCCACGCTCCTCGAACCAGTCGGCGACGATCAGTTTCACATTCCCGTCATCCCGGACGGAATCCAGGAGCGAAATGAACTCGCGATCTTCGAACGCCTGAGATTCGGTCACTTGCGAAGACTCCCGCGTGAGTTGATCATTCGCGCTATCTTCGCCGCCTGATAACCGACGATCAACGCGTCCCACGCGGACATCGGCGTCAAGTGACGGGATACTTCATCGGGGTAGGTCTTGACGAAAAACGCTAACTTTTTCGGGATAAACCAGGATATTCGGTTCTGTTTGCGACCAAATCCTTTTCCCCACATCCAGCACGGAAGCCAGGAAGAAAAGCGACCCGTGACGGATTTGAGGAACCCTGGCCACTTGTCCGATCGCGACGCCCACCGCAACGCGTCGCCACACTCGCCGTTATCGTCCAGAAAATCGGCGAACACCAACTTCAAGATCCTGGAACTCGGTTCATCGCACAACGCCAGCATCAAGGAATTTCGTTCGTCTGATCGATCCACCGGATGTACCTGGGTAATTTATCTAGATGACGAGCCATTCATTTTCATCCTGGCGCGATGAATTCTACTACCCATGATCACGGTGCACCTTCGCGAACAGAAAATCATCGGCGGACCCGACTTTTCTCTTGTTTCCCTGCCGCAAACCGGACACCCACAAAGGTATAGATAAGGAGGACATTGGATACTGCAATACTTCCTTGACTTACGATCAGGAACGAAAGGTTTTCGACACCTTCGACAAGCAATTTGTTTGCCTCGTGGCTCGACGACCGGACCAGTGGTAACCATTATCTCCTTTCTTATTTGGTCCAGTTTCACAACTAAAGCCACTTTTCGCTCGTGTTCGCGGTCCTGAGAGCCCGAAGGTCTCGACACGAAAAAAGAGATTCCCGTTCGGCTCTTCCTGAATGGAGAAAGTAAGTCGATGTCCAGAACGGCACGTTCTTCTTCTTCCCCTCCCCACAATTCTTCGTCCCTTTGAAAATATTCCCAAGAAGATGAAATCTCTTCCACGGCTTCCTTCCTGATCAGTATCGACATGATTGGCGAAAGAAAAAAAACCGGGTACGGCAGGTGAGTACCGTACCCGGCATCTGGAGAACGAGACGCGCTTCGCTTACGTCTCGACGTGGGGGCCGAATTACTTGTCAACCGCCATGTGCGGCCTCGGCGGCTCATCGACGGGATCGGAGAAAGGGTCAGGAAAGGTACGCCAAAACCGACCACTTTTCCTTACCGTCGGCGTCCGGGTTCCCCCGACAAACAGATATTACATGCAATCGTTTTCGCCGTCAACCGGGAAAACGAAAATTACTTCAGGATCGACTTCAGGCGGTCCACTTCCAGGCCGATCGTGTACAGGTCGCGCGGGGTGAATTCCTTGTCGTAACTGGCCACCGACAGGTACAGGAACTTCTTCTCCCGAATCGCCAGGAACGACAGGCACACCCACTTCGCGCCCTCGGTCTCGTAGTTCGTGCGGAGCTTACAGGGTTTCATCTCGGCGATGTTCAGGACGATCACGTTGCCGCCCGCGATCGAGAGCAAGGTCTCGATGTACGCCGCGTCCATCGGACGGGTCACCCCGTAGACCGCCATGTAGTCGATTTTCTCGCCCTCCGGCTCGTCGTGAAACTGCCGCGCCTCGCCGTGGATCGCCGTCGAGAAATACTTACTCTCCGGGCGCGGCTCGCCGCCCGAGTCCGTGCCCGCGAACAGGACGACCCGGTCCGTCGAGTCGCCCTCCAGGATTCGGTGGAAACTGGCGTGCATCTCCGAGAGTCGCCGCATCCCGTCCAGGACCGACTCCTTATCCGACAAGGCCCGATCGAACAACCGTTCGATCAGCCTACCGACGCCGCCCTTCAAGGCCACCAGAATCCCCACCACGAGCGCGGCGAAAGCCGTCATCACCGTTTCCCACATGCCGGGCGTCTCCGTTACGGGTCAGTTCGTCGCCAAACCGAGATCCTGGGCGATCTTCTCGATCAGGGCCAAAGCCCGGACCATGTCGCGTTCGCGGACCGCCACCAGCAGACCCAGCACGTCGCCCAGGACCGTCACCCAGGGCACCGCCGGGGCCATCTCCGGCGAACCCGCCGTCACCGGCTTCAGCGTCGCCTGGAGCGTCACCGAACGCATCTGGCCCAACGCCCCGACCGGGATCTGACCCGTCACCGTGCCGACGTAGTTCGGAAACGCCACCGGTGTCGGAGGCAGGGGAACAGGAGGCACCGGTACGGGAGGAACGGGAGTCGGGGGAACGGGGACTGGCGGCGGGGTGGGATCGATCGGGGGAATCTGACCGCCGCCGATGGCGATCAGGTCTTTGCGGAGGGTATTGGCGTCGATGCCGCAAGGCGCGAGGTTGTCCTTGCCGTACCAATCGGGGGCCAGCATCGTCCAGGCTTCTTCGAGCCACTGACGTGATTGGAACGCCCGCCAGGTGATCGTGTAGATTCGTCCCCACGAGGAAACCTGAACGCCTTGGTCATTCCAGCCGCATGGAAGTACATCGTGTCCGCCGACGATGGGCGTGCTGGTGATGTCCCAGACCGCGTTCTGCGTCCACGCTTGCGGCAGGTTGATGCCGATCTTCATGGCACCGAAGAGGAGCATGGCGACCTTGACCTGAGTCGCGTCCGTCCAGTCCACCGCCACGTAACCGTCGATCTTCTTCGTGACGCCGTTGAACTTCAAGCCGTTGGACTTCCAGACATCGAGCACCCGCGTAATTACGCAACCCGGATCGCCGGGGCCGCAAATCGAGTGATAGGCGTCAAGAACCTCCTGATCCGTGCCGACTACCGCCGTCCCGATGTCGTTGGCACTCCATACGCCTTCGCCGTGATAGGCGCTACTCAAGACGCAACACCCCCAATCGGCGTTGTCGTACATCCGATTGATCGAAGCGCTGGCCTTGGTGTAGTAATCCAGGGTTGTCGGCAACGCAACCCGGATTTGCGTCTTGTCCAGATACGCCTTCAGGCGCAGCGGGACGTGCAGGGGATCGGGAGGTCGCCTCCCGAGCTTGACGGTGAGGGGCAGCGCGGCGACGGCTCGCATTCGGTTGGGGTCGGTTTCGATCCCGTGGACGGCAGTTCCGGTGAGGGTAATTTCGGGGACAGGCATGAGACCTCCGGTGTGTCGAACAGGGTTCCTTCCGGCCGGGTTCGCCGGACCCTGCGTCGGGACCGCGAGTATACCGTGACTCCATCGGCAAACCAACGGTGAGACTGTTTCCGCATCTTGGCGAACAGACCCAGACGCTCCACCCAGAACGCCCGCGTCAGTTCGCGGGCCTCCTCCAGCGTTTTTCGAATCCCCAACTGGTACTTCTTGCCCCGCCAGAACGGGCGCGCCCGGAACGTCCCGTTCGCCGCCCGCTCGATCCCGTCCTCGCCCGGCTCCTGACGCAACTTCTCCTCCGACGGCTCGACCCGAAAGTCCTCCGTCGCCACCATCCGGTCGTCCGGATGGAACAGGTTCACGCCCTTCGCGGCGCGTTCAATCAGCGTCTTCAAACGCGCGGGACTACCGGGAGAGGCATCGCAGGGTTCTTCGGGGTCGTCTCGGAGGGGATAGGTCGGGGAATCGTACCGGCAACGGATTCGGGGACGGGAGAAGCACCCGCGACAGAGACCGCGAGACACTTCGAGGACGTGAGAATCGCCGCAGTGGCGGCAGGTGCGGAGTTTCCGTGCGATCCGTTGGTACGCCACTTGCAAATTTCCCGAAAGAACGGTAAATTTTCAGTGGCGTACCAACGCCGTATCGACGATCCGAGGGCGGGTGGTTTCGCTGGCTATCCGCCCTCACTTCGTTTCAGGTTATCCGGTCGGCCAGGTCAACCGATTTAGAGGCCAAGTTTTATCTGGGTAATTTACCCAGATAAAATCAGCCTTTGCCGTCCGCTCGCTTGCCGGTATTCGGAATCACCTGAATACACCGGTCGTCCCAAAGGTGTTCCATCGCGAAATCTTTTTCGTGAGTGATCGCTAACTCCGTTCCCAGATGCGTCAGGCACCACTTCTGAATCCAGTACCGGACCTCTTCTAACTTCCGACCGTCCTGATTCGGGTGGACTCTCGCTGTGAAGATCCGGACCTCCTTGCCCTCGGCGATCCATCCCTTGACCCGGTCCACCATCATCGGGATCGGTTCCCCGATGTGGTCGATCCCCTTCCAACCGTCGTAGTGCGCCAGTGTTCCGTCCAGGTCTACCGCGATCCATCCCATGCGTACTCCTACATCATGAATTCTTTGCCGCACCGAACACAAAAATCGCTGACCATGTGAAAAGGCTGACCAGATTCGGTGTCTGGATAATCGTGATAATCACGCAAACCCATTCCCTGGGACATCTCGCAGACCACCTGCAGGTCGGTTCGGAACCGGGCCTTGTACCAACGCTTCAGTCGTGACCACCATCCCCGACGCGGCTTCTCTTCCTCGACGGGGTAATACCGTGGCGGATCGACGGCCGCGATCCGAAGGAGTCGGTCTTCTTCGATACAGCGAGGGCACTCTTGCGCGCACCCGTGTTCGAAGTCGTCGGTACGGACCATGCGAGTCCCGTGACACAAGGGGCACAACCGGTTCGCTTCGTATTGACTCACGACTTTTCTCCCACGAACCGGTGCAGGTAATTGCCGTGCTTCGGGCGTTGCGTCGGCTTCTGCGGTCGCTTCGCCGACTCGTCGATCAGTTCGCCGATCTTGACCATATCGCCGTCCGCAACGTCCATGATCTTGTCCGCAAGCCAGACCGGATCGGGCGTCCACGCGATCAGAACTTGCCCGTCCTGACTCTTCGCCGGACGACCTTTCATGATCTCTTCGATGTTCTTCGTTTTGAGGATGATCACGCGGATGTTTCCGTCCTCTGACTTCATGTAAATTATGTCTAATCCTCTGGGTAATTTATCCAGATGCCATCTAGATTCTCTCGAACTACTGCTCCTGCTCCGATCCGATGACCACGAATCCTTCCTTTTCCACGTCCCATTTGTATCTCTCCAAAGGTTTCCCGATGTAAGGTTCGATTCTCGTCGGTGGTATCGGAATCTGCTCGACATTCGGGTAGTCGAACAGCGTCGCGCAAGGCGCGACTTTTAGTTTGCCAGCCAGGTCGTCCCGCTCCTGGGCCAACGCCTGGAGTTCTCGGGACATCTCCATGATCTGTTCCCGGTACGCGACCGCCGCCGAACCCTCGCGGGCCAGCGTCTTGATCTGGGCGTCCGTCAGGTTCTTGTCGGCGAGCAGTTGCTTCAGTTCTTTCTCCATCGCCGCGAACTTCGGGTCGTGGATCACGATCGCCGCGTCCGGTTGGCCGACGACGTGTTCCCACTGCTTGGCGCGTTCCTCCAGTTTCTTGTTCTTCTCCCGCTCCTCGGTTAACTCGTACTCGGCGTGACGTGACTGATGCTCCAGGATCTCAATTCGAACCAGCAGTTTGTGGTTCTCGTCGCGGAGCGTGTCGATGATCTCCTGATCCGGTCGCGGCATAACTTGAATCTTTCCGGATTCGCGGTTGACGACATCCATGATCTCCTGGAGTTTTTCCGGGTCGATCGGGACCGGTTCCGGATGGTAGGTGACCACCGGAGTCGAGTTCTTCTCGGCGAGTAAATGGTTGTACTCTTTCTCGAAATGATCGGCACGTTCCTGGTGAGCCTTCCAGTTTTCCCAGTACGTGTCCCGGTCGCGGATGGCTTCCGCCTTGTCGCGACTCAGTTTCGTCAGGGTTTCGACGAGTTCGTCGTTTCGCTCGTTAGCCTTCGAAAGTTCTTCCCGTAGCGACCGGATCGAAATCGTCTCCTCGTCCGCCGTCGCCTCGCCGCCCAATTCTTCGCTGTCCTCATCGTCGTACTCGGGGTCTTCGTCCTCGTCGTCCATCTCCTCGAATTCTTCCTCGTCGTCAGGTTCCGCCGCACAGAACGCCAACCCTGGACCTCCCGAATTGACGAAAACCGGATCGTCGCCAGGGCGAGCGGCGTATTCCGATACCACGTTGCCGTCGCCGTCACTCAACGTAAACGTGATCGGACTTCTCAACAACTCCTCGAAATGAGGACAAGGCGTATCGTTCGCCGATTCCTTGACCGTGAGTTTCATCGGCACTTTGCGCAACAAATCGCAATAATCCTCGGCCGGTTTCGCCACGAGACGGTCACCAATCACCTGAATTTGAGCACTCGTCTTCTCGATGATCCCTTCCAGACGAGCCATCCCTTCGCGGACGAGTTTCGACGACTCGATCAGTTCGATCTCCCTCGCCTCCGACAGACGAATCCCCTCTCCGAACCCGACCATCTTTTCCGCCACCTCGTCCACCGTCGCCTTCGAATCGCCGAGCGAGTGAACAATTCGCAATAACATCCCCACCACCAAGGAACCCAGACAGATACCGAAAAACATCCCGCCGTCCATCACCGATTCTCCGAAAGACTTGGTTGATCCGCGACGTGATTCTATTGCGTGCAATCAGAAATGTCCAGACCGAATCACGAACCCGGTGAAGATTGGCGAGCCCGCTCGATGGCTAGGTCGAGGAGTCCCGGCGCGGGGTCAACGGGGTCGATCCTTATCGCGACGCCTCCGAACAGACCCAGTAAACCGGCCCTCAGTTTCGCCCACCAGCCGACCTTTTCGGACTCCGAACGGAGCCACGCCTCGATCTCCGCGCGGTTCGCCAGGCAACCCTCGACGCCCCACTCGTTCATCTTGCGAACCCGCGAGGAACAGCCGCACGTCTTCGACGGCTTCAACCCCAAGCGCTTGAGGATCGACTCCAACTCGCTGCCCACCGGTTCGCGAACGACCGCCACCGACCCGGCCAACGACTCGTCGCCGAAGATCCGGGCGTAACGCGGGTCGGTCGCCGCCAAGTTGCACAGGTAACAATCCGCGTTTCGTTCGGCGTGTCCGCAGGGGATCGGCATCGCTTCCTCACAGGGTAATGATCACGTCGAAATCGCCGTCCGACGCGTCGCCGGAACCGCACAGTCCGTTCGTGTTCGAGTGACAGTGGGCGACGAAAAAAATCGGGTCGCAAGTACTCTCCGAATCGTCCACCGGACCGAGGAATCCCCCCTCGCCCGCCAAGGAATTCACTTGGACCTGGAGGAGCGTCCCGACGCCGAGGTTACAACCGAACTGAATCTGCGTCGTGTTCCCGGAGTCGCCGACACAATCGTTGTCCACGTAATCGCCCGAACTGTAAAGGATACCCGCGCACCCCGATTCGATGATCGGGGTCACCAGCGTCAACGTCAGCGTCAAACCGTCCAGGCAAGCGCAGCCGCCAGTGCCGTTCGCGATCGTCGCGTGCAAGGTGGCTGGAAACGCCTGACAACACTCGTCCTCGTTGGACAGGTCGTTACCCAACGAGTGAACGTCCACCGTCGCCGGTCCTCCGATCGACGAAGAAGTCTTCGTCATCGTGAAGCCGGTGTAACAGTCTTGAAACACGTTCGAAGTTTCGTAAACCGCCGAGCCAGTTCCCACGTCGATCGTCATTCGCCATCCCGCCATGCCCGAGCCGATCCACGACAGGGTGATCTCCACGAACGGATCGGGGCAAGTCGAAACGTAGGGGCCGCATTGGTCAGCCACCGAAGGCGATAGCACCCACAACACGTTCGCCGCCTGACCGTCGCCGGTAAAACCGGAAAGGTCGACGTAATAGGCGGCGGCACTGCGAAAACCGCTGCAATTGAACAGCGAGGCGCAGCCGGGGCAGCAACACTTGTTGTCGCAATCGGTGATACACTCGATCTGGACCGTGAAACTGTTGTCGCACCCGCCCACTTCATCGTCGCAATTGTCTTTCGTCGGCCGAATGGAACGCGTATTCGCCCCGTCCGCCTGCGCCGTCGGGTTCCCGTCCGGCGAGTCCTTACACCGCCGAAAGTTCCACAAGTAATACTCGCTCTGGGTAAACGTCCCCGAAGCGGCGTCGCAATCGGCCTGGTTTCGGTCGACCAAACGCATCTTGCCGAAAATCTGGTGGTACGTCGAGTTGTCGTCGATGATGAAATCGATGGACGAACACCCGCAACACGTCAAAAACGGTCCGCCCAACCACCGGTCGTTAGCGAAATCGTAGTAGAGCTTAAAAGTCTGCGTGTCGTCGATGCACAGGCAATGACCGTGCGTGGCCGTGACTGTCAATTTCAAGCAAGATATGTCGCCTTCCAGCAACCACCCCAAACCCTGGCAATTGCCGCCGTCCGGCGTGTCCGATGTCTTCACGCCGACGATGTACACCGGCCGGGTGTCGCCGGAAATCGTGTGCTGGTCGCTCCGAAGCGCCGGGTACTTGTTCCCGGTCGTCAGCGACTCCCCGTTCGCCGCCAGAACCCACACGTTATCGCCGTCCGAGAACGTGTTCGCCGCCGCGTTGTAGTGTTCCGCCACTCCTGGGTAAAAACCCGAACTCAACGCGCCCGCAACCTTCACGACGCTGGATTGGAGCGACTTCGCTTTCGGATAAAACAGTTTCCGGCCCGCGAAGCCCTCGATGCCGATCCCCTCGGCCAGCGAGTCGTTCTGGGTCAACTTGCTCCGCGTGAAGTTCACGCCCTGGCTCATCCCCGAGGCGAAGTCCAATACGCTCTCGCGGAGCATCGCCCCGTACGTTCCGGAGTCACGCTCCCACCGGGCGAAACTGGGAGCGGCCAGACCACCGTACCGGTCGATCACCGTCGCCGCCGAGAACGTTGACGGCACCGCCCCGTTAACCATAAACCCGTTCGAAGTCACGGGCGAACCCGACGCGACCGTGGACCGGAGCGTCGGCGTCGCCTGCACCGCGTCCACCGACCGCAAGGGGATCGAACCCTGGAAACCCACCCGGACCATCACCGTCGAGGTCGGGTAACGACCGTCGCCGACCTCCTGCCACACCGTCGCGTCCCACACCCGGTCCGTACTCTGCGGCAAGAACCCCGAATACGCCCTGGACACCGATCCCTGGGTGATCCGCTCCAGGACCGCCGTCGCGACCCGCGCGCCCGCCGTCTGAATCTCCGAAGTCGAGACGATCCCGCCGACCTCCGTCAAACGCGCCGGAAACATCGACTGCGACCAGACCAGGAAGTTCGGGTTCCCGCCGTTGTTCTGAAAGTCACAGTAAGCGTACTGGTCGCTCGTCGCGCTGCCGTTGAGCGGTCCCCACGCCGGGAGCGTCACTCGCACGTAGCCCGGTATCCGGTCCGTCCGCGACCGGTCCTGGAGCACGTTCTCGTAGGAATCGAAAATCCGGACGCCGTAGTTCGGGTCGTCCACGTTCGAGTTAAAGTCCGCCCCGGTCTGACGAATCGAGTACGGTCTCGCCTGCGTCGGGTCGAACCGAACGTACAGACCGAACTGGAACAGCAAGTCCTCCACCAAGTCCGCCGCCCGACAACCCCTGGCGTCCACCTGCCACGGCTTGATCGCGTTCAGGGTCGTCGTCGCCGTCGAGCCGGCATACGTCAACGTCTGGTCCACCGGCTGGAACAGTGTCGAGTACAGGTTCGGGAAACCCGTCCGACTCAAAAGATCGATCACGACCTCCAACAGACCCCACTGCTGGCCCGAGTTCAGGCTCCACGTCTCCAGCGGCGCGTCCGGGTACTCGCGCCAGTTGTAGCAAGCGTTCGACAACCCGATCAGGTCCATCCGCTGGTCGGCCAACTCCAGGACGAACGCCGCGTCCTGGGCGCTCGATCCCGGCGTCACGCAGTACGGCTCGCCGACGACCCGAATCCCCTGGAGCGACACCGACGAACCGGCGACGTTGACGAACGACAAGGGGTACGACTGCGTCAACGAAATCCGCGATAGGTCGGATTGCCCGACCAGAAGGTGACCGAATCCGGGGTGCAAACCCAACGGGTTGGTGAACCGGTTGCACCGTTCGAGTGGGCCGGTCGGCAAGCCCATCGAGGCGCACTGTCGGCGAGTCAGGGATACGTTCAACGCGCCGATACTTCCGAACTGGACGCCCATCAGGAACCCCCGTACTTCTTGTCGAGTTCGACCGCGCCGCCCGGAAGAGGCGCGACTTCCGTCGAACCCTCGGGGATCTTCGGCGGCGCGGAATTCGGTCCCTTTTCGGTCGGTTGCGCAAGTGATTTCGAGCCGAACTTATCCTGCAACAATTTTGCCTGATTATTCGGGACCATCACGCCGACTTCTTTGGCTCCCGCGTCTCGCATGACCGCGAATCGGTGCCTGCCGTCCTCGAAACCGAACCTCCCGCTCTTGGGCTCGTACCTGCCGCGTGACGCCTCGATTGGCTTTCCGGTTTCCAGGAACTTGCGGAACTCGTCTCGCCTGCCTGGTACTTCCGACTCGCCGACGCCTTCCCCTTCTTTCGGCAAACGATTGTTGCGGTCGGCCCAGGCGGTGTCCAATTTGGCCGGATCGACCATGATCATGGTCTCGCCCTTTCGGGCGTCTTTTCGCGGGACGTAACTTACTTTACTGACATTAATCGGCGGCGACGAACCGTTCTTGGTGTCCGCGTGACCGTCGCCGATCGGCACTTTCTCGTCGAAAATCTCCGGCAACTTCGTCTCGCCCGAACCGCCTTCACTGGTCTCTGGCCAAATTCCGTTCCCCTTCCAGAACGCGGACATCTTCGGGAACGATCGCTCCACCGAATCCAACGCGACCTCGCCCCCCAGGACCAACCTTCCGAACTCGCCGAACGCCTCCTGCGCGTCCGTCTGGGCGTAACTGCTCAGGGGCGATTGAGGACCGTAAACTTCCTGCGACGCTTCCAGCCATTCCGGTGTCGAGGAAAACTTACCCAGACGTTGGCCCTTCTCGTCGAACCCGACCGCGTCCAGGACGTGAGCGATCTCGTGCGCCTGGATCGCGCCGGTCGTGAGCTTGTCGCCGTAGCCGCCTTCCATCACCGCTTCCGTGCCGCCGTCCACCCACAACCCTTTACCGAGGTCCGGGATGTAAGCGCCCCGGAACGACTCGCCCCGCATCCGTTCGGCTTCCGCCCGCAAAGCCGGGTCGTCGGACCGGAGCAAAGTCTGGCGAATGTCCTCCACCATCTTCGCGGGCGAATCGAAGAACCGGACTTCGCCCAAGTTCGCCGCCATCTCGGCGCGAGCCTTGGCGGGAATCCGACCGAGAACGGCGCGATAACTCTCCGCGTACTTTCGTTTCAAGTCGTCCGGCATGTCGGCGATTTCGGCCGCTCGCAGCCCCTTCGTCAGCGGATCGGAGTCGCCGCTTCCTCCGCTCGACCCAGGATCGACTCGGCCTCTTTCGTCGCCGCCTTCAATCCCTCCATCGCCTTGCGAATCCGAAACCTCTCCTCCGGGTCGCCCGACGAGGTCAGTTTCCGCCACAATTCCTTCATCATCTCGTTCACGCCCATCGGTGTTCTCCGGTCGCTCCGCTCGCGCCAACTCGGCGTCGGTCAGCCCCGACTCCCACTGCGCGTCCTCGCGGGCCATCTCCTCGGTATATCCCTCGCCGACTTCCGCGACCCGATCCGCCAACAGTTTTCGGTACTTCTCGTGCTTCGACCGGATCTTCGATTCCTCGTCGGGACCGACGGTCTCGCCCAACGGTTTGGCCTTGCGGTCGTTCCAGGTCGGTATCTTCGACTCCGGTTCCGGAACATCGGGCGCGACCTCCGGTTCGGTCCGTCCCAACTCGTCATCGACCTCGCGGGCCAGCGAATCGTCCAACTCGAGTATTTCCTCATCCTTCACTGGTCCCGTTCTGGGCGTCGGTTCGGGAACGACGGGCTCCTGTTCCGACACGCCTTGCGATTCCAGTTCCGCCCGCAGGTGCGCCCGCAGCGCCTTGACCATCGCCTCCTTGTTTTTCGCCTTCCCCTCGCCCCAACTCGCTGCCAGCGTTTGCCGTAACTTTCTCAGTTCCGGCACCGTCAGGTGTTGCATCCGGTCCAGGAGAGCCGCCGCCTGCTCCGGAGTGGGTCTCACCCCCGCTTTCAATTGCGAGAACGTTTCCCGAGCCGACGCTTTCTTCGTCTGGAGCGGGGTCGGCTTCTTCTGACGCGGTTGACCCGGATCGTGGTAAATCACCCGGCCCGTTTCCGGATTCTTCCACTTGTCCTTCCTGGACTTTCGGCCCGACTTCTCGTCCACCGTACCGGCCGGGATCTTCGTCCACGTCCCGGCGAACAGTTCCTCGAAACCGGCACCCGACAGGTTCGCCCCGTCCGGTTCCCCGTCGAGCATCGACAGGTCGCCCTCGGTGAGCATCTCCCGCAGGCGCTCGACTTCCCGTTCCGCGAGCTTGTCGCCGGACTTCGCGTCGATCAGGGCGTCCAGGTACGCCAGGAATACCGTCTTGGTCTCCTCGTCGAGCGGTTCGCCGCCTTCCCCTTCCGGAGCCGCACCCGTCGCCGGGTCGTTGGGATCGATCGGGCCGTCGCCGCCCGCGTCCACGCCTGGCTGTTCCTCCGCTCCCGGTTGCGGCAGGTCCACGCCCGGAGAACTCGACTGGCCGGGCGGATTGTTCGGATCGACGCCCATTTTCTTGAAGACTTCGGTGAGCGGCGTCGCCGTGAACTTCGCCCAGGCGTTCGGTCCGTAGTTCCACTTGAGCAAGGGACTGTTGACCTGATCGTTCCAGGCGTTCGTCGCGATCGAGACCAGGCGTGTCTTGTTGTTCAAGAGATTCAAGAACGGCACGAGACGACCCGAGAAGCCGCTCCCCGTCTCGGCCGCGTCCATCAGTTCGGGTGGCCAGCCCACGGAACGACTGATCTTCTGGGCCATGTCGTTCTCGCGGTCCGTCAGTTGGCCCAGGTTGATGTTCGGGTTCTCGACCTCCACCGTCCACTTGTAATCGCCGCCCTGATCCGACGGATACTTCGTACTGGGTAACGCGATCCCGGCCCCCGATTTCAACGTCTGCACTAACTGGCGAGCCACGTCCTTCGAGGGAACCCGGTTCGCCCCCGCCCAGCCCGGAACGTTACCCGCCTTCCCCTTCAAGTCCTCGTCCGGGTAACGGCTGATGATGTACCCCGCGCCCATCCGGTACAACCCCAGGTCGGCGATCTCCTCGATCCCGTCCCGACCCCGCAATCGACGCCAGTACCGCCACGCCGGTCGCAACTGACTTCGTCCGTACAACTGACCGTAGGCCGCGTTGTGGCTGTACCAGAAACCCTTCGACGGGATACCCGCCCCCGAACCCCACAGGTCCGTGGACGACGTGAAGGACTGCTGCAATCCGTTCGTAACCCGCAAGCCGACGTACCGCTTGTCGCGCGTCAGGATCAACACGTCTCGACTCTGGAACGTGTTGAACTCCGACTGCTTCAGGAGGTCGTCCTCGACCGAGTAAACCAACTCCGAGCCGCTCCAACCGTACCCCGACCCGTACCACACCGCCGACCAGAACCGGTCCCACCACCACTGCCACTGCTAGAGAGCGAACTCGGCGACTCGCTTGTCCGACGCCTAGACC
>Ga0105241_10001125_pt1 | contig 20348 bp, 18 predicted proteins | sample KBSC64metaG_FD_80422 | JGI IMG/M metagenome (GOLD analysis project Ga0105241, IMG submission 80422) | Corn rhizosphere microbial communities from Kellogg Biological Station, Michigan, USA - KBS C6-4 metaG | ecosystem: Host-associated > Plants > Roots > Rhizosphere > Soil | place: Michigan, USA... | reverse complement strand
CTCGCGTGCTTCAACTCGCGCTCCGGCTGGAGTTCTAACTGAAACCCTGAACGACTAACCGCAATCGCAAACTCATCACAGGGCAGCCCACATGGGCTGCCCTTCTTCTTGCAAAAAGCGGAGGCAATAAATTGCCACCATCAGGTTCCGCAGTGTGACGTGGTTATCGGCACGAGAGTTCGATCGCATACCAAAAACAAGATTTGTATTTTGTTTTTACCGAAATTCGTATTTCATACCCCGATGTTTTCGTTTTCAAGAGGTGAGCACCCATCCGTCACACACTCGTAACCCTATAGAACGAAACGCATTGTAAATTCCTCCAGATTGTGACGAGCTTTGGCAACTCAGGTGCATATAGCACCGCCAGTCAGCAGTTCATCCCCAGGTGCTTCCCTCGTTTGGAGTTATCAACGGCTCGGCGGTGGACTTCTGATGCTTCCCCCAATTCCCCCCGGAGTTCATGTACGACACAACCTGCGCTTCTCAAGGAGAAGAGGAATGAGATTACGTGCTCTGCAAGGCGTTCTTCTCGGGTTCAGCCTTGCTTTCGGAACCGTCTACGTCGCAACAAATGCAATCCAGGTTCAAGCCCAGGAGACCACAGGCGGAGTTCAGGGAACAGCTAGAGATTCCAGCGGAGCAGTCGTTCCCGGGGCCACGGTGGACATCTCCGGACCGGCTCTCATTGGATCGAAAGAGCTCATCACCGATAAAGCAGGCTTCTTCCGCTTCGTGAACCTGCCTCCTGGAAGCTACAGCCTCGTCGTCAAGGCATCGGGCTTCGACGCGGTCAAGCTTCCCTCTGTCACGGTTGAGGTCGGCCGCTACCCATCGATCGATATTTCTCTGAAGGTTGGTTCGGCAGCCACCACCGTCGAAGTTTCAGCCGAATCCACCCAGATCGAAGAAACCACGACGCACGGTCTGACGAACATCGACGCTGCAGAAATCGCAGAACTCCCGCACGGCACATCCTTCCAATCGCTCATTCCCCTTGCTCCCGCAGCCCGCAATGAGCCTCTCCAGGGTGGCGGTCCCCAGATCAACGGCGGCGCCAACGCCGAGAACTCCTACCTCGTGGAAGGCCAGGAGACCGGCAACATCCGGGATGGCACTTCCACCTCCAACGTGCCGATCGACTTCATCCAGGAAATGCAGCTGAAGACCTCGGGCATCGAGTCCGAATACCAGGGCTCCATGAGCGGCACTGTCAACGTCGTTATGAAGAAGGGCTCCAACCAGTGGCACGGCAGCCTCTTCACCTACTACAACTCCGACGTCACCGACGCATCTCCTGATCCCTACCTCCGCTACGATCCGAATCAGGCGCCCACCAGCCCGTCTGAGGATGGTACTTATCTCGGATTCGACACCCCGGTTCAAACCTATCAGCCTGTCAAAGATCACTATCGCAATGTGCAGCCCGGCGGAACCCTCGGCGGCCCGATCATGAAAGATCGTCTCTGGGCGTTCCTTGGGTTTGCACCCTACTATTCCACTCTCCGCAGAACGGTCGACTTTGGCGGATCCACTGGCGTGCAGGCGTTCCCCCAGAACAATGATCAGTACTTCTTCAGTTCCCGCCTCGATGCGACCTTGACCTCCAAGATCCGCGTCTTCGGTTCGTGGTTGGCTCAGTACCATCGCGCTAGCGGTAGTAGTCTGCCCAACGCATCAGACGCATACGGGCTCGTGAACTCGTCTGCGTCCTCGGGCCCATCCGCATTTCCCAGTGGTATCGGCTGGGTCGCTCCCAACCAGAACGTGAACGTGGGTGCTGACATTACCATCACCAAATCGTTCGTCGCGACTTCTCGCTTCGGTCACTTCTTCGACAACTACGCAGATCGTGGCTGGCCAAGCGGTGACGTCTACATCTGGGCAAATGCTTTGCCGTCCACTCCTCCGCTCGACGGAACAACCTATGGTTCTGACCTCGATCAGTCTGGCGGATACCAGACCGGCCCGCTGAGCAGCATCTACAGCCATAACGCCGATAAACACGACCAGTTCACGCAGGATTTCGAGTGGTTCAAGAGCACCCGCTGGGGAACTCACGAAATCAAATTCGGCTATGGTCTGAATCACCTGTTCAACATTGTGCAGCAGGCCTATAGCGGTCCCTATGTCCGCGTTTTCCCCGGTCAGAAGCGCACGGTTGCCGGCGCGACCGGGCAGTCTAACTGCGCCGCCATCGTTGCCTACAACCTGGCTACATACGGAAATTCGGGTGGTACCTCGGCGTCCTGCGAAGGCAACTACGGTTACATTCGCGCCCGTGACTATGAGACTGCCGGTCAGGCAGGCAGCTACAACCACGGTCTATATGTTCAGGACGCGTGGACGCTCGGCAAGAACCTTACCATCAATGGCGGTGTTCGCTTCGACAAGGAATACCTCCCGGCCTATCCTCAGTCGGTCGGCTTCAGCGGAAACCCCATCGACTTTGGTTTCGGCGACAAAATCGGCCCCCGTGTTGGTGTCGCATGGAACGTCCTCGGCAAAGACAAGCTGAAGATCTACGGCAGCTATGGCAAGTTCTACGACCAGATGAAGCTCAACCTGGCCATCGGCTCCTTCGGCGGCCAGTTCTGGCACGATTGCTTCTATGCGCTGTATGATCCAAACCCCTACAACTTCGCCCCGGTCTACGGAAGCGACGGCCACTACTGCACGGGTTCGGGCGACGCCAACTTCCCGGGTGGTACGGCTCCTTCCGGAGTCAAATTCATCGAGAACATCGACTTCCGCAGCAGCGAAGGTGTCGATCCGAACCTGAAACCCTATAGCCAGCACGAAACTTCGTTTGGCTTTGAGTATCAGCTCGCCAACAACTGGGTCGTCACCGGTCGTTGGGATCGCCGCCGTCTCGATCACGTCATTGAAGACGCTGGCGTTCTCGATCAGTTCGGTAACGAGAACTTCAGCATCGTGAACCCCGGCGAAGGTATCGACGCCACTGTGCCGGGCTGCGATGGCTGCCCGCCGAACGTCAAGGCGGCCCGCAACTACGATGGTTTCGAGTTCGACCTGAAGAAGACCTTCAGCAGCAACTTCCTCGGGAACATCTCGTACACCTACAGCAACCTTCGAGGCAACTACTCTGGCCTCACCAGCACCGATCTCGCTGACGGTGGCGGTGGCCGTGAGAGTGCTAACAACAACCGCTCCTTCGACGAGCCGTACTTCCAGTTCGACGCCTACGGCAGATCGTCAAATGGCCCCCTCGCAACCGACCGTCCGAATGTGCTTAAGCTTGCAGGCTACTACCAGCTGAAGTGGCTCCACACTCAGACATCGAGCCTTGGCCTCTTCCAGCAGGCGTATAGCGGAACTCCGCTCTCCTCCTACATGGACGTGCAGGAGTTCGGTGGGTATCCGGTCTACGTCGAGAACCGGGGCAAGTGGATTCCCGCTTCTACCGATGCGAACGGCTTCACCGTTTGGGGTACTCCCCAGACGAGGAGGACCCCGGTTTATACCCAGACCGACCTCAACTTCCGCCACATGATTCCTCTTGGTTCAAGTGACCGACGTGTTCTCAGCATCGAGGCCGACGTCACAAACCTGCTGAATCAGAAAAACCCCGTCGAGTACTACTCGCAGATCAACTCCGGCAATGGCAACGGCAACCTAGGAGCAATCGAGCCGGCAGACGGAATCGACTACGCGGTTCTTGAGAGCGCCTATGACTACAAAACGCTCATGAACACACAGGGCGTGCAGCTCAGCAGCGAGTACGGCAAGCCTATTCAATACCAGACAGGACGCAGCATGCGTCTGAAGGTCGGTTTCACGTTCTAACAAGAAACGAGTACAACTCCTTCGGGCCGCGGCAATCGCCGCGGCCTTTCTTTCTGAGTTTCATCGCGTGTGCCAATCCCCGTTCCGATCATCTAGACTGATCCCGCTGAAAGCAAAAGGGAACCCAACGATGCATAGCCGCAAACTCTTCTTCGGCAGCGCCGCTGCCCTGGCTTTTATTTCTGCCGCCGCTTCAACCATCCAGTCGCAATCTGCAGTTCCTGTATTCTCCTCAATCCCGGCAATTGCATTCGACACCTCCGGCCCCGTCATTCGCGCCCACGCTGAAACCGAAAAGCCGTTCACTGTCGCCGGTGAACGCGCCGTTGTTCTCGGCCAGCAGAACGGCGTCTTCGAGGCGTGGCCTCTCCCGGTAAAGCTGCTCTCGCACATGACCATTGAAGCTGAGATCGAGGGCTACACCGTTCCCATCGACGTGAACCAGCAGGCCGCCGAAATCGAGGTTCGACCCGACCGCACCATCATCACCTACAGCCACATCGGCTTCACTGTCCGGCAGATCATGTTTTCGCCCGCCGGTGCCCGATCCCTTCGATCCGGCCAAGCCGGCGAAAAGCCGGGAGATACACCTGTCTCCATTGCGGATCAACTCGCTGACCAGCCCGGCGTCGGGCCTATCGTTCTGTACGAATTCGACTGCGTGCATCCCACCGAATTCACCTTCCGCTTCACGCCGGAACTTCGCTGGATGTGGCCCGAGCGCAACGAGGGCGTCCCCGGCATGGAGTGGGTCGCTGGACCTGCAGCAGCCCCGAATGCAAAGGAGCCCGGCCCCTCCGGCGCCATCTCCGGCGTTCCCCTTCCCAACCACGGCTACTACGTCCTTCACGCCGACTATCCCGATCTCGCCGGAGCCGTCACTATCCCCGGCGCTCAACCCGGCGTGCTCGCGCCCTATCAGGAGCGCCCGCAGGTTCACCCCGTCGAACTCCGCCTCCACATTGATCCCGCGCGCGATCGCGGCAAGCTCTTTCCGCTCCTCATGGCTGTCGGCATGAACAAGGAGACAGCCAGCAATGCCGCACTCGGTGCCACACTTCAGCGATTGAACGAAAGCATTCCCGACTTATACAAAGCTCAGGCTGACACCTACAAAGATCTCCTCGCCAACTCCGTTTCCATCGAAACTCCCGACAAGACGCTGAACGAAGCCTTCCGGTGGGCCGTTGTCTCCATCGAGCAGCTCAAGACGAAGTCGCTCCCCGACAACGAGACCGCGCTGGTGGCCGGCTACTACGCCTCTGCTGACTCCGCACGTCCGGGCTTCGGCTGGTTCTTTGGCCGCGACGCGCTCTACACCCTCTTCGCCGTGAATGGCTACGGCAACTTTGCGCTATCCAGATCCGAGCTCGAATTCCTGATGAAGCGCCAGCGCGACGACGGAAAGATCATGCACGAGTGGTCGCAAACCGCTGCCTTCATTGACTGGCGTCAGTTCCCCTACATGTACGCCGCCGCCGACGCTACGCCGCTCTTCATCCTCGCCATGGCTGACTACGTCCGCTCCAGCGGCGACGTTGCCTTCCTCACCGCCCATCGCGACGCCATCGAAAAAGCCTGGGCCTTCGAGACCGGTCATGCCGACACCAACGGCATCTACGACAACCGCCAGGGAACCGGCTGGGTTGAAAGCTGGCCAGGCGGCATGCCGCATCAGGAGGTCTATCTCGCCTTCCTCGACCAGCAAGCCTCCGGCGCAATGGCCCAGCTCGAAGACCTCCTCCGCGACTCCGCCAAATCACAAGCCGCCAAGACTCGCGCTGACTCCATCGCCAAGACCATCCAGGCGCAGTTCTGGGACAAGGACAAATCCTGCTACGCCTTCAGCCGCAACTCCGACGGCTCGCTCGATCGCACCAGCACTGTCTATCCCGCGCTCGCCTGGTGGAGCGGTAAAGGTCTAGCCGGCGACAACTCCATTCCCACGCAGACTGGAGCCTGCCTCCAGCAATTGGCCGCGCACACACTCAACACCGACTGGGGCCTCCGCGACGTCTCCAACGACGAAAAGATCTATGACGGCATGAGCTACCACCAGGGCTCCGTCTGGCCGCTCTTCACCGGCTGGGCCGCCCTCGCCGAATACCGCGGCAATCAGCCCCTCGCCGGCTATCAATTATTGATGGAGAACGTAAACCTGACCAAGTCGCAGGACCTGGGCGCCGTCACCGAACTCCTCTCCGGCGATTACTTCGTCCCCTTCGGCCGCAGCACCAGCCATCAGCTCTGGTCCTCTGCGATGGTCATCACGCCAACGCTGCGCGGCCTCTTCGGCATCGACATCGATGCCCAAACCAAAACCATCACCGTCAACCCGCACCTGCCCGCAAGCTGGGATCATGCAACCGTTCGTAATTTGCCGCTGGGTGGCGGGGTTGCAACACTCAACTTCCGCCGCGTCGGAAGTTCGGTGGAGGTGCAGTTGATTTCTTCAGCCGAGCCAAACTGGCAGGTCCGCTCACAAGTGGCTGCTGTTCAATCAGGATCTACGAGAAACTCCCCGATTTCCTCATCCACACGGATCGCAGCAGGCAGCGGAGTGCGCATTGCAGTGCCCGTGTTAGAGATCGATCCCACGCTCTCAACGTTGACGGTAGCCGAAGGTCAAGACACCCCGGATCAGGTAGCGTTGAACCTGCCGAATCGCTCTCCTATTCCGGGCGCGCGAACGTCTCGATTCCGAGTTCTTCACGAAGAGTATGGAGACCGGAGCTTAAAAATCATTGCGGAGGGAATTGCCGGCACTGAATCAGTTGTCGGCCTCATTCGCCATGTGTCAATCAATCCAAAGCTACATCCGGAAAGTGGCGAAGCATCCATCAGCGTGCCCGATGAAGGTCAAAATGATGCGATTCCGCTCAAAATGCACTCCCCCCCCGGCGAAGGCTGGAAGACCATCACCGTCACCCTCACCTGGTGACCTGATATCCAAGCCTCAGGACGCTCTATTTCGCTGAAAGAGCGCTGCTTGCCCGAGCGTCCGTGATCGGTATTGGCAGTAAAATAGAAGAGAACGTCACCAAGTGTTTGGACCTGCCGGCTGCGGCCACGCCGCCTTCTCGAACGTACCGCTTGCAAAGGAGGTTCTTTCGATGCCCCTGGATACTGATCTCCTTCAAAGGTTCGCACGCAAATACGTCTGGTGGAAAAAGCCGGAAGAGGCAATTGCACATCCCGACCGCATCGTCGCCCAAGTCATGAACATCGGTGATTATGACGATGTCCAATCTCTCGTCCATCAGGCTGACTTACCCTACTTGCGCGAAGTGTTGATGCACGCAGAGGCTGGACAATTTGACGCAAGATCATGGACCTACTGGCACTACCGTCTCGGTCTCAGTGATCCGGGCGAAGTGCCTGCCTTGCCACAGCGGAGATTTGCGTGATGCCTGAAATCTCGCCCAGGCTCGACATTTTGCCTGAAGCTCAGCGCCTTCTCTGGCCACATCTGAAACCTGCAGCGAGCCTCGGTTTCGTTTTGTACGGAGGAACCGCGATCGCCCTCCGTCTCGGTCATCGCGCGTCAATCGATTTCGATTTCTTCTGCGACACTCCACTCGACCGCGCCTCGCTGCTTGAAACGATGCCCTTTCTCAACGTCGCTCGAGTCCTTCAAGATCGGCCAGACACTCTCACTTTCCTTGTAACACCCGACAGAACATCGAGCGCCACAGTCAAATTATCGTTCTTCGGTTCGATCACACTGGGCCGGGTAGGCTCACCGCAATGGACAAACGACAGAGTGGCTCAGATCGCCTCGCTTGAGGATCTGCTCGGTACAAAACTCAAGGTTGTTCTGCAAAGAATCGAAGCGAAGGACTACCTGGACATCGCAGCAATTCTGGAAAGCGGTGCCTCTCTCGCCGTTGGTCTGGGAAGCGCCTCTACGCTTTTCGGGCCATCGTTTCAGCCCAGCGAATCACTCAAGGCTCTGGTGTATTTTGAGGGCGGAGATCTTGAGGTTCTAACGCAGGATGTGAAACATCGCTTGATCGCCTCTGTGAAAAATGTCGACGAGATTCCCCAAATTCCAATTCTCGATCGCCGCCTTGTTCTTCCGCCGGGTTCTTAGCAGTCCCAGGCCAACAGCACAATCTCACTGAACGACCGGATCAATCGCCGGCGGAGGAAGCTTCTTCATCGCCGCCGCCAGATCATCCGGATGAAACCCGAACGGCCCGGGAGTGCTCTTGTAGAGGACGCGCCCGCCCTGCCCGATCAGATACAGCCGATCCGGCCAGCCCGTGTACGCCAGCTCCACCTGGTTATTAATCCCATCCACCAGCGCCGGAAAATGAATGCCCAGCTTGCGCACACATGCGTTGGCAACGCCAAACCGCTCCGCCTCATTCGTCGGGCTGTGGAACAGGACACCGTCCTTCACATTCGACTGCATCTGCCAGACATCCGTCGGATGCGCCTCGAGGATGTAAACGGCATAGAAATCAACCTTGCCCTTGTACTCCTCGGCCAGCTTGTTGAGGGCGGGAACCTCCCGCCGAAATGGCGGTCAGGTGTAGCTCCCGAAGACCAGCACCACCGGCCGCTCCGCCCACAGGGACCCGAGATCGACTGGACTCGTCTCGTTCAACCGCTTCACCTGCAGCCCTGGAGCCATGTCGCCAACTTGCAGGTTGCCTTTGCGAGCCCGATTCCAAAGCGTCTCAAACGGAATCACGAAGTACGCCGGCATCGGCATCCGCGCCATCACATGCCCGAATACCTCAGGAGGCTGTCGCATCGCCCATGCCACATAGCTGATAAAGCAGACCCAGAAAACGAAACACACTCCTGCGACCGGCAACAACCAACGCTTCCATCTGCCCTTCGCCTGAGTCGCCACGTTCGTCCTCACTTCGTCATCTGATTCATTGCGAGATAGTTCTGAGGTTCGATGCCAAACGCATCCGCCACACGATTGAAGAACGCAAACATCGCCGTGATGTAAACCGCTTCCGCAATCTGCGGCTCCGTCCAGCCCAGGTCGCGCAGCTTCTGCACATCCTCATGAGTTGTGCGATACGCGGCTTCCGTTACCTTGCTCACGTACTCCAGCAGAACGCGTTCCGCGTCGCTCAAACCCGCTCCCGCAAGATCGCCTTGCGCCAGAGCCTGCACCGTCTGTTCTTCTGCTCCCTGAACACGCAGGAAGTAAGCATGCGAGTCCAGTCAATATGGACAGCGATTCAGGTACGATACCCAGCTTGCGATGGCTTCCTTTGTCTGCCGCGTCAGGTGCCCATGAGAGAAATGCACCGTGTCGCCAAATTTCATCACATCGCGCAGAAAATCCGGCCGATGACTGAAGCACTTCAGAATGCCGGGCATTTCCTGGCGTCCGGATTTCGCGCGCCACTCCTCGTAGACCTTGGCGACATCGCCCGTCGCGTCCACATCTTCAATCAGCCTTATCTTTGAGTTGTCCTGTCGCATGGTGGGAAGACGATTGGGACGAATATATCACGCTGCAATTTGCCGCCGGAATCAACCAAAAGATTGACTCACAGCACGATCCGGATTTCGCCCTGTTTGCGCGTAACGCGTTCCCGATCCAACAACTCCAGCAGCGGAATCGCGTGTTTACGCGTCAGACCGGTCAACTCCTTGAAAGCGGCAACGTCGATGGTCTTGCCTTTCATGGGGCCGAGCTTCCCGGCTAGCTTTCGCACCGCATCGGAGTGCACAAAAACGTCGTCGCTTCCCATTCGCACCAGAGTCTTTTCGCGAATCAACAGGGTGATCAGTCGCCGCATCTCCGCTTCTCCAATCCGAAGCTGCAGCGCCGCCTCTTTCACGCTGGGAGCCGCGAGTCCGGCCTTGCTGTAGACCGCAATTACCTCTTGTAGCCTCTGCGTCTCCGTGGCGGAGATCGCAGGAGCCGCACCCGCGATCACGACCTTCTCGCCTTGAATCTGAGCACGTTTTTCAGCAACGAGCTGATCGATTACAGCGGTCAAAATGGCTTCACTCAATCCAGACTGGCTCTGCAGAATAGACCGCTTCATCCCTTCTGCTCCTGCAGCTTTCAGCCGGCCAAGCGCAGTGTCGCAGGCCAGAGCAAAAGCGGCTCGCAACACCAACACATCAGCCGACGCCATCACCAGATCGCCGGATCGGACCAGATCTGCCGCAATTCCGCGAACAACCTCCGCCTTCAGCCCCATCTCCCGCGCGAGTGCGCCAGCAGTGATCCCCTTCGCATCGCGCCTCTGCACGCGCAATCTGGCCTGTTCTGCAAGAGGCGCAGAAGTCATGTGCTCCAGCCATCTTTGCGTCTCCGATCTTCGTGCAGAAGCTGAAGGATGCGCATCGAGCACCCGTCCACCTCCAACCGTGCCCGCGGGAAGTGGCTGTCGAATGACAAATCGATCGCCAGGTACGAGCACGATCGGCTCCGAGAGCTTCAACCGAGCCAATCGCTTTGTTCCCGGCTTCCCTTGCTCGCTACCGTAGAGAGAAACGCTTGCCATCGCTTCAGAGGTAAATGCATGCAAGTGCACCTGCGCTCGCAGCTTCAGGGTCGGAGCATCCTGGAGCAAGGTGATTTCTGCATCAATCTTGTCACTGGCCTGCAGATCTCCGCTGTCGACAAGCAGTTGTCCGCGCGAAACGTCCGCAACATCCACACCCGAGAGGTTCACTGCCGTTCGCGAACCTGCCTGCGCAATCTCCTCAGCAATTCCGTGTGTCTGCAACCCTCGCACGCGCACGCTGCGCGCGCCTGGCTCCAGCAGCAGATTCTGCCCAACCCGGATGTCACCGCTCAGCAGTGTTCCGGTCACCACGGTCCCGAAGCCCTTTTTCACGAAAACACGATCGATCGGAAGCCGCATCGGCTGGATGCCCTTCGCCGAACTGCTGCGGAGCGCGAGACTCGCTAGCTCGGCACGAACTTCCGTAAGGCCGATCCCGCTACGCGCACTGGCAGTGACGATCGGCCGATCTCCACCCAGGAAGGTGCCTTTCAGGAACGCCCGAATCTGCTCGCGGGTCTCTGTGAGTTGGCTCTCGCCCTGAAGATCAGCCTTGGTGATCACCGTGAACCCATCTGCAATTCCCAGCAGTTCGCAGATGGCAAGATGCTCGCGCGTTTGCGGCATCACTCCTTCATCTGCCGCGATCACAAGCATCACTGCGGGAACGCATCCCGCGCCGGCGAGCATGTTGCGGATGAACAAGGCGTGTCCAGGCACGTCTACAAAACTTATTCGCAACTGCGAGTTGTCCGGCGCGTTCACCTCCAGAGAGGCAAAGCCGAGATCGATGGTTATGCCTCGGCGTTTCTCTTCAGGAAGCCGGTCAGTGTCGATGCCGGTAAGCGCCCGAACCAGTGCGGTCTTTCCATGATCAATATGTCCGGCTGTGCCGATGACGATGGATCGGATAGGCATCATCTTGACAGTTACAACTGCTCAAGGATGCGAGCGATGCTGACATCCATCTGCAGATCGACTGTGCGCAGATCAAGTACGATCGCGTCCTCTGCGATTCGCCCGATTACAGGAGGTTCCGACTCGCGCAGCTTGCGCAAGAGTTCATCGGCACTGGATTCCTTCTTCTGGATCGACACCGCATAACTCCTGATTCTGGCGCTTGGAGCGGTGCCGCCGCCAATGACACTTTCAACCGGAATGACGGCGGCGCTCATTTCCGCCGACTTGATCGAGTCTACAATCGCGTGGCAGCGCTTCTCGATGTCCTCCGCGGGCGTGCTCAACATGCGCATGAGCGGCACCGAATCTACCTGACCTCCCAGGTACTCAAAGAGCGTTGCTTCAAGTGCCGCATAGGTCAGCTTGTCGACCCGGAATGCGCGAAGCAGGGGGTTCTTACGAATTCGCGCGATCAGATCCGCTCGACCAACCAGCAATCCGCACTGTGGACCGCCAAGCAGCTTGTCTCCACTTGCCGCAACCAGGTCCACTCCTGCATGTAGCGAGTCTTGCAGTGCGGGTTGATTCGCAAGCTCATCATTGCTGAGCCGCGAAATCAATCCCGTGCCCTGGTCCTCGAAAAGTGGAATCCCGACTGTTTTGGCCAGAGAGACCAGATCTTTCAACGCCGGCCGCTCGACAAACCCTTCGATACTGAAATTCGACTGGTGAACTCGCAGCAGCAGAGCTGTCCCGTCTGTGATCGCTTTCTCGTAGTCTTCAGCGCGGGTGCGATTGGTGGTCCCGATTTCTCGAAGCAAAGCACCTGACTTTTCAAGAATCTCCGGTATACGAAAACCGCCGCCAATCTCGACCAGTTCTCCGCGCGATACCACGACCTCGTGTTTCTCTGCGAGCGTATTCAATGCCAGAAAAGTCGCTGCCGCACAGTTGTTCACCACAACCGCACCCCAGCGTGAATATTCATCTTCCATGACACCAAGAACTCGTAATAAAAGCCGCTCCACGTGAATGTCGCGCTTGCTTCGCTCGCCGTTTTGCAGGTCAAACTCGAGATTGCAGTAATCACGGGCAACATCGAGAACATGCTCAAGCGCTGCTTTACTCAGCGGCGCGCGTCCTAAGTTGGTATGCAAGATCACGCCCGTGGCATTGATGACTCGCCGCAACGAATAGCGCGGGCCATTGCGAAGCATCTCAGTGGCCTTGGTTGGGATAGACTTGATCTCCAGCTCCAGATCTGTCTTCGAGATCTCTTCGGCACGAATGCCTGACCTGATCGTGATGAGGATGTCCCGAACTGCGTTTGCCACACGCTCGTGACCGTGCGCATCGATCGGCTTCTGCAATTCCGGCAAGAGCAGAACCTCATTGACGGAGGGAAGCGAGCGGTATAGCCCTTCCCGCACTTGCTCCGCCTTACGCATCGGATTCACATTGGCTGTTTCGCTCAGGTCCTTCATCTCGATCCCAGCTATTTCAGTACGATCGCAGGCGTCCCGTGCTCGTTCGTCCGCTCTAGCACTCTACCAATCCGTACTCCGGCAACGCCAGCTTCCCGAATGGCCCGAAGCACCCCGTCCGCCTCTTCGGCTGAGACGGAAATCAGGAGCCCGCCTGACGTCTGCGGATCATACATCAGCTTCCGTAACTCCTCCGGAATATCTGCACGATCCGCATCGGCGACCATGCACTCAGCAAACTCACGGTTCGACACCAAGCCACCGGGAATCGCTCCAGCCCGCACTGCGCTTAATGCTCCGTCAATCAGCGGAACACTTGCTGTCTCGATCTCCAGCGTCACGCCGCTGCCAACTGCCATCTCGCGACCATGTCCCATGAGTCCGAAACCAGTGATGTCCGTCATCGCGTGGACGCCTGCGAACTTCGACGCAGTCTCGGCCGCGGTTTTGTTCAGCGTAGTCATTGATCTAATCGCAGCATCAACCCACGCCTGCTCCGCCTTGCCCTGCTTCAGCGCCGTTGTGATCACACCGGTTCCGATAGGCTTCGTCAGTATCAGGGCATCTCCGGCAATCGCACGCGCGTTGGTCTTCACGTGTGTCGGATCGATCACGCCCGTCACCGCGTAGCCGAATTTCATTTCCTCATCGCGGACCGAATGACCGCCGACTACAGTGCAATTTGCTTCGCTCATCTTCGCGAGGCCGCCGCGCATGATCTGCTCCAGGATCGCGAGATCACCATTTTGCGGAAAGCACACCATGGCGAGTGCGCTCACCGGCCGCCCGCCCATTGCGTAGACGTCGCTCAAAGCATTGGTCGCTGCTATCTGCCCGAACGTAAATGGATCATCAACCAGCGGCGTGAAGAAGTCCACCGTTTGCACGAGCGCCAAATCCCGCGCGATCTGGTATATCCCGGCATCATCCGATGTCTCAAACCCCACCAGCAGGTTAGGGTCATTTTGAACCGGCAAGTTGGACAACACTGCTCGCAGAGAACCTGGCGGAAGTTTGCTTGCGCAACCTCCCGCCTTCACCTGCTGTGTAAGGCGAACCACCTGCTCTGTAGCCAATTGACCTCTTCGCTGTACTGGGGATATCCCGCAGCCTCTTGAGTTTTGAAATCGAGCAAGCGTGATTCTACTTCTTCTGGCGATAGAGGCGAATCAGATGATTGGTTGAGCTGTCATGGTGCAGATCCGGATCCGATCCACTCTCCAACTCCGGGATGATCCGCTGCGCCAGCGCTTTTCCGAGCTCCACGCCCCATTGGTCGAACGAATTGATCTGCCAGATTACGCCCTGGGTGAAGACGCAATGCTCATACAAAGCCACGAGCTTGCCGAGAACCTGTGGCGTCAACTTCTCGGCGAGGATGACGTTCGATGGCCGGTTGCCCTCAAAGACACGATGAGGTACCAGCGCATCGACCGTGCCTTCGCTCTTTACCTCATCTGCCGTCTTTCCGAAGGCTAGAGCCTCCGCTTGAGCGAACACATTGGCAATCAGCATGTCGTGATGACGTCCGATCGGATTCAGCGTGCGATGGAATGCGATGAAGTCGCAGGGGATCAGCCGCGTTCCCTGGTGAATCAGCTGGTAGAAGGAGTGCTGCCCATTCGTTCCGGGCTCGCCCCAGTAGATCGGGCTGGTGTTGTAGCGAACTTCCGAACCCTTCAGCGTTACATGCTTGCCGTTGCTCTCCATCGTCAGCTGCTGAAGATACGCCGGAAAGCGCTTCAAGTATTGTTCATAGGGCAGAATCGCGATCGTCTGCGCATCGAAGAAATCCGTATACCAGACGGACAGGAGCGCCATCAGCACCGGCAGATTCTTCTCGTATGGCGCGGTCCGGAAGTGCTCGTCCATCTCGTGGAAGCCCGCCAGCATGGCCCGAAAGTTCTCAGGGCCGATCGCCAGCATTGTCGACAGGCCGATCGCCGAATCCATCGAGTAGCGACCGCCGACCCAATCCCAGAAGCCGAACATGTTCGCTGTATCGATGCCGAACTTCGTCACCTCCGCGGCGTTTGTCGACACTGCCACGAAGTGCTTCGCAATCGCTGAATCGTGTCCGCCCAGCTTCTCCAATAGCCATGTACGGGCCGTATGGGCGTTCGTCATCGTCTCCAATGTCGTAAAGGTCTTCGAGGAGACGATGAACATCGTCTCTTCGGCATCGAGATCCTGTACGGCTTCGGCGAAGTCGGTACTATCGACATTTGAAACGTACCGGAACGTCATATCCCGCTTGCTGTAGTGCCGAAGAGCCTCATAGGCCATTACCGGCCCCAGGTCTGACCCTCCAATGCCGATATTGACCACGTTCCGAATCGGCTTGCCCGTAAACCCCTTCCATTCGCCGCTGCGCACACGATCGCAAAAAGCCGACATCCGATCGAGCACTTCGTGAACTTTGGGAACGACGTCTTCGCCGTCGACGAGGATCGATTGCCCTCTCGGCGCGCGCAAAGCCACGTGCAGCACTGCCCTCTTCTCGGTGATATTGATCTTTTCGCCTGTGAACATTGCCTCGGTGTGCTCGCGCAGCTTCGACTCTTCCGCCAGCGCCAACAGGATGCGCAATGTTTCGTCGTTAACGCGATTCTTTGAGTAGTCGAGGAATAGACCCGCGCCCTCAACGGTCAACTTCTCGCCTCGCCGAGGATCATCCGCAAACAAGGTCCGCAGGTGCACGTTCGCCATCTCGCGGGCATGTAATTTCAGCTGCTTCCACGCCGCCAGGCTGGTGAGCGGCTTCACTTTAATCTGCTTGGGACGGCGCTTTGCGGCACTTGCCATGAACATTCTCCTCTGCTACGGCTTTGAAACAATGTCGCCTATCTGATTCCTTTGGTGGCGGAGCGGATGCGAGTAACTCGGGGGGCCCAAGCCCCATTATCTCGCCGAGGGTGTCGCTTCGTTCCACAGGCATTGGCCTTCCTCTGTCGAGATCAAATGGCACCGTACGTTCGTAACAGCCCGTGTGACGAAGGCCCTACCGTTCCAATCTGACTGCCCGTAATGTGGAGATAACTTTCCAAATATTTCCCTGAAGCGCTTCACCAAGGGCCGGGCTATGCTTACAGAGCTTAGAAAGTTGCTGTCTCCGTTTCGCCGCGGATTCGCAAGCTACATCGTACTTACATTATTTCGACAAGGCATGGTCGTCGGCGGCGGCTACGGCCTGGTCCTTCTCATTAGAAACTTCGAACACAATCCGTCCCGCTCGGTTCTCATTGCCTTTGCGGTACTCGTCACGTACAAGCTGCTCCTCGCAACACTCGATCAAGCCATGGGCTGGGGATTCGCTCGTCACGTCAGCTATCCCATGTTCCGCAAACTCAGTGTTGACGTCTTCTCGAAGCTTTTGAGTTTGGACCAGGGCTGGCATCAGTCCGGAAGCAGCGGTGCGCGCCGCGGAGAGATCACCAACGGCCTCAGCAAATTCGCCCAGACGAGCGACAGTCTCGCGCGCGAAGTTTGCCCGCTCCTGGCGACAGCGCTTCTCAGCTTGTTTCTCCTCCGCTCCTACGTCGGCATCACCTTCTGGCTCGCGGTACTGCCCAGCGCTTGCGCAATCTTCTTTTGGCTCTCATACGAAGAAAACCGCCGCTGTACATCTCTCCGCGAGGCACGGTATCGGCGCTATGCCTCCGACTACTCACTCAGCATCGAGTGCATGGAGATGCATGCGGATGTTGTCCGCTACAACCAGCAGGACCGAATGGAGCAGGACTATCGCCTGATTCACGACGACATTGAAAATAAGGGACTCGCCGAGGCAAAAATCCAGGGCTGGTTTGGACTCGGGAAAAGCCTGGTGGTCCTGGGACTTCAGGCTTACCTTCTGTGCACGTGGGTGGCGAGGCTCAGCGCGCACAGCCTCGACGGCGCCATGCTGATCTATCTCTATATGCTCTCTGAGCAGTTGTGCGGGTCGCTCTGGGGTTATGCAGGTATCTGGGGGAGAATCAGCGAGGCCTGGGAGCCAATCAAGCAATTCCTCCGCATCAGCTCATCCAGTTCCTCGCTGGCGGACGGCTCTGCAGCGGTTCAGCTGGCGATTCCTGCCCTGGTAAGCCTCGAGTTTCGCGACGTCGAGTTCGGCTATCGCGAAGGCGAGCCGGTCTTGAATCACCTCGACCTGCGCGTCGAAGCCGGGAAGAAAGTCGGCTTTATCGGCCGCACCGGCTGCGGCAAATCAACTCTTCTCAAACTTGTCGATCGACTTTATGACGCCCAGAAGGGCTCGGTCTACGTCGGCGGGCATGACGTGCGGAATTGGCCGCTCCGGCAACTCCAGCGTGTCTGCACCTGCATGTCGCAGAATGGCGGCGTGTTCTTCTCGCAGGCGACGCTACTCGATACCATCCGCTTCGCTCGTCCCACTGCGTCCTTCTCTGAGGTCACCCGCGCTGCAACCCTCGCCTGCATTCACGACGAGATCATGGGCTTGCAAGACGGCTATCAGACCCGCGCCGGCGAGCACGGCAAAAATCTTTCTGGAGGACAGCGCCAGCGTGTGGCCATTGCTCAGGCCTTGCTGAGTCTCGACGATCCTGAGAAAAAAATCGTCCTGCTTGACGAGTGCACCAGCAATCTTGACGAACAAACCGAAGCGGCGATCTACGAGAATATCTGGCCTTTGCTCGAAGGCAAGACCGTAGTCGTCGTCACGCATCGCCTCTCGGCAATTGAAGAGCTTGTGGATGAGGTCGTGGTCATGAGCCAAGGCTCGGTGGCCTTCCGGGTGAACAAGCGCGAAATCGCAGATGCTCCGGTCGAGATGTATGCCTGATGAATCTGTGAGCCGCCGGGCATTGCAATAGCCCGTACCGTTTCATCGTTGACTCAAGTTCATAATCGCCGGCATACCCCGCATTCACGCGTGCCTAAGCCCGCCTGAGTGATTCTTCTATGACCCCGGTTCTCCAAATCTCCGGAGAGGGACTTGCAGCAGCACCAGATGTGGTGCAACAATCTGTCTCCTATGAGCCACCGCGTTCCCCAGGAACTCCTGCTCGAACTACGGACCTATCTCGAGCATTTCGATGAAACCGGTCACCTTGGGGAGAGTGACGCGGTTGCCGAGATCAAGGTTCGTCTCCAGCAGCGTATTCGCGAGGTCGAAGCGCAATTGCGTGTGCCGAGGTCTGACGATCCTGCCAGAGATCGCAGGTACACGCCGGCAGAATGACCTCTACGCGCCTCGCGCTGCCGGGGATGGAGCGCGCTCACTCGAGAGCTGTGCCTCGGATTGAGATCTTAGGTTTTCTAGAACAATTGGGATGGCAGGGCTGAAAAGCGGAAGCCCGGATAATCCGGGCTCCCGCGTGAGCAAATTCGCAACTCAAATTTGCAACTTAGCGACGGTCGTATCCACCCGTCAGGTGTTCCCATGCAACCCTATAGCCGCGGCGGTAACCCTCCTGAAAGGGCCGCTTCTGATCGCGGGGAACATCGGGATGCCGAAAGGTATCGTGCCGATCGAGGTCGGGACGGAGACCGTGATTGAAGTCGTCGCGGGCGGACTCAATGCCATGCCGGAACCCGTTGCGGCGAACGTCATCATAGCCGTCCGGGAATGCATCCCAGCCTCCCCGTCCCCCGACCACGGGCGGTGGACCGTAAGCCGGAGGCGGCGCAGCAAGGTGCGACATGGCTACGTTGTAGCCGCGAAGAAAGCTGTCACGATACGCCTGGCGCATCGGTCCGGGCACGCGAGGATGGCGATATTCAAATCGATCGTCGGCGTCTGGTCTGCGGCGGTTTGCAAAGTCGTCGCGCGCCGCTTCAATTCCCTCGTGAAACCCACGGCGCTGAACGTCGTTCCACGCGTCATCGGGCCGATCCCAATCGCCTCGATCCTGAGCAAATCCCGAGGCGATGGGCGCGGCAGACGATGCGTGAATGCGAGGAGCAGAGAGCAGTACAAATGCTGCACATCCACCGAGACTTGCGATGCGAAGCCAATTGAGATTCATTGACCAAATCTCCTTTTCGAATCTAGATTTACTCCGGTCAATTGGAGGCCTTCGCAACGAATGCTAAAGCCGGTGAGCCGAAGCTGCCAACAATTACCCAGGCATATTGGATGAAACACGGGTTACTTCGGCGTGTTGTGTTTTTAGTTGGGGGGTCAAAGGAATGCCCGGCTTGGAGGCCGGGCATCCGCGCTGTTCTCTTACCTGCAACCAGGCCGAGCACTAGAACCGGGGTCGGTCGTCATCACGGTCGCGATCGCGATCACGGTCGTGCCTCATGTGATCCATGGCTCGGCGATAGCCTTCCTTGAAGCCTTCGCGGAATTCGCCACGGTCGTGCTCATCGACCGGCGGGTGCTTGTATACCTGATGATCATCGGCATCGGCGTGACGACGATTCATATAGTCGCGGCGGGCTGCTTCCACGCCTTCACGGAAGCCCTGGCGTTGTGGGTCGCGATAACCATCCGGGGTGCGATCCCAGTCGCGGTCGCGGTCCTGATACTGATCCTGGTATTGAGGCGCGTATTGCGGGTTCGGCGGCGGTGGCGGTTCCTGTGCGTTGGCCTTGATGGCGACAGGTGCGGCCATGCAGAGAGCGAGAGCGGAAACTGAGAACCACTTTATGTTTTTCATAAGATAGGTACCTCCATTGGAGCAAGCTCCACGTACAAAGGCATGAGATGGGAGTGGGGAGGTCTGCGTTGCCCTTGCAGGGGTTGTCCGGTGTGGAAAGAAAACTATCCTCATTTCCCGCATTAGCAGGAGGCTAGACGGCGCGCCCTCGTAATGTTTCGGATCTGGAACGAAGGTCAGGTTACTGGAGGGAGTCAGACGAGCAATGGCGACACAAAGTGCAGGCGGACTTGGCCTAAGATGGGCTAAAGAATCATGAACAAGGTCGAGAGATGGGCGTGTCTGTCGCTCGCTTCGGTGCTATGCGCTGGAGCGATGGCTTGGACTGCGCCGATGAGTGCTGCGCAAGCGAAGCCGGCACATAAAAAGAGTGCGCCGGTGAAGGAGCCAACCTCGGCGGAGTTGTTTGCTTACCTGCGCGGCGCGCTGTTGCAGTACAGCGCGGACGATGGGGTGAACGACAACCTCGAGGTATCGATCGATCCGACCGCTACGGTATTAACGATCAAGCAGCCGGATGGCCACTGCGATATCTTTCTCAACGCTCTCGATGCGAACACGATCTCCTGGGACGTGTACGACGCGACGGATTCGATGCAGACGCGCGCTCCGCTGGCACGGCTGAATGTGGTTTCTGTAGCTGGGAAGAAGGCGCGGACGTGCTACGACCCGGAGAACAACATCGATCCCGCACCGCTGCCGACGAGGGCGCGGATTCTTTTTTCGTGGGAGAAGATTCCGGAGGGATCGGGGTTCCAGTCAAAGTTCACGAAAGCTTTCAAAAAGCTGATCACGCAAAGCGGCGGCGCGGCAGAAGCGAGTCTGTTCAAGTAGCGGATAGTGCAAAGACGGATAATTTCCGTATGCGCGATCGCTCGACCGCATCGAGCTGTTTTGTGTCAGGGCACAACTTCACCGTGGCCCCCGCGCGCCGCATTTTGCTCGATGTGGTGGTCTTCAGTCATGCCGCAAACACCGCAAAGGCCCGGGTTTTAGCCCCTGAGGGACACCTCTGAGGTTATCTCCGGGTACGCGGT
>Ga0105241_10001123_pt1 | contig 20391 bp, 16 predicted proteins | sample KBSC64metaG_FD_80422 | JGI IMG/M metagenome (GOLD analysis project Ga0105241, IMG submission 80422) | Corn rhizosphere microbial communities from Kellogg Biological Station, Michigan, USA - KBS C6-4 metaG | ecosystem: Host-associated > Plants > Roots > Rhizosphere > Soil | place: Michigan, USA... | reverse complement strand
GCGTCGGCGGCTACGCGCGCGACCAGCCTGCTGCGCGAAGCGCTGCATCGAATCAAGGACGCCGCTCAGGAGTTGGGACGGCACGATCTGACCCCGGCCCAGAGATCTGAAATCGAAAAACTGGAAGCTTCGTTCATGCAGCCGTCCGAAGCGTCAATCGATACTTTGGCCATGAGCGATCTGGAAGACCAGATTGATTCCTTGTTGCGCAGTCACGGGCAGAGCGATCTCTGGCAACTGGCCGCTGATTTGGCGCGAAGAGGCATCAGGCCGGAAGTTCTGGAGTCGTTGTTCTCGACCCTTCACGCAGACGTTGCCCGGGCCGCACTGGTGAGGATTGCAGCTTCGGCGGAGATCGCCAACCTGTTGATCGAAATTGAGAGCAGTACCTCGCGGATTTCTGACCTGGTACGTGCGGTCAAGGAATACACCTACATGGACCAGACCCAGGCACAAAACGTCGACATCGTAAAGGGCCTGGAGAATACGCTTACCATCCTGAATCACAAGCTCAAACGGGGCATAACCGTGCACCGCGAATACGACAAGATTCCTCTGCTGGTGAATTCTTTCGGCAGCGAACTCAACCAGGTGTGGACCAACATCATCGACAATGCGATTGACGCCATGGGCGGAAAGGGCGAGCTGCGCATTCGAACCTATCGCGATGACAATTGCGTGGCGGTTGAAATTGCCGATAACGGTCCAGGTATTTCTCCGGAGATCGTGTCCCATATCTTCGAACCTTTTTTCACCACGAAGGGAGTTGGAGAAGGAACTGGGCTCGGGCTTGATACGGTGCAGCGAATCGTTAAGAAGCACAGAGGAAGTATCAACGTTACTTCGAAACCCGGGAATACATGCTTTCAGGTGTTATTGCCGCTGGTCGAAGCTCCCATTTAGGATGAGCGCCTCACACATGAGCCGGGCCAGCCTCGCGCAGGTCAAGTTCGTGCTCCAGCTGCCGCAGAGTTTCGTCGTTGATGCGGCCCTCATTGCGCAAGCGCACCGCGGTTTGCCGCTCCAGCCGAAGCAGGTCCCTCGAAATGCGCGACAAGCGTTTGTGATGCTCAGGGCCCAGGTTGCCAGCCGCGTCGTCCTTCCCAATGACATCGGTAAGGCGATGGCGATAGTGTCCGACGATGTCCTCATAGATCGAATCGAATTCCGCAGTATCTTTCTTGCGTTCGCCTTCCAGATATTGCAGCGCAGTTTCGAGTATCTCGCGGCGCGCCCCTTCCTCTTCGACGTTGGGCCCGGCCTGGTCAGCGACGCCGAGGATCCGGACCAGCCAGGGAAGTGTCAGCCCCTGCAGAACCAGGGTCACGAAAATTACACAGAAGGCAAGAAAGACGATCAGGTTACGCTGCGGAAACGGGCTGCCATCCGCCAGGGTTTGAGGCAGAGCGATGGCGGCAGCGAGCGCGATCACTCCCCGCATGCCAGTCCAACCCAGGACCAAAATGCCCTGCGCGGTTGGACAAGTAAGCTTCTGGTGAAGCAGACGCGTCCGGGTCCAGTAGGCGATATACGCGCCGGGAAATACCCAGACCACTCGCAGTGCGATTACTAGTGCGCTGAACAGAGCGCCGTAGAGAAGCAGGCTGCGGTGGCTGTAGCCGTGAATTCCGGCCAGCACGTAAGGCAATTGCAACCCGATGAGCACGAAGACCAGGCCATTGAGAATGAAGTCCAACGCCTCCCATACAGCCCAGGCCTGAAGGCGTACTTGTGGAGAAAAGAATTCGGAACTGCGGCGGCTCAGGTAGAGGCCGCAGGCCACCACGGCCAGTACTCCCGAGGCGCGTACCCGGTCGGCGGTGAGATAAGCGGCGTACGGAATCAGTATGCTGATGGCGATTTCGATGGGCCCGTCATCAATGCGGTGTTCAACCCAGTCCGCAATCCAGCCGACCATCAGGCCGACAGCCAGGCCGCCAAGTGTCAGGTATGCGAGGCGAGTGATTCCGCCGGTGACCGTCGGAGTCTCATTCCCCAGCACCAGGGCGATACCGAATTCCAGAGCCAGCAAGCCGGTGGCGTCGTTCACCAGGCTCTCGTCCTCAATCAGGTCAGTGATCCTCTTGGGAATTCCGACACGTTCAGCAATGGAAGTGGCGGCGAGCGCGTCCGTGGGTGCGATGACGGCGCCGAGAACCAGACCGAGTTTCCAGTCGAACCCGGCAAAGAACCAGTGCGCACTCTCCGCAACCCCGATCACCGTGAAAGTGACCAGGCCAAAGGCCAACAGCAGAATGCTGAACAGGTTGAAGGAGAATTCACGCCAGGATGTAACCCAGGCTGCGGAGTACAGAAGAGGCGGGAGGATGACAAAGAAGATGACGTCAGGATTGAGCGCAATTTTTGGAATACCGGGAACGAACCCGAGCAGTCCGCCGGCGATCACCAGAACGATGGGATAGGGGACCTGAAGTTTTCGCGCCAAGGCGCCAAACGCCACCACGAAGAGCAGCAGTAAGAGGAAAACTAGTTCCACCGCCTGGACGTTGCCAGTCACGCCTGAGAATCTCCGTACCGGGCCGGTTGCCCCAAGTCTCCCGCCCAGTATAAGTCAGCCGAATGTAAGCGCGAGCGTCATCGCTCGTGCGGCTGTCCCCACGTGGTTCTTGTCGGCTTTCCACACCCGCAGAACGGGCGCGCCTACATTTTTTGACTTGGCCGGCGCGAACGCTGTTTCGCGGCGATTGATTTGATGAACAGGGCGCCCGGCGCGGTGCTGTCGATTGCCCGCTTCGCGCCTTTCCAGGCAGCCGCCATCAGCTTCCGGATGGCTGGGTTGTCCAGATCGCGGGGCGATTCGAGCTTGATGTGCCGGACTACTTTGCCATTGCCCTGGAGCAATCGCTCTGGATCGGCCAAGTGCACGCCCTGCAGAAAGAACAGCGTGACGTAGCGAGGGTAAAGCACGATGGAGAAAACCGCCTCTGATGCTTTCTCGGAGGGGCCGAAGCCAATGCCCAGGGCGTTGTAGGTATCGTAGACGAGTTGGGTGGCGCCGGGCAGGCGTGCCCGCATCTTCTTCAGGCAGTCGCGTCCTGCAGCGGCGACCTCGGGCGTGTACTTGTCGAATAGGTCGTCAAGCTGACTCTTTGGGGATTTCTCTGCTGCCTTCCTTTTCGTGGATGCTGCCATGGCGATAGTTTGAATGCAAACCAGGCTTCCAGGCAAACGGAGTGGGTACTCGCACCGGCCCTGAGACTCTGCTAGCCTTGGTTGCACCCGATCCTGCGCGACCATCGAAGCTGCCATGAAGCGACCACGCAAAGAAAAGTCAGAAGCGAGCAAGCAGGTGATCGAGACCGCTGTGCGCGCCTGCCTGATCGCAAAAGACGCAGCGTTCAATGCGCGGGACTACATCGAGACCGGTTCACGAATCGCTTTCCTGGCGGTGCGGCAATGCGAAAAGGAGCTGGATCAGATCGAACGGCAAATTGATGATGCCACGCCCGGCGCCGTGACCCAGGTGGCCGAGCCGGAGGCGCGGGAGCTTCTGGCATGCCTGAAATTTACGATTGATCTCGAGCGCATCGGCGACTTGATCTGGTCTGTGGTGCAACGAATTCACGCTCTGCCAGCGCCGCTGAACTCGAAAGAATCGGCGTTTCTGATCGAGATGGCGAAAGTGTTGCAGGAGATGCTGGCACGAGTGCATCAGGGATTCGTGAGCCGCGATCTTGGACTGGCAGAGTCGGTCATCAAGATGGACTACGACATGGACCAAGTCTGCCATTCTGTTTTTCGTCAGTACCTCGAAAAAGGGGCCGGACACAGGAGTTACGAAGTGACCAATCTGCTCTTCATGGCGCAGGCCTTTGAGCGCGCCGGCGATCACACCAAGAACCTGGCGGAAGAGCTGTTCCATTTGGTCGAAGGCCACAGCGTACGCCACGTCAAGAAGTCCCGCTAGATGCATCGGCGTTCCCGGCTGCCGGCCAGGTTTCTGTTAACGGCTGTTTTTGCTAAGATCATTGGCCGAGGGGGAACTCATGGCAAATCTGAAGGGACTGGAATCGATCGTCTCGCAATTGCGGGTGCAACGAACGAGTCTGGTCAACCAACTAAGGCATGTTGACGCCGCTCTTTCAGTTCTAGGCAAGCTGGATCACGGAGTGTCCTACACCAAACCGCGGCGAAGGAGTCTGTCGGTTGCCGCGCGCAAGAAGATTGCAGCTGCTCAGAGGGCGCGTTGGGCCCGCGTGAGACAGTTAAAGAAAGCAGCGTAGAAACCGATTACGATTTCGACCACTACGCCCGCCAGGTAAGAATCTGGCGGGTTTTGTCTGCTTAGAGCGAACGGCAGGAGGAACTATTCGTGCATTCCAGCCTAGTTTATCTTCTGGCTTTTGGGATTGGATTGGTGACCGGTCTGCGTTCGATGACCGGACCGGCGCTGGTTTGCTGGGCGGCGCATCTGGGCTGGCTCAACCTGGAGGACTCGCGCCTGGTATTTATGGAATCCACGTTGGCCACGTACGGTTTCTCAGCGCTCGCACTGGGCGAGCTTGTCGCCGACAAGTGACCCTTCATTCCGAACCGGACTTCGCCGGGACCTCTATTCGGTCGCGTCGTGCTGGGCGCGCTCTCGGGATCGGCGCTCTGTGCCGCGACCGGTTTCTCGCTCGCCGCCGGCGCGATACTCGGCGCAGTGGGGGGAGCGGCTGGGGCATTCGCGGGATTTCAGGCACGCGCGCGTTTGTTGAAGGCTTCGGGTTTGCCCGATTGGGTGATTGCCCTGGCGGAAGATCTGGTCGCTGTAGGCGGCGGTCTTTTCCTGGTTTCGCGAATCATGGTTTCGTGATTTTGATTCAGTCGGAGTTCGTGGGAGGCAATGAAACTCCTGCCTTCTGAGATCTCTAATGGAGCTTGAACGGGGCACCCTTGAGGATAATTTAACGACGGTATTTCCCCGTCAACTCTGCCTGGTCCAGCACCAGGCCTTGCATCGCCTGTTCTACTTCTTGCCGGCTAGCGCCTGGTTTGAGATCCAGCTTTCCCTTGAGCGCGTATAGCTTGAAAAAATAGCGATGCGGTTTGCCCGGAGGAGGACAAGGACCGTTGTATCCGATCCGGCGAAAGTCGTTGCGACCCTGCCGCTCGCCGCCCGGAAGTTCGTCAATCCTGGTAACGCCCTCGGCCAGACTGGTCGTGGTCCCTGGTAGGTCGAACAACACCCAGTGCGTCCAGGTTCCGGACGGCGCGTCAGGATCGTCAGCGATCAGAGTGAAGGTTACCGTGCCAGGCGGAGGCTCGGTCCAGGAGAGTTCGGGGGAGACATCGGCGCCGTCGCAGGTGAATTTCCTGGGAATGTCGACGCCGTTCTCAAAACCTGTGCTGGAAATCGCAAATGCCATCTGGACTGCTCCCGCTTGCAATCAAGAATAGCCACGGATTTACACGGATCGCATCTTTTTTGATTGTCTTATCCGTGAGCATCCGCACAATCCGTGGCTGCTTTTCTTCACTGGGTCGAGATGGTGAAGTTTACCGTGATGCGGGCCTCGGTTTCGACCGGTTGACCCGCTTGCAGGTACGGCCGGAAACGCCATTGCTTGACTGCTTCCCGGGCTGCGGTCGAAAGAATCGTCGGTCCGCTGAGCACGTGAAGGTCCTGAATATTACCATCTCGTCCGATCAGAGCTTCGAGCACGACCGCGCCTTGTACCTTCATCTCCTTGGCCAGCAGGGGATAGTTAGGTTGCACTGGGCGGGACAGGAGATCGGAGGCGCCGGGAGAAAGATGGACGCGCGCGGTGGCATCGGCTATGCCCGCGGGGTCCCCAGATCCAGAGGAAGAGCCGGAAGAGGAACTGGACACAGATCCAGAAGAAGATCCGGAAGAAGAACCCGGCGAGGACCTCGCCGCCGAGGATGTGAAAGGCGCTCTGGGCTGCAGGTCAACTCTGACGGAATTGGTGGTCGGCTGGATCGTGCGGCGTTCATCCCCGGCCACCACTTCAACTTCGAGCGGAGGCAGGACGGCCCGGGTCATCACAACCGGTGCCAACGCAGGCGCGGGACTTGGCACAGCGGCGGGCGGTGGCATGCGCGGCTTGGACTTCGCTCGCGCATGAATAGGGGGCTGCGGCGTCGTAGTAGTAGTGCTTGCCGTTTCGGATGGCGTCTTCACATCTGGCGAAGGCTCTTCGACCGGTTCGGACTCCGATTGTGCCGGCAGCTCCGGCGGAAACCAGAAGTCGCGGTCCTTAATGAGAACCAGGATTAGTGCGGCCAACAGAAGTGCCAGTGCGACCAGCATCTGGCGACGCTGCGTCTTTTCGGAATCATCCCCGACCGAAGGCACGATGTCAGTTACTTGATTCTCCTCCAGCAACGGCATGACGCGGAGCCCTCCCGCCCGCAGGGGAGACGGGCCTGGCGCATAGTATGCCTCGAAATTTCGCTCTAGGCCAGCGAAAGTAGTGTTGCTGACGAGTGGGAGGGCCACTGCCTGGCGTGCGACATTGAGGTTCGGCCTTTTTACCGCAAAGGTCGCGCAGGATGCCGCCAGGATCGCAAATCGAGACGGGGGTAGGAAGGCGGTCGCTTCACTTTTCTCCGAGACAGGCCAACCAATTTAAAATGAATGAGTTACTTGCAGGACAAAGTTCGAACGCAATGCAGACGAAAACGCCCGGCTCGCTGGAAGCGTCCGGGCGTTTGGCTCAGTTCGCTTACGCCGATTTCTTCAAGTCGGCGGAGAACAGGAGAATCTTTCCGCGCTGCTCCAAGGGTACCCATTTCACTTTCGGTTTGAACCGTGCCGGAATGTAGAACTCAATCACCTGTGCCATAACCATCCTCCGATCCACCGCAGTCCACCTGACTTCCTCCATCATGACCGCGCCAGGCTTCCTGCTCAATTACCTAATTAGATGCGGACGGCGCATGGAAGAGTCAGGCAGTGGCTGGACAATGCCCCGCAACTTTTGTGGAGTCATGGTGTTTTATGCCGCCGCAAAAGCGGCGACTCGCCACGAACCATGTAGTGCGGATGCCCTCGGCCGTCCAGTCGACCGAAGCTCGACCGGTTCTTGCATAACCGCGAAAAAATAACCGCACTGTGCTCCGCCGGACAGATGAGGACATCTGTCCCTACGTGGTTCATGGTGGAATTTCTCAGGTCAGCAGGCGAGTTGATCGCGAGTCAGCTTCAGCCCGTTAAGATTGCCCAGGACCGTCACGGCAATCGATTCTGTGTGAAAGAATTCATTGGCCAGTTCGGCCAACTGCTCGACGGTTACGTTCTCGATCCGCTCGATCAGTTCGTCGAGACTGTAGAAGTGGTCGAAGTACATCTCTTGCCGAGCCAGGTTCGACATGCGAGCACTGGAGGATTCCAGCGAAAGCATCAGGCTTCCCTTCAACTGATCCTTCGACCGGCGCAACTCCTCTTCAGGTACCGGTTCCGACTTGAGTTTGCGGAACTCCGAGACCACCGACTGCACAACTTTGCTCGCGGATTCGCGCGATGTGCCGGCATAGACCGAGAGGCATCCGGTATCGCGGTAGGGTGAGAGATCGCTGTAAATGGCGTAAGCCAGGCCCTGGCGTTCGCGAATGTTCTGGAAAAGCCGCGAACTCATGCCGCCGCCGAGCAAGGTGTTCAATATGTAGGACGCATGACGGTTTTCGTGGGCGATGGGATGAGAAGGCACGCCCACACAAATCTGCACCTGCTCCAGCGCTTTCTTGTTGCGCATGACGATGCGAGCCGCGGTCTTCGGTTGAGAGCTGTGGAAACCGTTCCTCACCGGCTTCATGTGTCCGAAATGCTTGTTCACGAGGTCCACGAATTGCTCGTGCTTCAGATGACCTGCGGCGGAAATGATCATGTTGCCCGGGGCAAAACGCTGCTTGTAGAAATCCCGCACCGGATCGCGCTCGAACCTCTTGACCGTGTCTTTGGTTCCCAAGATGGGTTTGCCCAGGGGGTGGTCTTTCCAGAAACTCTGGGTAAAGATTTCGTGCACCAGGTAGTCGGGATTGTCCTCGTCCATCTTTATTTCTTCGAGGATCACGCCGCGTTCGCGCCCGATGTCAGTGGCGTCAAAAACCGGGTTCAGCACTAGGTCGCTAAGAACGTCCATGGCGATGGGCAGGTGTTCGTCCAGCACCTTAATGTTGAAGCCGATACATTCCTTGGCGGTGAAGGCGTCCATGTTGCCGCCGATGGAGTCCACCTCGCGCGCAATTTTCTCGGCGCTGCGGTTCTTCGTGCCCTTGAAGACCATGTGCTCGATGAAGTGCGAGATTCCATTCCACTGCAGGTCTTCGTCGCGCGAGCCGGTCTTGATCCAGATCCCGATCGAAGCGGAGCGAATATGCTCCATCTCCTCGGTGATGAGGATCAGGCCATTGGGTAGGATCTCGCGCCGAATGTTGCGGACTTCCTGAACCATACAAGTATTGTTGCACAATGTGGCCGAGTCCGGCGAATGTGTGATTAGCCTTGTGTAATCATAGGTTTACGGAAGTTTTTGGGCCGGATCGGCCGAGCTGGCGGGTTGTCTTCTACAATCGGGTTGTCTTCTACAATAATGTTAGGTGGCTGAAGTCTTTTGCGGCAGGTTCGCAAAGGGGACCGCAAAGTACGCAAAGGAAAGCAGTTCTGCCAGCTACATTTATCACTGAATGGCATCATGAGTCAGATTGCGCACACCGCGTTGTTAGGACTACAGCTTCCCGAGTTAACCCTCCTGGTGGAGGAGTTCGGGCAGCCGGCTTACCGTGCCCGCCAGCTTTTTGAAGCGCTTTACCGCCAAAGAGTGGAAACTCTCGAGCAGATTTCGACGCTCCCCCAGGAATTTCGACAGAGCCTGTCCGACAAAGGAATGTCTGTCGGGCTTCCGGGTATCGAGAAGAAGTTCGTTTCAAGCGACGGCACGGTGCGCTACCTTGTGGGCTTTGGCGATGGACAGAGCGTGGAAACCGGCTGGATGCCTGAAGGAGATGGGGGGGAAGCGGGAGACGGCAGCGAGGCCGGCAACCAAACAGAAACGGCAGGTCGCACCTGGGAACGAGCAACCATATGTGTGTCCAGCCAGGTGGGCTGCGCGGTGGATTGCCAGTTCTGCCTGACCGCGCTGCTCGGAATAAAGCGCAACCTCACCGCCGGAGAGATCGCGGGACAGGTTTGTGCGGTGCTCAATGATCAGGGCGTTTCTCTGCCTCTGCACCGCATCAACCTAGTCTTCATGGGGATGGGAGAGCCCTTCCTAAACTATGGAAATTTCATGAAGGCGGTCCATCTTCTGGTGGAGGGGGTCGGCATTACGGAATCGCGCATGACGGTATCAACGGTTGGGATTGTGCCGGCCCTCTACGATTTTGGATTGGAGCCGGTGCGCCCGAAAATCGCGATCTCGCTCAATGCTTCGAATGACGACTTGCGCACCCGCTTGATGCCGATCAATCGCAAGTGGAACCTGGAAAAGCTGATGGCCGCGGCTCGCGAATTCCCGCTGCGAAACCGGGAAAAAATGACATTCGAATACGTGTTGCTGGACGGAGTGAACGACTCCGCCGAGAATGCCCGCGAAGTAGTGGAGTTGGTTCGCGGCCTGCGGGCGAAGCTGAATCTGATTGCGCTGAATCCTGGACCCGGAATTGATTTCAGGACTCCGGCCCAGGAGCGAGTGCTTCAGTTCCAGAATATTTTGCGGGCCGCCGGCGTTCCCGCGTTCGTTCGCCGTCCCCGGGGACGAGATATTTACGCTGCCTGCGGGCAGCTCAAGCGAACCGTGGAGCTGGCACCCGCCATGTAGCGCCGGCGTCCCGCGGGCTATCCGGTGGGCGTCTCGCCCATCGTGTACGCGTAAGCAAATCCGTCCCCCGCAGATGAGATTCTTGTACACAACGTCGAAGCACCCCTACCGGCTAAAATTCACTCGTTGGCGTAGGAATTTTGCTTGAGGCGTGCGTCAAAACTCATGCCGGCTGGCTGTCGATTCGGTTATAGGCAGGCTCTTTGACAGCCTGACTGCTTCGCTTCGCGAAGAAGTCCCTCCGCTCATGGTGACAACGGAAAAACCAAAACCAGAAACCAGAAACTGTTCCCTATCTTGCCTTCCCCAGTTCCTGGGCGGCTGAATCCACAAGCGCTGCTTCATCCTGCAGCGCGTTTGCCGCGCGCACAATCTGCTCATCCGCCTCTTTCCACCTTTTCTGCTCGATGGCTTCGCGAACGCCCGGGATCGTCTTCACGCCATACCCGGTGTATTGGCCGGGGGCGTAGATCAAGTGCTGGAACCAGGGACGGTTCGGCAGTCCTTCCGGAGAGGTGAGCTTGCGCTCGCTCTGCATCAGTTTCTGGTTGAGAGCTTGCAGTTCCGTGGGGCTTACCGCCAGATCACCGTTGCTGCTGACTTTCTCCAGGGCTTTCTGATAGCGCTCCGCACTGTGAGTCAGCGCATCGGACGCGTTCTGCAAGGGGGCGAAGTTCAGATGCGGGGGCACTTCCAGCGCAGGAGGTGGCACGGAGGTTTTCTTGGGATCGGCAGTCGCGGCAAATACTCCCTCCTCGATTTCCTTGTTGCGCTCGATAGCCTCATCCTGCTTGGTCTGCCAGAGCTTCTGCAGTTCATCGAGGTAACGATGGATGGTTTCGGCCAGGCCGGTGAAGTTGTAAGGCAGCAAGTCCGCGTCGGCGAGTCTCATGACCGCCGTGCCCGCAGTCTGCGAGAGGGCGCGTCCGTAGCTGAAATCGGTGTCGGAGAAATGGGTGTACCAGTAAAAATCATCATAGATGGAGTGGTAGATTCCGCCGCCATCTTCGTCGCCATAGCCCAGGTCGAGCGTGGCGATTCCCAGATGATCGAGAAAGACCGTCCAGTCGGACCCTGAGCCCAGCGCATCAATACGCAGATCGGCGCGGTCGCGAACATCCTTCCGGTCTTCCGGTGTCTTGGCGTCGGCGATGGCCTTCAGTTGGTCGCGCTTCCAGACCGGGATCTTCTTTTCCGGATCTTGAATGTCGTGGGCTACGCCGTTGATGAACGCTTCGAGCGTGTGCGATCCACCCATCGTCAGGTAGCCGCGATCGTTGCCGTCGCTGTTGATGTAAACCACGGCGTGCTGGCGAAGTTCATCGGCGTGAGTTTCGCCCCACTCGGTGGATCCGAGCAGACCGGGTTCCTCGCCATCCCACACGCAATAAATAATGGTGCGTTTCGGCTTCCACCCCTGCTTGAGAAGAGCGGCGAGGCCGCGCGCTTCTTCCATCAGAACGACCGTGCCTGAGACCGGGTCCTCTGCGCCGTTGACCCATGCATCGTGATGATTGCCGCGCACGATCCACTCGTCGGGACTGGTTGCGCCGGGAATCTTTACGATGACGTCATAGAGCGGCTTGACGTCCCAGTTGGATTGCACTTTGAGATGAACCTGCGCAGGCCCCGGGCCGACCTTGTAGGTTTGGGGAAGGGAGCCGCGCCAGCCTTCGGGGGCCACTTGTCCTTTTAGTGCCGCCAACAGGGGTTGCGCGTCCGCGTAGGAGATCGGCAATACAGGAATTTTGGTGAGAGTCTTGGCATCCTTCAACTCGAGACGCTTGGCGTCCTTCGTGCCTCCGACTCCGGGCGTCAGCGGGTCGCCGGGATAGAGAGGCATATCGGCCACGCTGCCGCGCTGAACGCCGTCGCGGGGGCGCCATCCGCCCACAGGAAAAACGTCACCCTGAACGTAGCCATCGTCGGCCGGATCGGAATAGATGAGGCAGCCGACGGCGCCGTGCTCGGCCGCCACCTTGGGCTTGATGCCGCGCCAGGAATTTCCGTAGCGCGCAATCACGATTGCACCCTTGACCGAAACGCCCATGCGCTCGAGTTTCTCGTAGTCGTCAGGGATGCCGTAGTTGACGTAGACCAGCGGGGCAGTGACGTCGCCGTCCGCAGAGTAGGCATTGTAGGTGGGAAGCTGTTCAGCTTGTTGGTCGGATGTGGGATCGATAGCCAGCGCGGGCTCTTGTAATTTGGCAGTGAATTTCGTGGGTTCGAGCAGTTCTACAACCCGCACTCTCGGAGTGGGAAACAGAGCATAGAAAGTCTCGATGCTGGCATCGAGACCCCATTCCTTGAATTTGGCGAGCATCCATTCGGCATTGTCCTTGTCATACGGAGAGCCGACGTGGTGCGGACGGGCGGCGAGGCGCTGCATGTAGGCGCGCAGGTTCTGGGGCTCGGGGAGCCCGCGAAATTTGGTTTCCCAATCGCGCTGGCTGCGCGACGTCGCCGCGGAATAGCCCTTCAGGGGCTGTTCAGTTTCAGGAGAAGCGGCCAGAAGCAGGAAGCAGGAAAGGACTAGCAGGAACAGCCGGGCGCCTGGGCGCATTCATTTCCTCCGTATGATTGCAGCGGACTGGGCATTATAGGTTCTGCGGCGACAGAAATACTATCTACGGGGCTGTGCAGCCTGGAGCCTGGCTGGATGGGCGAGCACCTCGGAAGGAAGTTGCAGCCATGCAGCCTTGAGGTTCTCACGAAGCTCAGCTCATTGCCTCAATGCTGGAAGGCGCGATGGTCGGGCTCAGCCGGAGGACGCGGGAATCGGGTGCCCCGGAGAAGCAGGTCGACACGTTGCACCGGGAGCTGATCGTGGGTGCGTGCGCATATCTGGATGCTGGTTCGGCGCCTGTTTAGGCGAGAGCCTTACGGGCTAAAGCCCAGGCTGTGACGTTTGCAGTTTGCAGGCCTGAAGACGTGCTCCACCCGTTGTAGGCTGCCGCATCTGCCACTGCCACACGAGCGTGGACGCTCGCGCCTACATTCTGTACTATCGTTGGCATCGAACAGGTGAGTTGACTCGATTGTTATTCCAAGCGCTGCGACATCGGTTTCTGTGGCGGCAGAGAGCTCCCATCGATCCCGGCGAAATACGCCGCACCGAACGATGGCTGGCGACAGCTCGCGTTTTCCTCGCTATCTCCGCGCTGGTCGCCGTCCGGATGGATCCGGGGGAGATCGGCTATTCCTTCTGGGCCTATGGCCTGTTGGCGTTCTATATCGCCCAGGGCGTGATTGTCATCCTTCTGCTGCGGCGGCGCGAACAGTCCACCGTTTCCTTTCGCCGGCTAGTGCACGCGGCGGACATCGTTTGGCCGGCGCTGATCTCGATTTTCGCCACCGGCCAGGCCAATCCTTTTTTTCTGTTCTTCGTCTTCGTGCTGGCTGCGGCTGCCTATCGCTGGGGAGTCTGGGAGACAGTTGCCACCGCTGCCCTCGAAATTTCCCTGTTGTGGTTGGAGAGCCTGGCGTTTTACAAGGGTTTCTTTGGCGGAGTGGACAGTTGGCTCGCGCGTTATCGCCTGCCGCAGTTGGGAGTCCAGGCCTCGGATTTCGAGCCCAAGCGGCTTTTCATGCTCTCCATTTATCTGTTGGTGATGGGCTTGCTCCTGGGATATCTGGCGGAGCAGCAGAAGCAACTGCGCTCGGAGAAGGCCGTGATCGCGCGCATCCTGGGAAAGGTTCGCGTCGAGGCCGGTCTCAGCGGCACCCTTCAGGAAATTGTGGGCGAGTTGCTGGTTATGTATGGAGCGGAGCGCGCCTTGATCGCCTCACAGGAATCCACCGGCCATCGCGTCTATGTGGGCGAAATGCTGTTGCGAAACGGCGAGGCTTCGTTCTTTCGCTGGCTCGACCCGGCGGCTTCCGATCGCGAGACGTATCTGTTCGAGTATCCGGCGGAAACCTCGTACGCGTGGCGCAATTCCCGTTCAGAAAAAAATGGAAGCTATATGCTGCTGGGCCTCGACCACTCCGGGCAAAAACTCCCCAGCTCCTCGGCTGCATTTCTCGATGGACTCGCGCAAGGTCATCGCTTCAACCAGTTGATGACGGTTTCGTTTGTCTTCGGCAAGGAATGGTGGGGTCGCATTTTCTTTCTGGAGCCGGCGCTGACCGTCGAGATCACGGAAGAGTTGCGGTTTCTTCAGGAACTGGTTCGCCAGATTGGCCCGGCGGTGTACAACGTATACCTGCTGCGGCGTCTGCGGCTGCGGGCGGGAGCTCTGGAACGCGCCCGCTTTGCCCGCGAACTGCATGACGGGGCTGTGCAGTCCCTAATTGCGGTGGAAATGCAGGTTGACGTGCTGCGGCGTCAATCAGCGACGCGCTCGGAGTTGGTCCCCGAGGAACTGGGACGAATCCAGGGACTGCTGCGGGAAGAAGTCCTGAAGCTCCGGGAGCTGATGCAGCAGATGAAATCGCTGGATGTGGATTCCCGAAAGCTGATTGGATTTCTGGCGGACACGGTGGAAAGATTTCAACGCGAAACCGGAATCACGGCACGCTTCACCTCCGATCTCGAAGAGCCCGACATGCCGCAACCGGTGTGCCGCGAATTGAGCCGCATCGTGCAGGAGGGGCTGGTCAACGTCCGCAAGCACAGCCAGGCGCGCACCGCGCTGGTGCGGTTGAGCGCCAGAAATGGCCGCTGGACGCTGGTGATTGAAGATGACGGCCGCGGCTTTCCGTTCGCTGGGCGGCTTTCTCAGGTGGAACTGGATGCACTGGGCAAAGGACCCTTGGTGATCAAGGAACGGGTGCGTGTCATAGCGGGCGAACTCACGATAGAATCAAATCCCGGACAGGGATCGCGGCTCGAGATCAGTGTCCCGCAAAAACCGGAAGCGACGTATGGATAATCGAAGACCCCAGCCAGTACGAATCGTGATCGCAGACGACCATCCTATTTTTCGCGATGGTCTGCGCCGTCTTTTGGAGGCGGAATCCGATTTGAAGGTGATCGGGGAGGCTTGCGACGGAACCGAAGCAGTGCGCATGGCGCGCCAGTTGAAACCCGATATCATGCTTTTGGACCTGGCCATGCCACGCATGCCGGGGCTCGAAGCGTTGCGGGAAATGAGCACCGGTCCCGCCCACTCGGTCCGTGTCATTCTTCTGACCGCGGCGGCCGAGAAGAAACAGATCGTCGAAGCCCTGCAACTCGGTGCGCGCGGCGTGGTGTTGAAGGATTCCGCCACGCAGCTGCTGCTGAAAAGCATTCATACGGTGATGTCGGGAGAGTATTGGGTGGGGCGGGACAGCGTGTCCAACCTGGTGCAATACCTGAGGAACCTGGTGCAGTCTTCCGGCGAGGAAGCCAAGCAGAAGAAATTTGGCCTTACTCCGCGAGAACTGGAAATCGTATCCGCTGTGGTTGCCGGCTACTCCAATAAGGAGATAGCGGAGTACTTCAAGATCAGCGAGGACACGGTCAAACACCATCTCAGCAACATCTTCGACAAACTGGGCGTGTCTACCCGCCTGGAACTGGCTTTGTTTGCCGTAAATCAGGGCTTGCCACTCAAAACCATCGCCTAAGGTCGTAGCACTTTGGTGCCATGTATTTCCACACTTGGGCTATTGGCAGTTAGGCCTTGCCGCAGCTAACCTGATATCAGACTTTAAGTGTGAGTTTAGCGTCCGACAGCAGTTGGTGCTGGACGTGTACTCATAACAAAGAGAAATTAAGCAGGCCGAACGGGTCCAAGGAGGGCGCCGATGGCAAAGTTGCTGCAACACATCTGGCAAAACGATCAGGGGCAGGATGTTGCCGAATATGCGGTGATGCTCGCAGTGATTCTGGTGATCGTAGTCGGGACGATTCGGCTCATCGGTTCCAACGCCAATAACGTATTTTCTTCCGTCGGTAGCGCGATTCAGTAGACTCGAACCCTGAGTTGGCCTCCAGCCACCAACCGGGTTCAGGTTTCAGGGTTCCCCCTTACTCCTCTCACTGACTCCCATACCCTCAGCAGGTTTGCCGCTGATTTCTCGTCAGCGACCGGGAGATAACTGCTGCCCCCAAGACGGCCGCGCTCGTCCCCACATTTGAATTTCGCTGGAGTCGTTAACTTGAAGGTGCCCCATCCTTCGCGTGCGAAGGGTGGGTGGGCACTCTTCCGCACCCTGGTTGTAGAAAAGCCCAACCACGAAAAGTTCAGAGTAGTGTTTGCAGGTTTGATTGCCGCGCCTGTGGTTCCCCCCTTCGCAAAGATGGGCACCCGCCGGTCGGGTGATGTCGACTCCGTTCGACGTTCGTCGAAAGCCCCCACCCTGTCTCTCCAAAAAACGGAGAGAGGAGGACAGGGTACCCTCGTCAGTACCCGGTTGTGGAATTGTCAAAATTTTGTCTTCCTGTCTAACCCCTGCCGAGTAGGCGCTACAATCTCCCGCATGAAAATATTCCTGCTTCGCTTCACCGCTCTCCTGCTCATCGCGGTTAATTCCGCCCCCCAACTCTGGGCCACCTGCGGCGGCGGCGGTGGTGGCGGAATGGGAGGGATGAGTTCGATGGGGTCTGGCATGGGAATGCCGGCCGAGCAGGTCTACAACGTTCCGTGGCGGGTGCGTCTGCCTGAACTGCCGCCGGTGACCGCGGGCCTGGTGCTGTACTGGTTCCCGTCGTCGGTGCAGGAGGTGCAGAAATCGAGTCTGCGCACCTCACGGGTATTGTCGCTTTATGCCGCGCAATGCGTCTCCATGGAAATTGTCGATGCCGCCACTCCGCTGGGACAGAAACTGGTGGGCGCGGACAAGCTGCCCGTCGCCGTTCTGGCCACTCCCGACGGAGATACGGTGGCCAAGATTGAAAACCAGGATGGTTTCCTGCGCGCCGAACGAGTGGAGAAAATCGTCGATGGAGAAATGAAGCGTCGCGACAATTCTCTGGAGCAGCAATTGAAGCAGGCCAAGGAACACGCCAAATCAGGCGACAGTGCGGGAGCGATCCCGCTCTACCGCGCCGTGCTGGACCAGAAATGCCTCTTCCCCAAGCGGGCGAAAGACGCAGCCAAGGAATTGAAGAAGCTGGGTGTGAACGATGTGGGAGATATCCTGAATTCTCCGGACTTCTCTTCCCCCGTCTTCGATGCCACAAAAAGCGCCAAGATCGAGCGCACCATGCTGCGCGGATTGACAGCGGAGAATTCCGCCAAATATGCCGAAGCGGAGAAGCTCTATGCCAAGGCGCACAGCATGGATCGGGCCGATCCCACGCCGCTGCGATACCTGGGTGAACTCTATCGTCATCACACCGGCGACTGGGGAAAGGCGCGGCAGACGTTTAACCAAATTCTGGCGATTCCTGCTGATCCGCTGGCTCGCGCCGTGGCGCTTCATGGTCTAGGCAAGATGACCATTCATGAAGGCCAGTTCAAAGATGGTTTGGCGCTGATGGAGCGATCGGTTGAGGTCTTTCCTATCGCCCTCGCCTACCGCAACCTGGCGGTATATTGGAACTCAGAGGGCAATGTGGCGAAAACCGACTACTACATTCGCAAAGCGGTCGACCTCGAGCCCGACGATGCTTATAACGTGGTGTTCGCGGCCGGGTTCATGGTGGCCAACGGACACGGTGACGAAGCTCTGAAGATCGCCCGCGAGCACGAGGACATGCTGCCGGCGTCTTACAATCTGGCGGCGATTTATGCCCAGCTGGGCCAGCGCGACAAGGCCCTCGCCATGCTCAAACGCCATTTCTTCGGATATGAGCGCTATCAGGCGGTGCGCTCGAAAGAAATGATGGAAGCCCGCGTGGATGCTGTCTTCGCGTCTCTTATGAAAGACCCGGACTTCATCGCACTCACCAGCGGCGCCGATGGGCGTCTACCGTTACCGCAGGATCGGGGGATGAGCCTGGGCGGCGGAGCCGTGCAGTAGAGAAGTTCTCAAGGGCCCGTCCTCGTGTCTCCGTTTTTTTCGAGAGATAGGTTTTTTTGTGCGGTGAGGAACACTTCAGATTGGTTTTCGCAGGTCAGATTGACGCGCCTGTCGATCCCACCCTGTCGCAGAGTGCGCGACCAGGGTGGGACACCTTCAGTCAGGGCACGCTTTAAGAGTAATTAGGCTAGCTGAAAGACGATATGCACCAGGGCGGTGTAGTCGGATGGTTGGCCATCCCGCTTGGCGGGTTTGAAGCGAATCTGTTCTGCGGCATGGGTGGCGGTCTCGTCGAGACCGTGGCCCAGGCCCTGTACCACGCGCACGACGCGAAGTTTGCCGGTAGCTTCGAAAACCACTTCGAGCACTACTTCGCCTTCAATACGTAAGTTTCGGGCTTCTGGCGTGTACGCTGGAGTCGGCTTGAAGACGACCTCGGCAGGGATCATCTTGCCGGCAGAATCGTCGGTCTGCTTGGGACGAAGCTGAGCCATCGAGACAGCCTGGGTGTCGCCAAAACCGCTCTTCTGCACCCCCCGCGACGTGTTTGCTTTGCCGTCGCCGGTGGCGATGCCGCTTCCGAAGCCGGTACTTGCCACCACGCCACGGACGCCCTTGGTGCCGCCGGTGCCGTTGCCGCTGCCGGGTCCGGTGGGCAAGTCAAACGCACCCGCCGCTCCGACGTTGATTGCCCGTGTATTGGTCTCACGTGCAGGCACGCCATTCGGATCGCCAAACCCTCCGGTCTGCACGTTCTTCGGGGCCTCCGCGATCGTTGGCACAGCCGAGCTGCCGGTGGAGAATACGTGGGTCTTCACCAGTTGCTTCGGAATTACAGGCGCTGCAGGCGGAAGCGGCACGGGCTTGCTGGCCGCAATCTCGACCTGAGGCGCGACCAGCGCTTCCTCGGAAGGAGTTTTCGGCTTTACTTCAGGAGCTGGGACACGAAGAACTTCCGCCGGTGGTGTTTCGATGTGCGCGACCACGGGGGGTGGAGGAACTTCATGAATCTCAGGGGGCGGAGTTTCTACTAATCGGACGAAATGATAGTCATGAACCGGCTGGTCCATCACCGCCAAGTTGAACACCGCAGCCCAGGCGAGCACAAACAGCGCGAGCCCCTGCACCCCCATCGTGAGTACAAACTGTTTCCAGGGCGGACGCCGGTCGGGAAGTAAAGAAAACGGGCCGTTTTGGTACATCTCAGACATAGTGCTGGTCCGTGGGGAAGGAACTTCTACCCTTCTTGATGTCTGGCACTCCTAAATAGCTGCCTTATCTTCAGAGATTTTGCGAGAGATTGTTGCAAGATTGTCTCGCCAACAATTATCGCACCGCGACGGTGGAGTGTGCGGCCCCACAGCTGCGGAAAAATCCACCTAACCTCGCCGTTATCAGTGCACGAATATAGCCACTTCGCACCGAGGAAAACGAAGGAAGGGCTTGAGCAACAGCAAGTTAGGTTTGTGAAGAAACAGAGTATCAAAGGCCGGCCTCCGGACCGGAAAAATTTTGCATAGCAGTGGGTAGGTATGTGTCGTTTCAGGAAGAGCTGGCTGGGCTTGACTGGCTGAGCTTGAGTAGGTGAACCGGGCCTGCAGAGCCAATTCTCCCGCAGGCCCCTGGTTTCAGCACCGTACGATTTTCGGGCTATCCATACCTTTCAAGGCATTGCGCGTGTCGACTACCAGCTGCGACTCGCGGACGATGCGTTGATAGTCATAGTCGGAGTGGTCGGTCACGATCAGCACGCAATCATATTGTCCGAGATTGTCGAGCGGAGTGCAGGTCATTTGCAGGTCGTACTTGCGGCCCCTTCCCACTGTGGGAAAGAAAGGGTCGTTGTAGCGGACCACTGCTCCCTGTTGTTGCAGGAGTTCAATAATGGTCAGTGATGGAGATTCACGCAGATCGTCAATGTCCTTTTTGTAAGCCAGACCCAGCACCAGCACCTTGGCGCCATTCAACGCCTTTTTATGTTGATTGAGCGCCTTGGCTACGTAATCGAGCACATGGTACGGCATGCCGATATTGATCTCGCCAGCCAGCTCGATGAAGCGGGTGCGGAAATCCCATTCCTTGGCTTTCCAGGAAAGGTAGAAGGGATCGACCGGGATGCAGTGTCCGCCCAGGCCGGGTCCGGGGTAGAAAGGCTGAAATCCAAACGGCTTGGTGGACGCCGCCTCGATGACTTCCCAGATATCCAGACCCATGCGCAGCGACAGCATCTTCAATTCGTTGACCAGCGCGATGTTAACGCAGCGGTAAATGTTCTCGAGGAGCTTGGTCATCTCCGCGGCTGCAGGCGAGGAGACGCGCACGATCCGGTTGAAGATGGTCCCGTACATCGCAGCTGCCATTTCCGAAGCCTCGGCATCGAGACCGCCCACGACTTTCGGAATATCCCGCCGGGCCACACTGGTGTTGCCCGGGTCTTCGCGCTCGGGTGAAAAGGCGATGTAGATTTCTTGTCCGCTGGAGGGCCCTCCCCGGGAAGCCTTCAGGCCGTGCTTGTTCCCCTTTTCGAGGATCGGAATCATGACCTCTTCGGTGGTGCCGGGGTAGGTGGTGCTTTCGAGCACTACAAGTTGGCCGGCGCGCAGGTGCGGCGCAATGGATTTGGCCGTGTCCGTGATGTAGCTGAGGTCGGGCTCGTGATACTCGTTGAGCGGGGTCGGGACGCAAATGATGACGGCATCCATCTCGGTCAACT
>Ga0105241_10001121_pt1 | contig 20416 bp, 15 predicted proteins | sample KBSC64metaG_FD_80422 | JGI IMG/M metagenome (GOLD analysis project Ga0105241, IMG submission 80422) | Corn rhizosphere microbial communities from Kellogg Biological Station, Michigan, USA - KBS C6-4 metaG | ecosystem: Host-associated > Plants > Roots > Rhizosphere > Soil | place: Michigan, USA... | reverse complement strand
GCAACGGCGCTTCGTCGCCGAATAACATATACGCCACCAATTCGTCGATTTCGGCGTTGAGCTGCGCGCCTTGCGTAACGAGCAAGCCGTCGTGCTGCGCGATGCGTGCATCCCAGCCAATACGGATCAGCAGATTGGTCATGCGGGTCTGATGCTCCAGCACCAGCAACGCGACCAGATCGCTGGTGGGAACCAGATAACGCGAGGTGTCGAACCAGGGGCTGAGATCGGTGACGTTCTGCGTGCCTTCGAGCGAAGCGGGGCCGGGATGGATGGGATCGGCCAGCGCGCGGTTGTTGCCCAAATGGGTTTGCGCGCCGTGGGTGCCGGTGACGTACCAGCCGCCCCAACGTTGGTTGAAAGGGGTGCGATGATCCGTCATCATGGCATTGCCATGTTCCTGGCCGGGGCCAGCGGAGGGATGGACTGAACTGATCAGGAGTCCGGGGACGGCCAGGGTGACGGGACCCTGATGGCAGCGGAGGCAATCGTCGCGGCGGGCGATCACGGGTTGCGGAGAGCGGGCGGGGTCCAGGCTGTAGAGGATCACGCCTTGCCGCGGATCGAGCGAGGTCAGCTCCAGCACTTCGCCATTTTGAACATAGCCGATGCTCGAATCGTCGTTGAAATAGATTGCGCGCGGCGTGCGCGGGGAGATGCGTTCCACCTGAATGCTGGTGCGGGAGAAAACCAATACCTGCGAGTCGGCGGGAATGCCAAGTTCTTTGAGCAGAGCGGGCAGATAACCCCAGCCGTTGGGCGCATAGTCGAGCTTAAGCTGTCCCGCGGCGAGGCGCTTCGCGAGACGGCCCACAGGATCCGTGGTCGCACCGGCGTAGAGGATGGCTGGGTGATCCAGCGGGATGAAGATGGTGTCTTCGAGGCGCTCCGCCAGCAGCGCGGCAGCCGCGACAAGAAGAACCGCGCCCGCGGCAAGAAGCGGAAGGCGCGCGCGCGGACCCATAACCAGCCCCATAGTTCCCAATATAAGGCAGACCGGCCGCCCGGACAGCGGAGCTTCGCCCTGAAAAGCTACGACGGGTGCCCTTCCGGCATTGCGCTGGGCGCGAGTCTTTGCGCCGCCAGCATCACGGCGTACACCGCGGGAGTGAGAAAGATCCAGCCCAGCGGATAGGTATAACGCGCATCCACCTGGATGAAATAGTAAACCAGGGGATACGTCAGAAGGATCAGCCAGGTCAGGCGGGTTCCCGAGTTTGCGGGCAGGAGGCACAATCCCAGCAGGCCGAGCAGCGTGATGGCGGTAGACGCCGCGGTGGTCTTGAAGCGGCGGCTGGGCGCGAGCCAGAAGCGCCAGAAACGTTCGCCGGTCAAGCGCAGGAAACGCGCCGGGTCGCGGCGGATTTCCGCGCGCGCATCGGCCATCGCGGAGCGCGTGTAAGCCATCTCGCCCTCCGCCGCCACCTTGCGCGCTTCCTCCTCATTGAGCCCGGGATGGAAGCGGCGCATGACGCCGTGCGAAACGTTGTCTTCCATCAGCGCGAAGCTTTCAGGCCGGTTGGAGACTCGCAGCTCGAGTCCGAAATTCGAGCGGGTGGGCACGAAGGCGTGGAACTCCATCCAATTCCGGATTGCCCACGGCGCTTGTATCGCGGCGAAAGCGGCCACCAGCGGCACCAGCCCCGCGTGACGGCGCAAAGCGAAGAACTCGTATCCGATGACGGCGGCGAACACAAAGCCCAGTATCGGCGAGAAGAGCGAGGCCAGGCCCCACCACAAACCGCGAGCGAAGGGGGAGATAGCTTCTGCCGGCGATGACCACGCTTTCCAGGTGTAGAGAAAAAGCAGAACCAGGGCCAGCGCCACGTAGGGCTGATCGACGGAATCACGAGAACCCTCGACGTATCCTTTGTAGGGCGCGAGAGCGGCCAGCAAGCCGGCCACGGCGCCGGTGAAGCGCGGCAATCCCAAAGCGGTGCTGACTCGCGGCAAGAGGGCGTATTGAATGGAAGCGACGATCGCGGAGGCCATGCGGCTCGCGGTCTCGCCTGCGGCGCCCACGCCGAATAGTAGAAAAATTAGTCCAAGTACAAGGGGATACCCGGGCGCGGTGTGTGCAGTGGGGCCGGTCGGCAGCAGATACGGATCGGCAAAAGTTCCGTGCACCGCTATGGATTTTGCGATGTTCTCCATCTCGGAAAGATGGGTACCCGGCGGGCGCGGCGCGGCTAGCACCTTCACGATTCGAATCAGAGACGAAACCGCAAAAATGAGCCAGAAAGAATGCCGCTCAAACCGGTCCTTCAGTGGCAAGGGTGCGATCAATATAGCATATAGCGGCTTGAAGAAAGAGTGCGAACTTCAGATCGCGGGCGGCAACGGGCGTTGACATCATTCTTCTTTCTAATAAAGCAGTACTGGGCGTTCTAAGCCAGTACTCGGCGCCTTGAACGGTGATCGAACCGGCCTCAATATACGTCAGAGACAGCGCCTTAGTCCTGCCATTTAAGAGGGGATAGATGTGGTCCCGAAATTGCTTTTGCCCGTCGTTCAAAATTCAACTTTGCCTCACTTAGCTGGAGCTTAAGGAAAGGGTTACCGGGTTACAGCCCGTAAGATTTTCCTGCAGGTCACAAACCTACCGCTCCGGTTCTGCAAGAGAGTAGAGATCTTAACTTATGGGACTGCACTAGTCTACTGAGTTTTGGACCTAAGGCCGATTTCTATGTATGGCAAGCTGGGGAGTCTATTTGAACTCATTTTTTGGCAATCTACCCTCGGCGAAGGTTTGCTTCGCAAGAGTGCTCCGATGGAACAGCTTGCTGGTATTGACCGCGAACCAGATCTTTGGTCAGCAGGTGGCGGTATCGCTCAGCTCCGCAATCACCACTCCCGGCTCAGGCGCTGCGCTCACGGTAACGACATCGAGCAGCGGAGGCGTCCAACCGGCAGTGCTTCGCTGGAGCATGCAATATCCTGCGGACGTGATCGCTGTCGAAGTGACCCCAGGGCCGGCTGCCTTCAACGCCGGCAAGACGATCACGTGTTCCTACGGAATTTCTGCCGCCACATGTCTAGCTTGGGGGGAGAACCAAACGGCCATCCCGGATGGCACCGTCGCGACCGCCACTTTCCAAGTCTCCGGAGCGAGCAGGAACAGCAGCATCGCGATCATCAATAGTCCCGGAAGCGCTTCCGATGGGGACGGAAATTCACTTCCTGTCACCAGCGCCGGAGGTATGATCAGCCTGATTCTCCCGCCTGCGATAAGCTGCGCGCCCAGTAGCGGTCCGCGATTCTTGAACCAATACTACTCCGCGCAATGCTCGGTAACCCAAGGAGTACCTCCCTACAATTGGATGATCAGTTCCGGCGCGTTACCTCCCGGATTGAGTCTCACCAGCCAAGGAGCTTCCGCGCTGATCACCGGGACACCGACCGTGGCCGGAGTTTATCGCTACACAGTTTCTGTCGCGGACAGTAATGCGCCGATAGCCGGAAGTGCTACGCTCGCCTACTCCGTTACCATCCAATCGAGTGCGCCGAAGCTTGGCTTGCTTGGCTCCATGGCTCACTTAGTTTCCAGCCAGGACTGGACGACAACGTTCACCCTGGTCAATACCAGCTCGGGCGATGCCCAGACCGATCTCAATCTTTTGGACAATGACGGGAATCCGTTGCCGATTCCGCTCGCCTTGCCCCAGCAAGGCGCCACCGAGAGCCTGGTCACCACGCCGTCGTTCGATTGGACGCTAGCGTCGAACGCTTCGCTGATCGTGCAGACGGACACCCCTGCAAACGTGCCGCTCCAAACCGGCTCGGCGCAATTGGCTGGTACCGGCGGCGTGGGAGGATTTGCGATCTTCCACTTGAATTCCACCGCCCAAGAGGCGGTAGTACCTTTAGAAACCAGAAATGCGAGTTCATATCTGCTGGCTTTCGATAACACCAGCGGCGCCGGGCTGGGCGTGGCGCTGGCCAACATCAGGGCGCAAGCGGCGAACCTTGCGGTGGTGGTCCGTGACGATAACGGCGTTCAGATTGCCTCCGGATTCCTCCCTGTGCCAGCGAGCGGCCACAGCGCGTTCGTATTGTCCGAATTGTTCCCGGCCACAGCGGGGCTGCGCGGAACCGTCGAATTCGATACTCCGGCAGGCGGACAAATCAGCGTGGTGGGAGTGCGCACGACGCCTCCGGGGACTCTGACGACCGTTCCTGCTTTGGCTGACGTTGGCACCGGCGGCGGAGCGTTCCCGCATATCGCCATCGCAAATGGATGGAAGACCAGCTTCGTACTGGTCAATACGGGTGTCAGCGCCGCGCAAGCCCGCCTCAACTTCTTTGACGATGCTGGCAATCCGCTGATCTTGCCACTTTCATCCCCGCAGTCCGGCGGCGGTGTTTTCACGACGGCTTCGTCGGTCGACCGCACCCTGAATGCCGGCGCAACATTAGTCGTCGAGAGCGCCGGACCGGATACGAGCCCGCTGCAGATCGGATGGGCGCAACTCACCACTGATGGCAACATCTCGGGCTTTGCGATTTTCCGTTATGAGCCCACCGGGCAGGAAGCAGTGGTGCCGCTGGAAAGCCGCAACGCAAGCTCCTATCTACTTGCGTTCGACAATACCGGCGGGACCGCCACAGGCGTAGCGGTGAGTAGCAATTCCCAGCAGGCGGTAAGTGTGCCGGTAGTGATGCGCGACGACTCCGGCGCGCAAATCGGAAGCGGAGCAATCCCGCTGGCAGCCCATGGCCACAGTGCCTTTGTACTCGGAAGCCAATTTCCGCTGACCGAGGGCATCCGCGGCACGCTGGAGTTCGTTGCGCCAGCCGGCGGACAAATCGGCGTTTTGGGAATCCGCACTCCTCCCGCGAACACGTTTACAACTCTGCCTGCTCTTACGCGATAGCGAACCGGAACGTGATCTGTTTAGACCACCGCTAACGCGAACTGAGACTCGGCACCGAAGACTGTTGGCTCTGTAGCCAGCGCTCCAGGACCGCCACGTACCACAACTGATCCGAAGCGCCGCCGGCGGCGATGGCGCGGTCGATTTCAGCCCGCAATGCCGGACCCTGGATGTACCCTTCCCGTTCCACCAGCGTGCCGGACTGCAACAGGTCGAGGTCCTTGCGCCATGGTCCCGCCAGCCATTTTTCCGCCGGCACGCGGAAGCCTTGCTTAGGGCGCGATGCGGTCGATATCCCGATACGCCGCCGCACAATTTCGCGCAGGACCGCCTTTAGGCGTCCGCCTCGAAAACGGATTTCCGGGGAGAGTCCCGCGGCGAACTCCCATAACGTGTGATCCAGAAATGGAGCCCGCGACTCAAGTCCGTAATACATCGTGCTGGAGTCCACTTTGGGCATGTATTCGCTCGTGAAATGGGTTCGGCGGTGATACTGAAAAACCTGGTCTAAAAGATGGCGCGCGGAATCGAGCGACTCCGGCATGTCGCGTTGCGGCAATCGCAGATGTTGCAACCGCTCGCCCAACAAACTCCGCTCTTCGAAGTACGGCAGCCCGGCCCGCACACGGTTGTAAGAGCCCAATCCACCCAAGGTGTAATTCGCAAAGCTACGGACGCGTTTTAAAAACCCGCTGTCCGGCACCACCCCGCGCAGGCGGCGCCATATCTCGGGAGCAAATCGGGGCGCTCGCGCGGCCACCTGCTGAGCCCGCCAGGCATAGAGAAAAAATGGATAGCCGAGGAACACGTCGTCGCCGCCATCGCCGGTTAGCAAAACCGTCGCCACCGGCTTAATGGCGGCCGACAGGTGCAGCATTCCCAGCGCGGACTGGCAGCCGAAGGGTTCGCTAAAGGCGTCGACCAACTCTCCGACTGGATCGCTTTCGCTCCGATCGATCACCAAGGCTTCATGCGGGACCCCCAAAACCTGCGCGGTGGCCCGCGCAGCTTCGGTTTCGTCGGAAGGATCGCCGGGCGCACTCATGGTGAAAGTTCGCACGTTGGCATTCAGCCGGGAAAGCGCCCAGCACACCAGCGCGGAATCGATTCCGCCGCTCAGCAGGGCCGCAATGGGGACATCGGAGACCAAGCGCAATCGCGTGCAGTCGATAATGCGCTTTTCGGTTTCTTCCAGCGCCTCTTCGAAGGAGATCTTCGGCCCTTCTCCGGTTTTCGGCAGATCCCAATAGCAGCGCGTGGTGATTCCGCCGTCGGCACTCCACTCCAGGATGGTGGCCGGCGGGACTTTCGAAACCTCGCGATATACGCTGTGGATGTCGGTGACAAAACCGAATTCCAGGTATTCGAGCACCGCCTGCGGATCGATTTCCGTATTCACGGCGCCGGTCGAGCGCAGCGCAGCCACGGTGGAAGCAAACATCAGACGATTGCCCGTCGCAGAATAAACCAGCGGCTTGATCCCGAGGCGGTCGCGCACCAGGTATAGCCTGCGGCGGTTCTGATCCCACACGGCGAAGGCGAACATACCGCGCAGCCGCGCCACCAGTTTGTCGATGCCCCAATGTTGGTATCCCGCCAGCAAAACTTCGGTATCACAGCGCGATCGGAAGCGATAGCCAAGCCGCTCCAGTTCCGGGCGCAACTCCAAAAAATTATAAATGCAACCGTTGAAAACCAGCCCGATGCTGCCGTCGTCTGAGAGCATCGGCTGCCGGCCGGCTTCGCTCAAATCGATGATTGCCAGACGACGGTGACCGAGCGCCACGCCGGGCCAGGTAGCCATCCCCTCGCCATCCGGCCCCCGGCGAGCCAGCGCATCCGTCATCACTCGCGTAGTGCTTTCGGCTAAGTCTGGCTCACCGAGCGCTACACATCCGGCAATTCCGCACATCCTAGGCCATTATCGCAGAGCACACCTGGAGCACACCTGGGCGAATAGTACTGGGCGAACTTTTAAATAGTTCAATTGACGGGCCCTTTCGTTTTCACTCACAATGGTTTTGATGAGCCCTCTGCTATGAGCCGGTTTAAGGGCAGCAAACCCGTCCCGCGCGGGGAGTTCTCGCAGCCCACGGTAGGAGTGCTGTCTCCCCTTCCCAAACCGGCGCTGAGCCCGTCCGTTACGATCCCGGCGCCACGGCCTGCGCAGGTCCAAACTCCATGGCGGCGTGCAGGTACCTCGGAAACTATCCGGCAAGCGGATGTGGACAATCCCTTACGAAAACTGGGGCTTTACCTGGCGCTTGCATTTATCTTCTGCCGCTTCAGCTTAGTCCAGGAGGTGGTGGCGATTACGCTAAACTTCGACCCCCATCTGGTTAGAATTTTGGGTATACCGACGGTTGTGCTGGCGGTAGTCACCGGCGGCCTCTGGCGCGTGCTTCGGTCCAGACTCGCTTACGGTTGGCTCGGCCTAGCCATCTGGATGGCTCTAGCCACGCCGCTAAGCTATTGGCCGGGCGGCTCCACTTCTCTGGTTATCAATTATTTGAGGGGCCAGTTACCCATGATGTTGATTGTTGGCGGTCTGGTCTTGACCTGGAAGGAGTGCAGGCTGGTTCTCATAACGATCGCGTTGGCCTGCGCGGTCAACGTGCTAAGCGGCAGGTTTTTCACGTCAAACCTGGACACGGATAGCCGGCTCAGCCTGGAAGGCGGCACCATCGGTAACGCTAACGATTTTACGGCGCACTTGCTTTTCGCCCTTCCTTTCGTGATTTTCGTGCTTGTCAACTCTGACCGCGCGTGGATCCGTAGAATCCTGTGCCTGGGAGTCTTGGGCTACGGAGTGTACCTTTGCGCGGCTACCGGATCAAGGGGAGGACTGGTGGGGTTCGCGGCCAGTTTGACGTTTATTCTGGTCCGGGCTCGGGGCCGAGTGCGGATCGGCGCCTTGGCGGCCTCCGCCGTGATGTTTCTGCTGGTGGTAGCTGTGCTACCGCAATCCATGCTGCAGCGGTACGCCACCTTATTCACGAATGATTCCGACGACCAGGAAGCGGTTCAGTCTACCGCAGCCCGAACTTATCTGCTGAAGTCCAGTATCCAGTTCACCATGCAGCATCCTATCTTTGGCGTCGGTCCAGGAGAATTTTCGGACTACGAAGCCGCTTTTGCCAAGAACAAGGGAAAGAGACCAGCCTGGCTGGTAACGCACAACGCCTATACGCAGGTATCGAGTGAGGCCGGTATTCCAGCGCTTCTGTTCTTTTTGACGGCTGTCGTACTGAGCTTCCGGACGTTCGGGAGAGTCCAACGAGCCGCGCGCTCTCGCCCGCAGCTGCGGTCGATGGCCCTGGCTTGTTTTTGCTGCCAGCTTTCCCTGGTGGGATTCTGTACGGCCATTATATTTCTCTCACTGGCTTACACGATGTATTTGCCTACCATGAGCGGGCTAGCCTTGGCGTTCAGCCGGTCGCTGGAGCGGGAGCTGGCTGGACAGTCTTAAATCCAGCCGCGACCCCAGTAATAGCCGATTTTTGAGGTTTCTATCAACAGGTCCTGAAACACTTCCCACCGCAGGTTCCAGCTTGTTGCGCGCTTGGTAGCATCCGGAATAGGGCGCGGGATCGCGACGACGCCGGCTTTGCGAAGTGCCCGAATGGCCCGGTACATGTGATAGTCGCTGGTCAATAAAATCCTCCGGCCCGGCGCCTTTGGAAGGATTCGTGCGAGATTCAGTGCGCTCTCGCGCGTGCTCAGCGATTGGGAATCGGCCAAGATCGCGTCCGCTGGAATTCCGCCGCTCTCCAAGAAAATTTTCATCGCCTCGCCGACCGGAAGCGAGGCTCCTCCTCCTCCCCCGCTCACGATCACCTGGCGCCATCCGCCCTCCCGCCAAGCCATGACTGTATAGGCGCTGCGCCAATAGGACGTCTCCCCAATCAGGCCATTGCTCAAGGCATTGCCGGTCAGCACGATCATCACATCTCCGCGCGTATCCGTCCAGGGTCCGGCGAGCTGGACCGCCCACCAGCCCACCAGCGGAGTGAAGGTCACCAGCACCACGGCCAGCCCCAGCAGCGCGGACGCTCTCACGGACGTGCGCCAAAAACTAGCCAAAGAGAGTTTCAATGTGTGCGGCTCACTTTATCCGGCAAAGGGCCGCCGGAGGTGACCTTCCACAGCGTTCTCGGCGGGATAAAGAGGACCGAAAGCCCTCCCAGGGTGGCGATCATCATCACTAAAAAAGTGTGCGCGCTCGAGGAGACCCTCTTGAGGATCCGGGGCTTAAGAATCCAAACGTCCGCCAGCGCGAGACCGTAGAATACGGCCTGCCCAGCCAGTAGAGCTTCGCGCCACGGAGCCGGCAGTCCAAACGACGCTGCCGCCAAAATCAGCAGAAGCCAGGGCAGGAGAAGCCGGCCGAACTTGTAGGAAACGAAATGCACCCACATCCGGTTGCCTGGTCCCAGGAGCGCCGGATACGCGCGCAGGATCTGATAATTTCCGGCGAGTGTTCGCATCTTTCGCGGGAACTCGGTCTCTAGCGACGTCGGAAGATCGTAGGCGCGGGCCCGCGGATCCATCACCAGCCGATAGCCTTGAAAATAGACCGCCAAAGGTAGATACACGTCGTCGAGAAGTGTATCGGCGGGTATCGGCACCGCCAGGGTGCGGCGGATGGCGTAAAAAGATCCGGTGGCGCCAAATGTCGAGTCTATGGAGCTGAGGCTCACGCGGATCCAGTTCTCGAAACGCCGGTACAAGCCGATGTCGGCCTCCTGCTGGGTCGCGCCGGCGCGAATAAGAAGTTCGCCGCTAGCGACGCCGACCGTGGGATCGGCAAAATTCTCCATCAGGCGGGCCACGCTGGGTGGCTCGAGAGGCTGGCGCACGTCGGTCAAAACCAGAATCTCCCCTTGTGCTTTGGCGATGGCCGCGTTGAGTGCCGCCGGCTTGCCTGCTCGCGGCAGGCGCAGCAGACAGACTTTCTGCGCAGCGAAGCTCTCGGCGATTTCTTCGGTGCGGTCAGTGGATCCGTCCGAGGCGACGATGATCTCGAGCTTGTCGGCCGGATATTCCAGCGCCAGCACGGACTGCAGCTTGCCCTCCAGGAATCGTTCCCCGTTGTAAACCACGATAATCAGCGAAACGGTGGGCTCCAAGGGCCGGCGTGCAACGGGCCGCGCGCGGTGTTGTGCCATCCATCGCAGCAGCAGCGGATAACCCGCCAGCACATAGATCATCAGCAGACAGGCCGTGATCGCGGCAACGGCTGGCATACCCAGTTAAACGTGATTCCCGGGGTCAGCCGTCACGTTTTCCCCCGAAAGAATACTGCTTGCGCGGGTTTCGCGCCAAGTGTGCGGATGGTAGAAGAGGCCCTTCACGTTCCGCCCCGAATTGACCTGGATGGTCGAGCAGCGGTACTGCCAATCCAGGTTGTTTCCATGCTGCTCGATGATGGCGTCGATCAGGTACGAGCCGGGCTGCAAGCCCAGTTCCTCGCAGGTGAATTCGACGATGCCGTTTCCGGGCTCCAGATCTGCGGTCTCGCCCGAAAGCCAGGTGGTGAACTGGCAATGCAGCGTGCCATCGGCCCCATAAAAGAACACGCTGAAGTTGACCTCTGCTACCGGGATTCGCGCGCGATACTCGACACGGATCCGCAGCGCGTCGCCGGTTTTGACCACCTGGACCGGCGCGCCTCCGCGATCTAGAAATTCAAGCGAAACCACTTCGGCGGTCTTGGCAACGGCTTCGCTCCTTGGGGGAGGAGAAGCCCGGAAGCGGGCCAATGCGCTATAGGCCGTCATTGCGCCGGCTGTCGCTCCGTCGTAAACGATTTCTCCTTGGTTCATTACGATTACCCGGTCGCACAGCTGCTGCACGGCGGCCAGATCGTGAGAAATAAACACCACCGTCGAGCGCCGCTTGAGCTCCAACACGCGGTCAATGCACTTTTTCTGGAAAGCGGCATCACCCACCGCCAGCACCTCGTCAAGAAGCAGGATATCCGGATCGAGATGCGCCGCGACCGAGAAACCCAGCCGAACCACCATGCCCGACGAGAAGCGCTTGACTGGAACGTCGATGAATGGCCGCACGCCAGCGAAATCGATGATGCCATCTAGCTTGGCGCTGATTTCCTTGCGCTGCATCCCCAGGATGGAGCCGCTTAAGTAAATGTTTTCGATGCCTGTCAACTCGGGATGAAAACCGGAGCCGACTTCGAGCAGCGCCGAAAGTTTTCCGGAGATGGAAATTTCACCGACCGTGGGCGCAGTGATGCCGGCCAAGAGTTTCAGCAGCGTGCTCTTACCCGCGCCATTGGGGCCGATAATGCCCACAGCTTCACCCCGGGCCACCTCGAAGCTGACATCGCGCAGCGCCCAGAAGACGTGCGCAGGCGCGAAACGCTGCCGCAAGCGCGCCACCAAGCCGTTCGGCGCAGGGCCGACATGGGCCTGGCGGATCAGGTAACGCTTAGAAACATGATCGAGGCGTAAGGAGGACATCGCGCCGGACTCGCTCAGATGAAATCCGCCATCGAAGCCTCCCGGTATTTGAAAAACAGGTAGGCCACAGGCAGGAGCACCAAAGCGATTACCGAGGCTTCTGCGAACGACGAGTACTCGGGCGGCTTGCTTTGCAATAGGACTCGGCGGAAACTTTCGATTGTGCCCGCCAGCGGATTCACATCGTAGTAGACGCGGAGGCGGGAAGGTACCGCGGAAAGCGGGTAGACCACGGGAGTGGCAAACATCCAGACCTGCATGACCAGCGGCATCGCCAGGCCGATGTCCCGCACGCGCACCTGCAGCACCGATAGAAACAACGCCAAGGCCAAGCCGAACGCACTCAATACAGCCATGATAGGAATTAAATACAATACATAGCGGGTAACCGGAAGGTGGTAGTAAACCATCATGCCGGCCAGCACTACTGCGCCGACCAGAAAATCGACAAACGCAGCCGCCACATAGGTCAGCGGAAGAATCTCGCGCGGAAAATAGACCTTGGTAATGAGCTGGCTATGGTTAACCAGGCAGGTAGCCGAGTTAGTCATGATGGTGGCGAAGTAAGTCCAGGGGAGCAGAGCCGCGTACACGAAGACCGCGTATGGCACCCCTTCGTCGGGCATCCGCGTCACCACGGAAAAAATGATGGTGTAGATCAGCATGAGCGCGAGCGGCTGAACCAAAGCCCACGCCCATCCGAGGATGGATTGCTTATAGCGGACGCTGAGTCGATGCAAGCTCAGGGTGACCAGCAGGTCCCGGTAGCTCAGAAGCTCCCGGCCGGCGCTCCACAATCTCCATGGCTCGAACGACGGAGGCCGTATGTTCTTGGTCGAACGACCGGAAAACCTTGTAGATAAAGCTTCTTCTGCTGGTAAAGCCCGCATGGGTCCTCGGACGCTGATGTACTCAAAGCGAGCCGGTCTCGAAGTCTCAGTCTATCATATTCTCCCGCGGACACTTCCCGTGCTGGCTCAATGTAAGAACTTGTATTCGGTTGGGTTGCGCCATCTTACAAGCTTGTGAAGCAGCCCAGGCGCGATCCGCAACGCCAGCAAGGCGAAAATGATTTTGCGGCTGCGCAACACCAGATTGGCGCGGCCGAGCCGTTCCTTCGCCTCCTGGTTCCGGCCGGCGTAAAGCGCCTTCTTTCCGAGATAGAAGTCGAGAGTTGCCTCTTCGCGGCGCATCGCGACTTCCAGGCAAGCTCGGTCCGCTGCATTCAGATTAAGGGTCTCCGACAGATCTTTATAGACTTTCAGGGCATCTGGTCCGATGCGGGTGGGATCGTTGCTGAGGCTATCGGGCCGCGCCCGGTAGCGGATCAGCGGCTGGTGGTTTCGGATAAATCGGGTGCCCATGTGCGCCAGCCGGAGCCACAGGTGTAGATCTTCGGCCGAGCGCAGCGCTGGATCGAACAACCCCGCTCGCAGGATCAACTCGCGGCGCGCGATGACGCTCGAGAAAATGCGGCACCGCTGGTCCAACAAACGGCAGAAAGTGATTTCGCCGCGGTCGGGATAGAGGTCCAGAAACGTCTGGCCCGCAAAAAAGGTCTCGCCGATGAATGTGACATTGGCGCAGGCCACGCCGGCTTCGGGATTTGATGCCAGCAGGCCGGTTTGGACCTCCAGATATTCTGGTTCCCACATGTCATCCGGGTCTAGAAGCGCTACCAAGGGCGCCCGCGCAGCGCGCAAAGCGGCGTTCCGAGCGGCCGCTACCCCCTGGTTTTCCTGGCGGATATAAACGATCTCGCCGCGGTATGGTTCGAGAACCCGCTCCAGATTGGAGCTATCCGGGCAACCATCGTTAACGACGATTGTCTCGAAGTCGCGAAAGGTCTGAGCGCGCAGCGAATCCAGAGCGTCCCCAATGAAAGGCGTTACGTTGTAAGCGGGGATGATGACGCTGACGGCCGGTGGTGGCGGAGTCGTGGTCATGCGGTTTTTGGAACCGTCAGCGAACCCTTCCGGACGCGCGGTTTCGCGCGAATGCCCATGTTATTACGGCTCGCCGGAAGCCTTGGATCCATAGGCCGTCTCTAAGCGTTGCACCCATCCTGATCGAGTTTATAGACAGCTTTTGGGGCATGGTACTCTGAATTGAAAAGTGACTCGGCATCCTATCTCTTACATGTTAGTATGCCGATCCTACCCTCCCGTGCTGGGCGGTTCCGAGATTGAGGCCCAGCGAGTCTCCGACGAGTTACAAAAGCGCGGCTACCGTCCCAGAATCGTATGTGGGGGCGGCGATCCAATGCCGGTGGTGAGCGAATGGGTCGACCCCTGCGGCCTCAGGGTACGGATTTTCGGCAAGAAAGGTTCGCAGCGGCGTATCGATCTGGTCTACGCCCTGGGAGTCGCCTGGACTCTTTTCAAGGAACGCCGGGATTACGATGTGGTCTATTTTTTGATGCAGGGATTGCATTTAGCGACTGGATTACCGGTTGCTAGACTGCTCGGAAAGCCCATTGTCATGAAGTTTTCGTGCAGCAGCCTGGTGCTGGCGATGCGGGACTCATGGGTGGGCCGCCTGGAGCTATGCTTTCTGCGCTGGTGGGCGGACCGAATTCTGGTCCTGAACCCCGGAATGGTTGAGGAGGCGCTTGAAGTCGGGATTGACAAAGCACGATTGGGCTGGATGCCGAATCCGGTGGATACCGACTATTTCAAGCCCTGCTCTGCGCAGGAACGCCTGCAGCGGCGCCGAGAGCTGGGGATTGAGCCGGAGACACCGCTAGTCGTGTTCGTCGGCAGGCTGGACCACCAAAAGAAACTGCCCTGGATGCTTGGCGCCTTCGCGCGGGTTGCGCGCCAGCGGCCCACGGCGAAACTGGCGCTGATCGGTGACGGTCCGCTGAGGGCCGAAGTCGAAGCTCTGGTGGCGAAGTTGCACTGCGAGCGCAATGTCATTCTCGCCGGCCGGCTGGATACGAGCGGCGTTCTAAGGTGGCTGCAAGCTGCCGACGTGTTCACGATGGTTTCCGAGATCGAAGGTCTACCCTGCGCATTGATCGAAGCAATGGCAGCAGGCGTAACGCCGGTACTCAGCAATATTCCGGCGCATTCACAACTTGTGGAACATGAGGTACACGGCTTGCTGACGGCCTTGGGAGACGAGGAGTCGATCGCTGCCGGCTTGCTGCGGGCGCTCGATGATCCGGCTCTCCGGCAGCGGCTTGGAGCAGCCGCGCGGTGTCGGATGGTCCAGGAATTTTCCACGGCTCGGGTGATCGACTGCTACGAGAGTTTGTTTGCCGGGTGCATGGAAGGCGCCGCTTCGCCATAACGTCGGTGGGATTTGAGTGCCGGGGATCGAACTCAGAAGATTTCCGCATCGAACGACGTTATGGAAAGACGTTATGGAAAGACGTTCGCAACGCCAGAGCGGCTCTTGCGCTGTCACGGTTGCAATTTCCACCGCCGTAAAACATATCCCAGGTAAAACCGGAATCTGAGTTCGTGGATAAACGCCTGTTCCCTGGAGCCCTTCATCGCTTGCAGGGTCATCTCGCAAAGATCTTTGACAGCTTGTCTCATCACGTGGCCCGGCACGCCGAGAACTGAAAACGACGACGACTCGAAGACCGGCGATCGCAGATCCGAAAAATACTTCCCATGTCCGAAGTGCCAGCTCCGATGATAGTTTCGATGGAAACGTTCTTCGCTCAGCCGGTGATAGATGAGAATCTCCGGTATGTATCGTCCGGTCTTTCCTTGGTTGACCAGGCGTTGATAGAGGTCATGGTCCTCCACCGAACCCAGGCGTCCCGGCCGAATTCCAAGTGGCCCGCGGTAGCCGCCGGCCGCGCGCATGGCAGCGGTGCGGAAAGCGCCGGCGAGCAGACATACAAACCGCCGTGAATCTATAGTAAAAGCCTCCGTTCCGTAGTCGCAAATCGCAAGCGGAGACCAATGTTCAGCTGTAATCCAGTCCGCAAGCCGCTGTTGCGGCAAGGGGAGAACTCTTCCTCCGATGAAACTGGCTGAGGGCTCCTGCCGAAACGTGTTCCAGACAATGGTGAGGTAGTCTGGCGGCAGAAGCTCGTCCTGGTCGATTACGCAGCAGATTTCTCCGCGGACTTCCTGCAAGCCCCGGTTCAGCGCATAGGATTTCCCCTGTTGTGATTCCCTCAAGACGGTAATTCGTCCGGGATTTTCCAGCGCGAATCGTTCCGCTAGCGCCACCGTGCCGTCCCGCGAGTTGTTGTCGACCAGCACAATCTCATGCGCGATATCGCCGGGAATGCTTTGATCCAGGATGCTGCGCAGTAAAGGCTCGACGCTGGTCTCGCCGTTATAGGCGCAAATCAGGACGCTGATTTGAGGCTCAGCCACGTTAGTTTCAATCTCAACTTAAGCGGGATTCGCAAGCGCTGCGTTCTGATACACGAAAACATCCTGCTGATGCCAAGCTTCCGTAAAGCCGTGGGTTTTTAGAAGAAGGCGCGCTTCCTCCACAGGCTCCGATCCGTTAATGCCCGGGTGGAATTCTACAATGAACACCTCTACGCGGGAACGCAAGGTGTCCATTTCGGCGCGAATCATTTCAAGCTCGGAGCCCTCAATGTCGCACATGAGCGCGCAGCGCCCGAAGCCTCTTGCCTGAAGAATATCCGCTAACGTTAAGGCGGGTACTTCCACCGACTCCCTTTCAGCGGCCACGGCGCTCGAAGTAAGGACCTTCTCACCGATGTAAATTCGAACGCTTTTCCCCACTCCGCCAGCGGCGCCGTGCAAGATTTCAAAATTGCAACGATTTCGCTTCCTGTTCTCAAACAACGTAGGCAATATTTGAGGATTCGCCTCGACCACTACATGATTACTTGGATTCTTAAGCCTTCGGTTTAACAGGCAGGACACAACACCCTGAGCACCCCCAAACTCGACAACCGGAATGTCGCGCCGAATATAGCGTTTGGCCGCTAATCGTTCCGGACCTTCGTATTCCCCGTTGAGCAGCCACTTCTTTAAATCCGGGTCGGACCGAAAAACACAACCATCCAGCCGGATGAGTCCCCCGGGCCTGGTCCTTAAGAAACGTACGGCCTTGTCCGCCAGTAGTAGCCACACGGCGCGCGGGCCTTTTCCGATCAACACGCGAAGCCCCGTGCGCAGCTTCTTTGCGAGGGGAAACATACGCTCAGTGTATCTTGCCACCGCTCAGACTTGCTAACTGTATTGGAGGGTCACGTACTGGAACTTCATTACCTGTACCGAACGATTTTTCGCGACGCCGACGGTGCGCCGATGCCCATCCCTGCGAATCTGCGGCGTATGCCCCGTTCCCCCAGCGCCACCGGATTGACCATTCTTAAATCCTTCAAAGCGTTGGTGTTCCCATCCGGCGGGGAGCCCAGGAAGTCCCCAGCGCTGGGCGGCCAAACACAGCGTTCGTCGCGATTAGCCAGTTATCGAGTTTGGCGGTTCGCTGGAGTTCCGCGTGTTGGTCAAGGTCATACAAGTACCTGGTCATCTACGTAGTGATACGGGGAATCCCTTGGCCTTATGCTAAGAGGGTGACTCCGACAGTAGGCACCGCTCGCGGACTGGTTGCGCACATTCTCCCTTTCCCATCGGTTGGCGGGACTGAACAAGCGACACTGCGCATCATGAAGGCGGTCGAACCCTATGGATACTCCGGAATCGCAATGCTGTTACAAGAAACCGAAGAGCTGCGCCAGTTTTTTGGAGATTCCGGCCGCGCGGTGCTCGGCTGGCCCGCGCCGACGCCCAGCCTGCGTCATGGCAAGACTTTTCTTGCCCAGTCGCGCGCTCTGGCGCGGGAGTTCACGCGTCTGAAAGTCAGCCTGGTCCATTGCTCCGATTTCAAGGCGGCTTTCCACGCTGCTCTGGCTGGCCGCCTGGCACGTGTCCCGGTAATCTGCCATATTCGCAACCGATATGATTCGCTGATTTGGCGCGACCGGCTGTTCGTCCGGCCAATCACGCATTTTGCTTTCGTCTCTCGCGATACCTGGAAGCATTTCGCGCATCCCGTACCCGCCAGCCGCGGCACGGTAGTTTACGACGGTATAGATCCTCCGCCGGCTCGCCCGGCGCCCCTGCTTGAGGAGGACCGGCGTGCGATTAGAACCGAGCTGGGATTGCCGCACTCGGCTCAGGTCGTCGGAATGTTGGCCCGGGTGGCACCGCAAAAAGATTACGATACTTTAGTGCTGGCGGCTGCCCGGGTTGTCCAGACACATCCCAATGTCCGGTTCGTGGTCTTGGGCGACCGCTCCGCCAACGAAGTCACGCGCAAACACGACGCCTATGTCCAGCAACTGATCCAAAAGAGCGGGTTGTCCGATTATTTTCTGTTTACCGGCTATCGCGCGGATGCGCTGCGCTCCCTCGCGGCGTTTGACATTTCGGTTCTGAGCACGCATTTTGAAGGCTTGCCCCTGGCTCTGCTCGAATCCATGGCTCAAGCCAAACCAGTGGTGGCGACTGCGGTGGATGGTATTCCGGAAGTCATCGACCAAGGCGTCAACGGATTCCTTACCGCCCACGGAGACGCCGAAGGGATGGCTGCCAGGCTGATCGAGCTCATCCAGTCCCCCTCGCTGGGCGAGCGCCTGGGACAGGCCGCGCGCCAAACCGTACTAAAGGACTTCACCGCGGAAAAGTTTGCGCGCTCCGTCGCGGATCTTTATGCACGGTTCGTCAAATAAGCAGCAACAACGACTCCCCGTTCTCACGCAGTCATCGGATAACAGCAACGGGCGGATCTCAGCGGGGCTCGCGATATGCTGAAGGCCTGACAGGAACGGCTGTCCTTCAGGCATCGGTTTATGGCCTCGCACCGCGCGGTGAGCGAAGAATATCCGCCGCTGTATTTGTTGCGGGTAAAATCAACGAACTCACGTGGCCAGCCCTGCCCGCACGGTTTCTCCGGGCCCTGGGTCCGCGGAAGATCTAAGCGGCTGGAAATCCGACCACGACTTCGTCGACGATGCGCTGATAAAGCTCCGGCTCGGCGCCCGCCTGGAGGGCGAAGCGGCGGCCTGCCGCGGCTGTAGCCCGGCGCAAAGCCGAATCGTCCCACGCGCGCCGGATCGTTTCAGCCAGCCTCGGCGGATCCTCGGGCGGCACGGTCAGGATTTCGGACGTGAAGATATCCGACATGCCCGGACCCTCCGAACCAATCACGCACTTTTCCAAAATCATAGAATTCAAGCAGGTGCCGATGCCGCTCGCCACCAGGCTGTTGGCCAAAATCGGCAGTACCACCAGCCTGGCGTTCTGCAAAATTCGGATCTGCGACTCTTCCGTGCGGTCGTCCTCCAGCACGCGAACGTTCGATGGGAGGGCGGAAACCGGCCGCGTGAAACGCGCGTGATGTGCGGCGAACATCTGCGGGTCGGGCTTGGCGATTGCGCCGGGTACGTCAGGCAGCTGTTCCATGGCCGCTAGAAACGTATCGAAATCCCGCATGGAACGGCCGAAGCACAGAACGTATTCGCCCTCCGGCTCGGGTGTCAGCGCGTGCCGGTCGGCCAGGTTCACCTTGAAGGACACATAGGAGCTGCGTTCCGGCCGGATGCCATAGACACGGGTCAAGCCCCTGAGGTCGCGGAAATAATGAATAAAGCGATCCACCCGGCTGAGAAGAGCTTTCTTCAGGGGCAGCCGTAGCCGGCCCGCGAAAGTTTCAGGCTCGCGCAGAACCAGGTCCACCGCAATGAGCGGCCTGCGCGCGCCTACCAGCATCCTCGCCGCGAGTTCCATCACCAGCGGTATGTTGCCGTTCACTACAAACACCGCTTTCGGATTCTGGCGATACTCCAAAAACGCGGCCGCACGATCCCCTGCGTAAATGCTGGTTCCCTGCTGGCCCGTCCCGGCTTTCCATTTCTCCGGAAACGCCCGGAAGTTATGAACGATCAACATGCGGCGCCGGGACTCACGACTTGGCTACCGGCCCGGCCGCGATGCTGGGAACCAGAGTGCGGACCTGCCGCGCCGGATTTCCCGCCACCATCGTGTTCCCGGGAACATCGGTCATGACCACCGAACCCATTGCCACGATGCTGCCGTCGCCGATCGTCACGCCCGGAAAGATGACCGAACCGGTCCCGACCCACACGTTGTCGCCGATCGTGACCGGACGGACCTCGCCGTCGGCGGAGGGAAGTCCCGCCAGGCGCGCTACAGGGTCGGCCGGATGCCCGGGAGCGTCGAACACCGCCACTGCCGACCCGAAGCGGCAATGCTTGCCGATGCGGATCTCCTTGCCTACCGTGAACGAGCAGTTATGTCCGATGCCGGTGTGATCGCCAATCACCATCCGCGGTTTTTCACTGTAGCGCGCGGCAAAAAAGAAGGAACATTTGCCCTGGATAGAGACATCGTCGCCGATCAGCAGCTCGCCCTTGCCCTGCACCCAATGGACGTAAATGCCGGTATGCAGATGGCGGCCATACTGAGTGCAGTAAACCTTAAACAGCGGCTCCGCGATGAATACACGCCGCAGGAAGTAATAGGTGGTCCGTACCGCAATCATCAGGACCAGCACCGGCGCCGTAAGTACGCGCGGAGCGGGCACGCTGAATCTGTCGACGCCCCGGTACACCTTGCGCAACAGCCGCGCCAGCCAGTGGTCTGAAAGCGCGACAAACCGGTAGAAGCGCCGCATTAGTTGCTATTATGCCAGACCACGCGAAGCAAGCCGTGAAATGGCGGAGCCGAAGTCTATATGAACCAGCAGAGGCAAATTCTGATTTCCCTTGCTGGCTTAAAGACCCAGCTCGCCAGCGAAAGCGGCACATGCGCCCCTGTTAAGATGGAGCCAGTGCGTGTCCGGGCAAAATGCGCGGCGCTATTATTTCTTTCCGTGTTCGCTTGGGACTCGCCATCCCTTCACTCTGCGGCGGGCTTGCCCGGCTCCGGCAGGCATCTGGCCCATCGTATCGATCCGCATACAAGCCCAGCTGTCTATTTCGGCACGCCCGCGTACCCTCCGGCCGCTGTCTTCGGCCAATATCCGGCGTCGCGGACCTTCGCAGTTGGTCCGAACGGCATAGCGCTCGATGGCTCGTCCTCATTCACG
>Ga0105241_10001096_pt1 | contig 20610 bp, 21 predicted proteins | sample KBSC64metaG_FD_80422 | JGI IMG/M metagenome (GOLD analysis project Ga0105241, IMG submission 80422) | Corn rhizosphere microbial communities from Kellogg Biological Station, Michigan, USA - KBS C6-4 metaG | ecosystem: Host-associated > Plants > Roots > Rhizosphere > Soil | place: Michigan, USA... | reverse complement strand
CTCGCGACCGTGCGGATGAGCGCCACGTCCGAGTCCAGGCGCCGGCGGATCACCTCGTCCACGCGCAGCAGGTCCGCGGCGATGGGCGCGCGGATCGATTCGAGGCTCACGGGGGCGATGGGATCGTTCATCGGGGGTGCGGCGGGGGGCGGCGGGAGGGGACGGGCGCGGCGGGGACGGTGCCGGTCAAGTCTTTGACCTTACGAGGAATTTCGCGTATTATAGCGAGTTCACCCGATGCCGCGCGCATCGGGATGGAATGAACGGTTCTTTTTGCCAAATCCAGGAGTCCACAATGTACGCGGTCATAAAAACCGGCGGCAAGCAGTATCGCGTTGCCCCCGGCGAGAAAATCAAAATAGAACAGATACCGGCAGACGTTGGCGCTCAGATCGTCCTCGACCAGGTGCTCATGGTCTCGGATGGAGACGCCGTGAAGCTCGGTAACCCCCTCGTGTCCGGGGCGAAGGTCTCGGCCACGGTGCTCGGTCACGGGCGCGGCGTGAAAGTGAAGATCTTCAAGCTGCGCCGCCGCAAGCACTACACGAAAACGCAAGGGCATCGCCAGAACTACACGGAAATCCGTGTGGATGCCATCGCTTAAGCAAGGATAGACGACCATGGCACACAAGAAAGCAGGCGGCTCGTCCCGGAACGGCCGCGACTCGGAGAGCAAGCGCCTGGGCCTCAAGGTCTACGGCGGCGAGCTCGTGAACGCGGGCTCGATCCTCGTCCGCCAGCGCGGCACGCAGTTCCACCCCGGCGTCCACGTGGGGATCGGCAAGGACCACACGCTCTTCGCCACCGCCACCGGCAAGGTGAAGTACCACACCCGCGGCCCGGAGAAGAAGCGCACCGTGTCCATCGAGCCGGTGCAGGCCTGACGGCTTTTCCGCTTCGGCAGAAAGGCCCCGTCTTCGTACGGGGCCTTTTTGTTGGCGGCTTCGCCGCGCATGAAAGCGGGAACACAGAGGACACAGAGGAACACAGAGGGCACGGGGGAAGAGGCCAGGGAACCAGGGAAATGCCGGACATCGCGCTTTTTCTCGCCGCCTCCGCGCTCCTCACCGTGGCGCCCGGGCCGGACATCGTCTACGTGCTCACGCGCGGCATCGCGCAGGGGCCGCGGGCGGGAGTCGCCGCGGCGCTGGGGTTCGCGACCGGCTGCATCTTCCACACGCTCCTCGCCGCCTTCGGCATCGCCGCGCTGATCCGCTCCTCGGACCTCGCCTTCAACGCGGTGCGCTACGCGGGCGCGGCCTACCTCGCGTGGATCGGCATCCAGGCGCTTCGCCACCGCGCGGCGTTCGCGGTCGAGGGCGCCCGCGACGTGCGCTCGCTCGCGCTGATCTACCGGCAGAGCGTGCTGGGCAACATGCTGAACCCGAAGGTGACGCTCTTCTTCCTCGCTTTCCTCCCGCAGTTCGTGGACGCCCCGGCGGGCCACGTGGGGCTGCAGATGGCGCTCCTGGGCGCGATCTTCATGGGGCAGACGGTGGTGATCTTCGGCGCGGTGGCGCTCTTCTCCGGCTACATCGGGGCGTGGATCCGGAGGAAGCCCGCGATCGGCGCGCGCCTCAACGTCTTCGCGGGGCTCACCTTCATCGCGCTGGGCGTGCGCGTGGCGCTGCCTCGCTGAGGACTACAGCATCAACACAGAGGACACAGAGGTCCACAGAGGAACACAGAGGAAAGAGAAAATAATGAAGGTCGGAAATCGCGACAAAACCAATGACCTTATTCGTGCCCTCCGTGGACCTCTGTGGGCCTCTGTGTCCTCTGTGTTCCAAGCCTTGATGAAGCGAAGCGCCGAATGAAATTCTTCGACGAAGCGAAGATCGAGGTGGTCGCCGGCAAGGGCGGCGACGGCTCCGCGTCCTTCCGCCGCGAGAAGTTCGTGCCGCGCGGGGGGCCCGATGGCGGCGACGGCGGGCGCGGCGGCAGCATCTACGCCGTCGCGGACTCGAACCTGAACACCCTCATCGACTACCGCTACACGCGCATCTTCCGCGCGAAGGCGGGCGAGAACGGGCGCGGCTCGGACTGCAACGGCAAGGGCGCGGACGACATCGTGCTCCGCGTGCCCGTGGGCACCGTGATCCGCGACGCCGAAAGCGGCGAGACGATCGCGGACCTCGCGAAGGACGGCGAGCGCGCGTTGGTCGCCCGCGGCGGCAAGGGCGGCCTCGGGAACCTCCACTTCAAGTCGAGCGTGAACCGCGCGCCCCGCCAGTTCACGCGCGGCGAGCCCGGCCAGGCGCGGCACCTCGAGATGGAGCTGCGCATCCTCGCCGACGTGGGACTCCTCGGGATGCCCAACGCCGGGAAGTCCACGTTCATCCGCGCGGTATCGGCGGCGCGGCCCAAGGTCGCGGACTATCCCTTCACCACGCTCCATCCCAACCTGGGCGTCGTGCGCGTGGACGAGAGCCGCTCGTTCGTGGTGGCGGACATCCCGGGGTTGATCGAGGGCGCGGCCGAGGGCGCGGGCCTGGGCCACCAGTTCCTGCGCCACCTGCAGCGCACGCACCTGCTGCTCCATCTCGTCGACATGGCGCCCACCGACGCGGGCATCGATCCCGCCTCCGAGGTGCGCGCGCTCGCGGCGGAGCTCAGGAAATACGATCCCGCGCTCGCGAAGAAGCCGCGCTGGCTGGTCTTCAACAAGGCGGACCTCCTCGCGCCCGCCGAGCGGAAGAAACGCGCCGCGGCGATCGTGAAGAAGCTCCGCTGGACCAAGCCCTGGTTCGTGATCTCCGCCATCGACGGCGCGGGCTGCAAGGAGGTCACGTACAAGGTGATGGAGCTCATAGAAGAGAAACGTCATTCCCGCGGAGCCCGCCCTCGAGAGCTTCAGTCGGGGGACGAGAACCCGGCTGGGTCCCCGCCTGCGCGAGGACGACGAGCGCCATGAAATCCCCCCTCGCCCGCGCGCGGCGGATCGTGGTGAAGATCGGCTCGAGCCTCCTCACGAACGCGGGGGCGGGCCTCGATCGCTCCGCGATCGCGGACTGGGTGCGGCAGATCGCGGCGCTCCGCGCGCGCGGCGTCGAGGTGCTCGTCGTCTCCTCCGGCGCCATCGCCGAGGGCATGAAGCGCCTCAACTGGACGAAGCGCCCGCACGCCGTGAACGAGCTGCAGGCGGCGGCCGCCGTGGGCCAGATGGGCCTCGTGCAGATGTGGGAATCGTGCTTCTCGGAGGTGGGGCTTCACACCGCGCAGGTGCTCCTCACCCACGAGGACCTGGGCGACCGGCACCGGTATCTCAACGCGCGCACGACGCTGAAGACCCTGGTCGCCCTGGGGACGGTGCCTGTCATCAACGAGAACGACACGGTCGTCGTGGACGAGATCCGCTTCGGCGACAACGACACGCTGGGCGCGCTGGTGACCAACCTGATCGAGGGCGACGCGCTCGCGATCCTCACCGACCAGAGGGGCCTCTACTCCGCCGATCCGCGGCGCGACCCCGCGGCGACGCTCGTCCAGCGCGGCGCGGCGGGCGACCCGGCGCTCGAGGCGATGGCGGGCGGCGCGGGCTCCGCGATCGGGAGCGGCGGCATGATCACGAAGGTCCTCGCCGCCAAGCGCGCGGCGCGAAGCGGGGCGCACACGGCGATCGCCTGGGGACGCGAGCCGGACGTGCTCGTGCGCCTCTTCGCGGGCGAGGCGGTGGGCACGCTCCTCGAGGCGCAGACGCCGCCCGTGGCCGCGCGGAAGCAATGGCTCGCCGATCACCTCAAGCCTTCGGGGCGGATCGTGCTGGACGCCGGCGCCGTGAAGGCGCTCGTGGCCGACGGGAAGAGCCTGCTCGCGATCGGCGCCACGGCGGTGGACGGGCATTTCGGCCGCGGGGAGGTGGTGAGCGTGGTGGGGCCGGACGGCCGCGAGATCGCGCGCGGGCTCGTGAACTACGGCTCCGCGGAGACCGCGCGGATCCTCCGGAAGCCCACGGCGGAGATCGAGTCCGTGCTGGGCTACCTCGCCGAGCCGGAGCTCATCCACCGCGACAACCTGGTGGTGCTCTAGCGGCTATACTCCCGCCACACCGTCCCCAGGGGAAACAAAATGAACCTCGTCGACCGAGCGAAGAAGATCCTCCTGCAGCCGAAGTCGGAATGGGCCGTGATCGCGGCCGAGCCCCACACCGTCCAGGACCTCTACACCGGCTACGTGATGATCCTGGCCGCCATCCCGGCGGTCGCCTGGTTCATCGGGTTCTCGATCATCGGGATGGGCATGCTGGGCGTCTCCTACCGCGTGCCGATCACCTCCGGCGTGGCCCACATGGTGGTGAGCTACATCCTGGGGCTCGGCTGGGTGTACGTCCTCGCGCTCATCATCGACGCGCTCGCGCCCAACTTCGGCGGCGAGAAGAACTTCATCAACGCGCTCAAGGTCTCGGCGTTCTCGCCCACGGCGATGTGGCTGGCCGGCATCTTCGCGATCATCCCCGCGCTCTCGATCCTGGGGATCCTCGGCCTTTACAGCCTCTACCTCCTCTACACCGGGCTCCCGCCGCTCATGCGCGTGCCGGAGGAGAAGGCCGTGCCCTACGTGGTGGTCGTGATCATCGTGGGGATCGTGCTCGCCATCATCGTGGGCGCGCTGGCCGGGCTGGTGGTGCCCAGCCCGGTCCGCGGCTACTGAGGCGCGGCGCCCTAGGCGTCGGTTCCGGCCACGACGGGCGGGATCGACGCCGCGATCTCCACCGCGCGCGCCGGGCGCGGGTGGCGGCGGCGCCGCCCATAGGGCGAGAGCCCCGCGGTGCGCGGCGTGAGGTCCAGGTAGCCCGCGAGCTGCTCGAGGCCCAGCCGGTAGACCTCGCGCTTGAAGTCGATCACGGTCTCGAGCGGCACCCAGTAGTCGTGCCAGCGCCACGCGTCGAATTCCGGGTGCTCGTTCGCCCGCAGCCGGATGTCGCAGTCGCGCCCGACCATGCGCAGCAGGAACCAGATCTGCTTCTGGCCCTTGTAGGTGCCGCGCCACTCGCGCTTCACCCAGTGGATGGGCACGTTGTAGTGCAGCCACTCGCGCGTGCGCCCGAGGATCTTCACGTGCTGGGGCTCGAGGCCGGTTTCCTCCTGGAGCTCCCGGTACATCGCCTGCTCGGGCGATTCACCCGGCTTGATGCCCCCCTGGGGAAATTGCCACGCGTGTTCCTTCACGCGCTTGCCCCAGAAGACCTGGTTCCGGGTGTTCACGAGCACGATGGCGACGTTCGGGCGATATCCGTCCCGATCGATCATGGCGGTCACCATCCAATCCGTTCAGTTGTCTCCATTTTTCCACAGTTTGCGAGCGCCCGCCAGCGGCCTCCGGGCTGTAGAATGGATGACCGCAACCCGATGATTCTTTGATAAAAAGCAGCCGGAGAGCCCATGCGCGCCAGCCAGTACTACCTCGCCACCCTCAAGGAAGCGCCCCAGGAGGCCGAGCTCGTGAGCCACAAGCTCATGATCCGGGCGGGCCTCATCCGGAAGCTGGCGAGCGGCCTCTATTCCTGGATGCCGCTGGGGCTCAAGGTGCTCCGGAAGGTGGAGGAGATCGTCCGCGAGGAGATGAACCGCGCGGGCGCCCTCGAGATGCTGGCCCCGCCCGTGCAGCCGGCGGAGCTCTGGCGCGAGACCGGCCGCTGGGACCTCTACGGGCCGATGATGCTGCGCATCAAGGACCGCGCCGAGCGCGAGTTCTGCTACGCCCCGACCGCCGAGGAGGTCCTCTGCGACATCGTGCGGAAGGAGGTGAAGAGCTACCGGCAGCTCCCGGTGAACTTCTACCAGATCCAGACCAAGTTCCGCGACGAGATCCGGCCGCGCTTCGGCGTCATGCGCGCGCGCGAGTTCACGATGAAGGACGCGTACTCCTTCGACGCGGACCTGGAGGGATTGAAGAAGAGCTACCAGGCGATGTACGACGCGTACACGCGCATCTTCACGCGCCTGGGCCTGCAGTTCCGCGCGGTCGCGGCGGACACGGGCGAGATCGGCGGCACGGGCTCCCACGAGTTCCAGGTGATCGCGGGCTCCGGAGAGGATGCGATCGCGTACTGCCCGCAGTCCGGCTACGCCGCGAACGTGGAGCTCGCGGAGGCCGTGGCGCCGCGCGAGGCGCGGGCCGCGCCCACGCAGCCCATGCAGAGGGTCGCGACACCCGGCAAGCACACGTGCGAGGAGGTCTCCGAGCTCCTCCGGATCCCGATCGAGAAGACGGTGAAATCGATCGTCGTCATGCACCAGCCTCGCGACGGCGGCGAGCCTGTCATGGCGATGCTCCTCGTCCGCGGCGACCACATGCTGAACGAGGTGAAGGCGTCCAAGGTGCAGGGCCTCAATCCCTTCCGCTTCGCGACGAACGCCGAGATCGCCGCGGAGCTGAAGGCCCCGCCCGGCTCGCTCGGCCCCGTGGGCTACCCGAACCTGCGCATCGTGGCCGACCGCACCGTCGCCGCGATGAGCGATTTCTGCACGGGCGCGAACGAGGAAGGCTTCCACCTCACGGGCGTGAACTGGGGGCGCGACCTCGCGGAGCCCGCGGTCGTCGCGGACATCCGGAACGTGGTCCCCGGCGACCCCTCGCCCGATGGCAAGGGCACGCTCGAGATCGCGCGCGGCATCGAGGTGGGCCACGTGTTCCAGCTCCGTACGGTGTACACCGAGAAGATGGGCGTCACCTACATCGACGAGAAGGGGGCCGCGAAACCCATGGAGATGGGCTGCTACGGCATCGGCGTGACGCGCATCGTGGCCGCCGCGATCGAGCAGAACCACGACGAGCGCGGGATCATCTGGCCGGATCCCATGGCGCCCTTCGTGGCCGCCGTGATCCCCATGGGCTACCGCAAGAGCGAGGCCGTGAAGGCCGCGGCGGATTCGCTCTACGCCGCGCTGGAGGCCGCCGGCATCGAGGTCCTCCTCGACGACCGCGACGAGCGGCCGGGCGTGCTCCTCGCGGACCAGGAGCTCCTCGGCATACCGCACCGGCTGGTCGTGGGCGAGCGCGGGCTGAAGGAAGGCGTGGTCGAGTACCAGCACCGGCGCGACGCCGCGGCGACCCGGGTCCCGCTCGCCGAGGCCGCGGCCCACGTGCGCGCGCGGATCGAGAGTGCGGCGGCGGCGCGCGGCTGAGGCGGTCCTCCTCGCGGCGGCGCTCGCGCTCGCCGCGGGCGCCGCGCGGGCGGGCGCCCAGAAGTACGAGCTCCTCTCGGCCTCCGTGCGCACCGCGCTCGCGCAGGCGGTCGCGGACCGCGGCACGTTCGACATGTCCGACATGGAGATGCGCGTCTGGGTGCGCGCGATGACGCCGCGCGCGCAGGCGTGGTTTCCCGAGGAGGACGCGACGCGCCGCTTCCTCGCCCTCGTGCGCTACGAGGCGCTGCGCGCCGGGCTGGATCCCCAGCTCGTGCTCGCCGTGATCCAGGTCGAGAGCCGCTTCCGCAAGTACGCGGTCTCGCGGTCCGGCGCGCGCGGGCTGATGCAGGTGATGCCCTTCTGGGTGCAGCAGATCGGCGCGCCCGGCCAGGACCTCTTCCAGGAGCGCACGAACCTGCGCTACGGCTGCACGATCCTGCGCCACTACCTCGACCAGGAGCACGGCAACCTCGCCAACGCGCTCGGCCGCTACAACGGCTCGCTGGGCCAGGCGGACTATCCGAACCGGGTGCTCAAGGCGCTGCGCGAGCGCTGGGCGCTCTAGGCGCTTTCCATGGGAGGCGCGGCTTCGCGGTGGCCGGCCGCCTCGCGCGTGATCTCCTCGAGCGCCTTGCGGTCCACCCGGCCCGCGCGATCGTAGACGAGCCGCCCCTTCGGATCGAAGACGCGCGTCGTGGGAAGCGCGTTCGGGTGGCCCAGCTGCTTCTCCACCGCGCCGTCGGAGAGCACGAGCGGGTAGCCGTGCCCCAGCTTCGTCGCGAAGCGCTTCACCCTGGCCGGATCCTCCGCGTCGGTGGCGACCCCGATCACGACGACGTCCGGGTGCGCCCGCGCGAAGTCCGCGATCTGCGGGATCTCCTGGATGCACGGCACGCACCACGTCGCCCAGAAGTTCACGACGACCCACTGCCCGCGGTAGTCGGCCAGTCGATGGCGATGGCCCTGCGTGTCGGTCACGTCGAAGCCCGCGGCCTGGGCGAGGCCGCCCGCGCAGAGCACGGCCGCGAAAAGCGCAGGGAGGAGGTGTCGCTTCATGGCGTCTCCACTTTACTCGAAAGGGCGGCGAGCGGGCGCTCGAGCCCCTCGCGCATCCGGGCCGCCGCGTGCGCGAAATCCGCGGAGATCTCGGCCCATTCCTCGGGGCGCATCCCGCCCAGCGGCGCCACCGCCGCCTCGTAGAGCTCGCCCACCGTGACGTCGTTCGCGTCGCCCGCGAGCGCGTAGCCGCCGCGCCGGTCGCCCCGCACGATCCCCGCCTCGCACAGGCGCGCGAGGAGGTCCTCCAGCTCGTGCGCGGGGAGCACCGCGTCGCGGCGCAGCCGCTCGAAGCTCATGCCCGCGGGACCCGCCTCCACGAGCTCGCGCGCGACACCCACCGCCTCGTGGAAGCGGGTGCCCGGACGGTCGAGGCGCGTCCAGAGGCGCGCGTGCCAGTAGCCCGCGCACGCGGTGAGCTCCGCGCCGAAGAGGAGCACCATCCACGAGAGCTCGAGCCAGACGAGGAAGAGCGGGACGGCGGCGAACGCGCCGTAGACGAGGCTGTAGGTGGTCGCGTGCCGCACGTAGACGCCGAAGAGCTCCTTCGCCGCCTCGAAGAGCACCGCCGCGACGACGCTTCCCACGAGCGCGTGCCGCCACGGCACGTGGCGGTGCGGCACGATCTTGTAGACCAGGAAGAACGCGAGGACCGTCGCCGCGAGCGAGGCCGCGCGGAAGACGACGGGCTCCACGTCGAAAGGGCCCAGCCCCGCGGAGAGCGAGAGCACGAACGTGGTCGCCGCCATCCCCGCGCCGATGAGGAAGGGGCCCAGCACGAAGAGCGCGACGTAGCCGGGCACGAGGAGCCAGTAGGGGCGCCTGCGATGCACGCGCCAGATCGAGTTGAGCGACCGGTCGATGATGAGCATCATCATGACCGAGACCACGAGCACGATCGCGGTCCCCGTCCACGTGAGGCGCTCGGCGTTCTGCTCGAAGTCCTCCATGTAGTGGCCGAGGAGGCGCGACGAGGCCGCGGGCGCGAGGTTCAGGAGCAGGAACGCCTTCACCTGCGCGATCATCGCGGCGAAATAGGGCGAAGCGGAGAGGATCGACACCGCCACGGTGAACGTGGGCACGAGCGCGAGGAGCGTCGTGTAGGTGAGGTTCCCCGCGATCTGCGGGCAGCGGTCCTCCGTCCAGCGGCGCAGCACGAAGCGCGCGAAGCCGGCGGTGTCGCGGGCGATGTCGAGGAGGCGCAGCATCGGGGCGCGTTATCATACCCCGCGCCATGCCCGACATCTCCCACCCCGGCCCCTCCGCGTGAGCGCCCGCGAAGCCGCGTGGGGCGGCGCGGTGGCGAGCCTCGTGGCGCTGATCTTCCTCTGCGTCGCGTGGGAGCTCTTCCTGGCACCCGTCCGGCCGGGCGGATCGTGGCTCGCGTTGAAGGCCGTGCCGCTCATGGTCCCGCTCTTCGGCGTCCTCCACGGCAGGCGCTACACGTTCCAGTGGACGACGCTCCTCATCTGGGTCTACTTCGCCGAGGGGATCGTGCGCGCGTACTCGGATTCCGGCCTCTCGGCGCGGCTCGCGGCGGCCGAGATCGTGCTGGTACTCGCCTACTTCGCCTCGGCGGTGGCCTTCGTGCGCTCGCGCGGGGACTGAGGGCTCACGGTCTGGCGGGCGCTCACCGCGGCGATGGAGATCTCCCGCAGGAACACGAGCAGGCACACCGTGAGCGCGCCCACGGATCCCGTGAAGAGCACGGCCACCGGGCGCGAGAGGTCCGTCGCGATGAAGGCGCCCACGAACGCGGTGCCGATGAGGAGGCACACCATGAGCGCCGAGAGCACCGCGAGCGCGGTGGCCCAGATCACGAGCACGATCCGCCGGTTGAGGAGTCCCAGCTCGCGGGCGGCCTGCGCCTCGCGGCCGCCCGCGTACTCGGGCATGTGCTCCTCGAGGATCCGCCGGCGGTCGACCGCGCGCGCGAGCCGGGCGATCAGCACGTTGATGATGGTCGCGATGGCGGTGAGGAGGAACACCGGCGCCACCGCGAGCTGGATCACGCGGGCGATGTCGTAGAAGTGGGATTCGGCGGGCACGCGCGAAATCTGGACCCCGGCGGGCCCGCCGTCAAGCGGCGCGCGCGGCCATGCGCGAGCGCAGGAACGCGATGCCGAGCGGCACCAGGCTCACGACGACGATCCCCACGATGAGGAGCGTCAGGTTCCCGCGCACCCACGGGATGTTCCCGAAGAAATACCCGGCGTAGGTGATGAGGCCCGCCCAGGCGGCCGCGCCCACGGCGTTGTAGGCCAGGAACCGCGCGGGCGGCATCTGCGCCATGCCCGCCACGAACGGGATGTACGTGCGCACGATCGGCAGGAACCGCGAGAGGACCACCGCCTTCCCGCCGTGGCGCTCGTAGAAGGCGTGCGCCCTGGCGAGGTGCGAGGGGTTGAGCCATCGCGAGCCCTCGCGCGTGAAGAAGCGGCGGCCGAACCAGCGGCCGATCGCGTAGTTGGCGGCGTTCCCGAGGATCGCCGCGGCGATGAGGATCACGGCGAGGAGATGGACGTCGAGCGCCCCGCCCGCCGCGATCGCGCCCGCCACGAAGAGGAGCGAATCGCCGGGGAGGAACGGCGTCACGACGAAGCCCGTCTCCGAGAAGATGATCGCGAAGAGGACCGCGTAGGACCACGCCCCGTAGTCGCGCACCAGCTGCAGCAGGTGGACGTCGAGGTGGAGGACGAGGTCCACGAGCCCCACGCCGCGCTCCCCCTCAGGGCACCTGCTGGGTGGCGACCTTCTTCTCGGGCTTCACGAAGTCCTCGCGCGAGGCCCCGAGGTACATCGCGAGCGGGCAGGCGACCAGCACGGAGGAATAGATGCCGAAGAGGATGCCCACCGTGAGCGCGAGCGCGAAGTAGTGCAGGCTCGGGCCCCCGAAGAAGAAGATCGAGAGGACCATCATCTGCGTGCACAGGTGCGTGATGATGGTGCGCGAGATGACGCCCGTGATCGACGCGTCCATGATCTGCGGCACGGTGGCCTTGCGCATCTTGCGGAAGTTCTCCCGCACGCGGTCGAAGACCACGACGGACTCGTTCACCGAGTAGCCGAAGACCGCGAGCACGGCGGCGAGCACCGGGAGCGAGAACTCCCACTGGAAGAACGCGAAGAAGCCCAGGATGATCACCACGTCGTGGAGGTTCGCGATGATGGTCGCGACCGCGAAGCGCCACTCGAAGCGGAAGGCGAGGTAGATCACGATCCCGATGCAGACGAAGAGGAGTGCCAGGCCCCCGTCCGTGGCGAGCTCCTTGCCCACCTGGCCGCCCACGTAGTCGCGGCGCATGAGCTGCGCGCCGGCGTCGTCGGCCTTCAGCGCGCCCATCACCTCGTCCGCCTGCTTCTGCATGAGGACGTTCTGGGCCTTCTCGTCCGGCACGGCCTTCAGCGGCAGGCGGACCAGCACGTCGCTCGAGCTCCCGAAGTTCTGGACCTCCGCGCCCTTGATGCCCTTCGCCTCCAGCGCCGTGCGGATGCGCCCGGCCTCCGCGGCGTGGGGGTAGCTCACCTCGAGGACGGTGCCGCCCAGGAACTCGATCGAGAAGTGGAGGCCCTTCGTCGCGAGGAACACGATCGCCAGCACGAAGACCACGGCCGATATCGCGTTGAACACCAACGCGTGGCGCATGAAGGGGATGGTGCGGCGGATCTTGAAGAATTCCATGGCCTACACCGCCGCTTTCTTCTGTTGCTCGGCCGGCTTGTGCCACGAGGTGTCGCCGATCGAGAGCTTGCGGATCTTCTTCCGCCCGCCGTAGATGAGGTTCACGATCCCGCGCGAGACCACGACCGCGCTGAAGATCGAGGTGAGGATGCCCAGCACGTGGACGACCGCGAAGCCGCGCACGGGCCCGGAGCCGAAGGCGAGGAGCGCGAGGCCCGCGATGAGCGTCGTCACGTTGGAGTCGAGGATGGTGCCGAAGGCGCGCTCGTAGCCCGCCTGGATCGCCATCTGCGGCGTCATGCCGGCGCGGACCTCCTCGCGGATGCGCTCGTTGATGAGCACGTTGGCGTCGATCGCCATCCCGAGCGTGAGCGCCACCGCGGCCATGCCGGGGAGCGTGAGGGTCGCCTGCAGGAGCGAGAGGATCGCCACCAGGAAGAGCAGGTTGCACGCGAGCGAGATCACGGAGACCAGCCCGAAGAGCACGTAGTACGCGACCATGAACACGGCGATCGCGACGAAGCCGTAGAGCACGGCGTCGTAGCCCTTCTGGATGTTCTCCTTGCCGAGCGAGGGACCGACGGTGCGCTCCTCGATGATGTCCATGTTCGCGGCGAGCGCCCCGGCGCGCAGGAGGAGGGCCAGGTCCTTCGCCTCGTTGATGTCCGTGAGGCCCGTGATGCGGAAGTCCGCGCCGAACTCCTCCTGGATGTTGGGCCACATCGCGACCACGGTGCCGGTCTTCTCGACCAGCATGATCGCCATGCGCTTGCCCACGTTCTCGCGCGTGGTCTGGCGCATGACGCGCCCGCCCGCGCCGTCCAGCTTCACGTTCACGACCGGGCCGCCGCTCTGCTGGTCGAAGTTCGCCTGGGCGTTGGTGATGCGGTCGCCGCCGATCACGAGCGCGCGGCGCACGAGCACCGGCGCGCCGTTCCGCTGGTCGTAGTACTTCTCGGTGCCTACGGGCGCGGCCTGGTCCTTGTACTGCGCGAAGGCGTCCTCGCCGCGGCCCTGCGCGTACTCCTCGGCCACGAGGCGGATCTCGAGGGTCGCCGTGCGCCCGATGATCTCCTTCGCGTGCTCGGGGTCCTGCACGCCCGCGAGCTGGACCACGATCCGGTCCGCGCCCTGCTGCTGTACGATGGGCTCGGCGACGCCCAGCTCGTTCACGCGGTTCCGGAGCGTCTGGATGTTCTGCTGGAGCGCCGCGTCCTGGTTCGCCTTCACGACCTCCGGCTTGATGCTCGCCACGAGCTCGCCCTCTCCGCCCGCCCCCTGCTCGCGGACCACGAGGTCCGGGAGCTGGTCCGTGATCGCCTTCAGCGCCGCCGACTGCTGCGCGGCCTCCCGGAAGCGCACGACGATGCGCTCGCCCTCGCGGTTCAAGCCCGAGTAGTAGATCTTGCGGTCGCGCAGGAGCGAGCGGATGTCCGCCGCGTAGCGCTCCACGGCCTTGTTCGCGGCCGACTTCATGTCGACCTGCAGGAGGAAGTGCACGCCCCCGCGCAGGTCCAGGCCCAGGTACATGGGCTTCGCGCCCAGGGCCTGCAGCCAGCGCGGCGTGTTGGGCACCAGGTTCAGCGCCACGCCGTAGAGGTTCGCGTCGACCGCCGTCCGCGCGACGTCGCGGGCCTTCAGCTGCGCGTCCGTATCCGGGAAGCGAAGGCTCAGCTTTCCGTCCGAGAGCTCCGCGCCCGTGGGCGGCACGTTCGCCGCCTTCAACGCCGCCTCGATCTTGTCCCGGAGCGCCTCGTCCACGCGGATGGTCGTCCGCTTGCCCGCCACCTGCACCGCGGGGATCTCGCCGAAGAGGTTCGGCGCGGCGTAGATGAGGCTCACCACCACCGCGATCGCGATGATCGCGTACTTCCAGATCGGATACCGGTTCATGTCGTTACTGCGCGCCCTTCATGGTGCCCTTGGGCAGGAGCTGCGTGACCGCCTGCTTCTGCACCTGGATCACGACGTTGGGGGCGATCTCCAGGGCGAGGTAGTTGTCCGTGATGCGCTCGATGCGGCCCAGGATGCCCACCGCGACCACCTCGTCGCCCTTGGCGAGCGCCTCGAGCATGGTCTTGTGCTCCTTCGCCTTCTTCATCTGCGGGCGGATCATGAGGAAGTACAGGACCACGAACATGAGGATGATGGGCAGCATGCCCATCAGCGTGTCGCCGCCTCCTGCCGCGCCTGCGGCCTGGGCGTATGCGGTGCCGATCATGGGGACTCCGGACGGAAAGGTTTGATGCGGCAGGCTTTTCCTACGCCACGCCAGCCTGCGATTCTATCATGCGGCGGGTCCGGAAACGCTCCCGGAAGGCGGCGAGCGCCCCGGTCTCCACCGCCTCGCGCAGGCCCCGCATGAGCTCCAGGTAGTAGTGCAGGTTGTGGAGGGTGTTCAGCCGCGCCCCCAGGATCTCGGTCGCCCGGTCCAGGTGGTGCAGGTAGGCGCGCGTGAAGTGCCGGCAGGTGTAGCAGGCGCAGTCCGGATCGAGGGGTCCGGTGTCGTCGCGGTGGCGGGCGTTCCGGATCTTCACGTCGCCGCGGCTCGTGAAGAGCCAGCCGTTCCGGGCGTTCCGCGTGGGGAGCACGCAGTCGAAGAGGTCGATGCCGTGCGAGACCGCGTCCACGATGTCCTCCGGCGTCCCCACGCCCATGAGGTAGCGCGGGCTCGCCTCGGGAAGCCGCGGCGCGCAATGCGCGACGATGCGCCGCATCTCCTCCCTGGGCTCGCCCACGGAGACCCCGCCCAGCGCGTAGCCGTCGAAGCCGATCGCCTGGAGCTCGCCCAGCGAATCGTCGCGCAGCTCCTCGTACATGCCGCCCTGCACGATCCCAAAGAGCGCGTTGGGGCTTCCCGCGTGGGCCTCGCGCGAGCGGCGCGCCCAGCGCATCGAGAGCTTCATCGACTCAGCGGCCTCGTCGCGCGTGGCGGGATAGCCCGTGCACTCGTCGAAGGCCATCGCGATGTCCGAGTCGAGCACGCGCTGGATGCGCATCGCCTCCTCCGGCGGGAGGAAGAGCCGGTCGCCGTTGACCGGAGACTGGAAGGCTACGCCCTCCTCGCTCACCTTCCGAAGCGCGCCGAGGCTGTAGACCTGGAAGCCCCCCGAGTCGGTGAGGATCGGGCGCTCCCAGCCCATGAAGCGGTGGAGGCCGCCGTGCTTGCCGATCACCTCGAGCCCGGGACGCAGCCACAGGTGGAACGTGTTCCCGAGCACGATCGTGGCGCCCATCCCTTCCAGCTCCGCCGGGCTCATCGCCTTCACCGTGCCGTAGGTCCCCACCGGCATGAAGGCCGGCGTCTCGACCACGCCGTGCGCGAGCGCGAGGGTCCCGCGGCGCGCGAGGCCGTCGCGGGCGCGCACGGTGAAGGACGCCCTCCCCTTCGGGAGCGCCGCGGGGGAAGGCTCAGCCACGCCAGTGCGGCGGATACGTCTTGCCGTAGTACGGGAGCGCCTCGATCCGCTTCCCCCAGTCGGCGAGCGCCGCGGGCACGAGCTCGGTCAACTTGAGCTCGGGCTTCCGGGTCGTGAGCCGCCCCACGTAGGCGTATTCCGGGTAGAGCATGAAATCGGCGGCGGTGGGCGCGTCGCCCGCGAGGAACTTCCCGCGCAGCTCGCGCGCGAGGTATGCGAGCTCCTCCTTCACGCGCTCGCGGGCCTTCGCGACCCTGGCCTCGTCCGGCGCGGCACCCTCCTTGAAGAAGTGCTCCATGACGATCGGGTCCAGGCCCTCGAGGTTCAGGTACGCCTCGATCTCGCGCCCGAGCCGGCGGATGCGGGCGCGGGCGCGCGCGTCGCCGGGATAGAGGCTCGTCGCGGCGTCCTTCGAGGGGAAGCGCTCGTCCAGGTACTCGAGGATCGCGACCGATTCCCAGAGCGCGAACCCGTCGTCCACGATCGTGGGGACCTGGTGGCGCGGGTTGATCGCGACGAACTCCGGCTTCTTCGTGTCGCCGTCGGCGAACGAGAGGACCTTCAGCTCGTAGGGGATGCGCTTGTGCTCGAGGGCGAGCCACACGCGCCATGCGTAGGGCGATCCATGTCCGTGGTAGAAAACGAGGGCCATCGCGGTTCTCCTGTGGGGGATTGTGGTGCGGTCAGTCGTCGTAGCGCAATCCGTCGAGCGGGACGGCGGGGCGCCGCCCCCCGATCACGTCCGCGATCACGCGGCCGGTGGCGAGCGCGAGGGTGAAGCCGAGCGCCCCGTGGCCCGCGTCGAGGAAGAGGTTCGAATAGGGTGTCGCGCCCAGGATGGGCGTCCCGCGCGGCGTGGCGGGCCGCATGCCGCACCAGGGCTGCAGCCGCGAGAAGTCCGTGGCGCCGGGGAACGCGGCCTTCACCTCGTCGATGAGCTGGCCCACGCGCTCCGTGTCGATCACGGGCGCGCGCCCCGCGAGGTCCGCCATCCCCGCCACGCGAAGATCGTTCCCCAGCCGCGCGTAGACGACCTTCCGCCGGTAGTCCGTCACGCTGATCCGCGGGGCCGCGCGCTCGTCCGCGATGGGGAGCGTGAGGCTGTAGCCTTTCAGGGGATAGACCGGAATGCGGAGCCCGAGGGGCCGTACCACGGCGGGCGCGCTCGTCCCCAGCGCCAGCACGTAGCGGTCCGCCTCGAAGACGCCGCGATCCGTCTCGACGCCCACCACGCGGCGGCCCAGGGCGAGGAGCCGCTCGATCGCGACCCCGAAGCGCAGCCGCACCGGGTTCTCGCCCGCGCCCATCAGGCGCGCCAGCTCGTTCGCGAACTTGAAGCAATCCCCCGCATCCTCGCTGGGCGTGTGGATCGAGCCCGCGATGCGCGGGCCCATGGCAGCGAGCGCGGGCTCGAGCTCCACGGTGCGCGCGGCGTCGAGCGCCTCCTGCTCGCAGCCCAGGCTCTCCTGGTAGGCCATGAGGCGCTTCGCGGATTCGAACGCGGCAGGATCGGTGTGCACCACGAGCTTGCCGTTACGCACGTAGTCGAAGTCGATCGCCTCGCGGTCGATGAGCTCGTGCATGAGCGAGCGGCTGTAGAAGGCGAGCCGCAGCAGGCGCTCGGTCGTGACGTCCGCCTGGCGCCGGTTGCACGCCGCGAGGAAGGCCGCGATCCAGCGCCACTGCTCGGCGTCCCACCGGGGGACGAACTTGAGCGGCGAGTCGCGCCGCAGGAGCCAGGGCGGGATCTTGGGGATCACCGACGGGCTCGCGAGCGGCGCCACGTAGCTGTACGAGAGCTGGCCGCCGTTGGCGAAGCTCGTCTCCAGCGCGACCGCGTCGTTCCGCTCGAGCACGGTCACCTCGTGCCCGTCGCGCCGCAGGTACCACGCGGCCGCCACGCCGGCGACGCCCGCTCCGAGGACGAGGACTTTCATGGGGGTGGCGAGGATAGCACGGCGATTTCCGGCGAAGCATCGCGCAAGCATTCAAGCGGCCGGAAGAATGCGAGCAAGAAATGTCCGCAGATAAACGCGGATAAACGCAGATAAAGGCGGATGAAATCGGGGTCAAGTAATGGAGAAGGGCTGTCCCCATGGGCACTTCACTCTTCGGCCTCTCATCTCATCTGCGTTTATCCGCGTTTATCTGCGGACGATTCCTGTCTGCGCGCCACCCTGCACGCGAACGGGAAAAGAAAAGGGCCGCGCGAAGCGGCCCTTTCGCGAAGCGAAGGGAAGATCAGGAAAGCAGCGGCACGATGAGCAGCGCCACGATGTTGATGATCTTGATGAGCGGGTTCACCGCCGGGCCGGCGGTGTCCTTGTACGGGTCGCCCACGGTGTCGCCGGTGACCGCCGCCTTGTGCGCGTCGCTCCCCTTGCCGCCGAAGTGGCCGTCCTCGATGTACTTCTTGGCGTTGTCCCACGCGCCGCCGCCGGTGCACATCGAGATCGCCACGAAGAGCCCCGTGACGATCGTGCCCATCAGCATGCCGCCCAGGGCCTGCACGCCCGCGTCCCTGCCCATGAGGGCTCCCACCACCACCGCGACCGCGATGGGCGAGAGGACCGGGAGGAGCGACGGGATCATCATCTCCTTGATGGCGCCCTTGGTGAGCATGTCCACCGCGCGCGAGTAGTCCGGCTTGGCGGTGCCCTCCATGATCCCCTTGATCTCGCGGAACTGGCGGCGCACCTCCTCGACCACGAATCCCGCGCAACGCCCGACCGCCTCCATCGCCATCGCGCCGAAGAGGTAGGGGATGAGCCCGCCCACGAAGAGCCCGATGATGACCGCCGGGTTCGAGAGGTCGAACGTGAGGTGGCGTCCCGCCTCCTCCAGCCGGTGGGTGTAGTCGGCGAAGAGCACGAGGGCCGCCAAGCCCGCGGAGCCGATCGCATAGCCCTTGGTCACCGCCTTGGTGGTGTTGCCCACGGCGTCCAGGGGATCGGTCACGTTCCGCACTTCCTTCGGAAGCTCCGCCATCTCCGCGATGCCGCCCGCGTTGTCGGTGATCGGGCCGTAGGCGTCCAGCGCCACGATGATGCCGGCCATGGAGAGCATCGAGGTCGCCGCGATCGCGATCCCGTAGAGGCCGGAGAGCGAGTACGCCGCGTAGATCGCGACGCACACCGAGAGCACGGGCCACGCCGTCGAGCGCATGGAGACGCCGATGCCCGCGATGATGTTGGTCGCGTGGCCCTTGGTCGAGGCCTCCGCCACGTGCTTCACCGGCGAGTAGTCGGTGCCCGTGTAGAACTCGGTGATGATCACCATGAGGGCGGTGAGCACCAGCCCCACCACGCAGCAGCCCCAGAGCTTCGCGATCGTGAGCCCGGGATACGCCGCGACCACGTCGTGCATCATCCAGTCGGTCACGAAGTAGAAGGCGATGAGCGAGAGGATGCCCGCCACCGCGAGCCCGCGGTAGAGCGCGCTCATGATCTTCCCGCCCTGCGCCGTCTTCACGAAGTACGTGCCGATGATGGAAGCGATGATCGAGACGCCGCCCAGCACGAGCGGGTACGTGACGGCGTTGCCCACGACGCCGGGGCTCGGGATGAGGAGCGCGCCCAGCACCATGGTCGCGATGATCGTGACGGCGTAGGTCTCGAAGAGGTCCGCCGCCATGCCCGCGCAGTCGCCCACGTTGTCGCCCACGTTGTCCGCGATCACCGCCGGGTTCCGCGGATCGTCCTCCGGGATGCCGGCCTCGACCTTGCCCACGAGGTCCGCGCCCACGTCCGCGCCCTTGGTGAAGATGCCGCCGCCCAGCCGCGCGAAGATCGAGATGAGGGAGGAGCCGAACGCGAGGCCGATCAACGGCTTCACGACCTCGGTCATGCGCAGGTCGTGCGCGCTCGAGCCCTGGAGGTACATGAAGAAGCCGGAGACGGAGATGAGCCCCAGGCCCACCACGAGGAGGCCCGTGATGGCGCCGCCCTTGAACGCGATGTTCAACGCCGGGCCGATGCCGTGGCGCGCGGCTTCCGCGGTGCGCACGTTCGAGCGCACGGACACGTTCATGCCGATGAAGCCCGCCGCGCCCGAGGCGATGGCGCCGATCGCGAAGCCGGCAGCCGTGGTCCACCCGAGCCCGTGCACGAACCCGATCACGAGGAAGAGCACCACGCCCACCATCGCGATCGTCGTGTACTGCCGGTTCAAGTAGGCCTTCGCGCCGGTCTGGATCGCCGCCGAGATCTCGCGCATGCGGTCGTTGCCGTCCGGCTGGCGCAGGATCCATGTGGCCGTGACGCCCCCGTAGATCAGAGCGGCCACGCCGCATACGATCGCCAAGAGGATTGCCTGGTTCAACATCGCTGGTTCTCCCTGTTTTCGTTGGGTCGGATTGCTCGAATCTTCACGGCTTGAAGTCGCCGCGGGTCTTCCTGCGCACGGCCGCGTTCCTGAGCCGCACGTATTTCGGAAGGCCCTTCTCGAACGGCGGATACGCCTCGCCCGCGATGAGCGGCTCGAGATAGGCCCGGCATTTCGCCGTGATGTGGAACCCGTCCGGCGTGATGAAGTCGCGCGGCATCTTCTTCTCCACGTTCGCGACGTCCGCGAGCTTCGCCACTCCGATCTTCCAGCGGTACGGGCGGCTCGAGGTGCGCACGATCGTGGGCATCACGCTGTTCATGCCCTTCACCGCGAGCTCCACCGCGGCCTTGCCCACCGCGTAGGACTGCTCGAGGTCGGTCTTCGAGGCGATGTGGCGCGCCGCGCGCTGCAGGTAATCCGCGACCGCCCAGTGGTGCTTGAGGTTCAGCTTCCCGCGCACGATCTCCGCCAGCCGCGGGGCGACGCCGCCCAGCTGCGCGTGCCCGAAGGCGTCCTTGAGCCCGCTCTCCGCGAGGAAGCGGCCGTCCCTGTCGTGGAGGCCCTCGGAGGCGCCCACCGCGCAGTAGCCGTATTTCTTCACCGTCTCGTCCACCTTCGCGAGGAAGGCCGCCTCGTCGAAGGCGATCTCGGGGAAAAGGAGGATATGGGGCGCTTCGCCGGGCTTCGATTGCGCGAGGCCCGTGGCGGCCGTGATCCAGCCCGCGTGGCGCCCCATCACCTCGAGGATGAAGACCTTGGTGGAGGTCTTCGCCATGGACTCCACATCCAGGCCCGCCTCGCGCATGCTGGTCGCGACGTATTTCGCGACGGAGCCGAAGCCGGGGCAGGTGTCGGTGACCGGGAGGTCGTTGTCGACTGTCTTCGGCACGTGCACCGCGACGATGGGATAGCCCATCTTCTCCGAGATCTGCGAGACCTTGAGGCAGGTGTCCGCGGAGTCGTTCCCGCCGTTGTAGAAGAAGTAGCCGATGTCGTG
>Ga0105241_10001071_pt1 | contig 20877 bp, 15 predicted proteins | sample KBSC64metaG_FD_80422 | JGI IMG/M metagenome (GOLD analysis project Ga0105241, IMG submission 80422) | Corn rhizosphere microbial communities from Kellogg Biological Station, Michigan, USA - KBS C6-4 metaG | ecosystem: Host-associated > Plants > Roots > Rhizosphere > Soil | place: Michigan, USA... | reverse complement strand
AGATGCTCGACGATCGGGCCGAGTGCCAACGCGGGGAAAAAGGTGAGGGCGCCAACGATCAGAACGACGCCGATGAGAAGCATCACGAACAGCGGTGTCGTGACGGGAAACGTCCCCGCCGACGGCGGGACTGCGGTCTTCTCCGCCAGAAATCCCGCCAGTGCCAACACCGGAACGATCATCGCGAACCGGCCGATCAGCATGTTGCCGCCGAGCATCGTGTTGTAGTAGTACGTGCTACCGGTCAACCCGGCGAAGGCGCTTCCGTTGTTGGCGGCCGTCGATGAGAATGCATAGAGAATCTCCGACAATCCGTGCGGTCCGGCATTGTTGAGTCCGGCAAGCCCTGGCGCGACGACAACGGAAATCGCGGTCAACGTCAAGATCGCGGCTGGAAAGACCAAGACGTAGAGCATCGCCACCTGAATCTCACGTGCGTGGATTTTCTTGCCCAGATATTCCGGCGTTCGTCCGACCATCAACCCGGCAATGAAGACGGTCAGCACCACCATGATCAACATCCCATACAACCCGGCACCGACACCGCCAAAGATGACTTCCCCGAGCTGCATGTTGACGAGCGTGACCAATCCTCCGAGTGGCGTGAAAGAATCGTGCATGGCGTTCACGGCACCGCAGGAGGCGTCCGTCGTCACCGTTGCGTATAACGCGGACGCGGCGATGCCGAACCGGACTTCCTTCCCTTCCATGTTTCCGCCAGAGTGCCCGGCGATGGCTCGTTTGACGTCGATTCCACGCGCTTCGTGAATCGGGTTCCCGCGCGCTTCCGCCCAGTACGTCGTTGCCGTTCCCGCGGCGAAGAGCGTGAACATCGCGGCCCATACAGCCCAACCATGCCGCTGGCTCCCAGTCATTCGCCCGAGTACGTAGGTGAGCGCTGAGGGAATCAAGAAGATGGCGATCATCGAGCACAGGTTTGTCCACGGTGTCGGATTTTCGAATGGGTGCGCGGAGTTCGCGTTGAAGAAGCCACCGCCATTCGTGCCGATCTGTTTGATCGCTTCTTGACTGGCGACGGGTCCCAACGCGAGCGTTTGCGTGGCGCCTTCGAGTGTCTTCGCGATGACAGGCCCGTGCAGTGTCTGTAAGACTCCTTGTTGGACCAGGATCAACGCGAACACGATCGACAAGGGGAGCAGGACATAGAGCGTCCCGCGCACCAAATCCGCCCAGAAATTTCCGATCCCGACGCGAGTGGTCGTTCCAGTCGTCCGTGTGCGATGCGCCAATCCTCGTACGAGCGCGACCGCGACAGCCATTCCGACGGCGGCAGAGACAAAATTATGAAACGTGAGCTGCATCATCTGCGACAAATACGACATTGTCGTCTCGCCGCTGTAGGATTGCCAGTTCGTATTGGTCGTGAACGCCGCCGCGGTCTCGAATGCTTGCCGATCGACGACGCCGGGGAGATGCTGCGGATTGAGCGGCAGCATGTGCTGCAACCGAAGCGCGACGTATGTGAATAGCATCGACACCCCACTGAACACGAGCAGTGCGATCGTATATTGGGTCCAGTGTTGCTCCGTCGTTGGATCGACGCCCAATACGCGATACAAGAATCGCTCGACAGGTGCCATCCATCGCACCGAGCCGTCGTATACGCGTACGAGGTAGATTCCCAGCGGCTTCGTCATGAGCCCAATCGCAAGCGCAAAGAGGGCGATCTGGAGCCATCCGTTGGCGCTCATGTCAGAAGCGCTCCGGACGCAGCAACGTATACACGAGATACACGACCATCGCTGCCGCGAGCGCGAGCGACGCACAATTCCCCGCGCTCATGACGACCGCTCCTTCGCGCGCTCCGTATCGCCCAACGAGGCGCAGCCGTGCACGTACGCCATCATGGCGGCAAAGAACAGGACAGTTCCGGCGATGTATCCAACGTCCCACATGAATGGTCTCTCCCTTCGTGGTTCGGAAGGAAGAGTACGCGCGGCCGCGTTAAGACCGCATTAAAAGCGAGGCGGCACGAGGTTAAAAGATCGTTAATTCCCGGGGTGGCGCCGACTTCGCCGAGGTACCGCCGTGAATTTCGTGCTAGCCGTGCGCGGGGAGGACGAGGTGAAACAAACTTCCCCCGCCAGGACGCGGCTCGTATTGCACCGTGCCACCTTGCGCCACAGCGAGCCCTTGCGCAATGGCGAGTCCAAGCCCCGCCCCGCGCACGTCCGGCGGGAGGCCGGACGGACGATAAAAGGGCTCGAAAATCCGCTCGCGTTCTCCTTCTGGAACGCCCATACCCCGATCGGCAACGGTAAAAATGATCGTCTCCCCATCGTGCTTCGCGGACAACTCGATCGGTGTTCCCTGAGCGCTGTACTTGGCGGCGTTCTCGATCAAATTCACGAGCGCGCGCAAGGCGTGGACGAAATCGAAATAGCCGAGCAACACCGGTGTGTCGGGAGACCAGGCCGTTTCGAGGGGATGGGTCGCGAGAACGCCCGTCGCCCGCGCGGCGGCGGCGCCGATCAGATCGTCCGCCGTATTGACGGCGAGATCGAGGCGGAGCGCGTTTCCCGTCAACCGGGAGAGATCGAGCAAGTCGGCGACGAAGGCGGTCAACCGATCGGCTTCTTCCTCGATCGACCGAACCCGCGGATCATTGGGCGATGCCCCTCCTTCGGCTACTTCATGCGCGAGCGCCTTGACGGTCGTCAGCGGAGTACGAAGATCGTGAGAAACGGTCGCGAGCAGCGCGTTCTTCAAGCGATCGGCTTCACGCATCGCCTCCACATGTTCCGCGTCGGCGGTCAGGCGCGCGCGTTCCACACCGAGCGATGCGTAGTACGTGAGGGCATCGAGGAAGCGCTGCTGCTGCGGCACTAAACGGAGTCCATCGTTTCGCAGCAGTCGCAAGACACCAACGGTGTGACCACGCACGCGGAGCGGGACGAACAAGACGCGTACCCCTTCGTACGTCCACCAATGAGGAGCACGGACATCGGTCGCCGCCTCCCTGTCGCTCCCATCTTCGGTACTCGGCGGAACGTGCAGCGTCCCATCCGTTCGCTCAGCGACCACGCCATGCGTACTCGCCCAGACCAAGAGACTTTCGCCGGCATGCCGGCGTTCATCCACCGCTAACTCCTCGGGAAGGGTACTCGGACTCGACGCAGCAAGGGCCGGCTCCGCATCGCCATTCCATCGCACGTAAATGTCACATCGATCGATATCGAGCGTGGACCGAACGACGTCGGTGATAGCGCGCAGCGCGTCTTCCGCACGAACGGCATTCAGACTTTCCGCGCCCAACGCTGAGAGTCGTTCGACCTCGACGGTTCTCCCTCGCGCCTCTTCGGCCTGCTGTTGGGCACGCGTGAGGAGTTGCGTCGCGACGACGCTCGTGACGAGGAAGGCCCCCAAGACGAGCCAGTCGAGCGGATTCGCGATGACCAGGGTGCCATATGGTGGGAGGAACAGAACGTTGAAGGCAAGAAACGCCAATCCAGCCAAGCCGAGTCCCACGACACGACCACCGGCGGCACTTCCGAGCAAGACGACGAGCAAATACACCAGCGCGACGTGCGCCTTGTCGAGTGTCCCACGCAACCACAGCATCCCTGCGGTCACGGCAATGAGTGCCGCGAGCGAGAGCCCCCACGTCACGACGTGTCGCGGTGCTGCAAGCCGTTGCGTCGTTCTTCCGCTCATCGTTCCATGACGAATCGATATCCCACGCCAGGCTCGGTCAGGATGTGGCGTGGGTGATAGGGATCGCCCTCCAACTTACGACGCAGATGCGCGATGTACACACGCAGATACAATTTCGCGTCACCTTCCGCATGTCCCCAGACCTGTGTGAACAGCCGATCGTGGGTTACGGGACGATCTTCCTGGGCGATCAGTGCGCGCAGTAACGCCCATTCCGTCTTGGTCAAATGCACGGGCGCACCACCGCGCGTCACGGTAGAGCGTGCAGTATCGATCACGAGATCCCCCGCCTGAATCGGCTCTTCAGCGGGGGAGACCGTTGGGCGTGCGGCACGACGGACAAGCGCGCGGATTCTGGCGCGCAATTCGTTCGGACTGAACGGCTTCGTCACATAGTCGTCGGCGCCAGCGTCGAGGATGCGCACCTTCTCCTCTTCACTCGTTCGAGCGGAGAGGACCAAAATGGGCGCATCCGAATGCGCACGGATAGCTTGGCAAACCTCCAATCCATCCATATCCGGAAGTCCCAGGTCCAAAATGATCAGCTCCGGATGCTCGGCGTCCGCCAACGCGATCGCCGACCGGCCGGTGGGCGCCTCCAGGACGTCTCGCGCATCAGCTTCTAACGCATCTCGAAGGATGGCCCGAATCTTCGGTTCATCTTCGACAATGAGGACCGCGGTCAGTGACATGCCTTGTATTCTAAAGGTGATTTTGATCGAGAACCAATACACCATCCGGACGGCCGGCAAAATCCTTGCGCCGCCCGACGGAGAGACGTGGCGCGCGCCGGATTAATTCGTCTACGCAAAGAGTGCCTTCTCCTCTATAAACATGACCGCTCCGACTGTCACGCGTTCCTCACATTCCTCTTCGTTGGTGGGCGAGATCCCCGACCTCGGCACTTCGCAGCAAGTGCTGTCTTTGATGTCGGAGCTCGTCTGCTTGACCGATCTCGATGGGCGATTCACGTATGTTAATCCGGCATGGCAGCGCGCGCTGGGATATAGCGCTGCGGAAGCTCGCCAGATCAATCCGGCCGACTTGGTCGCGCCCGAAGATCGAGGGCGGTACATCGCGGCGGCGCGGCGGGTCATGGCCGGAGAAACGGTTGCGGACTTCGAGGCGGTGCTCTTGGCGAAGACCGGCGCGCGGGTCGTTTGCCGGGGAACAGCCGTTCCCCGCTGGACTGCCGGTCCAGACGGACCGGTTCAGATCGGCGCGACCGCCGTCTATGCCAACGTGACGGCCGAGCGGCAGGCAGACGCCATACGGGCGCGTCTCGCGAATACATTGGACGCGTCGCCAAATTTCGTCGGGATGATCACGGCGGAAGGGGTCCTGACCTACATGAATCGGGGTGGACGCCAACTCGTCGGCATTCCCGAAGACGCGGATATCTCGACGTATCATCCGAGCCAAGTCCATCCGCCGGGGGCCTTCGAACATTTGCAGGCTAATGCCTTCCCCGCAGTCCGCCGCGACGGCGTCTGGCGCGGCGAAACGGTCCTCCTCGGCCCCGACGGCGAGCATATCCCGGTCGCGCAGGTCATCGTCGCGCACCCCTCGACGCGTGCGGGGGAACCACCGTATTTCTTGTCGACGATCATGCACGACCTGCGCGATCGGGTCCGAGCCGAAGCGGAGCTCCTTCGCCGCGAAGTTCGATTCCGGGCCGCGATCGACAGCAGTCATGACGCGTTCTTTCTCTTGCGCGCAATTCGAGATGAGGACGGCGCGATCATCGACTTTACCATCGTCGACGTCAACACGCAGAGCTGCAAGTTGTTGTCGCAATCACGCGATGCGTTGATCGATCAGAACCTCTTTACGCTGTACCCGGCGTCCCGTGCGAATCTGGCGCGATTCGCCGCCGTGATCGACACAGGTGTGCCGTACAGTGGCGAGCATCGTCGCACCGAGCCGACGGTGGGCGCCGAGTGGTTTCAGATGAAAGTCGTGTCGTTGGGGGAAGACTGGCCGGATAAGATCGCTATCTGGTCGAGTGACATCACCGCGGAAAAGCGGCAGGCGGCGCAGTTCCGGCAAACGCTCGAATCGGTGCGCGCCCTCGCCATCACGCTCGACCGTGACGGCAACGTAACATTCGTGAACGATCACGCGCTCGCGCTCACCGGGTGGACGCGCGACGAAATCATGGGGACGAACTGGATCGACCGGGTCATTCCGGATCCGGAGCCCGCGAAAACGTTCTTTGCCCATGTGATGCGGACGGGCGAATTGACGACGCACTCGGAAGCGGTCATTCGGCTCCGCGACGGCACCGACCGTCTGATTGCGTGGGACAACATTCCGTTGCACGATGATACGGGGACGATGATCGGCGTCGCCAGCCTTGGGAATGACGTGACGAGTGCGCGACGCACGGAGCAATTACGGCAGGAGCTGATTGGGATCGTCAGCCACGAGCTTCGGACGCCCATTGGCGTCATCCGGGGTGCACTCGAATATCTCCGTCCACGACTCACCCTCGAGGGGCGACCGAAGGAATTCCTGCAGATGGCGAGCCGAAACGCGGATCAAGCGTTGGTGTTGGTCAACGACCTGTTGCATCTCGAACGGCTCGAAGGAGGGGCCGTTCCGCTGGAGCGGGAGATTGTCTCCGTGGCGGAGATGTTGATGACGGCGCGCGAAGGAACGCAGTTCGTGGCAACGTCGGGAGAGGTTGCGGTCGACATCGATCTGAGTGGCGCGGAGTCGGCGAAGTTCGTGTATGCGGATGGGGTGCGCCTCCAGCAGGTGTTCGTGAACTTGATCACGAACGCCGTCAAGTTCTCACCCAAGGGGAGCACGATCACGTTGGCGGCGGAGCCGGCGGTCATCCCTGCCCCGGCGACGGCTGGGCAGACGGGGATTCTCGCACCGGTGCCGACGCCTGCGGTGCGGTTCTCGATTACGGATCAGGGGCGTGGGATTCCGCCAGAAATGGTCTCGCGAGTGTTCGAGCGGTTCGTGCAGGTGTACTCGGAGGATGCGAGCCGAAAAGGGGGGGCCGGGCTCGGCCTCGCGATCGCGAAGGCGATCGTCGAGCAGCATGGCGGGCGGATCTGGGTCGAGAGCGAGATTGGGGTTGGGAGCACGTTCTCGTTCGTGATTCCCTCGGGGAAATAAGAGAATCGGTGCCCAGGTATATATTGATGCATGTCCGTCATTCACGACGCTCTTGCAGGTCCACGGCCCACGACGGTTCTCCAGCCGATTCCGTTAGAAAGGCTCGGATGTAGTATCACCGTCGTCACAGAAACATTCCAGCATACGGGAAGTTTCAAGTTCCGGGCGGCGTGGCACGTCGCGACGCATGTTGACAATCCCCATGTCATTTGCGCATCGAGTGGGAACTTTGGCCAAGCGATGGCCTTCGCATGCCAGCTACTTGGGAAGCGGTGCACGGTGGTGATGCCGGAGACGTCGGCACGCGTCAAGGTCGATGCGGTCCGTGGGTACGGTGCGACGGCGGATCTCGTCGACGTACGCAACACGCCTCGCGCGACGCGAGTGGCCCAACTCGCGTCGGATGATCTCTCGGCGTACGTCGCCAGCGCATACGACGATCCGTTGGTCATCGCCGGCAATGCGACACTTGGTCGTGAGCTGGCCATGCTCCACAATGCACCGAACGGCGGATTCGACGCGATTCTCGTTCCGGTTGGGGGTGGAGGACTGGCGTCTGGAATCATCACTGGACTGCAGGAACAGGGCGCATCCGTTCCGGTCATTGCGGTCGAGCCGTTGCTGGGCAATGATTTCGCTCAGTCGTTTCGCGCGGGACATCGTGTTGCGCTTCAAAAGGAAGCGTCGACGATTGCCGATGGAGCGCGCACGATGAGTGTCGGTGTGCACAATTGGGCGATCCTCAAGCACGGTATTGCGGACGTGATCGAGGTACCGGATGACGCGATCATCGCAGGAATGCGTCGGTATTTTCTCGACGCGAACCTCAAAGTCGAGCCGACGGGCGCCTTGTCGCTCGGCGCCGTGTTGACGAAGCCGGAGCAATTTGTGGGGCAACACGTCTGTGTGATCGTCAGCGGAGGGAACGTCGATCCGGTCGTGTACACGACGGCTTTGCAAGCTGCTTCATCCGAATAAAGAAGCCAAGTTGAACTTCCTCCGCCCGACCCCATAGCGCATAAACCACGCAACTCACACCGCATCCGCCAACGCCACGAAATTGAAATCCCGAATCATCATCGGCGGAACGATGATCGGGAACCGCGGCCATCGAATGAAATCCTCGTATTCCGTCGGCCTGCTGTTGTATCCGAATGCCACACGCTCCGGCGTTCCGATCATCTCGATGCGATTGAACGCGTAGAACGGCGATTCCATGAACCGGAAATTCTTGATCGGTTTCTCGATCTTCCCGTTCCGAATCGAGAAGCAGCCATCCCGTGTCACACCCGTCATCATCCCGCTATTCTGTGCCTCCATACTATCGTCCAGAAAATCGATGTCGGAAAACCGGTTCACGTACACGCCGTCCTTGCAATTCGCGATCATCTCGTCGATCGTCGCCGTCGCTTCACCGGGCGCGGTCGCCACACGAACGGAGCGTGGGATGTCACATGGCGTGACTTCATTCGCCACGGCATTCCCGACTTTATTCGCGAAATGCGCCAACACGCCTCGCTCGATGAATGTCATCGCCGGATTCGGATACCCCCGGACGCCCCAGAGCTCGAGCCCATTCGACTCATAAAATGGCGGGAACCCGCCAAGCGGATCCGTGGGGTCGGCGATGAACATGAGACGATGGTCGAAGACGCGTTGCCCCAACAACGTTTGCCGCTCACCACGCTTCGTAGTGAGATTCGTGAAGGGCGACCACGTGGGACCATGCCGGTACGCCGTTTCCTGATCGAAGTAGCGAATAGTCCGTCGCACGAGCTGTGCGACAGCCGCGGGACCAAGGATCGCCGTTCGGCGTCCCGGCTCGAGCGCCACCGGCCGATCGCTCTGCTTCGCGATCGCGATGGCACGGTCGGTGACCGCAAGGGGATCGATCGCGTTCCAATCACGCGCCCCCTGGCCCGCCCATCCCGAACCCGTATTGCTCGGCGTACGCGCGGTAACGGTGACTTCGCTATCCGTCTCTTCGCCGAATGCGACGAGTCCATATCGATAGAGATGCAGCACCGCGCGCTCCGATAGCCCGACGGTGGCCGCGCCACTCAGTCCAGCGCTCTTGATGCGATCGATGATCTTGGGAATCGCGTCACCACGCGCCGTCTCCATTCCACGCGCCGTGCTCTCGTGCCACAAGGCGACTGGCTGATGCTCGCGCGCGTTGTACGTGAAATTCTCCATGTCGTTCGGCTCGACGGTCACGATCTCATCGACGGCCAGCTTGGGCGACATCGATTCGACCTGTGTGACGATGTGACTCAGCGTCGCCTCGTCGAGCTGGTTGGTGTCGACCGAGAACTTGATGCCGCTCCCGAGGACAGATTCGAACGAGATGTTCACACGATCACCATCATCCGTGCTCCGCAGTCGGCCGTTCGCCACCTTCGCCACCGCTCGGCTCGTGTGTTCGATGTGGATGCCGACGATGTCGGGACGGACGAGGCTCAACAGCATTCGCCCGACGGTGATGGCGCGATCGCGAGCCATGACTCGGCGGGTAACAGGAGCGTCGGGCGACGTGCCGCCGCCAAGGGAGACGGGGAGTGACATGATGGTCATTTGAACGTATGTTCGAGTCTACGACGTCGGTTACGTCGCCTTCGCGAGGCGCATGACATCCAACTGTTTGAGCAGCACCGCCGGCGCGTATGTCGACGAAAACGCCCGGGCGAACGACTCCCCGCGTCTCGATTCGAACAGATACTGTTGCATCGTGCGCCCCCCTCCCAACTGCGCGATGCTCTTCAAGAATGACTTCGTCCCGACTTGCACCATCCCATTGAGCAAGCGCCGAGTGATCTGCCCTTTTTTCACTTCGAACAGCATGGCCGGATACGCCATCCCGCCACTCAGCTGTGCATCGGCGGTGAGTCGTCCCATGTTGCGTACGACGACGCCGTTGTGGACTTGCTTCACCAGCTCATCCAGCGTCGGCCCCTGCGCGGCGGGCGACACGTGGACCTCCGACGCCATACCCGTCGGCGAGACAGTCGGCGCGCACGCGACGGCGGAGCCATAGGACGTGATCGGCGTCCCCTGCTTTGCCGCCCATTCGGCCAACGCGGGGGCGGAATCGCGGGTCATGAAATAGTTCTGCACGCGCCCATTCGTCACGAGCGGAAACGATTGCGTCGCGACCCCTTCATCGTCCCATTTCATGGCGCCGAATGACGACGCGCTCCGGTGCGCAGCAATGTTCACGCTCGGATCGCAGATCTGTTGACCGAGGAACTCGGACGTCGGGGCGAGAAAGCTGGTTCCCACACCATCGGCCTCGTATCCCAATACACGGTCCATCTCCAGCGCCTGCAGGAGCAGCACGCTGATCATGTCGCCGAAGGTCAGTCCGTCGAGCACCGCCTCATACCGTCCAACGTCGACCTCGCCCACGGGACAATTCACGAGTCGTGCGGCCTCTTCCGTCGCCTCCTTGACGCGCTCTTGGATCGGGGCACCAGTCAATAGCTCGAAGCCCGCGCTTGATGAGAAGAGTCCCGGAATCGGGAGACGCGTCCCACGGCGGCTCAGGTGTCCGCCCACCGCCCGCATATTCACGATGCCGCGCAGCGGCCGCTGCGTGATCAACGATCCGTCGCTCGACGCGAAGACGCGCGTTTCACGCTGCCATTCTGTCCACGGCTCGATGTCTCCCCCGAGCACGCGCCGCGCTTGATGGCGATATGCTCCCAACAGCTTGGCATGATCGTCGGGCGAGATGTCGAACGGATCGACGGCGACGACGGGTTCCCACGCCCCCTGCACTACCGGGGCCGGCGCCAACTCCGTCGGTCTCGCGCCCAAGCGAGCGACGCCTCGTGCCGTCTCGACCGCCGAGCGTGCCGCTTGTGCGACCGCGTCCACATTCGGCGAAACGCCGAACGCGAAGCCCCACACCCCTCCCACTTTGACACGCACCCCGTATGCGTACTCGAGGCTCAGCCAGCCCTGCGGCGCATAACCCCACGGATCGAGCGCCATCCTCAGCTCGCGCGTGTTCCCGACGCGGATGTCGGCGTAGCTCACATCTCGTTGCTTCGCCGCGTCGATCCCGGCGAGCGCGAGTGCGCGAAGGGTATCGGCCGGCAAAATTTCCGGCATCAGCGCCGAAACGGGTTTCGTCGAACGGACAGGAAGCGCGGCCGCCCATCGTGGAGCGCCGAGCGCCATCCCCGCGACCGCCACTGAAGAATTCGCGAGGAACGCTCGCCGAGTGAATGAACGCATCGTATGCACGAATGGTGATGTATTGCTCGATGTATTGCTCTATTGACTCGCCGTGGCCGTACGCGTCGTGGCGTTGGACGCCTCTTTGACGAGATACTTGACCGTACGCATGACCGTCGGCTCATGCAGCCCCACGCGAATCGACCGCACCCGACCGTGTCCATCGACCACCACGAATGTGGGGAACCCCATGAGATCGTATTGATCGACCGTGGGGCTCGACTCCGTCGTCGTTCCCCCTTCGGGACTGGGCACACGCCCGCCGATCCAGAGCGCGATCGGCATGCGATGCTTTTTCTCATCGAGATAGAACGCGCGATAGTGTTCGGCGACGTCGTCGGCCGGGAGTTGCGTGATGCCCCACATGTCGTTCTCGAACGCGACGAACCACGCCTCGACGTTCGGCGGCAGCGTTGGGAGCATCTTGTCGACGTGACTCAGTGTCGCGAGGCAGCCAGGGCAACCATAGTGGCCGATCATCAGCACGCGAATCTTGCCATCGTCCATGCGCTTCACGCGAATCTTGGACGATTTCGGGCTCGTCTCGGACGGCGCGACCGCGTTGTACCAATACTGCGCCTGGATATCCGGAGCGCGACGGCCGAGCATCGACGTTTGGGTGATGGCGCCTTGAAAGAACGGGGCCTGTTGTCCGAGCGGCCCCCAGAAGTCCGGATTCTGCGCGACGAGCTCCGGCGGGATCTTCGAGAGCGCGAGCAGTCTGGCACCCGTCGAGTCGATCTCCGCTCGGCCGTTGGGAAGCGACGACACGACGTTCGCGAAATCGATGAATGCGCCGGTGTAGAGGTTCCAATTCCGGAACGTGAATTCGACGCCGCTGACGCGCTTGAACGCATCGCGATAGAAAGGAAGCGCCGCGTCGCCTTTTCCGGCCAGAAAATATGCCGTGGCGATCGCCAATCGTGCCTCGATCTGGGCGAGCAACAGCTCCGTGCTCCCTTTGGGCAGCGCATCCAGCGCCGACAAATAGTCGCACGCCGTCTTCATCCGCGACACATCATCGCCGTTGCTACTGAATGCCTGCACCGCAGACTGGAGTGTATACACGCGATCCGCCGTCGGGAGCTTTGGCGTCGCCAATCGGTCCGCGAACTGTTGCTTGGCGACCGCATCTTGCCCGGCGGTGGCCGCCAGCTGTCCCATCGGATCAAGTTGTAGTCCAGCGACCGGACGCGCTTGTAGCGATTTCACCCACCCTCGCGCCCGCACGGCGACCACAGAGTCGATTTGACTCTGCGGGAGCCGTACCTTCCCGCTATCATCGACCGCACCGATCGCCGAGTAGACGTCGACGCCGGACCAAAACTCAGCGGGGGTCGACGAGACGGTGGGTCCCTGCGCGGAGAGTGATGTCGCTATTACAGTCCCTGTCATCCCCACCCAAAGGACCAGTCGCGTCCATCCAGCCCGCCGCGGATTACTGGACATTGATTCGGAACCCACCCTTCATCTGCCGTCCCATGCTGGCGTAGAAGGCATTGTTGTCGTTGTAGTACTTATTCGCGAGATTCTGCACTTGGATCACCCCTTCGACACGGTCGGAGAATCGCTGTGACGCGTTCAAGTCACCAAGCGCGTACGGACGATTGAAGGCGACGTAGGTCCCGCCCTGCATCGACGTCAATCCATTCATGTTCCACCGGTCGTTCGACAGCCGGGTGTAAGTGAACAGGTACCGCATCGCAAAGTCGTTGGCGAAGATGACCGTTCGTCCCTGCCCCGCGAAGTTCAGCGACACCGTCGATCCTTGCCGCGTGTAGGTCACGCCGAATGCCCAGGTATGCTCGGGCAAGTAGTTGAACGTGGCGCCCGGTTGATACTGCGGATACGCGATCGCGTTGAACTGACTCCGGTACTTGGGGTTCATCCCGAGTGACCGGCTCTTGGTCCAGCTATAGGTCCCTCGCGTCGTGAACGGACCGACTGGTAACGTCCCTTGCAGCTCCCATCCCTGGTTTCGCACGCCGCCGATGTTCAAGAATTCGTTCTGGAAGAAATAGACGTAGTGGGCGGCGTCGGAGTAATTTCCGTAACAATTGGGGTCGCACGCTACATCCGTCCGAGCCGTGTCGACGATCAAGCTGGAGATGAGATTGTTGACGGTCTGATTGTATCGCGTCACGACGAGCGAGCCGTGCGTGCCGAAATACAGCTCGATTCCGCCTTCCCCACCCTTTTGATATTCTGGCTCGAGCTCCGGATTCCCGATTTGGACGTCGAATGGCTTGATGTAGGCACCCAGCGACGGCCATTGGTCGGGATACACCTCCGAGTGCAGGTGGGCGACCTTTTGGTCCGCCTGCGGCGGACGCGTCGATTGCCCGTAGCTTGCCCGTAACTTCGCGGTGATGGGTCCGACCTCTTGCGTATACGCGATGCCATACCGCGGTGCATAATTCGGCAGCGCGTCCGCACCGAAGCTCGGATTCCACTCGGCGCGCAGGCCGTACGTGAGGAAAACCCGGTCCTGGACCCCGACCTGGCTTTGCAGAAATGCGCCCGCGTTGTGATCCGCATTTCGCGTGATGTACGTGTAGCCCTGTAGGTTCCCCGTGAGCCGCTGGGGCGAGACGGACCACAGATCCGACAGCGTTTGCCACGCGTCACCGCCGACAATCACCGTCGCATTCACCATCGAAGTGAGCGGGAGACGCACCGTCGTGGCATATCGCTGCGAGCGACGGCGGTACCCGGTTTCCTGGAGTTGCTGCGCGGTGTCCGACACGCTCGAATGCGAGGGCGCCGTGCGGCGCTGTTCGACCCCCGAGACGTCGCTTCCAACGCCAACCTCATTCGACCACCACGACGTCGGCGCATAGACCGTGCTGAACCCGAGGGTTTGTCCCGTCAACGTGAAGTACGTCGGCGCGCGGACACCGTTGCTCAGCGATGGCGACTGTAACCCGATCTCGCGGAAGTTGACCCCGAGCTGCCCCGGGCTCGCATGCTCCACGGTCGTCGTGACATCGCGCCGCAGCGACACATCCGTGGTGATTCGCCCCGCGCTCGTGGCGAAGTCCAACCGTGCGCCTCCCGAGACTCCCAACCGCGACGTCTGCTTCGCGGGCGACCACGGTCCCATGTAGTTCCAAGACGTTCCGCCATTGTACGAGGCGTGCCCGTCGATCCCACTGACGTGCGCGCTGTAATCGTGCTGCGGTGTTCTGGCCGGGCTGAAGTTGTTCTCGACCCAACCGCTCTGCAAATTCAATTTGAGCTGCGGGTGGTTCGTCGTGCCGCGCTTCGTGAAGATCTGCATCACGCCGTTGATGGCGTTCGATCCATAGATCGTCGACGCTTGCGGACCGGTCAGAATTTCGACCCGCTCGATGGTGCGTGGATCGATCTGGCTGAGATACGCCGAATTGGCCATTTCGACCCCGTCGATGTACGTCTTGATCGTGTTCGTCAGCGGACCGAACGTCGCGCCATTGACACTTTCCGGTGTGAGCGCCGTGGCGCCGCGCGAGAACATCGTCACTTCGCCGTCCAGCGCGCTCCCGTTGGTCCCCTGGTTGAGGGAATACAGTCCAGGGACGTCGCCACGGAAGAGCTGGTCGATGTGCGTGATGCCACGCTGCTCGATCTCCTTCGCCGTAATCACGGTGATCGCGTTCGGCACCGCCTTGAGCTCCGTCGCGACCACGGTACCGGTCACGACGACTTGATCGAGCACGTTGGTGCTCCGCTGGAGGACGAACGCGTGGGTAGCCGTTTCCCCATCCACGACCGTAATCCGCGCCGTGAGCTTGCCATAGCCCAACAGACGGACCGAGACGCGGTGGTCACCGCCTTTGACGTTGGTCATGCGAAACGTCCCGTCGGCGGCCGTCGTGACTCCTTTCTGGCTGTCGTCGAGGAGCACCGCCGCGCCGCTCAACGGACGCTTCGTGTCGGCGTCGACGACGGTTCCCGTGATGATTCCCTCGGCGGCTGCCTCGTTCAATCGTCCCACGATCCCCAACTGCGTCGGGCCGTCGGCGATCACGCGTAGGCTCGTTCCCGCGAGCAGCCGAGTCAGTACGTTGTCGAGCGACTCGTCAGTGACTCGCAGAGTGACAGGCTGCGTATACGCGTCGAGCGCTTGTGCGTTGTACTGCACGAAGACTTTCGCACTAGCCGCGGCCACGTCGACCGCTTTACGCAGCGAGACGCCGCGCACGTTCATCGTCACTCGGCGCGACAGCAACGTATTGGAATCGGCGGGATGCGTCTCATTGACCGCCGTCTGTTGCGTCTGTGCCTTACCAATGCTTGGCGCGAGCGATGCAGCGGCCATCGCGGCGGCAATGGTCAAAACAGAACATGGGATCATCGACCAACCTCGGATTCGGACGTGGGTGGAATATTTTTGCGGAATCGTGGTTCCGGCTCCGCGCGAATGGGAGTGCGTTTCGGACGGATCGTGACGACGCCACGATCGACCGTGAGATCGGCTTCGAGAATGCGCTCGAGCGTGGTGAAGGCGACGGACGCCGATTGCGTGCTGAGCCGCAGGGTGAACTGTTGATGCGCGAGTGTCGTGTCGGTGCATTGGAACCGATATCCGTACCAACGCGTCAAAGTCGCCAGGACGTCGGTGAGGGGCGCTTCGCGGAAGATGAGCCGTTCTCCGTCCCAGGACGTGGTGGCGCTGTCTCCTGCGATCGCGACGGAGTCTGTGACGCGTGCGGACATTCCCGCGGTGAGCAGGACTGGTGTGGAGGCATCTGTGCTATCATGCGTTCGGTGGGCGATACTCACGCGTCCGCTCGTCACGCTCACGCGGGCTGCGTGGTCGTCATCGTATTGGCGCACGTTGAAGACGGTGCCGAGCACGCGGGTCTCGGCGTTGGAAGTGCGGACGATGAATGGTTGCGTTGCGGAGTGGACGTCGAAGCGTGCCTCGCCCGAGAGCCATAGTGTGCGTGACGTCGTGTTGAAACCAGGGGCGACGCGGAGTGTCGATCCCGGCGCGAGCTGCGCGACGCTGCCATCGAGGAGCGTGATCGTTGCTTGCTGACCGATCGGTGTGGTGTACGTTGCCCCTGCCGACGAAGCCGATGGGCTTCGCCATGAGGCGATACGCGGAAGAATCGCTATGGCCCCAACGAGCGCCACTAGACCGGCGATGCCGTTTCGGAGCATTGTTCGGCGCACCGGGATAAACATGCCCGGGATGCTACGCCCGGCGACAGCCCGCTCCCCGGCTAGAGCTGAGGAGTGAGGCACATTGCGGTCTGCATCGAGGCGCGCGTCGAGACGTGCCAGCCCCCGTGCGACATTGACCGTTGTCTCAGCGCCATCGCGTCGCCCGGCGCGCGCGACGGCCACCAGTATGGCATGGTCAGGCGACGCCGCGATCCACCGCTCCACCTGGGCGCGCTCGTCAGCGCTCGCGTCGTGGGCGAGGTATCGATCGAGGAGGGTGAACTCGATTGGATGGCGGGTGGCGCTCGGGATATCAGACATGATCATTCTGATGTCGCCGATCGGGGACGATCTCGGACAAACTTTTTTTTTGAGCCCTTCGACGGGCGGGGGCGCCGCTACTTCAGGAAGCTGCTGAGCCGAGCCCTGAGGGTGATCGCGGCGCGGGAGTGCTGCTTTTGGACGGCGGCGCTGGTCGATTCCAGGACGCGTGCGATTTCGTCCCAGCCGAGCTCGGCTTGCCATCGGAGCGAGAGGATCTCGCGTTGGCGTTCGGGGAGGTCCGCGATGGCGCGCCAGATGACCGTGTTGGTGTCGTGCTCGGTCGCGTCGGCGTCGGGCGCGCTCGGGGGGACGCCCATGCCCCAGTACTCACCGTCGGCGAGGACGGGAGGGGTTTGGCGGGCGTGGCGGTGCCATTGGCGAAACGTGGAAATCGCGCGGCGGCGGACGGCGCCGAAGAGGTACGCTTCGAGGGAGCCTTGCGGCGCGAGCGTGGCGCGGTGCGTCCAGAGTGAGGAGAACACGTCACCGACGACGTCTTCCGCGGAGTCTTGGCTGGAGACGTAGTGTAAGGCGAAGCGGACGAGCTTGGGGTAGGTCGCGGCGAAGAGCGTTTCGAGGGCGGCGCGAGCGGCGGTGTCGTCGTTGGAGCGGAGAGTGGTGGCGAGGGTATCGGTGGTCGCGGGCGCGTCGTGGTCGTCGATGCGCGGAGGACGGTACGGGCGCGCTTCATCGTCGCGATCAGCGGTCGCGAAGAGGTAGTCATAGAACGCGCTGGCGGGAGCTGCCATGGGTGCAAATACTCACCGGTGGCTGGAATGGCGCAAGAGGATGGCGCGGAAGATATCCGGAGATCTCTGAGTCATTTCGAATAGCGTTCATCGATCGAGTCTGTAGTCAGTGCGATCAAGCCGTGCACCGACGATATCGTCGACGACATCTAAGCGAAATGATGTTGATGATATGACAACCGAGATCTAACAGCGGCGAATAGTCGCGTTTCCCAAACAAGGTTGCGGAAGCAACGGAGGCCTAAAAAAACCTAATATATAATGTTTATTCGTTGCTTTTCTACAAAATACCTAATATATTAGGTTTAATGCTCCCTTTATCCCTGATCGGCGATGAGATCGCGGCGAAGCGTAGGGCGTTGAACATGACCCAGCGCGAACTCGCCGCAAAAGCCAGCATCGGGCTTTCCACACTCGATGCATTGGAGAATGGCCGTTTGGGAGAACTGGGCTATTCGAAAATCACGAACGTCCTTTCCGCTCTCGGACTCGAACTGCAGCTGCAGCAAGCAAGTACGCGCCGGCCAACACTTGACGAGCTATTGGAAGAGGAACGCGATGATAAAAGTCTGGACCGACGCCGCTGAGGCGGGATTTCTCGATCGTCACACGCCGCGCGGTAGCACTTTCGTCTATCAGCCAGGCATTGAACGCGCGCGTGCTGTATCCGTGACCATGCCGGTGCGCCTTCCCTCCTGGGATGTACCATTCGGCCTTCCACCGATCTTCGAGATGAACCTCCCGGAGGGAGTGCTCCGCGAACGACTGCGTCTCGCATTCGCCAAGGCGACTGGGACGTTTGATGAGTTTGATTTGCTGGGGATCGTGGGACGTTCACAGGTGGGACGCATTCGCTATACCGGCCAGCAGGAGCAGCTCCAGGAGGACGTCCCTTTTCAATCGGTGGATGAAATTCTCGAACGGCGGCGCGATGGCGACTTATTTCGTTACCTCATCGAAAAGTTCGCCTCGTTCTCGGGAATCAGTGGCGTGCAACCCAAGGTCCTCGTGCGGGACGAAGCAGCCTCGGCCGCACTCGGCAACGCCCATCACCGGCCTTCGCAGAGTTACCGTGGGGCAACGCACATCGTGAAATTTTGGGAGCAGAACGCATACCCGCAACTTGCGGCCAATGAATTCTTTTGTCTGTCGGTCGCCGAAAAATCCGGACTCGAAGTTCCGCCCTATCGGTTATCTGAGGATGCGATGGCGCTCGTCATTGACCGCTTCGATCTTCGTCCCGACGGGACGTATCGCGGATTCGAGGATTTCTGCGTGCTCAATGCGCGCCGCACGGATCAGAAATACAGTGGTAGCTATGAAACGTCGATCATCAAGCGATTCACGGAGTTTGCGAACTCTCGGCATGTGGGTGAAGATCTTGAGAGGCTGTTCACGCTCATCGTCATCAACTGCGCACTGCGGAATGGGGATGCGCACCTGAAGAATTTTGGGATTGTCTATGACGATGTGGAGGGGGAAGCGAGGCTTGCGCCTGTTTATGATCTCGTCACGACTTCAGTCTATCTACCGAAGGACAGCATGGCGTTGACGCTCTATGGTACGACGAGGTGGCCTGGGGTGAAAGAGCTGCAGCGGCTCGGGGAGACACGAATGGGTGGTACGCCGAGCCGTGTGCGCGAGATTCTCGAACGGGTGAGTGATGGGATGGCGGAGACGGCGAAGGAGCTTCGGGTGTATGTGAGAAAGCATCCAGCGTTCAAGGACGTCGGCAACCGGATGCTGCACGAGTGGAAGGAAGGTGTTGCGCTGTCGCTTGGCGGGGCGTGAGACATCATTTTCTGAAACTCAGTGCTTCAGCGAGGATTCAAGGGTGGGAACGAAGATCTGCCCGAAACGATTTGCAAGCCATCACTCACATTTCCAAGCAAAAGCTCCTTCCTAGTATCCAATTGCCACGGCACACCGTGACTTTGTTCACCATGACTGCTATTTTTTCCGCGAATCATATTCGTGGAGAACTCGCATGCGTGCTTCCCTGATCGTCGTAAGTACGGTGGCGTTTTTTTGCTCGACCAAGATTATCGCACAGGTTCCGGGATCGCGATGGCGAAACATCCCGGACGACACGAGTTTTTCGGGACTTTCCATGGATACCAAATCGGTGAAGCCTGGCCCGAAAGCCACGACCGCGGTGTGGATCCGATCCGAGCGCATTACGGACGATACTCTTAACGATGGCACGAAGTACCGTAAGTCGCTGACACGCTATGCGATCGAGTGCACCAGTGGAAAGTTTGATACACTCGAAGCTGTGTACTACGATTCCGATGGAAATGCTGTTAAGTCAGTCGACTTGAACGATTTTCCGCTCAGGCTCAAGTCTCCAGTTCCGGATTCAGTCGGAGAAGTTATCGTTGAGTCGGTCTGCAGGATCTTGAAGAAATCGTAGTCGCAAGCGTACACTCTGACACTTCGTCATTATGGGACGTGTTGAACACGCGAAAAATGCGCTAATGAATCGGATTTGAGAAACGGTCGCGATTAAGCTGTGGACTACAGCGCCTCAAATGCGCATCACAGAACTTGGTGCAATCGCTGCGACCAATTCGGCGTAGAAATCCGGGGATAAGCTTCGAGCATTTATTATGGATGAAATGCGTCAAACGATGCGTCTCCCTTTGACATTGGAGACACGATTCTGAACGGACCGCTGGTTCGTGGCTCACCACGTCCGGGAACTTGCCACCACGATCCGAATTCCAATCGCCACAATGTCCATCGGGCGCGCGCGCCGTTGATACTCATCTCCGTTTCCGGGTGCGCGCAGAGCTCGTCTTATTGCAGAGTAGAGCCACAAAGTATGGCCATACTTGCGGTATGAATGACGAGCACCGTTCTAAGTGAAAACCACTTAACACGCTGTCGTCATCGGCATTGAACTTACATCGTTATGTCAACCTATCCGGATGAGAGGATTTGAACCTGCGACCCCCTGAACCCCATACGACCTTGGGGGGAGGGCATAAACCTACAAAATGTCGGTCTTCATAGGGAAACCGGGCGTCGGCGCCGTGGTTCCCTTCTTCAAATGTCGGACTTTGCCGGTAGAAACTCTGGAAGAAACTCTGGAACCCTATTGTCCCGTTTTTCCGAGCACTTCTTATTCACTACTTATGCTCGTCATCAAGTAGAACGAGCCTTTCCAGTTCGAACACGAAGTTCTTAAAATCTCCTTACCGCAGAGTAGTGCGGTTCGAATGTTGCTTTGCGAGCATTGGTTTATGTCTGCTCTCATAGAAATCCAGCGTCAAGGTGCTGGTGGAGGCTAAAATGCCTCGAACTAGTGTGGAACCTCTGGAAGTAACTCAGTCGCTCAGTCTATCCGTGGGCCAGGCTCGCCTCTAGCTCGCGCCATGCCACGCTCAATCGCAGCAATTGACGACATAACAACCCAACGGGGCGATGAGAACTCCATTGCGACGCGACTGAGCATATGCCTAGAAACTTTTGCCCAATCTTGTGTACTGACCCAGTGAAAAGCTGCTCAGGTGTTATTCCCCTTAAATTTGGAGAAACATCTGATGAGTGCCCTGATGGACGAAGACATCAAACGCTGGACAGCGAAGCGGAAGAGCGCGCTGGT
>Ga0105241_10001061_pt1 | contig 20936 bp, 13 predicted proteins | sample KBSC64metaG_FD_80422 | JGI IMG/M metagenome (GOLD analysis project Ga0105241, IMG submission 80422) | Corn rhizosphere microbial communities from Kellogg Biological Station, Michigan, USA - KBS C6-4 metaG | ecosystem: Host-associated > Plants > Roots > Rhizosphere > Soil | place: Michigan, USA... | reverse complement strand
CATGCGAAGGGGGAACCCCTCTCGCTCCACCGAAAGGAGAGGCCGTGAGCGAAGTCCTCGTCCGAAACAGCACATCTTTTCCAGCGAAGTCCACCGCAAAGCTCCGCGAGCTGTACAAGCAGTACCTTGCCGCACAGTCAACTGGGAGCGGCACTGAAGCCGCCTGGGCGGGCATCCTTAAGTACTACCAGTTTCTTTGCCGCGCGATTATGACCGATCCGACTTTCGGTATTGGGACGCGCGGCAACTCTCGCGGTATCCTCATCTATCATGAGACAGGACTCGGAAAGACCCGGCTCGCGGTGGCGGTCCTCGTGGCGCTGCTGGACTCGCGCGCCGTCGTCGCGATGCTCCCACACAGTCTGAAAGCGAATCTGCGCGAGACAATCAAACAGGTACTGGACCTGCTCGAGAAGCATGGCGCGCTCGCGGCCGACGTCGCGAGGTGGCGCGTGCTGGTCGAGACCCGGGTGTCGTTTGTGTCGATGGACGCCTACAACAGCGCCGACCAGATGGCGCGCGCGGGGACAGGGGCGAAGACCGTGCGGCGCGGCGACTTGACCGGGGCGACAGGCGGCCTCGACGGCAAAATACTGATAGTGGATGAAGCTCACAACTTCTTCCGCGCCATCATCAACTCCTCGGCAGAGAACGCGAATGCGCGGCGAATCTATGATATGGGTATGTCAGCTCGCAACTTGATGATCCTGCTCTTTACCGGCACCCCTGCCGGCAAGGACCCCTTCGAGATTGTGCCCTGTTTTAATTTCCTCGCGGGCCATGCCATCCTCCCCGTTCAGTATGAGATCTTCTACCAACTTTACATTGACAAGGTCAATCATAAAATCAAGAACAGAGAAAAGCTTGCGAACCGCATTATGGGGATGGTGTCGCACGTAGCCCACCTCAAGCCCACAGTTCCGAAAGCATCTGACGCGCCACAGCATGGAGTGTTGCGCACGAAGGGAGGGACGGTGCTGCACTGGAGAGTGTACACCATCGATGCGCTCGTTTCTGCGCCGATCGCCCCCGAGGTGCTGAAGCTGGTGAGAATTCATCGCCGTGACACCAGCGACCCGCCCAGCCTCGATGCATTGCGCGGTGAGTTCCCAGGCCGCGAACAGAGCATTCTAGTAGTTACTGAAGGCCAATCAGTCGCGATGATTGGGCGCGCGGACGTTGGCGTCTTGGGCGATGTTAAGAGTGGCCACCTCAGCATGATCCACACGGCTGAGAAGAATCGCAGGCAGGGTCTCTGTGGCATCGCCACCGAGTACTTGATGGCTGCCGCGGGGGCGTCGTCCTACACACTCGAGGTCGAGTCCGGCAACGAGGCAGCAGTGAGGTGCTACATAAAGCTAGGCTTCGCGTGGGACGACTCGGACGAGAAAGCGGCGGAGCGACGGATGGTGTGGCGCTCGGGCTCGGCGAAGGTGGCCCGTGACATCGGCTGGTTCCCAGAGCAGAAGCCGATGATTGTGAAGCACATTGAGATGGGTGCCGACCAGTACCGGCAGTATCTGTTGGCGCGAGAGCAGGAGGAGCTCGAAGGGAAGGGCGAAGGGTCGGGAGGGCGCAGCACCGGCGTCATGTCGACACCCGCCCTGGCTCTGCCCGGATCAGAGAAGAAGGCTATGAAGTCGTACTTTGTCCGCTCAAGGACCCTCAGTCTGTTTGCGCCCGACAAAAAGTGGGCCTCCATGTCCATAGCAGACATGCCCGATGAGGCGTTCTCCGAAGAAGCTGGCCCCAAACTGATGTTCACAGCAAAACAGGCGGACAGTTCTCCGGGCCCAACCCTGATTTACTCGCAGTTTGTGGAACGGGGAGGGCTTAAGCCATGCGCGCGCTATCTTCACAAACTGGGGTATCGGCCTTTCGTGCCGGAGCTTCCTCCGCACCCGTTCAAGCGTCGCGCCCGCCAGACTGATGCAGTTCCGCTTGTGGAGCTCCCAGTAGAGTTTGTGGCGGAAGAACCCAAGGAACCAAACGGCAAGGACGCTGAGGTTCTAGATGAGGGGCCGGAAGCGTCACAAGAAGAGCCAGAAGAGCTAGAAGAGCCTGATGAAGTTGTGCGGGAGTCAGAAGATGCTGACCAAGAACCAGAAGCCGATGGTGGCGCATGGGGAGGAGAAGTAATCGAGATCCACTTATTCACAGTGGATGGCATTTCCTACTACAAAACCAGCGACGCGCAAAAAATAGCGGGGACGCCGGAACAGATCGCGACCTCATCACTTGAGTGGCTGCTTGATGATCCCAGCTGGGGCGAGGTGCCGTCGCTCATCGCCCGAGACGTTCTCGCAAGTCCCTTGGCGCACCGAGAACATACTAGGCGAGTGGATGAAGCAGACCTCAAATGGCCGCTCCTCGTTGTCCAGAAAGAGGAGCAGTTAATCTTAGCAGATGGCATGCATAGGTTGCTGCGGGCAGTACGTGATAAAGCCCTGCATATTCAGATACAGAAAGTGGAGAATCTGGAGAGTCTAGACCGCATTACGGTAGAGAATAGCTCGTGCCCATTATTTGGGAGCTACATTGTTTGGGATCTGTCCAGAGATGAGTTGTTGGCTCACTCCCCTGAGGTCACTTCTGAAGTGGCACTGCTAATAAGGGGTGATGACGCCAAGTTACCTAAGACTCTGGCGGAACTCCTCATGAACATAGAAAGGATCGTTTGCTTTAGCAACACAGAAAGCGTAGTAGCTCTGGCGGCGGGGGGCCAGGAAACCATTGACATCTTTCGAATTTCAAAGGAACACAGGGGCCGGGGTTATGGTGAGGTTGCGATAAAAGAGTATATCAAGGCGCTCGATCATTGCACAGCAGCCGTTAGTATGGATTCTCCAGAAGAACTCAATGCTTTCCGTGCCTGCGGGTTCGTATCGATGGGCCGCGAGTCTGGGACAGAGTTGGTAAAGTTTGAGATTGTTCGTGGTGGAGTCGAGAATATCACAAATTACGCCATTCTGGAGGATGAGGGTGGAGGGGAGCGCTCTGATACAGTCCTGAATGACTTTGTTGCTTCCGAGCGTGACGTTGGTGGCTCAGAAAACGTCGATAGTATCTTGCGTGGTTTTGTTGGGTCCGAGCGCGATGTTACCACGGGAGGCGACTCAAAGAATGTTGATAGTATCCTGCGGGGATTTGTTGGGTTTGAGCGAGACGTCGCGGTGGGTGGCGACGAGCGCATCAACCCGCTACTTGTCATCAAAGACTACGCAATCAATGGTAAGGTGTTTCACGTCGTGCGGGATGACCTCTTAGTCGCTGGCACCAAACAAAGAGCAGCCAGCCTGTTCGTGAAGGGCCTTCTTGCGGACAAGCCAAACATCAAAACTTTATTGTACACAGCACCATACAATGGTTATGGGCCTGTCGCCGCGGCTCATGCGGCGAACGAGCTAGGGCTGAAGTGTAAGCTTGTCCTTGCCCTAAAAGCATTTGGCGCCGAACGCTCGACTAGCCTCGAAGATGCAACGAACTCGCCAACTGTCAGGAAGGCGACGAAATTGGGAGCCGAAATTACCTTCAGCCCCACCTGGGCCGATTTAGTGATAGAGGGCAAGCGTATCGCTAAAGATGATACGGTCTTCTGGCTTCCGCTGGGATTTCAAGGCGCTGAATTCGTCAAGGCACTAGCTGAGAGTATCAAAGAGGCTGCGGGGGGGCTAGCTCCTCCGCGGATATGGGTAGCAGGTGGCACGGGCGCTCTTGCCACCGCGTTGGCCACTGCTTTTGCCCAAGCTGAGATTCACATCGTCCCCGCTTCACGCGACGAGAAGGTGGTAAGCAAGATCCTGAAAGTAATTGACGACAACGGCTTGTCGGCAAGAGTCCACATCGCCCCAGAGGCGCCCCACGTCCATGGTACTCCGTATCCGACAGTGTCTGGCTACGATGAGCGTGCGTGGGATTCGGCGGTACAGGACGGCAAATCTGGAGACTACATCTGGAACGTTGCCGGGCACGGTCTCCAGCAAAAGGCCTCCAACGATCGATTGGCCAAGGAGCGTATTTCTGATAAGGCCAGAGAGGATGACCGCGATCCTTCCGAGGACTTCCCCTACCGCTCGGCGATCATGCCCCCCGTCGGTGAGATGTTCGCGCGTTTGCAGGATCTTGCGAAAGATCCTCCCGAGTCCTGGGATAAAGCGGATGGCAAGCTCGCCGTCGTTCGCCGCACGTATCCTGAGGATTACGATAACACAGACAGCATCACCGACCACTTCGTCGAGAGAGTCCGCATAGGGTGTAGGGAACGGGGTGAGGATTCCCCGGCAGCTGCGTGGGCCAAAATTCGCGAAGAGTCGAACCTTCCCGATGGCACCAGAGAGCGGCGCGAGCTCGTGTACGCCAAGGCGCGCGGGTGCAACCTGTTCAACGGAGCGCTAGCGGCCTACTTGGTCGGTCGTTTCGGCGCTCGCGGCCGCGTCCTAGACTGTACGTCGGGATGGGGAGACCGCCTGTTTGCGGCCGGCGCCGGCGAAGCAATCGAGTATCGTGGCTGGGATACAAATCCGGACTTGCAGCCCGTATACGCGAAAATAGGGGCGACCATCGAGGCAGCGGGTCACAAGCTCGACTGGAAAATAGAGCTCGCGCCATTCGAGTCGGCAGCGCCACTCTTCAGGCCCGGCGGGAAGTACCATTCATACTTCGATATGGCCTTCCTCTGCCCCCCGTACTTCGACAAAGAAGTGTACCAAGGGCCAGACACCTCGACCGAAGCTCACCAGACGGAAGAACGATGGTATTCCGGTTTCTACCGTCCCGCCGTGCGCGCTGCGGCAGGGGGGCTCCGGCCGGGCGGCCACCTCCTTGCGTACGTGCCGCCAGGGCGCATGCAGCGGGAGACCGCAGCGATCATGGAAGGGCTCGGATTCGAGGATCGCGGGGCGGTAGGTTTCCAGCAGATTGTGGTAGGTAAGAGGCCTATTGATCGCGACACGTTCGTGTGGAGGCGGAGAGTCAGCGATACTAAAGTGTGGCGCAAGAAATCTCACAAAAAGCGCGGAGGGGACGCGAAGCCACTCGAGCCCAGCAGCGATGCCCTCGATTCGCTCGGTGCGATCTACGCTGTTGGGTTCGAAGAGGGCTCGCTGACTACCGGCGATGGCAATTACGATGAGATTCCACCGAAGCACGTGACAGGCGGAGCCGAATTCTCGGCGGAGCTCATTAGTGAGGTGTTGGGCGGAGCCGCTCTAGGGGGTGCTAAGCTAGGCGGTGCCGCACCAAAGAAGTCGCTACACAAAATCGCTCGCGCGCACACAAACCTTGCAGCCGCGAGCAAGATGGAGCCGAAAGATCCTGTTGCGGAGAACCGAGGCTGGGACGATTTGCGACAGACTCTGCGCGACTCTGCCCTTGCGATTATATACTGGCCTCTGCTCGACGATGTCTCCCATCACATGCTTGAATCAGAGTGGGCAGCTTATGGCCTCACAATCTCTTTGAAAGGAGCCCTTCCGAATAAGGGACCGCGAGCGCACACAGAAGGTCGCAATGCAATCGAACGCTGGATCATCGCTAGTGTTAATGAAGCCCCTTGGATGCCAGGCCCCTGGGCTGTGCATCGTTGCTTGACCAGCGCTCCAGAGGCATTTGCTAAGTTTGCGGAGGAACTAACGCACGTAGGGTTTGAGGGGCAGAAGGTTGCGCAGCAGCTCCGCGCATTAGTTGAAGATGCGATCAAAGAGCTCCCTCCGAAGATTCACGAGGCCGAAATCATCGTGACCAATGACGTCGTGTATTTCGAGGTCTTAGACGCCAACCTCCGCGAGCGGGACGAGGCGATAGCTCTCGACAGCGACTCGCCCACTGGCCGGGCCTTTGTGGCGCGGTTGGGAGGAACAGGGATCGCCATGATCGTGACAGCTGTCGCACGTATTATGAAGGATGCCAAGACCAAACCAGAAAACAATGAGGAGTACACGAAAGCTGCGGTTCGTGCTGCGATACCGGCGGCGTTTGCTGTTGTTCGAGTCGCGCTGCGATATGCCGCGGCAGCATCTGGAGGCCAGCAGCTGGGACTCCCCCGAGCGCACTATGAGGCTTTGTACGCGGCCGGCGTGCGCAATGAGGGATTCGCGTCACCAATCAACTCGAGGCTTCTTCCACTTCAGAAGTACGACACAGCGTTCTGCAGTCTCTTTCCCGACACTGACAGACTGTTTGGGAGTATGGGGCGCTTCTTTGATCTGGAGGTTGAGAACATGGTTGGCTTCCCTGGTGGGTGGACCATCAATCCGCCCTATATCGAGAAGATCATGGAAGCGACGTCAGACAAGGTGCAGAAGTTATTGGCTCTTGCAGATACAACGAAGGGCGATCCGTTACAGATATTCTACTTGTTGCCGGCCTGGGACGACTCTAAGGCTGTGCGTGGCGCCGTGGATGGACCATATGCGGCACACGCGGAGTTGCTGACGAAGAACTCATACAAGCTGGAAGAACCTGGCGGCCGAATCTTTACTGCGCCTTTCGCATGCTACTACATCGCGCTCCAATCGCCAACGGCGACGGGGAAGGCCCGCGAGCGCCTTGCCGACTTGTGTCGTGGCGCCCGCGTCCCAGTTGAGGGGGATGAGCATCCACGCATCAAGAAGCTCGCGAGCACTTACGCCATCCATTCCCGCAAAACAGTGCATGGTGGAGAAGAAGTGAAGGGCTACTATGCGATCATATCCGGAGAGGTTCCAGCTGATGTGCGGGATGCGATTCGCGCTGCAGAAGTCTCACCGGCTAATGCGCATGGCGCGCTTGTGAAACACATCCTTGTGTCGAAAACCGGCGTAGAAGGTCTGGACCTCAAGCACATCCGGCTCGCCATCTGTGAAGAGAGCTACTGGGATCGCGCACGCGTTGATCAGTTCAGTGGCCGCGCCTCGCGGGTCGGCAGCCACGACGCTCTGCCTCGAGACGAACGAGAAGTCCAGGTCTACATGCTCCTTGCTGTCCAGAATAGAATGATGCTCGAGCGCGCAGTTGACAAGGAAGAGAAGACAATCGATGTCCTCTTTCACGAGCGTGCGGAAGATCGCTACTTGACGAACAAAGCGGTGCGCGAGCTCCTTGCGGAAGTGTGTTACGAATGCGACCTTTTCGGATACGGGAACTGCCGCGTGTGCGTGCCTACCGGTGTGCCTCTGTTTCGGGGTGACCCGTCGCTTGACGCACGTTTGCCCGACCCGTGTACGCTTCGCTCCGAAAAGAAGGTCTCGGCGGCCCCTCTTGTACTAGGCAACAAGACCTACCACTATGTCGTTGATGAGAGCACCCCGCTCGGCTACATATTCTACGAGTTCCGCAAAGACCTCGACGGCCACGCCGCTGTCGATCCTTCAGACCCCGTGATTGGCGAGTTGCTTGAGGCGGTGGCCGCGAAAACAGGAGGCGCACAATTGATGGCTAAAAACGGTTACATCACCCCCCATAACATGGCAGAAGAAAAGAAGACTGCAGCCAGGACTCCGCCGATCTACCCAGATCGGAAGTTCGTCCGACCAGTCCCTCCGGATACCATCGTCGCGAAAGAGGAAGATCTGATGGATTTCCGCGGAGATAGACTGACCGCCGCCGAAATTACTGCGGTCGAAGCCGTCGCCGATCGGCTGATACCCATGAAGGATCTCCCCGTTAATGCGTCAGAAGTTCCCCGAATACCCTATCGGCAGCACGTATATCGGTTGGAAAGATACAAATCGGCCCGCCATTACGGGCAGCGCAAACTTCTTGCTTCCGAGGTCGACTTCCTGCTCAACAATGCAAAAAGAGGCGACACTGTTGTTTATGCCGGATCAGCGCCTGGCATTCATATTCCTTTCCTCGCGTCTTTGTTTCGCCACCTGGACCTCAAGTATGTGCTGATTGACCCACGCCCGTTTGAGCTCCCGCGCGGCTACCCCGAAGTTATGGGCAACATCGAGACTCGCCAGGGATTCTTCACCGACGAGTCTGTCGCCGAGTTTGCTGGACGCGACGACGTCCTCTTTGTGTCCGACATACGGTCCGGTACCGATGAGTTCTCGGTCCCTTCAGATGATATGGTGGAGGCCGACATGGAGATGCAGAAGGGCTGGGTTCTCGCTATGAACCCGCGCGCGATACTGCTCAAATACCGTCTCAACTACAATAAAGGAGAGGACAGCGCCGACTACCTCGCCGGCGAGGTGCGCATTCAGGTCTGGGCACCGGCATCATCAACTGAGACGCGGCTCGAAGCTCAGCGGCCTTACAAGGTTGTTAAGACAGACGCGCGCGACCACGAGGAACGCATGGCGTACATCAACAACATCCTCCGCGAATGGGCAGCCTACGACCACGGGGTTCCACTACACATGGCGCCGGGGCTCGACCTGGGCTTCGACAGCGCGAGTGAGGTGCGGATCTGGCGCCGCTACCTCGAGCTCGCCGGAGGTCTTCCCCCGGAGATCAAGGTCCGGAAGTCAGATAAAGTCGCGAGTAAGGACCGAGACTTCGCAAAACTCCGCCGCGGAAAAAGCAAGCCTGATGCGCTTGTGGCCGGCGACGCAGAGGAGATCGCGGCACTTATTAACAAGACCTCCGCAGCCCTGCGGCGTGGTCTAATTCCCTCCACAGGCCCCCAGCGGCATTTGTAAGGCATTGCTACGTTTACGTTTGCGCACCCCATTTTTTCCGAGATGCGCCTCATTCAGAATACGACAGAGTTCCTTGTTGCCATGGCATAGAGTTAGCAGCTCCCCAAACTCGTCGACTTTCGCAATTTCTTCATCAGTAAGCTTGAAGGTGCGCATAAGCCATAGCACCAGCTCTGATGATCCGCTTTCGAAAGCCGCGCGCAGTATACGGTGATCGTGACGGCTGATGTCATCTACGCATAGATTGAACTCTTGCACAAGGATCTCGACAGTTTTGACATCCCCTAGTTTGCAGGCGCCGCTCAGTATGTGTTCCCCCAGAGGCTCTTTGCAGCCCTTCAGGTCGCTTTCGGCAAACTGAACGGCGCACATGATGACGGCGAGAACTGCCGCCCCGCCAGCACAGGCGTCGCGAAGAAGGGCAGTGCGGTTTGAGATGTCTTGCGTGTTAATTCCGAACGTAACGACGAGGTAGTAGACCACGGGCGCGTGGCCGCCTATGCATGCCAGGCGCAGCGGATCCCCGATGTCGCTCTTTTCTACCACGTAGGTGCTAACAATCCATCTAACAATCAGCAGCTGGCCTTTAGCAGCTGCGGCGGCCAAGCCTATAGCCAGAGCCGCATCCCGACAAGCCACCCCTTTGCGCACTCCGAAAGTGCAGCACTCGGCAAGCCACATCGCGACTGACAAGTGGCCGGCCGCGCATGTCGCACTGAAGGTGGTCTCACCTGACGGAAGCGACACACAGACTGCGTCCGGTATGTTAATGCATGGAAATTCTCGCGCGATCCACTGGGCCTTATCGAGGTCTCCTTCAATGCATGCACGGTGGAAGTGCCCGTCTGCGAATCCTTCTAAGGTATTCTCTTTCATACCTAGAATTCCAAGTTCATTGCTGAATATCTCATACGTGTCAATAATGCGCTGAAGCTGCTCGAACTGTAGAGGGTCGAATTTGTGGCCAATGAGGCGTCGGCAGTAGTTAACGGCCGTATATCTATTTTCTGGGCAGAAGGTGAGTTCGGCCATTGCAGTTAAGGTTGTATATGGGAAATTAGTTCATTTTTAACGATTATTGTCCGCTAAAAATGAATGCTTTGTGGGCTATATATCTGCCGTACGAATGCAATCATTATCTGCCTTACAGCCAAGCAATCATAGCCCCCGAGCTAGTCGCGCGACGCAACAGACGCCTTACTGGGCGCGACGCGGGGTGCCTGTTACAACCCGCCTGCGCCCTGTGCTAGTTCCGGTGCCAGTCACAACTTACCTACGCCCCAGATACTCCAAAAGCGAGCCTATTCCGCACGTTGATGTGGACAGCGCTCCAAGCGACCCCATTGTGTCGAGCTCTGGGTCGCCAACGACCCCGATACCTCCAACGGTATTGTCGGTGGCGGCGATCCCTCCGACAATATCGGCCCCGCTCTCCAGGGAAGAGTTTGTCAGCGCGAACCCGCACTGCCGCCAGATTCTTACGGAGACGATCTCGAGACATGGTCCGTGCATCGAGTACGCGCCAATGCATGAACTCCGCCAGAACATCACGCCAGACATGCCACGCACGCCGTACGTGCGCCGCGATGATCGGGACCGTTCCTTATTCTACGAGGGAGTTCTGAAGCTTCTGCTGTGCGATGTCCACTTCCTGTCGGTCTGGACCGAGGCGTGCAGCGGCAAGCCATACACTGTGATCTATGCGGGGGCCGCCCCTGGCCACCACATCACGTTTCTGGCGAAGCTATTCCCGGCGTGCACCTTCATCCTCTTCGATTCGAAGCCATTTGCGCAGAATCTGCCAGATAACGTGGACGCTCGCCAAGAATTCTTCACATCGGACGTCGCCCAAGAGCTCGCAGAGAGCAACGATGGCAAAGAACTATTGTTAATCAGTAACATTCAGACCTGCCGCGCAAAAGGAAAGACCGGGTTTCGCCCTAACTACTCGGAAAGTGACATGGAGAGGCAGCGAGGCTGGCTGCGCGTTCTGCGCCCATTAGTCGCGATGCTCAAGTTTGGTCTCCCCTGGGGGGAAGGGACGACCGAATACTTCAACGGCACTCTCGTGCTGCAGCCCTACAGCTCGCAGGCCTCGACGGTGAGTCGAATTATTGTGAAACGTGAGCAGATCGACCTTCCTGACAAAACATACGACAACCAGGAATACGAAGAGCAGCTCGCATACCACAATATGCTCGGGCGCGTGCGGTGTTTCGATCACGGAATAGTGTTTCCGGGGTTGGATCACTGCTACGACTGTTCCATCTTTGTCGCTGTCGCACGGAGCTATATCTGGCGCAGCTACCCAGCCCGCGGTATACCGCTCTTAGACGAAGCCGGCGTCGTCCTCCAGTTCATCAGCGAAGCGCTGAGCTCGATCAAGTCGTCGCAGTTCGCCTCTCCCCGCACTGTCGACCACTTCGAGTCCACCACCGCCCGGAGCGAGGCGCGTCAGTGGCGCACCGACTGAGTCTATCGCCGACCCGTCGAGCAGAAGCAGCCCCGCGCCGATCCGCGCACCGCAGACGACCCCTCCGCTGAACACGAAAGCGCCGGGCCCGAATGCGCCATTGTATTTTTGCGCCTGCTTCTCGAGCCCCTTCGCGACGAGCTTCCCGCCGTACATGGGGTAGTTTTTCGCGTCGATCCAGTGCACGCGCCGGCCATTGATCACGATTGGCTCGTCGAGCAAGAAATCCGGCGTCAACATCGACCCGCTCTGTCGAGAGTCCTGCTCAGTCGCGAAGCCGACGCCGAGGGCGCGGAGCCGTGCGCCGACAGCCTCTTCGAACTTCGTGGCCGCTTCATGGATGCGCTCAGCGTTGGTGCGGGAGCCCAGGTCGGCTTCGAATATACCTTCTACCTGCGAATGCAGATCTGGAGGCAGAGTGCGGGGCGTGCGTATCATGGCCTTCACTTCGGCCGCAGTGTGGCCTTGTTCAATTAGGATTTGCCGTAGCACAGCAACTGGAGGAAGCTTGAGGAAGCCGGCGATTGCCACGACAGGTTGGCCCTCCCGATAAGCCGCCATTATCTTGTTGGCGCGCCGCTGGGCAAGCACGCCCGATCGCTGGGCAGCGCTAGCCGCCTCCATCGTGCGAATTGCGATGAGCGTCTTCGCTGGGACAGAGACGTCATACCTGCGACCTATTTCTTGCGCTTTTTCTGCAAGTACCTTATCTTCTTCTGGAGTTGTCGGCGCGAAGCCGCCAATACTTTTTGCGGCAGACAGGCACTCCGCTAGTGCTTTGGCCGGGAAGCATTCTTGTGGAGAGGACCACGCAATTTCGATGGGTGCTTCAGCACCCCCACTCACTGTCCTCCTGTGCCACCATAGGGCCGTCGCCACTGCGATTACGAAGATAACTAAGACGATCGCATACAGCGCGCGTGAACAGCCCATTGCGTATGCGATGCGGAAAAATAGCGGTCGGCATTCGTTCGTGTTATGGGGAGATATACTGTGTGAGCCTCGGGATAACGCGGCGCAGGCGAATGGGTATGCGGATTCGACGCTTGGCAATCCGAACAGTTGCCATCGCGGGAAGGATTGGCGCTGGCGTCAGGTCCGCGATTCCGACGGCGGGATCGAGCCAGAAGGTGTCGGGGTAAGGACCTGGCGCCGGTGCTGCTGATAAAAGCGTCCCCGGGGCGAGTGCTGGTGCGGCGGGGTTTCCGGCCACGACATGCCCTCCAGCGCGATTCATGTAAGCATCCAGCACTGCATTGCCGGAGCTGAAGCGCTCGATGAAGATGCGGTCGCCCATCGCAAGGCCATGGCCAATCGCCGTCACCGCGAGGTAGTTGTTGGGCGCGGCGCCAACTGCGTCGAAAGTGACTCCCGTTAGGGTATCCGGGGGGAGCTGGATTGGCGAATCAGGGCCCCTGAACACGAGCGTTAGGCCGTGAATGTCCTTGAGGGGGTCGGTGAACGTGAAGGTGTCCCAGGAATCCCCACACAGCGGCTTAGCCTGCAACATGTTCGGGTTGTGGCCGGGGCCTTTTGAGGAGAGAACGTAGTCAAAGTGATGGCGCACATTGTTGCGGTCGCTGTATGCCTGGTTGCCTGCCTCGCGCATCTCAATAGTAAAGTGCCCGTAGTAGGGTGTCTGGGTGTACGGATTATGCACCCATGGGGCCACCGTAGTGTTCGCGCCAGTGAGGGCCCAAGACGGGTATTGGAGTGGGTCGAGCCGCGGGGCCGCGCCACCGGGGCTCGCGTTATTTCGAGTGAGGATGAGTTGGTTGCGGCCGCTGGGGATAGTGACTGGCGCAGCGGCAGTAGTGTAAGGCACCTCGGGGAGCATCGGCATTGAGAACATCCCCATCTGGACTTGGATGACATTCTCGATTCTGTCCCTGACCCCCATTACCTGGTCGCCGGTGACCCCCTGCACCATGAAGTTCCACTGAAGCACCCCAGTTTCGGTGGTGGAGTCGAGCTTCTGGAACGAATCCAGCACTATGTACTGGTCGCTGATGCCGTAGATGTCCTCGGGTCCGGGCCGATTCTTTTCGAAGTGCGGGTTGCAGTTCTCTTCAGGTCCGGCAAGTGCCTCAGCTTTCATCATCTCGTGGATATCAAGGTTCTCGCGGCGAGAACCAGCCCGAGCTGGTCCCTTTCTCGCTTCGCCTCGGGGGATGTCCTCGGGGTTGACATACTCCTGGCGACCGGTGCGCGAGCGCGACACGAGAAGATGCTGGCCGCGGGGAGGAGCGCAGCGCCTCTGCTCGTCTTTGCTTTCATCGAGGAGAGCTCGCATCTGGTAGTCGTGGAGGCTCATGGCGCAGGAGGCTCAGTATAATAAGGTCGAAGGAGCTCAAAAAGGAAAATGAAGGGCGCGTTCTGCCACCATCTTCCGCGGATAGCAGACGCCTTTTCCCAAAATGCTACGCAGACACCAACATCGACCTCAAAATGACTCCCGGCAAAATCGCCGCACAAATGAGCCATGCCGTTCCCAGGCTCTATCTAACGGTAATGCAGGAGAGGCTTGAGGAATGCCCTTCTGAAACAAAAAAATACAAGCAAGGAGACGCAGAAGCGCAATCATTGTCTTGGGCGACAGAAAAATGTACCAGTGCGCGTTTGATGCAGGCCGCATCGAGGTTGCTCGAGGATTCGCGACTCTGATCTGCATGCGTTAGCTTGCATTTGGTTCGCTTTTTTGTTCCTGCACCCTCTGAATTATTTCGGTCGTTGATACGCCTTTGTGGTAGGGAACGTATCGCATGATCCCTCTTTCGATTGCTGCCGAGAAGAAGCGTTCTTGGCGGTCATCATCTCCGTGTACCACAAACTGGATGCTGTGCCGATCTATAAACTCGTTGTCGAGAACAAGGGGTGGATTCTCGATGACGTCCCAGGAGTACCTGCAGGCCCGCACAACTGCTATCCTCTCGGTGTGGCGCATTATGGGTTTGCGTTTCCATCCGGCGTCCTGATCGGTAACTACTCCCACGAGCAGCCTCGCATTGGGCCCGCCAACAGCGAGCGCTTTCTGCATAAAGAGAACATGGCCCTCATGAAACAAGTCGAAGATGCCATCGATGTAGACCACAGGGCCCTGCTTTACTGGCCGCCACCAGCTTAGAAGACGGGCTTGAATGTACGCGAGAAAGCTCCACATCGCACGATGAAAAAGAATGATGCAAATTTCAATTGCGCGTTACAGTGCAGCGGTTTGGTACGTGCTCTAGGAACATTGCTGTGTGGATGTTCGGCACGCAATCATAGTAGTGGGTGAACTTACGCCTGCACATGCCGCACCTGTAATAGGTACGCTTGATGCCCCAACTCCCGACTTGTGCGGTGGAACCCCGAACCCAACTATGCCCGCGTCCAAATCCTCTAGTCATGATAGCACTCTGTTTCGGTTTTTTTAAAGAGGGAGTACATTCATCTGGGACTCCGGCGGCAAAGATGATGCCGCACATACTGCCGGTCTGTTCTGGGCGTTTTGCGAATGCGTGGTCGCAGACATAACAATGGAACAGGAGCACACCATCACCCGCGTCAGATTCGACCCAGGTATGCGCGCAGCCGTAGCCCACTTCTTGGAAGAGGCTCAGCATTCGAGAGGATTCATCGATCGCTGCAGTTTCAATTATGCAGGAGAGTAGTCTCTGAGTTGGACAACAACGGGAGGGCCGTTGTCTTGGCGAACCCGCATCACCTGCATATAGTCATCTCCGAGAGACCGCTTAAGTACCTTATCAGACTGCGCCGGCATGTTAATCTGCATATCATAGAACGAACCCTCCTTGAGCGGGTAAAGCTCCTCTGGTGCGTAGCTCGTGTTGCAGTGCGCTTGTTTTGAGTCGGGTTCCTCATTCGCGAAACGCGGGTCATCAAGAATGAAGCGCCCAGCGATATTCGTGTACGAGAATAGATCGATGTGCACTGCGGAGATTGTCTCACCGGTGGCGTTGGTGCCGATCTGCCAGTAGGCGTCGGTCCTGTTGCGCTGAAGGGTAAGGCCTTTCTGCTTGAACGCATCCACTAGGGCGGCCGCGGGGTCATGGTTCGCGGTGCGCTCGTACGCAAGGTCGCCATCGTCGTCGGTGGGGATCATGCCAGCGTGGCGTTGGACGCCGAGCATGGTCCCGCCCTGCGCCCAGACAATAAGACCACCGTCTTTAAGGATACGCAGGCTGTTTCGCATTAGGAGTTTGATCGCCGCTACCCTACCCTTCTCGGTGTAGAGTGCCTGTGGCGGGCGCTCTGTCGGCGGTGATATGTCCCCGAAAACCTCCATGATACTGCGAAAATCAGCGTCATCGCCGGACGTGATCCGCACAAACCCCGCAAGACCCGGCAGACTATCGCGATCGCGAATTGCGATGCCACGCACTGCAAGCGTTGCGGTAAGGTTCTTGGCGGCATTACCGGGACCCGCATAGAGCAAGTAGTAGTTGCCAGGTGTATCATACACAGTCCAACCTTTTTGCCGGAGGGCGTCGACCACCTGTCCCTCGTAGAGCTTCAGCGTCAGCGCCGCACGCCAGTAGTGATTGGCGCTGCGCAGCACCGTGAGCGCGAGGTCGCAGGCCGCTGGGCCGAACGCCTTGGGGCTAACAGCGATACCTAACTCGGCGATGAGCTTTGGCGAGCCGACTGCGTACCCGACGCGCTGGGCAGCAAGACCGAACGCTTTCGAGAACGTGCGTGTCACGACAACATTCTCGAATGCTACCGCAACCGATGCGCAGCTCTTCTCGTTAAGACGCTTGTATGCATCTTCGCTATCAACTCGCCAGAGCTCGTCCATAATAGTGTCCTGTGGCACATCCGCTGCGGCGAACTCGACGTAGGCTTCATCGATGAGGAACAATGAGCGGGGGTAAGCTGCTGCGAATCCGGCGACGGTGTCGGGATTCCAGAGGTCGCCGGTCGGGTTGTTGGGGCTGCAGAGGTATACGAGGCAGCCGGCGCGCAGCTCGTCAGAAAAGTACCGGAGCGATGCCGCGTGCGAGGACGGGGACGTGCACAAGCCAATGGCGTACTGGATCATGCGGAGCGGCTTGAGCCGGCAGTAGTGTTCAAAGTGGGTGTAGCCAGGTGTACCGGCGATCACGGCAGTGTGCTGCCGGAGAGTGCTGGTGTCGATCGCCGCTCGAAGCGCGTCGTCGCTCCCCGGTGTGATGAGGATGTTGGCGGCCGACGGCGCGCCGACATACTGGGCCAGTTCGTCGCGCAGAGCGTTTAGCGGCCCGGACTGGTACTGAGTGAGCTCCGCTTCGCACGGAGCCTTCAGCGCCCCAATAACGGCGTCAGAGTGGGCAAAGCGAAACTCGTTGAGATGAAGCCGGCGCGTCTCAGGCGGTGGCGCGGGGCCGATGCTGTATGCCTGCTGCAGCGCGCCCCTTTCCCCGCGAGCGGATGAGCTTGCCATTCGTCAAGTGACGCCACGATGGTTTGGTGCGCAGTATTCTTCAGTTTGAGAGAAGCCGCCGCCGACATGCGCGAGGCTGGCCATGTTTGCCAACAGGGTTATTCGCGGCGTGAAGATACCATGCGTGGTACTCTACATCGTCTGCATTCTCTTGATCGTCCTTTACGGGATCATCCTCAGGGCAACCAAAAGCCGCGATATTCTCGCCCAAAAGATCTATACTCATCCAATCTGTCAGGACATTGACGGATGGAGTGTGTCCCACTTTCTGTTCTTTGGGCTTCTGGGTGTCCTATACCCCGGACAACATCTCCAGTTCTTCCTCGTGGGGTTCGGCTGGGAGGTGATCGAGACGCTGCTCGGGCAGAACAAAATCGGCACCACAGGAAAGCGGCTTCAGCTGATTGGGGAGCAGGACGACGACGGCAAACCCACTGGAAATGATGACGCATACTGGTACGGAAAAGAGAGCGACATCGTGGTCGACATCTTCGGCTACTCGCTCGGCAGCGCCTGGAGCGAGCGCTACTGGCCGAATAAGCCGAATCCCAGCGACTATGTAATGCAGACCTGATCGGTCGCGGGCTTCGTTGTAACTACCCCTCTGCTACGTGCTCAGCATTAGCTGGTTTCGCTACGGACGGTTTGGTGGCGGCCTTCGCAGGTGTGGTGGTGGAGACCTTTGCAGGCGCGGCGGTGGAGACCTTTGCAGGTGTGGCTACCTTTGCAGGTGTGGCGACCTTTGCAGGCGCGGCGACCTTTGCAGGTGTGGCGGTGGCGACCTTTGCAGGTGTGGCGGTGGCGACCTTTGCAGGCGTGACAACCTTCACAGGCCCGGTAGTAGTAGAGACGATCTCCACAGGTGCGGTGGTAGAGACGACCTCCACAGGTACGGTGGTAGGGACAACCTCTGCGGGTGCGGCGGTAGGGGCATCAGCTTTTTTGGTAGGCTTTACAGCAACTGGCACAGGCCTTACAGCAACGGGCACAGGATTCACCGCAACAGGTGCAGGCTTCGCCGCAACAGGTGCAGGCTTCACTGCAACAGGTGCAGGCTTCACCGCAACAGGTGCAGTCTTCGCTTCTGCTGGCTTTGCGATCGGAGACTTCACGGGTCCATGTAGCGCCAGTTTCGCTTCTGCTTCTTTGCGCCGTCGGACCAGTGGTGGAAAGACTTTCGCGGCCTCCTTCGCGGCGGCTTTGTTTTTTCCATCATATGGCCAGCCGTATCCCTCCCAAACCATCCAATGGTTGACGTTCTCCAGGTCGCGGAGGTAGACTTCCGCGAGGATGCGGCCGTTTTTGTCAAAGTCGCCACACTTAATCACTACGAGGTCTGAACCAATCTTGGCGGTCAGCGCATCGCGGGAGTCAATGGCCATTATCTTTTCAACCTCGCGATCCGGCGCGCTCATCAGCGGCTTCATCTCGCAACTATCATAACCGAGCATTCGCAACTTGTACTGGACTGTCGCAGGATAGATTTCTTTCGGAGAGAAGACAGCTCGAATGGTGTCACCATCATAGCATTCCACAATCTTGGCAAGGAAGAGCCGCCCAGCGAGCGAGTAGTCCGCGCCAAGCTGCTTTCCCTGGAGCAGAGCAGTTTCCTCTGCAGTGGCGCCCGCGAAGATCGGCGCGGCAATTTTAGACTTGACGATACCCACACTTATCATGACGGACATCAGACACTGGCGATATGGTGTTCGTTGATTTTTCTAATCCGTATCTGCGGCACTATCTTGCGGGCAGCTACCTTGTGGACCACGAGCGTGGTCTTGCCAGGGTCCGCCAAATGGTCTCAGGCGCTGTCGCCGACGAAAAAACGGATCTGAAGCCTTTGGCGGCTGTGATCGATATTGATGAGGTAGTCTTGGCCAACATCCACATGAATGTGGACAAGGAATCTGGCTTCTTCGCCTGCGACTACTATCGCGCGCCCGATGGAAATCCCTGGCCGCGCGACGACACTCGCCTCAACCCGCTGCTGCCCGGCGCGAAACCGCTACTGGAAGAGTTTATTAAGCACGGAGTCGTCGTGTTCTTTGTTACTGGGCGTGCAGAGTCTTTGCGCGCCGAAACAGTCGAGAACTTTGAGCACGTGGGGTTGGCCGGCGCTCGCGGGCGCGCTCTCTTCTCGACGGAAGAACTGCTTGATGTGTCAGAAGGGCAGCTAACAATGTGCCCGGACGCCGCGCTGCCGGCCGCGGGCGCTTCAATACGGCCCTTCAAGGAAGCGCGGCGCGCTGAGATCGCGGGCAGCTACCGCATCATCATGAATATAGGCGACCAGGTCAGCGACCTCGGCCACCATGGAGAGATGCAGATACTGCTTCCTCATCCATTCTACCGAACCGCTTAGTACTCATGGCGACCCCACCAGCGCTTCTCCTCCTCTTCCTGGAGCTCCTCTTTCACGTAGGGCCCGAAGTCTTTCAGACGGTTCATCGATCCGATCGTTGCGCGAATTGGGTCGTTGCGGGCGCGGGCCTGATAGGTGATACGTTCGTCGGCGTCATACTCCTCGTTGTTCGCTTCGTCGTCAAAGCACGCCGGCCCTCCTGCGGGCGCGAAGGAGCGGCTGGCGACGAAAGGGTTGCCGAACGGAAAGTAGTCATTATCGACCTCCTGCCTATCACGATAGCTTCCGAATTGTAGGCTGTCGGCATCGAAGGTTGTGTCGAAAGCTCCAAGATAATCGTCGGGCACGCGTTTGTGGGGTGCGGGATCTGGGGTCCAGACTTCGCTAGCAAATTCTTTTTGCGGGGAGCTTGCGAACCTCTCTTTCGAACCGCCGCAGGCGCGTGGAGCAGAGACGAGACCCTCTTTTGCGCCGCAGACCCGCGGCTTAGACTCGAGCCCCTCTTTGCTTCCACTGCGTTGCCAAAGCGCCGCAACGGCGAAGACGAGCGCAGCCGCGATAAGGATCGTGCCCGCGTCGCTGTCGAGCAGAATAGCCAAAATGATGATCGCAATCACCGCCAGAGCAAGCGTGGAGGAGTCCATCGCGCCGTATGTGTGGCCTCGATTCTTTTACGCGTGCACAACAACCGCAGGCTCACCGGATCCCTCGCCGAGCTCGTCTGGCTCGTCTGCAAGTCCGCCTTCTGTCTGCGGTTCTTCCGGTATTGCCGCAGACGAGGGTTCTGTCTCCGGTATTTCAGCGCCCTCAAGTGTCATCTCATCAAAGAGAGAACTAGCCTCAGCCGTCTTGTCTTTGGCTCTGGCCTTCTGTTTAGCTTTCTTGCGTCTTTTCTTGGCAGCTTTCGCGTCTTCTGACGTGGGCTCCGTCGTGGATGTCGTTGTGGGAGTATCGACTGGAATGTCGGAAACCCCAGTTTCATTAGTAACCTTGCCATCCTCATCAGTAATGGTGAGGGCTTCTTTGATATCCACATCCGTATCTTTAAAATTCGCCTCTGCTTGGCCAAACAGCGCCTTAAGTTTTGGGTCATTATTGTTTCCGGACAATTTGCGGTAGTGCTTGATGATAGTGTGGAACTGCCTCGTGACGGCGGGAGTTGTTCTTGAATCCTTTGACACATCCAGCACGAAGTTCTCGAGGATGATTGTTGAGTTACCGCTGGATACGTAGTCCTGGTAATACGTTCCGAAATTGTTCTCAAGGAGGGAAACGCTGTCTTTGATGCGCTTGATTGCGTCATCGCAGCGCGGAATCTGCTTCTTTACCTCGTCTATGGATGAGAGGACAACGTCGACCAGCTTTTTCATGTCCATGTCGGGGGATACAACAATGTCGTGCGCCTCATGAGTCATCGTGTACAGGCGCGACAGGATGGTCAGCATGATCTGCTTATCTGAGTTAGTGAGCGACCCATAGATCTGTTTGATGTTGAACTGGGGAAGGCTGGGAAATGGTGCGAAGATGGTTCCCGCCCCGCGCAGAAACAGGTCCTGCAGATTGTCAACATCTTTCAGAGCCTCTTTGTGCACAGTAAGATTCTTGCAGATGACTACCATGATGTTGACCAAGTTGCACGACTTCACACGCGCATAGGTGTTCACGAACTCTGACGCAAGGGGCTTCGGCACGTTGGCATACGCGTCTTCGTCCATTGATTTGACTGGAGCGAGTAGATAGGTACTCAGGTCTGGCGCATCGAATGAGGACGTTTTCTGGCTCGTCAGGGATACGATGTATTGGCGCAGTTGCGCGTTGGATGCTGGAAATTGAGTCTCAATCGCGAACATCCGCTCGATAACACCGAGCGTTTTGAGGAAGCGCTCCGTGAGAGCCTTGAGCTTGATGTACTTGTCGTACACAATGGGGAGACGTTCGGTATCGTCGGTCGGGTTCATTGTTTCGTTGAACATCCCTACCACGTCTTTGTTGTTGAGAGTTGACTGCAGGGCCTTCGATTTCGGCTTGGCCTTGAGGGCAAGCGCACTCGGT
>Ga0105241_10001049_pt1 | contig 21064 bp, 18 predicted proteins | sample KBSC64metaG_FD_80422 | JGI IMG/M metagenome (GOLD analysis project Ga0105241, IMG submission 80422) | Corn rhizosphere microbial communities from Kellogg Biological Station, Michigan, USA - KBS C6-4 metaG | ecosystem: Host-associated > Plants > Roots > Rhizosphere > Soil | place: Michigan, USA... | reverse complement strand
TTTTGAAAACCCATGTAGCAAGGGCATATAAAATCATTGCAGCAACCACCTGCATAAAATCGCCGCGGGAAAAAGAAAAAAGTATAAAGAAAGTAAAACAGCAGATGGTCGCCGGACCAAGATCACCTATCACGAGGAACAATAAAATAGTGGCGACTATGGCTATTACCGAAAAAGCAAAAAATGATAAACGTTTATTAAAGGATGGATATCCAGAAATAAACTTTTCATTAAGGGCAAAGAAACCTCCCAGGAAAAGAATGACCATGTATTTTACGATCTCACTCGGCTGAAATCCAAAGAGATTTACTTTAACGCCGCTTCCTTCCGGGCCTTTACCAAATACGATGGTAAGGCACAATAAGCCCATTGCCGCAAGCGCCCAGGGCCAGCCGTTTGCTGCTTTTCGGTTATTCTTGAAAATAAATAAACGGAACATGCCGGAATCGGGTGTAAACTTTTTCAGGTTTACAAACTGGAACATGAGTATAGCAGCCATCCCGATGCAGAAATAAATAAAGGTGCTTTTCACCAGGAAGCGATCACGTAAGGGATCCTGTAAACTAAATAAGGTTATAAAAGACAACCCGGTTAATATCATAATAACCGGCAACAGTAACTGGTCGGTATTGGGCGAATGAATCGAAAAGATAAGGTGCAGTAAAAAGAATGAACAAAAAAATGTAATCACGATAATGCGGAACCAGTCGGTTACTTCGGTTGGCGTTCTTACAATAAATGCCTTTTCTTTTTTAAGTGTATTAAAATCTTTTGCAGAAAAAAGCGTCATTATGTGTGGCGACTCAACAAAATTAAAAGTTGTATTGCCACGGAGTTTTTCAACACCCTTCGAACGTCCAAATTCGTAACCCGGATACAGCGGAATGATTTCGTAAGACTTGTTTCCCGTCAAACCGGAAAAAATATAATTACCTGAAGCATCTGTACGGGCATATGCATTAAATGAAAGTAACTGCAGGTTTTTGGCAGTGTCACGAATGAATATTTTTCTAACACCGTTTTTAAATTGTATGATATTGTTTTCATCGTCATCACTTGCACTACTGCTATCCTGCGGAACCAACTGCCGCAGTCTCAATAAAACACCCGCAGCAGGCCGGCCATCCTGCTTTTTAATAATGCCTGATATATTATAATTACCTAAGTTTGCATTTGTTTGTGCGGAAACCTGTAATGGATGTTTTTTTTCTTTTTCAAATGATGTGGAATCAGTTTCAGAAAATCCCAGCAGATCTCTTGATAATTCCACTCTATGCTTGAACGATTTTCCCCCTTTCAAAAAAGCATCATCTGCATTAACAAAATATTGCTTCTTATTTAGTGTGCCGATGTTATCTATAACTGAACCGGGTTCTTTTGCTGCCGCTACGGTTGCCACAATAAATGCAATGTCTTTCGGGTCTTCGAAATACATTCCTTTTTTTAGTAGCTCCGTCATCGCATCGGCGGTGTTGCCTGCATTCAGGTTGATCATCGTACCATTCTCAACACGGCTATCCACTTCTGCAAAATCACGTTGCAACACCGTGAAGAGTTTCCAGAAAAGCAAAGTCATAATAACACCAATAAGCACGAGACAAAGGCGTTCTGTTTTTCTGTTGCCAACCCGTTGAACTGCATTTGACATAGCTTATTTGAGTTTTGATTTCGTGATAAATATGGAATCTTTAAATCTTCCGGAGATAGCTGAATCGGGAATTGCCACTAAATACTCTACAGGTATGCGACAGTTAACAAAGCGTACATGCCTGAACGTTATATTATTCTTTTGAACCACCATTCCCACATCAAAATTTTCAAATACAATACTGTCTAACACGACATTTTTAACGGTAGCATTGATAATAAAAGCCGGGCCCTTATATAAATTATCAGCAGTCAGAATCGCACCGTTACCTGAAAGGCGAAAACTATCTTTCGTAATCACGATCGGTTCTGTTAACTCAAGCTTCGTGTTTCGTTGAGCGAATGCATAACCCTTAGACGAGTCATTCACACGTGCAATCAATTGCAGCAATTGTTCATCTTTTTTCTTTTCCTTTTTTACCGGCATAATAGCAGCCACTGTCGATGTATTTTTTTGAAAACCTACCGTTATAAAAACGGCTGCGACTACAATGGACAGCACTGCTAAAAAAGCAATAGTGTTTTGTTTGTTTTTCTTTGGGGGGTTACGATTTTCATTGGGCACGGATTTATTTGTCTCCAAGGGTGTTGCCGTTTTATTTTTTTTCCTCTCAACAGAAATGGGTTCGGGCTTCTGTTTTGGCCAATTATTATTTTCAATAAGCACAGCCGTAATATTATCATTTCCTCCGGCATCATTCGCCGCATCAACTAATGCCTGCGCTTTTGAGTGAAGATTTTTTTTAGAAGTTAACACCTCCATGATCGAAGCTGAACTGATCATGTCCGTAAGGCCGTCACTGCACAATAGAAGTAGATCTCCCGGAAGAAAAGGAGATTCACCGGTTTCAATAAAATCTTCAGGAGTATCGATATCTTCTTCAAATCCCAACGCCTTTGTGATCTCGTTACGTCTTGGATGACGCATGGCTTCTTCTTCTGATAACCTTCCAGATTCTTCCAGAAATCCCACGACAGAATGATCCCTGGATATTTTTACAAGTGAATGGTCTCTCAGCAGGTAAATCCTTGTATCACCAACATGAGCGTACCAGCATTTATTGTTATGTATATCCGCAACAACGCACGTTAATACACAGGCCATTTGATCATGTACACCCGTTTCCTTTTTTTCTTCATTTATTTTCACATTGGCAGTAATGATGGCATGGCGGAGTAATTCAACAACATTTTCGGAAATGGTTTCAAGGTTTTCCATAATAACAGAGCTGGCGATACCTGCGGCGATATCTCCGCCTTCGTAACCGCCCACACCATCGATAACACCAGCAACAAGGAACCGCTTATCAATAGTTTCCCGGGCGAAAAAAGTGTCTTCATTCTTTTCCCGGCGTTTACCCTTATCCGTTATTCCATAAAAATATTCAGCCATTTTTGTGCGTTTGCTTAATATCAGAAAAATGTGCCACTAATAATACAATACTGATGACCAATAATCCTATCGCTAATATTTTATCCATACTATACTTTGAAGATGTTGATTGATACAATTCCATTCAAAACGATCTTCGAGTTCATGGGAAGATCTGTCCAAAAAGGTGCATCCTCGTAACTGTTCTTCACTTCGTTTTCATTCACAATAGTTCTTTCACCAAAAGAAGCGAGGAAGAATTTATCGGTAGTCTTGTCATATCGAATGGAAAGGTGCGGAGAGGAAACCCATTCCGACGGAACGCGGAAAACACCTGCCAGGCCAGGCTTTTCATCAATGCCCGCTACAATTAAGGCTTCGTCTTTTATTAAGTATTCAACCTTTTTACCGGCATATTCTTTTTCGGGGAGCGTGGCTTCCAGGCGGGCAAAATATTTTGGTTTGGCAATATCATTCGTGTCGCCTAATACAAGCGTGTCCTGCCAGGGAATTTCGTAATAGCCATCACTGTAATAAGTAAAGTCTTTTAAAATCTCATCCGCAATGTCGAATGTTTGGGCAATACCTGTTTGGCGCGGAATGAACGTAACACGAAGATTTTCTTCCTTCTGCTGAATGTTGCCCGGCAACAATTTTCCTATAAAACTCTTATCGCCTTTCTCATAATCAGGATGGGAGACAAAGCGGAATACCCATTTGTTGGCCGAAGCGGTAACCTTTTTACCCTTCTGCCTGTATTCCTGTAAAATGGTATAAAATGCTTTTACAGATTCTTTTATGATCAGCGAAAAAATACCCCTGTTATTGTCCATGAATTTGTTGTAATCGGGAGGGCTGAAGCAGATAATATATTCATGATAAAATATTACGCGGTCGGCGAATGAAAGCTCGGCGATAGATTCCCGGAATTTTTCAATGATATACTTATATACAAGGTCGGGTTTCATGGAAGGCGTTTCGGTATAACCGGTTTCTTTTTTAAGAAACCAGCTTTGTACGCCGGAACGTTGCCAGAACGTGGGTTTGGTGGCTACAGGCATGGGCTAATCTTTTGGTTTTGCAGGTGATTAATATTTTGTTCGACCCAAAAAAATGCCTGGTGATACTTCTATCACTCATAACATTTCCTTAAAATTTTCAGCAGTAAAAAATTGCGAGGCCGGGTAGTTTAGTTAAAGTAAAAACTTTTTTATAGGCAGAAGAAGATTTTGAATTAGAAATGAATCACAGCCTTATATTATTATTCCCTTTTATTGACGCAATGAAATTAACAGTTGATTTCTTAAAGCTTTGCCAAATGTGTTCTTTAACTTAGTGAAAAAAAACTTAAAAAAGATGGCCGCCTTGGATTGAAATTAATTTCTTTGTTTTTTGTTCCCTACAAAAGGCATTGATTGACTTAGCTAACAAATATTATTTTGTAGTTTTTTCGTTTACTTAATCTCTGAAAAAAAACCACGTTAAAATCTATTTGGATATAATAATCATTGCTAACCCTGCTATGTATAAGAGCAGCATTACATTCAACAATGGTTTGGTTCCCTTTGGCGCTTTATCAAATTCTTTCCAAACATAAATACCCCAAAGCGCAGCCACAACGGTGGCGCCCTGGCCTAAGCCATACGATATAGCTGGCCCGGCTTTACCTGAAGCGATTATGCTGAGCGACATACCTACACTCCATATTACACCTCCTAAAATGCCAATGAAATGATCTTTGACTTTACCTTTAAAATAATCGGCAAACGAAACGCTGTTACCAGTAAATGGATACCTCATTTGTATGGAATTAAAAACGAAACTACTCCCAACAATACCGACTGCAAAAATTACAAGCGCAGTATAGGGTGTAAGTTTTCCTGCTTCCGGCATATTGAAATTGCTTACCATTGAAACCGCCACATATTTGTAAAACAAACCCATTAAACATCCACTTACTACAGACAGGATTAAACCTTTCCGGGAAACTTTACCCACTGAATTGGTTTGTAATTTTTGATAAGCCCTTGCATTGAGTATGATGGCCAAAGCAATTAGCGCAACGCCGCCGAATATCAATAAAGGATTGCCCTGCGGATTTGAAATATAATTTACGATTACACCCAGCACCAAAGCAATGCCGATGCCAACCGGAAAAGCGACAGACATTCCTGCTATACCAATAGCCGCTACCAGTAAGATATTGGCTAAATTAAATATAACACCGCCTGCAAATGATGAAACCATATTGCTCATTTGAGCTTGTTGTATATCTTCAATAAAAGGCCTGCCTTCATTACCACTGCTTCCTAATGTAAATGCAAGAATCAAAGTAGTTAGTAAAATGCCAAATCCATAATCCCAATAAAAAAGTTCGAACCGCCAAGTGTTGGTAGTAAGTTTGGTTGTATTGGCCCATGATCCCCAGCAAAACATCGTAATAACACAAAGCACTATTGCAAGGCCGTAATTTTCTACAATGAACATAAGTTTTTTTTTGGTGTGATTAAATTACTATTTCACTTCTATATGGAACCGAAGATTGTGCTCCTAATCTCGTTACAGAGAGCGAGGCTGCTTCTACCGCAAATCGTATTGCATTTTGCCAGGACATGTTTTCGGTTATGGCCACCGTTAGTGCTCCACTGAAGGTATCTCCGGCGGCAGTTGTATCTACAGCCTGCACAACGGGTGCGTCAATTTTTAATTTTAAATTTTCATTTTGAAAGTAAGCACCTTGCTTGCCCAAAGTGATAATTACATTTTGAACTCCTTTGTTTAAAAAGATCTCAGCAGCATGGGATGCTGATTCTTCGTCAACTACTTTTATCCCTGTAAGGAAATAAGCTTCTGATTCGTTGGGAGTGATAAGGAATAAGCCGCTCAACAATTCATCATTAAGATTATGTGCCGGTGCAGGATTAATAATTACTTTTTGATTATTTGACTTCGCAATTTTTGTAACCGCAATAATTGTCTCCATTGGTATTTCCAGTTGCATTAAAATTATTTCGGCATCTAAGATATTTCTCACCTTTTCAATATCCGCAGGTAACAGTTTAGCATTGGCACCCGGTGCAACAACAATGCAATTCTCGCCATCATCATTTACCATAATTAAGGCAGTGCCGGAAGGTGCGGTATCGTCAACAAAAACATAATCAGTATTAATATTTTCTTTTTGTAAACCTTCGATAGTTTGTTTGCCAAATATATCGTTGCCCACTTTTGCAATCAATTTAACATCGCCGCCTGCCCTCGCCGCAGCAACCGCCTGGTTGGCGCCTTTTCCGCCTGCATTCATAAAAAAAGTGCCACCCAATAAAGTTTCACCCGGCAAAGGAAGTCTTGCGGATTTAACAACCATATCCGTGTTGGCACTTCCTATAACTACAATTCTTTTCATTAATTTTTATTTATTGCTGTGCCGGCTACGGTCAATGGCATCCATACTTTAATTGCCCCGCCGGTTTGACTTGCATCGGCAAACGGAACGAGTGTTAGTTGTTCTTTTTCACCATTTGGTTTACTATCGGCTATGGCTACACGATAGGCTTGTTTCCCAATCCATTGCACTGGCAACAGGCCAGGGTAAGATATTCCAGTTGGTTTTTCAACGGCCGGTTTTTGGTTCAATCCAAATTGATATTTTTTTATTAAATCAACATTTAAAGAACTGTCAAATGCCAAAACCTGCGGCCCTCTTTGAAAGGCAACCTGGCCGGGGTAACTTTTGCCGCCCGCTAATATTTGAATGGGAATTGTAAAAGATATTTTTATTTTATCGCGAGGATTCCAAATACGGGTTATTATTAAATATTGATTGGCGGTTCCTTTATATTCTTTACCACCAACTTCAGCAGTAAAAGAATTACACCACGATGGAACTCTTAATCCAAAAGAAAAAAATGCAGCATTAAAAGTGTTTATGGTTATAATTGTATTGCCTTGTTCGGGGAAATCACTTTCACTTTTTACCGACAGGTTGATATTTTTTCTATCAGGAGTTGTGAAGTTATCCTTGTATTCTGCAGGCCCATATAATAATAACGTTGGAATATTTTTTACATTTCCGAATGTGAAATAGGGTACCATGGCAATGCCGCGGGGCACGCTGGAAGTACAACAGGTGATATCGCATGAATAGGGCTTTCTGCCGATGAGTGGCGTGTAATAACTTACGCATCCCGACTCGGGGTTTTCTGCACCGAGCAGTTGATTATAAATTGATTTTTCAATTTGTTCTTCATACTTCAAATTGCCTGTGATGTCTAACAGGTTTTGGTTTAATTGTATCCATGTAACGGTTACGCATCCTTCACCCATATCATCTTTTACCGTGCCAGGCAGTACCTTATCATCCTGGAAATGTTCAAAAGAACTAGTAGTGCCTGTAACGTATAACCTGTTTGTTACGATGTCCTGCCAGGCATTTAAAACAGGCTGCAGCAATTTTGGATCGCCAGTCACACGGTATAGCTTTGTTAAACCAACAAGGTTCGATAACATCTCATACGCTTTACCGTTAGCTACCTTATTTACTTTGCCAATTGATAATAAAGTGCTGATGATTTTTGGTCCGTCTTTTTGCTCCCACGCACTCAGTATGTAGTAACAGAAGTCAAGATATTTTTTATTGCCGGTGTATCTGTACAATTCCACCATTGGGTCTAATACCGAAGTTGCCGCCATGCCCACATGCTCACCTGCTAAGATAATATCTCTTTGTCCGGGTTTATTCCCAAACGTATCACATAATAAATTGCCGATCCTTTTGCATGCTTCCAATGCCGGCTGGTAGCCGGTTGTAGTATAGTAAGCCAGCAAGCCATATAGATTATATTTGTGCGACCATACATCCCAACCGGTCCAATAATTATCCGGCGTGTATGTGCCGAGGTAACCATTTTTTAACTGCGAGTGAATCAGTTCGTACATCATCCGGTCCATTTGTTTTTTAAGCGCAGTATCATGCGTATTTCGCCAAACATTACAGGCAGCTTCCAAATATTTGCCCACATGTTCACCGATCCATGGATGATTGCCCGGCCTGTGCAAATAACCATTCATGATGCCGTTCTCGTCTATTTTTAGCAGGCGTTCTTCCAAATTTTGTGTATATCTTTTTCCGAGGTAACCCTGCAACACCTGGTTCTGAAAAGGAACAGGAGTAAATGCATCTTTAATTTTGTTTTGAATAATTGGCTTTGGTTCATTTGCAACTTTGATTTCAATTTGCTTTAACATGTCGGAATCACGTTCATCCGCTGATTGGCCATGCATAGTATTAGAAACAACCAGCGAAAAAAATGAGAATAAATAACACGGGATAAGCTTTACAAAAGAAATGGATCTCATATACCAGGTTTAAATCGTTAGTTGTTTAGAGGCGGTAATCGTAATATCCTAAGGTAATATTATTTCAGGAAATGTATTGCGATACCTGCTGGAAACAACTCATAAATATTCCTGCGGTTTTATCTTTGCTTTCTAACAATCACATTAATTTTCAACCAGGTATTTTATGACAGAAAAATATAAAGACATTCTTATCGCGGCATATCATTCATTTAATACAAGGGACATTGGTGCAGTTCTTTCTTTAATGGATACAAACGTTCATTGGCCCAACGGATGGGAGGGCGGCTATGTTGAAGGGCATGAAGCAGTAAGAAATTACTGGACGAGGCAATGGAAAGAAGTAAATCCAAATGTAGAACCTGTTTCTTTTAAAGAAAATGAAAAAGGCGAAATAGAAGTTGAGGTTCACCAGGTAGTAGAAGATATGAAGGGAAATATTTTAGCTGATGAAATGGTTAAGCACGTGTACATTATTGAAGATGATTTAATAAAAAGCATGGAAATAAAGAAGTAATAATGATGAATGCACCTGAGATTAGTGTAAAGTGAAACGTACGGGGCTACGTTATTTCAAGTTAATGCGCAGGTTTCGTTCTTATAACGGAATTATGCCTTTTAAAATCTCCCAGGTTAGCAACATGTACACAACAAACCGGTAAACATAGAATGGGGATTTACCTTTAAAAGAAAACGAGGACCCGGATAGAAATCCAGTCCTGTTATAATCCAATATCCTATGAAAAACCGGGGGTAATTTACTCCATATTTTGCTGCCGGTAAGAAATAAATTCGCACATAACAGCTAAACTTATCCGTAATTATACGGCGTTCCTGCCGTATGTTTACTATATTTTGTACCAGTATTATAAATTAGCTTTGCCCTCTCGCATCAATATCCTGATTGTATCAATCCCCCGAGAAACCAATATTGCCCAAGGTTTTCCTTGGGTTTTCTGTAAGCCCTGAAGTTAATGTTGTTTTACCCACGGATGCCTTTTATACAATTCTTCATAACCTCCTTTAAAGCGGATACTTTTTCAACAATTTTTTGCAGGTCTGTTATTGTAATCGAATACTCCTCTCTATAACGGCCACCCACATACGCTTTTTGTAATAGCTGGAATATGTGTTCCTCTTTCTCACTGCTCCGTGGAAATATTTCCGGAAGGTTATAACAAAACATACTGCAATACCTTACGAGTTTATCGAGATTGTGAGAGTTAACATACATGCCTGTACGCAATTGAAACAGGGTATGCAACGCCTGCTCCGCTGCCTGGTGCAGCATAAAGGCAGCCAGCTTTGTTTGCTTTCTTATTATATAGAGTTCGGCACCGGCCATAAATTCCGTTACCTTATTATGGCCTTCGGTAAATAATATATTGTTTTGTTCCTGAACCACGTCTTCGCACGGTGGTATTGTAGTAACAGGCTGCGTTATTTTTGAGCCGTGCAGTAGTACAGCTATTGTACGAACCGTATGTGCAAAGCGATGGCCTTCTGCATACCACGCATTAAAAATGCTTGTTTTTAAAACAATAGCAGTAACCGGTATATCATTCCTGCACCTTCCTTCAATAATATCCTGCACTGCATTTACATCTTCCTCATCGCTTACCAGCACGAGTAAATAATAATGCCCCACATACCTGCAGGAGGGGGCATCGGTATTAAAGACGCTTTCCGTTCTTCGTGTCAGGAGCGTTGAGCCCAGCAGGTAGATGCTGTCTGCAGATATTGCTTCCAGTATTATTTGCACCAGCGTTGCCTCCTGCTGTTTAAAACTTTCTGTTAACAAGTAATACATGGCTATCAATATTTAATTCTCCTGCATATTTTCATTGGAAGCCTCTTCAATAACTGCTGCTTTCTTTTTATCGCCCGTGCGTACCAGTACCAGGTGGCATGCTTCTATCATCCGCAGCAGGTGCATGCGTATGGTAAGTATGTCGTAAGCATCATACATTTCATCCGGGCATTGGGCAAGGGCATTTTCGGTAAGCTCTTTGCAAAACGCTTTCCATTCCGGCGACGCCATGTATTTGCAGAATTTCTTTATGGCCTTGTAAGGATTGTAATACTGGCGGGCTGTAAGGTTGCGGGGAAAGTTGATCCAGGTGCTGCTGTTAAAATACCTCTCGTGGAAGTGTTCACTGATGAGCATATCCGGCTCCCCATCTTCGGGTTCGGGTAAAATGGCCTCCGGTAAAAGGGCACGGCTGTAGTAAATAGCGAATACGGCGGTGCAAAGCAGTTCCAGCTTTTCCATATAAAAGAGCAGGCCGGAAGGGTCTTCCCTGTTCCATATTTTACGGGAGGTAGCCGCCCTTAAAGCGCTCTCTGTATATTGAATGGCATATTGTATTCCAAACACATCAAAGAACTGGTGGATGCAACTGTAGGCATAATGGATGTCGTTATCTTCTGAATAAATTGCTTGCATAGTAAAAATTTTAGTGTTTGGAATTACTTTTTATATTTCGGCTTTCCCTTTTCCTTTTCCAGCAGGGTAAAGATGTTTTCGTACAACTCTGTGGTATATTCGTAAAGAGCTATCATGTTACTTCGTTCCCTGCCGTCGGGCCCTTCCTCATCAAAGGTTATCCCGAGCTTAAGCATTTCCCAAAATAACTCACTGCTATAATCTACCGGGAACCACTCAAAGAACTCATCAATACGGCGCTATTCATACCGAATCTGTTTCTTCGCCCGCTTCTTTTTTGTTGAATGTTTGTTATCATTTGCATCCCGGGTGTTTTTACCTGTTTTCATAAATCCTTATTTGCTTTATAAAGGAAACGCCTGTGAGATTTCTATCCAATTCCTATAGGGATACTTTAGAAATAAAACCGGTATTTTAGCGGATATTTTATTTAGGAAAAATGATTACTTTACGCATAACTTTCACCAATATTTTTATACCATGACTACCGCCGATATAAATGAAAAAATACACCAGGGAAGAAACGTTAAGCGATTTCGTGAAATGCTGGGCATCAAGCAGGAAGGCCTTGCCATTGCTTTAGGCGACGACTGGAACCAGAAGAAAGTTTCTTTGTTGGAGCAAAAGGAAACTATTGAAGGTGATTTATTGCAGCAGGTTGCTAAGGTTTTGAAAGTACCTGTGGAGGCTATTAAGAATTTTGATGAAGAGAAGGCAAATAACTTCTTCAATACTTTTAATGATAAGAGTGAATTTAATTATCAATGTACTTTCAACCCACTTGATAAATATATAGAAGCACTGGAAGAAAATAAAAAGCTGTATGAACGCCTTTTGTTAACTGAAAGGGAAAAGAATGAATTGTTACAAAAGATGTTAGACGAAAAAAAGTAAAATATTCATACCGGTGAAGGTTACACGAAATATACTGCCATATATTTTGTACATATCCTAACAATATCGCAGACATCATTTTTTCGCATCATCAACTTTTATTTCTGTTTGTGAAGTGGTAAATGCTTACATCTGTAGTATGATGCAGGTGCCATTCAACTCCCATCCCGGATACCAGTAAATTTTGAAAGCCTTGATAATATTAACTTACAAGGCTTTTATTTTTGGGGAAGATATGTGGGAGGTTATGATTTAATATGCTTACAAAAAAATTCACTATCGTTTTGATATTATAAAAATAAGTTCTTTGAAAATATTGTCAGTATTGAGTTTGATGAGATTGCCTGCCTAAGACGATTTGATTTTTTGGGAATAATATTTTTTTTATTTTCCTGAAAATCATATAGTTTTGAATAGCGGAAAATTTGTATTCTCTCAGATTATGGGTTTGGTGTCGTCTACATCCTTTCAAACCCTTGTCCATCGCTACAAAGGCGATTATAAGGTAAAAGATTTTAGCTGTTGGAAACAATATTTATGCATGGCTTTTGGGCAACTTACCCATCGGGAAAGCTTAAGTGATACCATGTTGTGTTTAAAAGCAAATGCTGATAAATTATATCATTTAGGCATAGGCGATGTTGTTGCCAAAAGCACTCTTTCTACTGCAAATGAAAATCGCTCCTACTTAATTTATTTTGATTTATCAATGCTGTTAATTAAACAGGCAAAGCAATTATATTTAGGTAACAGTGATTTGGAAGTAGAATTGGACAACAATGTATTTGCTATTGATGCTACTACGATAGATTTATGTTTGTCTACATTTTATTGGGCCACTTTTCGCAGTACAAAAGGCGGCATAAAATTGCATACACAATTAGATTTAAAAACCTCAATTCCAGAGTTTAGATATTTTTCCACAGCTTCTGTTCACGATGTAAATGCGTTAGATTTTATTTCTTTTGAAGCCAATAGCTTTTATATTATGGATAGAGGATACGTAGATTACAAGCGGCTTTACAAGATTGATTGTTGCGAAGCTTTTTATATAACAAGAGCAAAAGATAATGAATATATTTTAAAGTTACTATTCTCACAAGGAATGTTTTACTCATTCTCATCTCCTGACTCTCCCCGGGTTGTTGGCGTGTGGTTAACTACAAAAATCCGCACGAACATGAGACAACGGCGTTGTGTGGCTCTATACAGTGAGAATTTTTTTATAGAAGACCGGCATTCATCAAAATTTGTTTATTCATAAATTATGTCTATTTGAAAACCAGCAGCAGTATAAAATATCTTTCCCTCGAAATTAATTTTACAAGAAGATTTAGCAATTACAACAGTATCTTTTCTTAATCCAATTCCATAATAAAGAGACAGGATCCGCTTTCACAGCCTCAGCAACTGAACAGCTTAAGTAACATATAAACTATATCTTTAAGGAAACCGTTATCAACTATGATCAAAAAAATTCGAAAAACGATTGAAAGCGCTAATATTAATTTTCTCCAATTACTTGGCAGGTGTCCCACCTGCCATCTTCAAATCATAATTATTCTTTTTTCATCTTTAAGCGATTGAAGATTTCTCATCTTCGTCTATGCCTACCGTAAGTATTCTCAGTTTTATAATTTCTGTAATGCCCATTTCTATGATGAGAGTTTGTGCTGCCCGGGTAAGAGCCTCCATGGCTTTTTGTATGGTGGCCGCCTCCATAGTAAGGGTGCTTTGTTTGCCCACAACTTATTGCCGTACTGCACATTAAAAATAAAACCAGTAATAGCTGTCTCATTTGTTGTTGTTTAATTATTATAATAGAAAAACTTACTCTTTATGTATTAATATACAAGTTACACTTCAGCGAAGTATACATACTTCACTCCTCTTTTAAACGACTATCAAATAAATGGGGTGGCGGGTGGTATTACACTTAGAGCCATAAAGCTAAACATTCCAGTTTAAAAAGAGAAAGAAAATATCCGGTATTATAGTTAGCGCAGGTACCCGAGGTCTCTCGCTTTTTTAATTTCAGTTATTAAAAATTTAATGAAATACACAAGTAATAAGAATGCTATTATTTTAATTACCAGTTTCATTTTAATTAAGTTTCTTAATATTTACTTTAAAAGTAAGAAATTATTCAATTGCTTTAGCTGTTGCTAAATCACTATCGTAAAATCCACATTTTGTTGCTGCCTTCTTGCTGAACTCTGGCTCCCCTCTGGCGGGCATGCAGCCGGCCGCAGCAACATGCCTGCAATAATTCTGCAAGAAGGTAGCCACCAATCAATAAGGAAACAGGAGGAAAACTTCTCTTATGTCATCTTGCATCCAGTCTTGAAAAGTATTGTACAGGTATGGATTCAAATTTTTATATGCCGGTTATTGTTACGCAAAATGGGCGTATTGATACTAATCTTGTTGCTGAAAAGCACTTCAATAATAATATTGGAAAAATATGATAAAGAGGTGGCCGTTAATAAACAAAATCAATTGTGTACTTTTTTTTATTACGCAGGCAGACGGTATGTTGACCAGGGTTAAATAAAAAACTAAATTTGAATAAACGAAAAAGTAAAATAAACAAATCATGCAAACTGCAGGCTATTCAGGAACACCACTGGCGAAAAAACTCGGCATAAAAGATGAGTTCAAAATAAAACTTGTAAATGCACCGGAACATTATTTAAAACTGTTTTCAGATTTTCCTAAGCAAATAAAAATGATAAAGGATGACCAGACAAAAGTTGACTTTGTTCATTTTTTCTGCACTAACGCCGAAGAGTTATATTCTAAAATCGTTGCATTAAAAAATCAACTTCTTCCGGCAGGAATGATATGGATATCGTGGTATAAGAAATCGGCAAAAATTGCGACGGATGTTACCGAAGATATTATAAGAAGTATTGCATTAAAAAATGGATTAGTGGATATTAAAGTTTGTGCGGTTGATGAAAAATGGTCGGGATTGAAATTGGTTATTCCCGTAAAAGACCGGAACCTGTCAAAATAAAATAAGGATAACAATTTAGTGATGTCTATTGCAAATGACACAACTGGATTTTATATCTTTATATTATGAATACAGAACTAATAAAAGGCCCTGTTCCCGGGCTGCAATTTTCTGAAAGAAACATTTCGTTGTATAAATGGGCTTTTGGCTTGTCTGTTTTTACAATTATTTATAACGTTTGTGAAGGTCTTGTTTCTGCATATTTCGGTTTTGAAGACGGGAGTTTAGCATTATTCGGTTTTGGAGCAGATAGTTTTATAGAAGTTATTTCAGGATTAGGAATTGCTCACATGGTAGTTCGTGTCCAAACAAATTCCAACAGTAACAGGGATGAATTTGAAAGAACTGCTTTGCGCATAACAGGATTTTCATTTTATATTTTAGTGGCGGGGCTTGTAATAACGGGTTTATACAACATCTACGTAAATCATAATCCACAAACAACTATCGCAGGAATAATAGTATCGCTTATTTCAATTTTGGTCATGTGGGCTTTGGCTTTTGCAAAAATAAAAATTGGTAAAAGTTTACATTCAGATGCGATACTTTCCGATGCAGAATGTACAAAAGTTTGTATTTTCATGTCTGTTATCTTACTTGCCAGCAGTGGGATATATCAACTATTCCGTATACCCTATATAGATAGTGTTGGCACATTAGGACTATCTTATTTTGCATTTAAAGAAGGCAGAGAGTGTTTTGAAAAAGCACGGAGTAATAAAAATTGTTGTTGCAAATAATCAACAACTTAATACCCTGTTTCTGCCCAGATATAGTTGACTAAAAATAATACAAATGGATGCCATTACAGATGAGTACATGAAGGACATGCTTACAAAATCTAAATTTTATTCTCTTATGATTTTAAAAGCAGGGCCAAAAGAGATTACACCTGAGCGAATGCAAGTTGTATGGGAACATGGGCGACGGAATTTTGAATTACGGGCCAAAGGATTGCTATCTATTGTTTGCCCGGTGCGTGAAGAAAATGATATTAAAGGCATCGGAATTTTTAATGTTGAAAAGGAAGAATTAAAAAAAATTATGGATGAAGATCCCGGTGTGAAAGAAGGAATATTTACTTATGAAATTCTTTTATGCAAAAGTTTTCCGGGTGATATGCTGCCGTAGGCTAACGAATGGAAACCCATGCCAGCCGATTGAACATGTCTGGTTTTTTATTTGAAGCTGTAGTATTGCTTACAGGCCTGTAATGGGAAATTGACTACTTCATCCTGGGCATAATTCATTGCCATTTCTACTTGTACATTGATGTATTAATTTTTTTTTACATATTACTTTTTATGTAACTTTAGGAATATTCTTTAGTTTCATTACTGTAGAAGTAATGATAATGTCGGATTTATTTCTACTCTCATGGCATTTGCTACTTCCGCTACTTGCAACCTTGAAATTTCTTTCAATACTTGCATCATCATTATCGAATCGTTGACCTTAAGGGATATTCTTAAAACTATTTAATGATGACACGACACCTGTTAATAGATAAAGAACCAGAAATAAAAAAAGTTGAGCAAGTATTTCACGCTATTACTCATCCATTAAGAAAAAGAATTTTGCAATTACTTGAAGAAAAACAACAGGTAAGGGTTACTGATATTTATGTTTGTCTTAGAATTGAACAATCAGTGGCCTCGTTTCATTGCGGATACTCAGGGATGCTAAATTTGTCGTAACAGAGAGAAAAGGTAAATCTATTTTTTATAAGCCCAATTATGCTAATCTGACAAAACTTGAAAAAATAGTTGATGAGGTGATCTCAGACATTGTTACTGGTTAACGTTACTAACGGTTTGCATAAATTTATTTTCGTTACGCGGTACCTGCAAAGCCCGGCTGCAACAGGAAAAAATCAATAGCGACACTATCCAATCAATTCAATATTTCTCGCAATTATCATATACGATAATTATACCATAGAAAAATTACTACAAAGAAGTCAAATTATCTTTAATAACTTTTATCAAATTGCAGATAGAATTGTAAAAGATTGTATTGGATAAAGTTTAGATTTATGAAACGGTGATGGATAGATATCGCACAGGTCAGAGGGGGAATTATATTTTACAGCAATCGAAATATTTATTTCGTCTGTTATAACCGTTAGTTTTGAAAAGATAAACTAAAAAATTAATAGTTTAAACGATTGGGAAATATTAGATTTCGTAATATAAAATAATATACATACCAAAATAATATATTCTTCATTGATTAAATTATTTGGTAAGTTAGTGTTGGAACATTTTAAAAGAATGCCTATGGTGCTCTAATCGCCATAACCCACCTTTTTAAGAAGTGCATTTCCTAAATTTAAGAAAGCACTACATACAATTGCTGAAAACAGGTAATTTTTATTACCGGTTATTTAAATGCTTATTTGAAAATTGAAGTTTTCGGGTTGTTAGTCTATTAGCCCTGTTTGGAAAAGATTTGAAATACAGTTAAGTTATTATTCTTGCTGCCTGCGAAATGTATTTTTTTTAAATAGCGGAATAATATATTTAACAAGCTATAGATTGACCACGTTAGATAGGATACGTGTTGATAACAAAAGAGAAATTGATAGAGAAATAATGAATGAAGATTTTTAAATGAAGGGCTTATGAAGCAACTAAAAAATCTATTTATAATGTCTTACCAAAACTTAATCAAATTGCCCAAATGGCTCTGTGTTAAAAGGGCAAGCTGTAACATCCCAGTATTTTTTCCAGTACTTATTACGAACAAGAAGGACAATGATATACCCCGGATTTTTGGAGACGATCCTTCGTTTACCCTTATCCGTAAGATTTCCTGGCCTGCAAACACTCTTGAACTCATTAAAACCCCCAACCATGTTAACCCCCGAAATTACCCAACTCAGGAATGCCGAAGATAAATTTAAGGTGTTGATGGAAACAGCCCCCAGCAGCATGATCATAGCCAACCTTAAGGGCAAGATCATTCTGGTTAACGGGCAATCTGAAAAGCTATTTCGATATACCAAAGAAGAGCTTGCCGGTAAGCCTATTGAAAAGCTGCTGCCTGCTTATTTTTTTATTAACCAGGCGTATAATAAAGCCCACTATGAAAAAGCACCTGAGGCACTGGCTAAAGGTGAAGGGCTTGAGCTATTTGGCATAACAAAAGATGGCATGCAGATTCCTGTAGATGTGAACCTTTCACAGGTTGTGGCAAATGAGGAGTCTTTAATATTTGCTTCTGTTCGTGACATAACCGAACAAAAAAAAGCCGTGGAGGAACTTAGAAAAACGCAAAAAGATTTTCAGTTACTCGTAAGCAGCGTGAAGGATTATGCCATTTTTATGCTTGATGTTAATGGAAATATTATTACCTGGAACAGCGGTGCTGAAAAAATAAATGGGTATAGAGAAGAAGAAATAATCGGGAAGAATATTGAAGTATTTTATGCCAGGGAAGATATAGAAAAAGGCGAACCAAAAAGCAACCTGCAAAAAGCATTGAATGAGGGGCGTTTTGAATCAGAAGGGTTACGTGTCCGCAAGGATGGCTCAATGTTTTATGCGAATGTTGTATTTACCCCGCGCTATGATGACAATCAAAATCTGTATGGCTATGCAAAGGTAACATGCAACATAACAGAGAAGCGAAAAACTGTGGAAGACCTCCGCTACATGGCAACCATTGCAAAAAACATCCAGGATCCCGTCATTTCATATGATAATGATGCGCTCATTACCAGGTGGAATGACGCAGCGGAAAAGTTACTGGGATGGAAAAGCGAAGAGGTGATGGGAAAAAATATTGATAGTGTTTTAAATGTTTATTATCCTAATGAAACGCGGGCAGAAATATTAATAACGCTGCAAAAAAACGGTTACTGGAAAGGCGAATTGGTCTATTATACCAAGGCCCGTCAACCTGTATATGTGTTAGCTGCACTGCTGCCGCTTAAGGATTGCGATGAAGTTATTACCGGCAGTATGGTTATAGCACAAAACATTACTGAAAGGAAAAAAGCGGAGGAGGCCATTGCTAAATTTAATTATGAACTGGAGCAAAGGGTAAAAGAACGAACCGAATACATTTATAAAAGTGAAATACGCTTTCGCACATTAATAGAAAACAGTAATGATATTTTTTTAATGCTGGATGACAATTTTAAAACTATTTATTGCAGCCCTTCCTCCGGGCGTTTAACAGGTTGGGACGATAAAGAAGTAATAAATGAAGACATGTTAATAAATGTACATCCTGACGACAGGGATTTGGTAAAAGATTTATTGAATATGGCAATTATACACCCGGGTAAAATATTCAATTTACTATTCCGCAACCAGCATAAGAACGAAAGATATCTTTGGTTGGAAGGTACTGTTATCAACCTGTTGTCAAGTAAATATATAAAAGCGCTTATTGTAAACCTGCACGATGAAACGGCAAGAAAAGAAACAGAAGACAAGCTGGTGAAAACATTGAGAAGAATTGCGGATGATAAACATTCTTTATATTAAATGTGAATAGTTGTAATGAGGAAACTGAAACATTTTAGATAAGTAAATGATATGATGAACGAATTGACTGATTTTTTTGGCAAATTGTTTGATAGCGCAGACTGGCCGCCCCGCTGGCATTGCGGCCAATGGAGTTCTTTTCATGGATGGCTTTATATTGTTAGCGACCTGTTGATATGGGCGGCCTACTTTACAATACCGATTGTTATTCTCCGGTATATTTCAAAAAAACAAGGAATTAAATTTTTACGTTTGTATTTTCTTTTTGCAGCGTTTATCCTTGCCTGTGGTGCTACTCATTTGTTAGATGCTATTGCATTCTGGATTCCATTGTATCGTTTAAATGCTCTCGTACTTTTCATAACAGGAGTTATTAGCTGGGTTACCGTTTTTTACCTTATTAAAAATTTGCCTTTACTATTTTCAATGCAATCACAGAAAGCATTGGAATCGGAAATAGAACTCCGGAAAAGATCAGAAGAAAAATTTAAGGGCCTACTGGAAGCAGCACCGGATGCAATGGTTATTGTGAATGAAAAAGGTGAGATAGTTTTGATTAACCGGCAAACAGAAATACTATTTGGCTATACCAAAGAGGAATTGACTGGCAGGCAGGTTGAAACATTGGTACCGGCTGATTTGCGTGACAGGCATGTCGATGACCGTAGCCGGTATTTCTCAAATCCAAAGGTACGGGCGATGGGCGCAGGGCTGGCATTATATGCAGTAAAAAAAGACGGAACCCAAATTCCTGTTGAAATCAGCCTTTCGCCTTTAGAAACAGAAGAAGGTACTTTAATTTCTGCTTCAGTCCGTGATATTACAGAAAGAAAAAGATCCGAAGAACGTATTCGTTTTTTAGCCAGCATTGCCGATCATATCCAGGACCCGGTTATTTCCACAGATAACGATTCGAATATTACCAGGTGGAATAAACCAGCCGAAGAGTTATTTGAATGGAAAAGTGATGAGGTGATTGGAAAAAATGTAACGGAGCTTTTAAGAGTAAACTATATAGATGAAAGGATGGATCTCGTTTTTGAATTCCTGAAAAGGAAGAGAAGTTTCTGGCAGGGTGAAGTTATTTATTATAAAAAATCTGGCATAGCCATACATGCATTAATTACAGCGTCGCATTTAAAAGATGCCGAAGGGAATATTATCGGCAATCTCATTTTGGCAAGAGATATCACCCTCCGAAAAAAAGCTGAAAATGAGCTGAGTAAATTAAATCTTGAGCTGGAAGCAAGGGTGCAGGAAAGGACGGAGGCCGTTGTAAAAACAATGGAAGAAAAAAATATTATTCTTGAAAGCATTGGCGATGCTTTTTTTGCCGTTGATAAAAACTGGACAGTCACTTATTGGAACAGGATGGCTGAAAAAGATTTAAGTGTACCTAAAGAGAATATAGTAGGTAACAATTTATGGGAAATATTTTCAGATAGTATTGAGTCAGTATCATACAAAAAATATCACGAGGCGATGGCAACTAACCAGGTCGTTCATTTTGAAGATTATTATGCAGCCTTAAATAAATGGTACGAGATAAGCGCTTATCCCTCAGGAAACGGGTTGTCGGTTTATTTTAAGGATATAACAGAACGCAAAAAAGCAGCAGAAGAAATTGCTAAATTAAATTCAGAACTCGAGGAGCGTGTGTTAAGACGCACAGAACAGTTGAAAAAATCTACTGAAGAAATGGAAGCATTTTCTTATTCAATATCGCACGACCTGAGAGCGCCGCTAAGAGGTATTATTGGCTTTACCAATATTTTAGAAGAAGACTATGGAGGTAAACTGGATGATGAAGCCATTAGAATTACCACCGTTAT
>Ga0105241_10001036_pt1 | contig 21178 bp, 17 predicted proteins | sample KBSC64metaG_FD_80422 | JGI IMG/M metagenome (GOLD analysis project Ga0105241, IMG submission 80422) | Corn rhizosphere microbial communities from Kellogg Biological Station, Michigan, USA - KBS C6-4 metaG | ecosystem: Host-associated > Plants > Roots > Rhizosphere > Soil | place: Michigan, USA... | reverse complement strand
TGTCGAACTGAGCCTTTTGCGGCCGGACGACGCCGATCGATTCGGGAGCGTTCATGACGAGGGGGGCGTTGCCGCCGGCGGCTGCGCGCGCGATAGCCTGCGCATCATCTGCTTCACGGCGTCCTCCTTCATCGCCTGGAACAGCAGATTCATTTCGTTTTCTTTAGCGAGTACGGCTTGATCGTCATACGTGACATCTCGCCGCAGCAGGATTTCACTCGAAGGGATCCAGTCCCTGTTGGCGTTGTCGTGCAAGCGATAAGACACCCGATAGCGCAGCTGATATTCGGCAACGCGACCGGACACAGTCAACGAGAGGATCACCGTTTCCTGCCCCTCGCTCAAGATATCGAGCACCGCATCGGCGGCCTTGGGGTCATCAGCCAGTTTGCCCTGGCTGCCGCTCGCTATGTAACGTTTCAACTCGGCCGCGAACGACGAGTAGGCCGGCGCCGAGATGTACAGGTTCTGGAACGGCAGCTTCGGCGGGCCGCTGGGGCGAAAGCCGCACGAGGCCAGCACGGTGGCCAGCGCGATCGCGCACGCGATGCGCAGGCAATCTCTTGTGTACTGCTCGACAAGTCTCACGTCAGACCACGATGTTCACGAGGCGCCCGGGAACTACGATCACTTTCTTCACTACCTGACCGGCGATGTATTTTTGTGCCATTGGACTCTCGAGCGCGAGCCTCTCCATCTCCTCGCGTGATGCATCGCTCGGCACGCGGATGTTGCCGCGCATCTTGCCGTTGACCTGCAGCACGAGCTCGAGCTCGGCCTGTTTGAGGGCTGACTCCTCGGGCTCCGGCCAGCCGGTTGCAAAGATGTCGGCTCCGAACCCGAGGTCGCGCCAGAGCTGCCAGGCCGCGTGCGGCGTGATCGGCGCCAGCAAGCGCAGCAGAATGGAGACCGCTTCGCGCGTAACCGGAACATTCGCAGCCGTGAATACGAGCTCGGTATTGCCACCGGCCCCACTGCGATTGAACCGGTCGAGCGCGTTCAGGATCTTCATCGCCGCCGACACGACGGTGTTGAACTGGAACTTCTGCAAATCGTAGTTGGCTTGTTTCAGCACGGCATGGACCTCGTGCCGCACTTCGGCCTGCTCCGGCGTCAAAGCTGACGCGTCGAGTGGGACTGCAAGTTCCTGCCCGGCCTGCGCGAACTGTACGCAGAAATGCCAGAGCTTCTTCAAGAACCGAAACGCGCCTTCAACGCCAGCGTCCGACCATTCGAGAGTTTGCTCCGGTGGCGCCGCGAACATCGTGAACAGGCGCGCGGTATCCGCGCCGTACTGGTCGATCAGGGCCTGCGGATCGATACCGTTATTCTTGGACTTCGACATGGTGCCGACGCCACCCGACTCCACGGTCTGGCCGTCGGCCTTGAGCTTGGCGCTGATACGCTGCCCGCGCTCGTCGAAAATCAGCTCCACGTCGGCCGGGTTGTAATAGACAATCCGCCCGGCGTCGGTCTTGCGGAAGAAGATCTCGTTCAGCACCATACCCTGCGTGAGCAGGTTCGTGAACGGCTCGTCGAGCGTAACCAGGCCGAGATCGCGCATCACCTTGGTCCAGAAGCGCGAGTAGAGCAGATGCAGAATCGCGTGCTCGATGCCGCCGATGTACTGATCCACCGCCAACCAGTACGGAACGCGCTCATCGACCATCGCGCGGTCGTTGTCGGCGCACGCGTAGCGCAGGTAGTACCAGGACGAGTCGACGAAGGTATCCATCGTGTCGGTCTCGCGCCGCGCTTTGCCACCGCATTTCGGACAGGCGCAGTCGCGAAACGCGGGTGTCTTGGCAAGCGGGTTGCCGGTGCCGTCGGGGACGAGGTCTTCGGGCAGCTTCACCGGCAACTGGTCGTCAGGCACCGGAACATCGCCGCACGTCTCGCAGTAGATCAGCGGAATCGGCGTACCCCAATAGCGCTGGCGCGAGATCCCCCAGTCACGCAACCGATACTGCACGCGTTTGCGGCCGAGACTCTTCTCTTCCAACGCGGCCGCAATCGCATCGACCGCAGGCTGGAACTCCAATCCATCGAACGCTCCGGAATTGACCGTGACGCCGTGCTCGGCGTAAGCCTCCTTCCACGGCGCGACCGTGTCATCGTATGCGCCGCTCTTGGATCGGATCACGCATTTGATCGGGAGACCATAGCGTGTAGCGAACTCGAAATCGCGCTCGTCGTGGGCCGGTACGGCCATCACGGCGCCTTCGCCGTAGCCCATGAGGACGTAGTTGGCGACCCACACCGGAAGCCTCTCGCCCGAAAGCGGATGAATGACATGAAACCCGGTGGGCATTCCTTTCTTCTCTTGCGTGGCGAGCTCGGCCTCCATCACCGCGCCGTGCTTGCACTCGTCGATGAACGCGGCCAGCTTCGGGTTGCCTGCCGCTGCACGCGTCGCCAGCGGGTGTTCCGCCGCAACCGCGCAGTAGGTCGCTCCCATCAAGGTGTCCGCGCGCGTCGTGAATACCGTCAATACGCCGCTGCCGTCCTCGTACGGAAACCCGACGTCCACGCCCTCACTGCGGCCGATCCAGTTAGCCTGCATCAGCTTCACGCGCTCGGGCCACCCGGGCAGACTATCGAGAGCTGCCAGCAACTCGTCCGCGTACGCGGTGATCCGCATGTAGAACATCGGGATCTCGCGCTTTTCCACCGGCGCGCCGGTACGCCAGCCGCGGCCATCGATGACCTGTTCGTTGGCGAGCACGGTCTGATCGACCGGATCCCAGTTCACCAGCCCGGTCGTCTTGTAGACGAGACCTTTCTCCAGCATGCGCAGGAACAACCACTGGTTCCACCGGTAGTATTCGGGCCGACAGGTGGCCAGCTCACGCTCCCAGTCGATCGCAAAGCCGAGCGACTTGAGCTGCTTCTTCATATAAGCGATGTTGTCGTAGGTCCACTTGGCGGGCGGCACGCCGTTGGCCATCGCGGCGTTCTCAGCCGGCAGCCCGAACGCATCCCAGCCCATCGGCTGGAGCACGTTGTAGCCCTTCATCCGGTGGTAGCGCGAGAGGACGTCGCCGATCGTGTAGTTGCGCACGTGCCCCATGTGCAGCTTGCCGGACGGATAAGGGAACATCGACAGGCAATAGTATTTGGGGCGATCCGCACGCTCGATCGCCCGCGCGGCCTTGGCCTGCTCCCATTCCATTTGCGCCTGCTTCTCGAGCTCGGCTGGACGGTACTGCGCCTGCATCATGATCGACGGCCTTGTTTAGAAAGTGCAAAAGTATACCTGTGCACGTCGCCGCGCCGGAAACGGTAGTGCAACGAGCCTGTCCTCAACCATAGCCGCATTGGGTGGTTGCCCGGGCGACGCCGACCGGAAATAACGCAGACCAGCATTCCGAAGAGGCAGACCGGAGCGCAAGGCCAGCGCCGCTTTGGGTTACCATCCGTTGTCCTGGACGCTCAACGCGTGGCTGTCCAATCGCGCACTCATGTCGAAACGGTATCCCATCATTGCCGTCACCGGATCGTCGGGCGCCGGCACGACGTCGGTCCGCAAAATCTTCGAGGAGTTGTTCCGGCGCGAGCGCCTTCTTGCCGCATTTGTCGAGGGCGACAGCTTTCATCGCTACACGCGTGACGAGATGCGCCGTAGGATCGAGGCATTGGAGCGCAACGGCGGCCGCCCTATCAGCCATTTCGGCCCCGAATCCAATCACCTCGATCTGTTGCAGGGGCTGTTCGAAGAGTATGGTCAGCGCGGCACCGGCCGTGCACGGCTATACCTGCACAGCGCTGAGCGCGCGGCTGAACATGGGCATGCGCCGGGCACCTTCACGCCATGGGCGCCGATTGCGCCGAACACGGATTTGCTGTTTTACGAGGGTCTGCACGGCGGCCTGGTGACCGAAACGATAGACGTTGCTCGCCATGTCGACCTACTAATCGGTGTTGCACCCACCGTGAACCTCGAATGGATTCAGAAGATCCACCGGGACATGCAGCTGCGCGGATATTCCGTGGAAGCGGTGACGCAGACCATCCTGCGGCGCATGCACGACTACGTGCACTACATCACTCCCCAATTCTCACGGACCCACATCAACTTCCAGCGTGTGCCGACCGTCGACACCTCCAATCCGTTTGCGGTCGAAGGGATTCCGGCGCCCGAGGAGAGCATGGTCGTGATTCGCCTGGCGCGCCGCGAAGCCGCGGATTGCGCGCGTCTGCTGCAATTTATCGACGGGGCATTCAACTCCCGGCCGGACACGGTAGTCGTGCCCGGCACCTCGATGGCGCAAGCCATGGATCTGATCCTGACACCACGCATTCGCGCGATGATGGAAGCGCGCAGCGCGACTGCCTGACGTCCCCCCGGTATAATCGCGCAGAACTCGGGCGAACTCAGATTACGTGATCTCCAGCAACATCCTCGCCGGCCTCAATCCGCAACAACTCCAGGCAGTCACGCTGCCGCACCAGTCTGCGTTGATCCTGGCCGGCGCGGGAAGTGGCAAGACTCGTGTACTGACCACCCGCATCGTCTGGCTGATCCAGACCGGACAAGTGAGCCCGCATGGCTTGCTCGCGGTTACGTTTACCAACAAGGCTGCACGCGAGATGCTGACACGCATCTCCGCCATGCTGCCGATCAATACGCGCGGCATGTGGGTCGGCACATTCCATGGCCTGTGCAACCGGATGCTGCGTGCACACTATCGCGACGCCCGGCTGCCGCAGACTTTTCAGATCCTGGATACGCAGGACCAGCTTGCACTCATCAAGCGCCTGCTGAAGAGCCTTAACGTCGACGAGGAAAGATATCCGCCGCGCGACCTCCAGTACTTCATCAGCGGCCACAAGGAAGCCGGGCGCCGTGCCGCCGCCGTTGAGGCATACGACGAACATTCGAAGCGGTTGATCGAGCTGTATGCGCAGTACGACCAGCAGTGCAACCGCGAGGGCGTGGTGGACTTCGCCGAGCTGCTGCTGCGCTCATTCGAGCTGTTGACGCGCAACGAGATCCTGCGCGAGCACTACCGCCGCCGCTTCTCGCACATCCTGGTGGACGAGTTTCAGGACACCAACCGCCTGCAATATCTGTGGCTGAAGCTGCTCGCGGGGCCGGACAACGCCATCTTCGCAGTCGGCGACGACGATCAGTCCATTTACGCGTTTCGCGGCGCCTCGTCGCAGAACATGTTCGAGTTCGAGCGCGAGTTCGCTCAGGGCCGTGTGATCAAACTGGAGCAGAACTACCGTAGCCACGGCAACATCCTGGATGCGGCGAACGCGCTCATCGACCACAATCAGCGACGCTTGGGCAAGGATCTGTGGACCGACGCCGGCGAAGGCGAGCCGCTGCGCGCATACGAAGCGCCCACCGACGTCGATGAAGCTTCATTCATCGTGCAGGAGGTGCGGAGCCTGCGGGGCGAAGGCACGCGCTTGTCCGACATCGCCATGCTGTACCGCTCCAACGCTCAGTCGCGCGTCCTGGAGCACGCTTTGTTCAACGCCGGCCTCGCGTACCGCGTCTATGGTGGCTTGCGCTTCTTCGAGCGCCAGGAAATCAAGCATGCTCTGGCCTATCTACGGCTGGTGGCCAGTCCATACGATGACGGCGCATTTTTGCGCGTGGTCAATCTGCCGGCGCGCGGCATCGGCACCCGCAGCATCGAGCAGTTGCAGGACGTCGCGCGCCAGCGCGGCGTGAGCTTGTGGCAGGCCGCGTGCTCGAACCCACCGACCGGAAAGGCGGGACAGGGCGTTACGGCATTCATCCAGCTCATCGACGGACTCCGGCAGGACTGCTTCGGGTTGTCTCTGCCCGAAATGGTAGAGCTCGTGATCGACCGGAGCGGTCTCAAGCGCTACTACGAGTCCGACCGCGATGGCCAGGACCGCATCGAGAACCTGAACGAGCTGGTCAACGCGGCCGCCGGCTTCGACGCCGAAGGCGGCGCATCGATCGCAGAAGAGGATGCGGCGGCGGTGGGACTTCCGCAGGAAGCCGCTCCCGCAGCCGATCCGCGCCTCGCCCTGCTGAACTCATTCCTGGCGCACGCCGCGCTCGAAGCTGGCGAGCATCAGGCGGCAGATGGTGCACAAGCATTGCAACTGATGACTGTGCATTCGGCCAAGGGTCTCGAGTTCGATGCTGTCTTCGTCAGCGGCTTGGAGGAGGGCCTGTTCCCGCATGAGAACAGCCTCAATCAAGCCGATGGCGTCGAGGAGGAGCGGCGCTTGATGTACGTGGCGCTCACGCGTGCACGCCGCCGGCTGTATTTGAGCCACGCGCAGACGCGCATGCTGCATGGCCAGACGCGCTACAACATCGCCTCCCGCTTCCTCGGTGAGATCCCGGAACGCCTCGTTCGGCAGCTCAGTCCGCCGCGCGTCCAGGGCTGGGCCGGACGGTCAGGCGGGCCTGCCGTGCACACGATCACCGCGTTTGGGACTCCGTCGTCGTCTCCATGGCGTGTGGGGCAGGATGTGCTACATCCGAAGTTCGGACCCGGTGTGATCGTGAGCGTGCAAGGCCGCGGTTCCGACGCACGTGTGATGGTCAACTTCCGCCAGGCCGGCATGAAGGAGCTGGCGCTGGAGTATGCCAAGCTGACCGCGGCCTGAACGGCGATTACTCCTCTGCGGACGACTCGCGCTGCGCGACAGGCGTAAACAGGTCGCGATAACTGGTGTAGACCGAGAGCACCGTCAGGGTCACCCAGAGCATGAATCCCGCTACGGCGGCGAAGCCGCGGAGGAATCCGATCCCGGCCGGCAGAACCGACAAGATCAGGCGCACCGCGAGGAGATCGATCATCAACAGTCCCGTGAGCCCGCCCGCGTATACCAGCATCGGCAGCAGATTCCCGAGGCATGCACGGATACTCAGCCGCATCGCGGCAAACGCGGGCACTCCGTCGAGCGCAACCAGTGGCGGCGCAAACCACACCGCCATCGCCAACGGCGTGAAGAGAGCCGCGCCGATCAATAGCGCAAAGGACAGCCTGTCGGTCGAGGTCGACACTGCGGGGATGTCGGCGCCGTCCTGCATCACGCCGGAAGTGATTCTACGCATCCCGCCGCCACCGAGATAGAGCATTAAGCCGGCCACTACGACCTGCCCGGCGAGATACACCCCGCCCACGGTGACGAGCTGCGTCGCGTTGTGCCGAAATCCCTGGAACAAGTGTGCCAGCTCGACCCGACCTCCATCCTCGACACTGCGACAGCCCAGCATCAGGCCGGCCATGAATACCGGCGTCAACAGCGCGAACACCAGCGGGCCGATCAACGGAACGAGCATCATGGCCGATCCAATGAACAGCAGCAGCGTGTGCAGCATGAGCCACACGAGCGGACGGCGGCGGAAGATCTGGAACGCCGCCACGATCCATCTCCAACCCCGGCCGCCGGCGGCGTGACGTGCCTCCATCACGAGCAGCGCGTCAGACGCCGAGCCGCAGCGACTGCACTGCGTCTTCGATGTGCCGTTGAAGAATGACCCGGAAGCGGTCGGGGTCGTGCGCGTGGGTCAGCGCACCGGGGCGCGGCAGGTAAAAGTCGTACAGCCGCGAGACCCAGAAGCGCAACGCCCCCGCCCGTAACATCACGGGCCACGCTGCACGTTCCGCGTCGGTGAATGGGCGTACGTCCTTGTACGCCTTCAGTAGACTGGTCGCGCGTTCCACGTCGAGCGCACCGGTCGCGTCGATGCACCAATCGTTTACCGTGATGGCGACGTCATAGATCAGCACATCGACGCAGGCAAAATAGAAATCGATGAAGCCGCCGACGCGTGGCTCGTGTTGCGGCTGGCCGTCGTGAAACAGTACGTTGTCGCGAAACAGGTCGGCGTGAATCACGCCGCGCGGCAGATCGTCATGACGGTGACCGGCCTGGAAGCGAATCTCGTTTCTGAGCAATTCGGCCTGCTCCGAGCTCAAGAACGAATAGATCTCCGGCGCCGCGTTGCTCCACCACTTCGGACCGCGCAGATTGTCGAGCTGCCCGCCATAGGTCTGCCCCGCGAGATGCATCTCCGCCAAGACTTCGCCCACGCGCGCGCAATGGCTCGGGGTGGGATCCTTGACCGGTTGTCCCTCGAGACATGTCACGATCGTAGCCGGTTTGCCGTTCAACTCGCCCAGAAAATGGTTCTGCAGATTCGCGATCGGCTTCGGACACGGAATCCCGTGGCTGGACAAGTGCGCCATCAAGTTCAGGTAAAACGGCAGCTCGTGCGGCTTGAGCTTCTCGAACAGCGTCAGCACGAAGCGGCCGTGCGTCGTGGTCACGAAGTAGTTGGTGTTCTCGATGCCGGACAAGATACCCTGAAGATCGAGCAGGACGCCGATCGAGTAGTTGCGCAGCCAAGCCGAGAGCTGTTCGGTGGTAACGGTCGTGAAAACGGACATGGGACGAGGCGTGCGGATCAGAGATTGAGCTGCGCCTCGCGCTCGGCGGCGGTGGATTCGAATCCACGCTTGTCATAGTGATCGAAGATGGCTTTGACCACTGCCGCCGGCTCGTCGATCACCTGGATCAGATTCACGTCCTCCGGATCGATCATCTTCTCCTCGACGAGCGTGCCGCGAATCCAGTCCATGAGCCCGCGCCAGAACGGCTCGTGCACGAGAATCACCGGCATGCGCCGGATCTTATGCGTCTGCACCAGCGTCAACGCTTCCATGAGCTCGTCCATCGTACCGAAGCCGCCGGGCACCACTACGTACGCCGAAGCGAACTTGGCGAACATGACTTTGCGCGCGAAGAAGTGGCGGAACGACTGGCTGATGTCCTGATACGGATTGGTCTGCTGCTCGTGCGGAAGCTGGATATTGAGCCCCACCGACGGTGAGCGGCCGTGGAAAGCGCCTTTATTGGCTGCCTCCATGAGTCCAGGTCCGCCGCCCGAGATGACCGCGAAGCCGGCATCCGAGAGCTGGCGCGCAATCTCCTCGGTCAACACGTAGTAGCGATGGCTGGCGGCGACGCGCGCGCTGCCGAAGATGCTCACCGCAGGGCGAATGCCGATCAGTCGCTCAGTCGACTCGGCGAATTCTGCGATAATCTCGAAGACGCGCCACGCCTCTCTGCCCGACCAGGCCTTCTCGATCAGCTCGGGCGCCAGGGGTCTCGGAATCTTGTCTGCACTGTTCATCGTCGTCGGCTGTCTGGGGCGGCACGCTCGGCCAGCGGGCTGCGGGCGGTGGAAGCGGAGAATCCCTTGCGGGGCTGGGTCTCGCGTCCGCGTTCAGCGGATGCTGCGGAGAACTTCGCTCAAATGAAAACGCTTCTGCTGGTTGACGCTTCGTCCTATCTCTATCGGGCCTTTCACGCGCTGCCCGACTTGCGGACCAAGGCGGGAGAGCCGACCGGCGCGATCTACGGTGTGCTCAACATGCTCCGTCGCCTGCACAAGGACGTGCCGGCGGATTATAGCGCCTGCGTATTCGACGCAAAAGGCAAGACGTTTCGCGACGACTGGTATCCCGAATACAAAGCGACCCGCACACCGATGCCCGACGACCTGGGTGTCCAGGCGGCGCCCCTCTACGAATGCATTCGGGCGCTCGGCTGGCCGCTGCTCGAAGTGCCCGGCGTCGAAGCCGACGACGTGATCGGCACACTCGCTTGCGAGGCTACGAGACTGGGTATTCGCACCGTCATTTCTTCCGGCGACAAAGATCTGACGCAGCTAGTGGATCCACACGTGACGATGGTAAACACGATGTCGAACGAGACGTTCGACGAAGAGCGCGTGCTGGCCAAATTCGGCGTCAAACCGGCGCAGATCGCGGACTATCTCTCGTTGATCGGCGACAGCATCGACAACATTCCGGGCGTCGAAAAGGTCGGCCCGAAGACGGCCGTCAAGTGGCTCGCACAATACGGCTCGCTCGAGAACTTGCTCGCCCATGCGGACGAAGTCACTGGAACGGTCGGGGAGAATTTGCGCAAAGCGCGCGATTGGTTGCCGCAGGCAAGACGTCTGGTCACCGTGAAGCGCGACCTCGAGCTGCCATCGAAGGTCGAAGAGCTCACGCACCGGCCAAGTGATAAAGCCAGGCTGGCCGAGCTGTTCGATCGCTTCGAGTTCCGCGCATGGCGACGCGAGTTAGGCGAGACTCCCCCGCCAGAGGGTGCACGGTCGGCCCCGATCGCCCAGACAGGCGAATACACGGCAATCCTGAGGGCAGACGAACTCACCGCCTGGCTCGGAAAGATCGATAGCGTTGCACTGACCGCCGTCAACGCCGAGACGACCGGCTGCGATCCGATGACCGCTGCATTAGTTGGCATCGCCCTATCGGTCGAGCCTGGCAAAGGTGCATATCTGCCCTTGGCGCATTGTTACACAGGCGCGCCGGAGCAGCTTCCATTCGATACGACTCTAGCTCGCGTGAAACAGTGGCTCGAGGATCCAACCAAGGCCAAGGTTACGCACGACGCGAAGTATCTCCTGCACGTGCTGGCGAACTGCGGGATCCAAGTCAAGGGGCTGGCCGACGACACCTTGTTGGAGTCGTATGTAGTCGAAAGCCACAGGTCTCACGAGCTGGCCAGCCTGGCCGAGCGGCATCTGGGCATGAAGCCCGCGAGCTACGAGGAGATCGCCGGTAAAGGCTCGTCCCGGATCGGATTCGATCAAGTCTCGCTCGAAGCGGCGACGCAATACGCGGCCGAGTATGCGGATGTCACTCTGCAGCTGCACCATGCGCTGCTCGCCGAAATTGATAAGGACCAACGGCTTCCGTTCATCTACCGTCAGATCGAGATACCGGTTACCCAGGTGCTGTTCGATATGGAGCGGCACGGCGTCCTGATCGACGCGGCCCTGCTCGAAGCCCAAAGCCATGAGCTCGGCACGCGCATGATCGAGCTCGAGAAGCAGGCGCACGAGCAGGCCGGACAACCGTTCAATCTCGGCTCCCCAAAGCAGATCCAGGAGCTCCTGTTCGAGAAGCAGAAGCTTCCGGTGATCAAGAAGACACCGAGCGGGCAACCTTCGACCGACGAAGATGTTCTGCAGGAGCTGGCGCTCGACTATCCGCTGCCGAAGCTCATTCTCGAATACCGCGGCGTGTCGAAGCTCAAGAGCACGTATACGGACAAGCTGCCGCGCATGGTCAACCCGCATACCGGACGCGTGCATACGAACTACGCTCAAGCGGTCGCAATCACAGGCCGTCTATCCAGCAACGAACCCAACCTGCAGAACATTCCTATTCGCACTGCAGAAGGCCGCCGCATCCGTGAGGCGTTCATCGCGCCGCCGGGATACCGCGTAGTCTCCGCCGACTACTCGCAGATCGAGCTGCGCATCATGGCTCACCTGTCCCGCGACGCGACTTTGGTTGCGGCCTTTGCTTCGGGCGAGGACATACATCGCCGGACCGCATCGGAGGTATTTGCGATACCACCTGAGCAGCTCACCAGCGAACAGCGCCGCTACGCGAAGGTCATCAATTTCGGGCTGATCTACGGCATGTCCGCGTTCGGTCTGGCAGCTGCGCTCGGCGTCGAACGCAGCGCGGCTCAACAATATATGGATCGGTACTTTGCGCGCTATCCCGGCGTGGCCGAGTATATGCGGCGCACACGCGAAACCGCGCGACAGCAGGGTTACGTAGAGACGGTGTTCGGCCGGCGGCTGTTCACGGTGGACATCAATGCGTCGAACGGCCAGCGTCGGCAAGGTGCCGAGCGCGCGGCGATCAATGCACCGATGCAAGGAACGGCAGCGGATCTCATCAAGCTGGCGATGATCAGCGTGCGTCGGTGGCTCGCGGAGCAGAAGCTCGGTACGGCGCTGGTCATGCAAGTGCACGACGAGCTCGTGCTGGAAGTGCCCGAGGCCGAAGTCGAGGTAATCCAGCATGAATTGCCGTTGCTCATGACCGGCGTCGCCAAGCTGGACGTTCCGCTCGCGGTGGACGTGGGAGTGGGCGCCAACTGGGACGAGGCGCACTGAGCGAGTAAATCCGCGCAGCGACTAAAGCAAGGGGCTCCTCTCGGCTGGAGCGCTGCCAAATTGAATCCGGTGCAGGCGCGCGTATACGCCATCACGAGCGAGGAGTTCCTGATGGGTTCCGAGCTCCACGATCTTGCCCTGCTCGAGCACGACGATACGATCGGCACTCTCGATCGTCGACAACCGATGGGCGATGACGAGAGCGGTGCGTCCCCGCATCAGCGTTTCAAGCCCAGCCTGGACGTAGCGTTCCGATTCGGAATCCAGCGCGGAAGTCGCTTCGTCGAGAATCAGGATTGGCGCGTTCTTGAGCAGCGTGCGCGCAATGGCGAGACGCTGCCGCTGACCGCCCGAGAGCTTTACGCCGTTCTCCCCCACGAGCGTGTCCAGGCCTTGCGGCATGGCTTGAATGAAGTCCCATGCATGGGCAGCCTGCGCGGCCTCGATGATCTCCTGCTTGCTCGCGCCGGCCTTGCCGCCGTACGCAATGTTCGCGGCGATGGTGTCGTTGAATAAGGTCACGTCCTGGCTCACGAGACCAACGTTGGCACGCAGACTCGCGAGCCGGATGTTCTCGATGTCATGACCGTCGACGACGATGCGGCCTGCGCCGGCATGAAAGAATCGAGGCACGAGATTCGCGAGCGTCGTTTTGCCGCTGCCCGATTGACCGACCAGCGCGACGGTCTCGCCGGCGCGAATCTCCAGGTTGAGATTCTGTAGCGCCGGTCTTTCGGCACCTGGATACGCGAAGGTCAGGTGCTGGAAGCGGATGTCGCCACGCGCGCGGCCCAGATCCTCAGTGCCTGAGTCGTCTTCCGGCTTCTCGTCGACCAACGCGAACACGCTCTCGGCGGCGGACAAGCCTCTTTGCAGGTGCTCCGTGATCCCAGTCAGCCGCTTCAAGGGTGCGGTCACCAGCAACATCGCTGCGATAAACGACACGAAGCTTCCCACGGTTGTCCGATCGGCCTGGACTTCGAGCATGACCCGGTAGATGACCACACCAACGGCAATAGCCGCAAGGAATTGCACGACGGGCACATTCGCCGCCGCCGCAGCCTGCTCCTTCATGAGCAGATGGCGGACTCGATTGGCCGCCTCCCCGAAGCGAGTCTCCTCGTAGCCCTGGCCGCCGAAGATCTTCACGACTTTCTGGTTCTCGATGCTCTCCTGCAGCACATGGTTCAGATCGCCCATCGCCTGCTGCGTCTGGCGGGTAAGCCCGCGCAGGCGGCGGTTGAATGAGCGCACCACCAGAGCGATCGGCGGAATCATGACGAAAGTGATCAACGTCAGCTGCCAGTTGAGCCAAAGCAGATAGGCGAGCAGGGCGACAATCGTGACCGAATCGCGCACCACCACAGTGACCACGTAAGTCACCGCAATGGAGATCTGTATCACGTCGAAGGTGAACTTCGAGATCAGCTTGCCGCTCACGTTATCGGCGAAATAGCCGAGCGGCAACACCAGCAGCCGGTCGAACATCTGCTGCCGCAGGTCCATGATTACGCGCAGCGCCACCCAGCTGCTAGCGTACTGACCGAGAAACGAGCCGACACCGCGCACCGCGAACAACACGACGATGAGCCATGGGATCCATTGCATCAGGACCGGATCCTTGCGTACGAACGTACCGTCCAGAAATGGTTTGGCCGCGGCCGGCAGCGCCACTTCGGTCGCTGCGGTGATAAGCATCCCCAGAATCGAGAGCGCGAAAATGCGCGCATAGGGACGGACGTACCCCATGAGCCGCATATAGAGTTGAGCGCCGGTCATGCCCGCACCTTAGCACCCATCACGGGAAATACAAGCATCCTCAAGTCGATCGTCGAGGGGTGCTGAACTGCTGGAACTCAACGGAAAGCGATCACGACGCCACGCCATCTACTGTGCGCAGCGCGTGTCTCATCGCCCGCCGAGAATTGCGATGTAGTCGGTGACCCAGCGATAGTAGGGCACGCACACGTTCCCGCCACAGCTGACCGACGGCGTGCGCCAGAACCAGATCTTGTCGAACTCGTTCATGCCGTTGGTCTCGCAACCCTTCTCACCCAGCAGTTTGTTACCCTTGCATGCTGCCGGCACCACTGGCACCGAGCCGAACCACGACGCCAGATCTCCTTGCAGCTTGGGATTGAGGGAATGCTCCAACCATAGATAGGCACAGGTGGGATGGCGCGCTGTCACGTGCATCATTGTGGTATCGGCCCAGCCCGTGACACCTTCTTGCGGCACCACGCTCGCGATCGGCTTGCCTTGCCCCTGCAGAGTATTGACCTGGAAGCCCCACGAGGAAGAAGCCACTACCGTCTCGTTTTTGAAGTCTTCGATCTGCGCCGTCGCGTCATGCCAGTAGCGGCCCACGAGCTTGCGCTGCTCGCGCAACAGTTGCAGCGCTTCCTTGTATTGCTCTTCGTTGAGCTCGTACGGGTTCTTGATACCCAGATCGGGCTTGTTGTACATCAGATGCAGCGCTGCGTCGGCGATGTAAATCGGGCTATTGAACGCCTGCACGCGCCCCTTGTTGGACTTGCCGTCGGGTAGCTGCATCTCCTTGAACACGACGTCCCAGCTCCGTGGCGGACTCTTGAACACGTTCGTATTGTAAGCAAGGACGTTGTAGCCCCACTGGTAGGGAACGCCGAAGTGTTTGCCATTGACGAAATGCCATGGCGCCTTCTGCAAGCGCGGATCGATATTCTTGTAGCTCGGGATCAGCCTGGTATTGAGCTCCTGCACGCGTCCACCCGCTATGAGGCGCAGGCTCGCATCACCCGATGCCGTGACGAGATCGAAGCCGCCCTCGTTCATCAAGGCGACCATTTCGTCGGATGTATTCGCAGTCTTTACATTGACCTTGCAACCGGTTCTCTTCTCGAAGTCGGTGACCCAGTCGTAGTTCTTGTCCGTGCCGCCTCGCTCGATATAGCCAGGCCAGGCGACGATGTCGACTGCGCGCTCGCCCTTGGTCTGAGCAGTCCTCTCCAGCCGCCCCAGTGCGAGTGACGGCACGATCATGGCGGCAACAATGGCCACACCAAGACCTCCGACGACCGGGCGCCACCCTTCGTGTGCCATTGCTGGCCTCTGTGATTGTTGTGTCGTGAGAGCCCGCGTCAAGCTATCAGTCGCTTGCTCGACTACAACACTCTAGCTACTTCGTACAGGATTCGCAGCGATCGATTTTATCATTGCACCGAACCGCCAAAAGGCCTGCTGTACGTACCATCGCACGGCCGCGGCGTCATGCCATGCAGCTGGAGCGCCGCGACGGTCGAAGGAGCGTTGATTCGAGAACGAGACCGCCGCATCTGCTGCGCCGGCGTGCAGGGCGAGGCTGTCGAGTCGATGCCGTCCGATTTGGTGCAGTTGCACACCCGTTCGTCTGGCCGTCGACACGAGAACGGCCAGCTAAAGATCTGCTCCCGGCTGACCGATGATAGCTGTTTGGGGCAAACCTTCACGACGATACGCGATCTGGCGCGTTGAGAGGCGCTGGCCAATTTGTGGAGGAGGCCTAGGATCGCGGCAACGTGCGGAAGCGATTGCCAACTCGTCGGGCACTCGAAACAGACAGGCATCGGCGCCCAAAACTGGGGCCTCGGGCGCCAGCAAGCGATATGCCAAAGAACATTACAAAAAAACTGTTAACAGTTGACTAATCAAGATTTTTGTCACTATAGTGTGCCGATGGAAGCGGAGCTTGATACTCTCGACGAAAAAATCACCCAGCTCGTACAGCTATGCCATCGTCTTCGCAAAGACAACCACGAGTTACGCCAGCAGCTGGTCGCGGCACAGAACGAAAGCAAACAGTTGACGGACAAGATCGAGAGCGCGAGAGCGCGTCTGGAGAGTCTGTTGATAAGGTTGCCAGAGGACGGGTGAAGGCGGATGGCCGCGCCATCGAAGTAACCATTCTCGATCGAAAGCTCCGCATCGCGTGCAAGGATGAGGAGAAGGACGACCTGCTGAAGGCCGTTCAATATCTCGACGCCAAAATGCGCGAGATCCGTGACGGAGGAAAGGTCGTCGGTGGCGAGCGCATCGCGATTCTGGCCGCTCTCAACATCGCGCATGAGTTGCTGTCGATGCGCGTGGGCGACGGGTTTGACATCGGGGAGTTCAAGGGTAGAATGCAAAGCATGGCGGCAGCGATCGACGAGGCCATGGCTGCGCAGGAAGATCTTTTCTAGGTCCCGTCTGCCCGGCGGCTCGCTCCAGCTGAGGTGCAGGTCTCGTAGCCACACAGATCAAGTTCCCCCTGCGGTGTTTGTCCAGGCTGTAAATTCTTTGAACCAATGTCGTAAGCCTGGTTGCGGCCTCAAGTAGCGCTGTTGTGCGCGTCCGATTCGGAAGTGCCTGATGCGCTCGGAAAGCGACCGTCTTGAACCCTAGGTTCAAGAAAACGGCCTGACGGCATTTGCGGGGGGCCCTTATTCTCGAAGAGCGGCGCTGCCGCTCTTCCCGTTTTTAGGCGGCTCTGCCGCTTCGCTTGAGAGCACGAGTTCCGCTGTCGAGGGCTCGGTTTTTTATGCGCTACTGGCTGATGAAGTCCGAGCCCGACGTGTTCGGCATCGACGATCTTGCCCGGTCGAAAGGCAAAGCGGCGGCATGGTGGGGCGTTCGCAACTATCAGGCGCGCAACTTCATGCGCGATCAGATGCGGCTCGGCGATCAAGTCTTCTTCTACCATTCGAGCTGCCCTGAACCCGGTATCGCAGGCATTGCCGAGGTCTCGAAGCTCGCATATCCGGACGAGACACAGTTCGACCCCAAGAGCGAGTATTACGATCCCAAAGCTACGCGCAAGGAGCCGCGCTGGTTCAATGTGGACGTGCGTCTGGTGCGCAAGACGCGACTGCTCGGCATCCAGGAGATGCGCACCTACGCCGAGCTTGCTCAAATGCGCGTCCTGCAGAAGGGCAATCGGCTTTCGATAACGCCCGTAGACCCCGGTGAGTGGAAGTTCATCCTGAAGCTGCTCGAGCAGCCCCTTCAGGACTGAGTTTTTTGTGGAAGCCTTCTCGCCGGAGTGGTGGTGGCTGGCGTATTTGGTGCTCGGGCTGGTGGTCGGTTTCCTCGCCGGCTTGCTGGGTATTGGTGGTGGTGTCGTGATCGTTCCGTTGCTGGTGTTCCTGTTCACTGCTCAACGCTTCCCCGAAGACCGCATCGTGCATCTTGCGCTGGGGACTTCTCTTACGAGCATCGTCTTCACCAATCTGTCGAGTCTCCACGCACATCACTTACGCAATGTTGTTCGGTGGGACATCGTACGCGCGATCGCTCCTGGAATCATCCTTGGCACTTTGCTCGGGACCGTCTTCGCTGATCGGCTCTCATCGCGTTACCTCGCCGTCATCTTCACCATCTTTGTATTGTTTGCGTCCGTGCAACTCTTGCTCGACTGGAAACTCAAGCCAAGCCGTCAGCTGCCAGGCAAGGCCACACTATCCGCTGTAGGGCTGGGGATAGGCGGTGTCTCGAGCCTGGTCGGCGTAGGTGGCGGGATCGTTACGATACCGTTGCTGACCATGTGGAACGTTCCGCTGATCAACTGCATCGGCACGTCGGCTGCGATCGGCCTGCCGATTTCTTTCGCAGGGGCCGCCGGCTATGTCGTGACCGGCTTGGACAAGACTCACTTGCCGCCGCTCAGCCTCGGGTATGTCTACCTCCCCGCGCTCGTCGGACTCGTAGTCGGCAGTTTCGTCACTGTGCCGTTTGGCGCACGCGTGGCCCACGGCATGCCCGCACCCATTCTCAAACGCATCTTCGTGATCATCCTGTTGATTCTCGCTTCGAGGATGCTGTACTCGCTGCTCTGAGCGGTCACACCGGAGTCAGTGGCAGCGTCACGCCGAAGACAACGCCGCGTCCGTCAGCGCGGTTGGCCGCGTCGACTGCCCCGTCGTGGAATTCGACGATTAACCTCACGATGTAGAGCCCGATGCCTAGATGAGGCTCGCGCCCCTGCTGGTGCGGTCGGATCGATACCATGGACTCGAACAGACGACCTTGCATCGCATCGGGCAGCAGCGGCCCGTCGTTGATCACATATAAGCGGGCTATGCTCTGCTCCACCTCGAGCTCGAGGCGAACCGCGGTGTCGGGCAGCGCGAAGTCGACTGCGTTGGCAACCAGCTTGTCGAGCATCTGGGCGATCAAATCGGGTGCGCCGCGAGCCATCAAGGGTCCGGAGGGCGCCTGCGCCTCGAATTGTGTGCTTGGATAGGCGAGGCGATACCCGTTGATGCAGCCAGCGACCACCGCCGCCAGATCGAAGAGCTCTCGTTCGGAATGCTGCAGCAGTTGCTCGAGGCGAGTCGCTTCCGTCATGCTGGTCAGAATTCGACCGAGGCGCACGAGTCCCTCCTGTGCGCGCTCCATGTACACCTTGGCCTCGTCGGGCAACTGCTGCAGACGCAAGTTGTCGAGTGAAGAGCGCACTACTGCGATCGGCGTTCGGAGCTCGTGTGCAAGCCGGCCGCCGAGATGCTCCAGATACGCGTTGTACTCACCCAGCCTGCGCAGAATCGTGGAGACGCTACGCGACACGTCACCGATTTCGTCGCCCGCAGTAGAGCTTGCGATGATGCCCCGCACACGTCCTTGCTGATCGACCGCCCTCTCCGCCTCGTCCCGCAGCCGGCGGATACGGGTGGACAGTCGAGTTGCGAAGATGAACAAGGCAATGGTGCCCAGCAGCAGTACTACGAGTGCCGTAGTGAACAACGTTTCGAGGGCCCGAGTGCGCACCGAGAGAATTGCGTTCGTCGTCTCCTCTACCACTACGGCCCCCGCGGGCCGATCGGCGACGAAAATCGGGTGTGCTGCAGACAACACCACTGCGCGCTGGTCCGGTGTCGTACGCCAGCGTGTTACCGTACTCCCCTTCAGTGCATCATCTATTTCTGCACCGAGCGAACCCGAAGCGTCGGACGGGCCTTCGTCGAAGTCTTCGCTCGGGTGCCCAAGAACCTGCGCATAGATCCGCCGCAAGGTTGCCTGCTCGATCTTGGCCCACAGGGATGCGGCGAGGGACGAATCCGTTGCAGGTGTCGGCTCGGGTTGAGGTTTGAGTGTTCCGCTCTGGGCCAGCACTCGATGATCGCTGTCGACTACCCAGATCCGCGAGGTGGTGCGCCCGAGTCCCTGCAGAATCAGATCGATTTCCGATTCCGGGATCAGGACCTGGGCCAGCATTTCGGGTTTGTCGACGCCCGTGGGGCCCGCCATCGAGGTCGTCTCGCGCGTCGTCGGATCGTCCGCGCTCGCGACCAGCAACCCCAGCCGCGGTCCAACCATTGTGAGTGGCATACGCAGTTCGACCACGTAACCGTTCGGCGTCTCACGCCAGAAGCCCTCGACGCGCGACTCCGGTAGTGGGGCGTCGATCGACGCACCGTCGCCGGCAATTCTCCAGGCCTGGATCGGGCCAGGGCCGTTCGCAGCAACAACCATCCGTTGAAACGTGCCGCGCGGGTTCACCAAGCCGAGCTCGACGCGATCGGCACGATCCGCGCGCGTCTCGTTGGCGGTGCGGTAGACCAGATGCTCGTCGGTCACCTTCACGAGCAGGTACAGGTACCGGTCGCGCTTTCCAAGGCGCGGCGTCATTGAGACCGTAGCGCCCGAATAGGAAAGCGGCACATCGGACGACGTGGCCGACAGCGGCGGCCAGTCGGAGTCATCGCCATCGAGGTGAATCTGCCCCGGCAACGCGCGGACGTACAAGCCGGCATCGGTTGCTCCGAAGGGCGCAGCGCCGCCGGTTTCGAACAATGCAGCCCGTTCGTGCAAAGCCGTCGCAACCGCTCGCGCGGTCGCGATCAGCGCTCGCTCCTGCCCTTCGCGAAGAAAGCGCTCCATCTCCAGGACATAGCGATAGCCGACCCAGGGGATCACCAGCAGGATCAGCGCGAGCAGCAGGACCTGGGTGCGCAGACCCGGGACCGGCAGCTTACCTCTCAAGCGTTGGCACTCCAGCGGTAGCCCATGCCATACACCGTATCGATGGCATCAAAGTTGGCGTCGACTGCGAGAAACTTCTTCCGGATGCGCTTCATGTGCGAGGTGATCGTGCTGTCGTCGACCACGACCTTTGCGTCTCGCATGAGCTGATCGCGGTCCTTTACGTGACCTGGAAACTTCGCGAGGCTGTGCACCATCCAGAACTCTGTCAGCGTCAGATCGACCGGACTGCCGCGCCAACTCACCGTGAACCGCCGAAGATCCAGAGTCAGTGCCCCGCGTTCCAACACTTCTTCCTGCGCGACCGGCGAGCTGGCAAGATCGCTACGCCGGAACAGCGCCGCAATCCGGGCGAGGAGATGCGGCAGACTCACGTCCTTGGTCAGATAATCGTCAGCGCCGAGACGCAAACCCGACACGATGTCGAAATCGCTGTCGCGCGCGCTGAGAAAGATGATCGGCAGCATCGGAGACAGCGACCGCAGCTCCCGGCAGAGAGTAAACCCGCCGTCCATTTCGTCGGCCAACCCGACGTCTATCAGCGCCAGGCTCGGAAGCTGCGTCCGGAACGCCTGTAAGGCTTCGGGGCGAGTGCCGTAAGCAGCCACTTCATAGCCGTGTTTGCGCAAGACATCGGCGTAGTTCTGCCGGATGAACGGTTCGTCTTCCACGATGGCGATGCGGCGGGCCATAGGCTATTCCCGAGATCCATTTGGGCAAAACTATAGTGCACCGGCACGCCAGCAAGCACCGTACCGGGCGCCTTGCCATCTTTCTGCCAGAATTGCTCGGCGCTTTTCCCGAATCCTCCCCCTCGAAGCCCGTGCAGACGGATTAAATGATTCCCTGAACGAACCGATATCCGGTTCTGAATCTGCGGACTCACTGTCGAAGGGAGCAATCAAAATGAATCGCGTACATTACAAGGTCCTCCAGGATTTCCTGAACGTGGCTCTGATGGGCCTGGTGGTCGGCGTTATTTTCAGCATGGCGGTGACCGGCGTGGTCTTTCTCCTGTCCGGCAAGAGCCAGCCTAGCGACGAGCAGCCGATCCTCGGCAAGCCGGCCGAGCCCAAGCAGGTCTCGCAGATTTCCGACACGGACCGCCGCTACCGTGCGATAAGCACGATCAGCGGGTTGCGGACGCTGGAGCCTGCCGGCGGAGCGCTCTAGGCCCTTAAGACAATCGCTGCCTCAGCAGATTCTTCTGCACCTTGCCCATGGCATTGCGCGGAAGCTCCGGCAGGA
>Ga0105241_10001035_pt1 | contig 21183 bp, 13 predicted proteins | sample KBSC64metaG_FD_80422 | JGI IMG/M metagenome (GOLD analysis project Ga0105241, IMG submission 80422) | Corn rhizosphere microbial communities from Kellogg Biological Station, Michigan, USA - KBS C6-4 metaG | ecosystem: Host-associated > Plants > Roots > Rhizosphere > Soil | place: Michigan, USA... | reverse complement strand
GCTCGGCCTGCTCGATGCGCTGCTGTTCGGCCAGCTGCTGCGTACGTTCCCGCTCGGCCTGCTGGATGCGTTGCTGCTCGGCCAGCTGCTGCGCACGCTCCCGTTCCACCTGCTGGATGCGCTGCTGCTCAGCCAGTTGCCGCGCCCGTTCCAGCTCAGCCTGCCGGGCACGCTCCTGTTCAGCGAGTTGCCGTTCTGCTTCCTGCCGGGCGCGCGCCTGGACTTCCTCGGCCGCGCGCTGCTCGTCGGCCAGTGCCGCCTCGAATTGCGCGGATTGCTCGGCAAGACGCTGCCGTTCCTGCGCGGCTTCGGCGCGCATCTGCTCGTCGGCTTGCGCGCGCAGGCGGGCTTCGTCCGCCTCCCGCCGCAGCGTATGTTCGTGCTCGCGTTCCTCGGCCAGCCGCGTGCGCCGGGCCTGCGCGTCTTCCGCATCGGCCGCCGCGTCGTCGACAGGCTTGTCGGCCGCGGCAGGTTCGTCCGTACGGGCCAGCGGGTCCGGCACCGGTTCGGGTTCCAGGGTCGGCAACGGCACGTCGAAGCCGCTGTCCTGATGCGCATCCTGGGCGATCACGCGCGCATGAAGACCATCGGCCACGCGCGGCGTCGGCATCTTGCGGCGGCGTCTGGCGGCGCGCCGCGGCGGTGGCGCAGGTATCGGCGCCGGCGCTGCGGGCGGAGGTGCCGGCACGACGGGGTCGACGACCGTGAAGCCGTGATGCGGCACAGGCAGCTTTTGCTGCAGCAAAGCGGGCGGCACCGGCACCGGCACGGTCGCGACGGGCGCTGGCGGCAATGGAACGGGCAGCGCCGGCGGCGGTGTCGGCACGGCGGCGGGCGGCGGCGTCAAGCGGACCGCGATGGATGTGCCCGGCCCGGGACGCAGTCCCGGAATGCCGAACTGCAAGGACAGCATGAGGCCGTGCAGCAACAGGGAGGCCAGCACGCCCATTGCCAGCCGGCGCCCGGACGCATCCTGGGAAGAGGCAATTCGTGCCGCGGTGGCGTTGGACATGCTGGTCGTGGCGTCAGGACGGTGGAGTGTTGACGAATTGATAGCACAGCTTACACGCGGCAGTAAAGGGGGCGCGCACGGTTCGGAACGTTGTTTGCAATCCCGGCTACAATGAATTGGACCGATCAGCAGCCAGAGGTTCGCATGTCTCCAGGATTTATTTTCGCTACAGGTATCGAAAACAGTATCCCGACGATCAACAACGGCAAGGTGCGGATGGACGAAATGGAGAAGTGCGGCCATTACAAGTACTGGCGCACGGACTTCGATCTCGTCCAGGAACTCGGGCTGAAGGTCCTGCGCTATGGCCCCCCGCTGCACCGCACCTGGCTCGGCCCCAAACGCTACGATTGGGAATTCGCCGACCTGACGCTCAACGACCTGCGCCAACGCAATGTGGCGTCGATCGTCGACCTCTGCCACTTCGGCGTGCCCGACTGGATCGGCAATTTCCAGAACCCGGACTTTCCCGAATTGTTCGCCGATTATGCCAGCACGTTCGCGCGACGCTATCCCTGGCTGCAGCTGTATACGCCCATCAACGAGATGTCGATCTGCGCCCTCTTCTCCGCCCTGTACGGCTGGTGGAACGAGCAGATGACGACCGACCGCGGCTACGTGACGGCGACCAAGAACCTCGTCAAGGCGAACATCCTGGCCATGCACGCGATCCTGAAAGTCCGTCCGGACGCACTGTTCATCCAGAGCGAATCCACCGAGTACTTCCATGCGGAAAGCCCGTCCGCCATCGGTCCGGCCGAGTTGTACAACTCCCGGCGCTTTCTGTCGCTGGATCTGAACTACGGCCGCCGCGTGGACTCGGAAATGTATGAGTACTTGATGGACAACGGGATGACGCGCGATGAATATCACTTTTTCCTGAACAATAATCTGAAGCACCACTGCATCATGGGCAACGATTATTACCAGACCAACGAGCACTACGTGTCGGCGGACGGCCTGACGCGTGCGGCGGGCGAGATCTTCGGCTATGCCGTCATCACGCACCAGTACTACAACCGCTACCGGCTGCCGGTGATGCATACGGAAACGAATCTGTGCGAAGGGCCGCGCGGCGACGAGGCCGTGCACTGGCTGCGCAAGGAATGGGCGAACGTCCTGCGCGTGCGCAACAATGGCGTACCACTCGTCGGCTTCACGTGGTATTCGCTGACCGACCAGGTCGACTGGGATACGGCGTTGCGCGAGAACAATGGCAATGTGAATGCGCTGGGCCTGTTCGACCTCGACCGCAAGATCCGCCCCGTCGGCATCGCCTACAAGGAACTCGTGCGCGCCTGGATGGAAGTGTTGCCGACGCAGAGCGTGTGCCTGCAGGTCCCGATCGTGATGCCACATGAATTCCAGCGCCACGTGCCGCCGCCCAGCGGTTGGCCGTTCGACGAGGACGCGACCCTTGCGCCGCGCACCGAAGAGCGCGAATGATGCCGGGGCGCGGCCTGGTCAGCCCGGTCAGCGCTGGCTGGGCGTGAACGTATAAGTCTCCCCGTGCGCCAGGTAGACGACCTGCTGGTCGAGCCCGGCCGCTTTCACTTCCCGCGCAAAATCGGACAGCGGCGACTTGAACACGTCATAGTGGTCGTAATGGATCGGGATGGCTTTTTTCGGTTGGATGATCTGCATCAGCTGCACGCCGTCCTTGCCGTCCATCGTCACCTTGAACACGCCCAGAATGCGCGTGCCGCCCAGGTGCAGCAGGGCGAGGTCGACGCCGGGGAAACGCTGCGGAATCGTCTTCAGGTCATCGTAGACGAGCGTGTCGCCGCTGATGTACATGCGATAGCCGGGCGCCGCCGGGTTGGGGCCGAAATCCAGTTCCGAGCCCATCACGGACGGCAGCAGTGCCTGCATGCCGGCTTTGCCGTGGCGCCCCGGCGCGGCGGTGATGCGCAGCCTCGACTCCCCTTTTTCGACGTCGATCCGGTCCCACGTTGCCAGGCCAAAGGCGCGCCGGAAGCCGATGCCTTTGAGCTTGGCCGCCGCTTCCTTCGTCGTCACGATCGGGATGTTCTTGTCGAGCTTTTCCTGCACGAGTCTATCGAAGTGGTCCTCGTGCATATGGGACAGCACGACGATGTCAATCGGCGGCAATTGCTCGAGATTCAAGGCAGGATTCGTGAGGCGTTCCGACGTGATGCCATAGCCGAGGTGGACATGGTCACCCTTGTGCAGGAAATTAGGATCCGTCAGGATGGTGAAGCCCTGGTAGCGGATCAGCACCGTCGCGGTGCCGATGAACTGGACGGTGCCGTTCGCTTCGACCGGCGCGGTGCCGGCCTGGAGCTGCAGGGCAAGTGCAGCCGGCGCACCCGGCGCAGCCGTTTGCGCACGTGCGGCCAGGCCACCCGCCAGCGCCATTGCCACCATCAGGATCGCGCGTCCCGGCACGCCGTACAGCCTCATATCGTCTCCCGTGTCGCTGCATTGTCGAGCACAGACTAGCACGGCCGTTCGTGCCCCGGCGTTCGCTAGCTTGGCATCAACGAAACGATCAACGAGGGGGTGGCCTGCCCAGCTGGGTTCGAACCAGCGACCCTCAGCTTAGAAGGCTGAACAAGACCGAGTTTTTCGGCGTTGATTGGCATTTACGAAAAACGGCAATTACCTTAGTAATCAAGAACATATGTTTCTAGCCACCCTATGTTGCGTTGATGCAAGTTGATGGATATACTGCCGCTCCGGGTACCAATGGGGTACTGGCTGGCCACCGAGCCGAAGAATCTGCATCAACGTCGATGGCAAAAATCAAATTTACAGCTGGCCGAGTCGAGGCCTTCCCTCTCCTTGATGGTCAAAAGCTATCTTTCCTTTGGGACACAGGAGCGCCGGGGCTTGGACTCCGTGCGACGCCGAGTGGAGGCAAATCGTACATATTCCAGGGGAAGCTAAATGGCGAGGTAATACGCATCAAGATTGGCGCCCCGAAGACCTGGGACATCGCCGCCGCGCAGGCAGAAGCCCGCCGCCTGAAAGTTATCATCGACAGCGGACAAGACCCGCGCCAAGTAAAAGCCGATGCTCTCGCTGCCGCGCAAGCAGCGCGAGACGCCAAGTCCGCCGCCGAAGCTGCGGAACAAGCCGTCAAGAGCGCGGCTGCCGCTGCCGCCCTGCGCAAGTCGATAACGCTGGGCGACGTATGGCCAGAGTACGTGAGTTCGCGTAAGGCAAAGTGGAGCGCAGGACACTTACGAAATCACGTCACCTTGGCCTCACCAGGCGGAGCAACGAAAAAACGAGGGGCTGGCCTCACCGTTGCCGGCCCACTGTTCCCGTTGATGTCGCTGGCACTCGTCGAGCTGACCGGCGCGACAATTGCCGATTGGCTGGCAAAGGAAGCGAGCGACAGACCAACTAACGCCGCTCAAAGTTATCGGTTGCTGAGAGCCTTTATCCGATGGTGCGCCGACATGCCCGAGTATCGCGACATGGTGCCCGCCGATGCTTACAGCGCCCGCGCCGTGAGGGATGTGTTGCCGAAGAGCCAGTCCAAGGAAGGCGACAGCCTGCAGCGCGAGCAGCTAAGGATGTGGTTTGATGCCGTTCGAAAAATCCGAAACCCAGTTATCAGCGCATACCTGCAAGCCTTACTGCTAACCGGAGCGCGCCGCGAAGAACTCGCCGCGCTGCGTTGGGAAGACGTGGATTTTCAATGGCGAAGCCTCACCATCCATGACAAGGTAGAAGGCGTGAGGACGATTCCGCTGACACCTTACGTTTCACACCTGTTGGCCGCCCTCCCCCGAAAGAATCAATGGGTGTTCAGCAGCGAAACAGCCGCTGACGGGAAGCTTGCCGAGCCGCGCATTGCGCACACCAAGGCGCTCGCGGCTGCCGGCCTCCCGCATGTCTCTCTGCATGGCCTACGTCGCTCGTTCGGAACGTTGTGCGAGTGGGTAGAAATGCCGAGCGGCATATCAGCGCAAATTATGGGCCACAAGCCAAGCGCTCTTGCGGAAAAGCACTATCGCCGCCGTCCTCTGGACCTCCTGCGCAAATGGCATGACCAAATCGAAGCTTGGATACTCGACCAGGCCGAGGTCGTTTTCGGTCCGACTGAGTCAGGATTAAGAGTAGTGCGCGCTGCTTGACCCCAAGCCGATGACAACCCGCACGTCAGCAAATTTCAGCAATAGCAATTGATACCATGAGAAGACTTTTACCGTTTGAAACATTAGACAACGCAGCGATGATTTTGAACGGGTTGCGGCAGGAACGAGGTCTACAGCCCGTATGGTCTGCTGACCGTTTCCTAGCGAGTGCTATCAACGGAGACATTAATTTAACCGTTGTCTTGCCTGACAAATTTGATGTTGAAAGGAAAGATTGGGGCAAAAAGTATCTTGATACCCCTCTTCGCCCCTCTGCCCCAAAGGGAGCAGTTCACTTCTTTGCAGACAAACCGGAATTGTTCGCGTTAAGCCTTGGGGACTCAACCGAACTCAACCGTATTGTGAACATATCGAGTGATGGGGTTAGAAGCGTTCTTCATTCGGTGAAGCCAGCCATGACCATTTCCGTGTCAGACCTTAGAATTAGCTCCGAGCAACTTTTTTGGTACGTGGTCTCGGAACAACCGCCCGTGCAGGCAACTCCCGTGAGAAAACATAAAACAAGAACAAACTTGTTGGACGCTCCGATTCAGAGGGCGATTAAACTGGCCGGGAGCCTAGAAACTGCTGCAGTGTTTGTACAGTTACGCGAACTAGCACTGGACGAGACGCCTCCTTTCACTGGAGTAGTGGAAAACGGCGAGCTTCGTTACACGAACGACAAGGACGTCGTTGTAGCGCTGACAAAAGCGAACTTGGCAAGGCGCCTTAAAAACCACTCGCTGTAAGAACCTAAGTGCAGCTAAGCGCACGCAAGCGCACCTAAGCGCTGAACATAGTATCGAAATCAACCATGTGGCATTGAATAGGAGCCCTCTCAACACGAAAGGGCTCTCCCCAATGCCATCAGCTCAAAAATTCCCGCCGCTCGAAGCCGAGACTCGCAGCCATGTCGACACAGCGTGCGCCTCGTTCCACCTCACCCGCAAGCCGCAAACCTTGCGGGCGTGGGCATGCTTCGAAAACGGCCCCCTCCGTCCCATCCGTATCGCGGGCCGCCTGGCATGGCCCGTCGCTGAAATCCGTCGCTTGCTGGCTGGGGGCGAGTGATGGCAATGCCCTCGAAAAAACAGCCTCGCAAGAAATTGGCCGCTTCGATCGAGCCGGACCTCTTCGCTACGGCACAGTCCCCTGACGAAAAAGCCGAGACAGTCACTTTTGTCGGCACCAAGAATCCTCGCCATCTGCGCGCTTTGCACGCGCTCTTGAGCCGCCCCATGCCGCGCAAGAGCGTGGACTCGACAGCGGGGTGCAGCAACGGCCCAGCGCTAATTGCTGCCCTGCGCGCTCTCGGCCTCGGCAAACGCGGGCTGCCGTGCGCACTGGTTCCGCATACTGACCGCGACGGTCGCGAGGTCATGAGCGGCGTCTATTACCTGTCGGGGCCGGGCCGCCGTGCGGTAAATGCATGGTTGCGTCTGCGCGCTCAAAACAGCACACCGTAATGCGTCCCTCACGTTACCTGGGTCTAGCTTCTGCATCGGCTACCTCCCTGCCAAAACACGGCTCGATAGCGAGGAAGGGGCCAAGAGTCGCACCCGCGAAGGAAGGCACATGACAGCCTTCTTCGCGCTGAGCATCAATCGACTGTATGGGGCGCACATCGTCAAGGTCGCGGCGAAACACAATTTGCGTGAGATTGCCGCCGAGATTGGCTGTAACGGCCACATCGACGCGGCACGTATCTCTAGTAATTTTGATCTTCGCGGGCCTGCCACCGCTGACGGGGTAGCGCGCCTGGCGAAGTCTCTTATGGAGGATGCTGGAATCACCAAGCTCCGCAAAACAGCGGTAATGGCCCTCGAACTCTTGTTCACACTGCCGGCAACAACTAGCATCGACCCACGCAAGTATTTTGAGGATGCCACTCTCTGGGCCGAGACTCATTTCGGGGTACCAGTGCTTTCATCAGTGGTCCATCTGGACGAAAGCGCACCGCACTGCCATGTGCTGCTGCTGCCGCTGGTGAACGGCAAGATGAACGGGTCAGACCTGCATGGAGGCAAGGCCAAACTATCGGCTATGCAAGCCAGCTTCCATGAAAAGGTAGCTTCAGGGTACGGATTCGCTCGGAAGGCCCCGCAGAAGCGCCACAGCTCCGCCGTTAGGTCCGCCGCGATGAAACTTGCTCGTGAGCGACTTCAAGCGAATAGTGGGCTGGCAGATACGGTTATCGATGCGTTGCTGAAGCCACACGCACAAAACCCGGAACCCTTGCTTGTTGCGTTGAACGTTGCCATGCCGAAGCCTGCGGTGAGGACAAAATCGTTTGTTGAGATTATGACGAGGCCGGTCAGCTCCCGTGATGCAGCCCCATAGGGAAAGCGGACGACATCCCTGCAGGGGAGTGGCCGCCTAGGTGATCACCTTGTTAGCAGCGCAGTCGCATCCCCCATGGTACTGCCGCCAGCGCCCCCCTCCCGTCAACTGCTGGGGCTACTTCCAAACCATCTCGTTGTATTTCAAGCTGACGTGCTCGCCCAGCCGGGCGCCGGGCTCGATGCCCGGCTCTTGCGTACGCCATCGACGTAGACGAGCTGGTCGTCATCGGTTCGACTGCAGGCATCGCGACTGCGATACCTTGTTCTTTGTGGGCGAGTCGATGTTGCGCTCGCTGACCATCCTATCCCTACACAAGTATAGGGATCGGCACCAGGAGAGGGAGTCCGAGAAATTGTCGGAACCGCCCCTAGTCCGATGCTGCACCGGCAGTGACCGCCTCCCACGCATCGCAAGGCGAGACCCCTCTCGTCTGATGGATCAAATACAGGGATGTGAGATTACGGACGCAGTGCAAAATTCGCCACTGAAACGCTGGCAGCACAATCCACGAGTGGTTGCGCGAACAGGCTATATGGACATAGTATTCTGGACACTCAAAAACAGGGGTTCTATGAAGATTCAGATTGCCGCTCTACTTCTTGCTGTGACTTGCGGAAGTATCGCTTTTGCCGCAGACCTTCCCACTGCACAAGTGTCACAGCAAGAAATTTTATCGAACAAGTCGAAAAATGGGCCGGAGACCCAAGCTTCGAGCTCGAATAAGCCTCAACCATCGTCGAAGCCCATCGATAAAGTCGATGGCGTAAAGCCTGAGCTGAGTTCAGCTGCTCCGCCAACAAAGCCGACGGCCGAAGCCTCCCAAACACCGCCCTCGCCTCTTTCGTTCTGGATAACAATTGCCGTCGTCGTTACAGCAGGCATAGTCAACTATTGGCTGAACACCAGAACAATGAGCAATCAAACTCAAGAAGCCACGAAGAGCAGACAAGCCGACCATCAAAATAAAGTTTCAGAGTATCGTCACGCATGGCTTCAGGAACTGCGAAATACGGCCTCAGAGCTAATCAAAGCAATTCATGATGGACAATCAGCGCTCATGCGCATGAACTTATCACGAGATTACAGAGAAGCCGCTAAACAGCGTGGAGACCAAGAATCTGTGAAAGAGAATCATGAGCAAGTGCGTCTAGGCTATGCGGATGAACGGGCCGCAGCATCGGAGATCCATAAATACGTCTCCAAAATAAAATTGATGTTTAAGCCGGCGGACCCTCAAACATCGAAGCTATTCTCGCTATTAGATGGCGTCATTGAGAAAATAGGCGATAAAGATCTGCGACAACTTAACAATGTGGTAATTGAAGAAATTGTCGCGGAACTGCAAGTTATCCTGAAATCCGAGTGGGAGATAACAAAGACGCGGATGGCGAAAGAGTAACGCGGACCGCAAGAATATTCGCTTTCGATGCTAGATTGAGAAATTCATAGAGCCGAGCGGACGAGCTTTTCCCGCGCCACTCGGCCTTCTCGACTCGACGACGCCGGATGGAGTCAGTCCTCATGTGTTCGCTGCCCAGGTGCGTCCCCTGGCAAATCCAGAAAATGGTTCAAATAAATAAAATGTGATGCCGATGCCTCGTCGATACGAAGCTTTGTATCTCCAGCCGATTCCTCTGTATTGTAGAAGGCGCGATGTAATTTTGAGGCACACATCCGTTGCAAGAATACCAGCAATTTTCGCAACTTATTTGACTCCGTGGTTGCAAACCCTACCGGCACACTAACGACATCGGAGGACGGCACCTTCCAGTGATACATAGCCATTGCATGCACACCCGGTAGAATCAGGAGTTCGAACCGTCCTGCAATGGATGGTGTAGGGCCCAGCAACACGTCGGTGAAGCCAGCGTCCAAGAATAGACGAGCTCTTTTCCTTAATTTATCTTGATTATCGGTTTGCAAAGCACTTCCGATAGCTACCAAATCGATAGGCGCACCCCACTCCTTTTCTACCGCTTTTCGCAACCCTTCGACAGTTGAACGAATGAGGTCCGTTCTCCCCCATAATTCACTGTCGGGTATGACCCAAAACATCTCGCTTGGGTAAATAGTTTCGGCTGTTCCCTTACTCTTGAAACTGCGAAGTGCGACAACAAGGGACTCGAGAATACGTGCTCGATTCTTTTCTAGGTATAGCGCACCAAGGAGAGCGCGACTGTGATTGGCGTCGTAAAAAATTCCGTCGTTGGCTCCATGCACTTCACGGATATATTCGGAAAAATTGAAATGGCTACCTACCTGCGGGTTCGTGGCTGGCGATAGAGTCGCGCGGCGAAAATCCTTCGCAGCATCAGTAAGGTACTTAGCAAGTACTGCATCGTCAAAAACACGAACAAACTCCGCAAAGCAGTCCGGATGCTGAGGCAATTTTCCAATTCTGTCAGCCGTCAACTTCACGACCACCGACTTTAATTCCGGGGATAGTAACTCGAGCCCTTCCAACGAGTACTCGACGTTACCTTCTATATCAACGTCGAAGTGAATCGGAAGCGGAACATTGAAGCGTTTCCCCGCTGAGATGGTGTCAATTTTATAGACGTCAAACGCACGCTTATGTTCGTCGTCTTTGTCGAGCCGCTCAATTTCAGGGAAGTGGCGATGAAAAGCTTCCTGGGCATTGTCGATTGTGCGTCCGAAATTCTCACCGCTCGCACTCCAATCAATGTCGAGTGTATTATCCCAGTAGCTTGAAGATGACATCCGGGGGAGCGGTGAGAACGAAAGCAGTTCAAAAATCGGGCGGCTTTGGCGCTCAGCAATCTTGGTAAACCTAGGTAATCCGTCGTCACTACCAACAAACCTCGCGGTGGCATACGACGTCAACGACAATGTTCCCTCCGCCTCCTCTACAAGCCCCTCCTCGCGAAGAATGTCAAGCAAGTCGTGCGCTTCGTGTCCTCGAAGGCCAAAGTACGTGCGAAATGCGTCTACATCCATACGGTTGGTTAACTGGAGCAATCGAACTGCAAACTCGGTCATCACTGGCACCTGTCGTTCCACCGAAACGTGGCAACGTACGAGAAACTGCTGCGCGGGAACGCCAATAGCAACAGTATTGAATCGTTCACGCATTTGTTTTCTCTCCTTTCAGGTCCAGCGACATTACTACCTGCGCGGTGCCAACTGCCACCATTTTTGAAAACTCATCCAATACTTCCTTCATCGGCAGGCCGGTGCGTCCATTCCACATTGAGGTTGAACTCACAATGACCAAACGGTCTTTGGCTCGCGACATGCCAACATTAATGCGTTCGGGCTCGTGCAGGAAACCCACCCCACGCTCCATGTTATTCCGAACAATAGAGACAATAATTATACGGTTCTCCTTACCTTGATAGCTATCAACCGTACCAACAGTATAAATATCGCGAATCTCACTTGCCCAATCAGCCTGGTCTAATTTCTTGCGGATAAGGTCGCGTTGTGAGGCGTACATAGCAATAATTCCGATGGCCACCTCAGATGGTTTCAATTTTTCGCGTAACGCGCGAAGAAATTCCTGCGACTTAGCAATGTCCCGCATAACTGCAACTACTGCATTAGCCTCCGCCTCGTTGAACAGCGCGCCGTCATGGGTGTCGGCTTCCTTATGAAACCCCTTACGCCCTTGGTCAGAGGTATCCACCCAAACCACTTGCTTTTCCAAATAAGCCGGAAGCGCCTTGTACTCATCGCCAGGCGCAGCCCGTGCAACCTTTAATGCACTATCGTAGAAGCATGTCGAAACCAGACGATTTATGCTATCAGCCATTCGATACTGCGAAAGCAGCGTGCGTCCTACTTGTTTTCCATATTCGGACGCGAAAGCACGCTTGAAGTTATTAATTCGGCGAAAATCTGACCGCGAAACACCCAACATTTGAGAAGTTTTCTCCTCTACTGCAACAGGGTAAATCGGAGGAAGTTGCAAATGGTCGCCCACTAAAAGAACTCGGCGGCCAGATTGCATAGCCACTACGAGTTCCATTGGTGACGCACGAGCGGCCTCATCTACAATTACCCAATCATAAGCATGGTCAACGATACCTAATGCGTGTTTTCCTATACCTACACACGTGCCAGCTACAACACTTGCACTTCGAGACAAGAACGAAGTGAAATTTGACCTAGGGTTGCGAAGAACGCTTGAAAACTCACTGGACAATCGCACAACCTGCTCCAGTTTTTGGCATTTTTCCGGACTTGGTGCGCCATTCTCGAATGCGACATTCTCCATAAATTTGGCGAAAACCAGCGGAAGGTCGTCGAGAGTTGACACGTTAAGTGAAAATTTAGCAGCCGCTATTTCGCAAAAAACTTCTTTCAGCCGGTGTAGTTGCGTCAACGAATGACCGTCATCGGTTACGTCATTCTGTGACGAATCCTTCTGGAGAACAGTTATACGTTCCAGGACATTACCTAATGTGGCGTGCGCTTCTATTGCAAGGTCTACATAGGGTCGAGGCAGTCCCATGCTATACCCGACCGCCCTAACCCGTTCCTTTAACTCGGCGTCAAAGGACTCCCTGTATAGCTGACGCCTCGAGTCCTCATGGATACCGCGCAGGCTAGGCGAAACCATCGAAGGTAGGCCCACGCGAACCATCGACACATCCATATTGTGAACCTTCGCAAGGTCGGCCACCTTTTCAAGCGCGTTATTCACAGCCTCATGTGACTGACTGACAAGCAGGATGTTTTTAGCTATCCCTCTACTCAAGGCGAGATGTACAAACGACGCAATGAATTTTGTTTTTCCTGTACCCGGCGGCCCCTGCAGCAGTGAAATTGGGCCGACGGCCAAACAATTTAATAGAGCCTCTTCCTGCTCGTGGTTCAGTTCATAGTCAGAAAGATTGCCAAGCGCAGGCAGTTCAACCTGCCTAGGTGCCAATATTACTGATGGGTCGAAGTAATCGAAAATTTTTGGTATCAACGCCCCGTTTCCAAGTACCCGCCGCATCGCCGCGACTCGCCTCTCTGAAGCATATCGCTCTTGCGCACCTCTTAAAAACAGAGTCATGTTTTCGCGAGGGGTAAAGCGCGTGTTGGTCGAAGAAACGCGCATCAGGTCCTTGCCAATGTCTGACGAAACGGTTCCGACCGTGTACCAGCGTTCGGTACCTTGCAACGGGTCCGTGCCCCGCTCAATCAGTTCGATACGCTCATCTTCAGAGAAATCGAGAACTCCCTCTTCTACATCGAAGGGGAGCAACCAGTCGCCTGTTCCATCTGATGCTTTTCTAGCGCCTGGGCGCACCGTAATTTTGGTAGCGTTTAGCTCGTCTGTGTTCGCCAAAGCCTCCCAAAGGTCTTTTGCCGGAACCGCGCCTAACTTGGCTCCGCCATCTCCGTCGATTAAATATGGGTCAGTTGTCGCGTTGCGTTCAACCGGCCCGCCCTCATTATTGTCTTCCTGCACAGCGGCAAAGCGACCATGCAAGATATCGGCCAGCGCGGCGCATTCAATCGCACGTCCATACTCTACCTGAATATTTGCGTGCAACTTGAAGACGGCTCTCTTAGCGCTTACGACATATGCTTCATGGCCAATTTCCTTTACAAAGGCATCGGACACGCTTTGTGCCTGGCAATCGTATTTGATGATGAGTTGCTGTCTCAACCCACTAATAAAATACGTGGCGACGTTTCTATCCGCGCTGAACTGGACACCGACCGGATAGCTTCCATTATCGCCCTCAAATTCAGAAGCGGAAATCGGTTCTTGCCCCTTGCGTCTCAGCGTGACTTTGAAGACAGGGGTTGTCGCGGATACAGGAAATAGCTCAGACTGAATCGTCTCTGTCAGTAAGTCTATGGGTGGCAGGACATCAGTAAGTTCTGCAGCTCTATGCGCTTCCCGCCGAGACTTTGGAAACTCGTCCTCGTCCAACAGAGCCAGGGCGAGCTGCACAACAATGAACAGGTCACGGTGTTGCGGCGGCGCTGCTTCGAGATGTGGCGGAAGAATACCAGCGGTAACACAGATATCACCATCAGCGCTCAAGTCAGGCACGTCAAGTAATATTGCGCGTTGCGCCCCCTTCTGGTCTTCCGATATCACAACATTTGAAGATTTAAGGTCCCCATGAGCCAGCCCAATAGCATGAAAACGCCGAACTGCATTTAATAGGGACAACGCAACTGTGGCTCGGCTCCGAGGCGAAGGTTCTTTTGTCAACCATTCACTTAGCGTATCCCCACGCTCCCACCGCGTTACCAATATCAGGCCAAAGTCACTAATGCCGAAATCGAGAACTTCCGGGGCAGCATCGAATCCGGACTGGCGCAGTGACCTGGCTTGCTGAAGGAACTCCAACAGTCGCCCATTGCGCATCGGATGCTTTGCGTCGTACCGCAAAGATGGCCAACACTTAACTACTACCTGCTGCCCCTCTTTCTCTGCGACGTAAACGGTCTTTCCCGGCGAAGATTGGAGCGTCCTCTTAGGAGGCAACGTGAAAATACTAGCCGTAGTTCCAAAGGTAGCAATATCACTTTCAGCCACTACCGGCGCGATTGCTGTAACTAAGCATGCGTTGAAGGCATCTAAGGCATCGGATGCTGAGCTAAAGCGTCCCTTTGGCTCCCAATCGAGTGCCTTTGCGTACCAGCTTTGAAGAATAGGATGGGCTAAAGCGCGGTTATCGTCAAATAAAGGAACGCTGTCGACGCGCTCCAACGCAATCCCTTCGATAAGTTCGTAAAGCAGAGCCCCGATCAAAAATACGTCACGGACAAAGGGCGCATTTCGTTCTACAGACCTATGCTGTTTAGAGTCTTCGGGAAGTGCAATCGAGCCCGTTTCTAGTTCTATTCGATGTACCCCAACTGTGCGGGCTTCCGGCACAAATGCAGCAGCAAACGATGATAGGACGACTCGCGACGGCTCTACAACCCATAATGTTTTCGTGGTTATGTCGCGATGGGCAATGCCAAGCATGTGCAATTTGGAAAAACGCGACAGTATGCTCTTAGCAAGGGAGATTCTCTCCGAGACTTCCATATCTGGGCGTCGTGCCAAAAGCTCCGCAATTCGCTCGACTCTGTCTGGAAGACGATAAACTTCGACAAAATTGGTTGTAACGTCGTCAGCTGTTGCTGACGCGACAGGCTCGAGCAAATCCGCATGGAGTTCTGGCGCGTGCGCGCGAAGGTCTTCGTTCAGACGCATCTCCCGCAGGCCAATTGTTGCGCGTTCAAGCGCTGACGTGCCACCAGCGGCGAGATTCGCAAAATCCCATTTGCGCATCAAAGCTTTCGAACGTCTAACTTCAATGTGCTCAGCCCTATATTCGCTCCAAATCGCCTGGGGGTGGACGTAGTCAGGAGTTGTCGAAACCTGCTCAAAGCCATGAAGTACGGCTCTGCGTTGTAGAACCTGCGGGTTCTGCAGCGAGAAAAATCCATCGTACTTAGCACGGTCCGGGAGCGGGTTAGCTGACGGGTACGCCATACCGGTCGGCTTTTCCGGGAATCGTTCCTTGTATCGGGCGGGCTTGCTTGCAATCTCACAGAATTCATTGAGCGTTAGAACGAATTTTCGCTCCTCTTCTGGAAAATTCTGCATCCGACATTGCGGATGGCATAAAACAACGAGAGACTCAATAACTGGCGAAATAAGCTTCGGATGTTTAGCTCTCAAAACCTCACGTAAGACCCTTGCTTTGTTGTTGTTTCTTTGAACTGGAGACTTGTGACCCACGCCTTTATGGAACCATTGACCATTCGAGTATTGGATATCTCCACTCCAGTTTTTGAGTTCAACTATTAATATCCGATTGTTTGTCAATACCACCAAGTCGAGGTCTAGTGGCGTAAACGAACCGCGCTGAACGAGTTGGAAGGCGGCATAACCAATCCAGTTCGAAGGCAATCTTCGCTCAATCTCGCGCATCGCACCCTGTTCAACTTCCAAGACGCCTTCCGAGCTCAAGTAAATTATTTTCACGTATGTCTTTCTATTTTTGGTCTTTGACTTTTTCTGGCCTTGATTCTTCGAATTTGATCTTAATTCGAAATACTCAGAAGGTCCGCGCAAAGGTTCGACGGCTCTGGCTTACCTGCTGGCTTCTTAGATGCTACTACCTCGTCTGTTGGGTAGCTGGGGCTGACCATGACTCAAGAGTTCAGAATAATCAGCTTCTAACGCCTTTCACTTATGAACTTCTTTATTTCGCCGTCAAAATCGTAATCCGCGACTATATTCCAGCGCCGCATAGCTTCGCTTAAATCATCTAAAACTGCTTCGAGCATGGCTGAGACCTTGCAAAACTCGCCGTCGCCGGCCTTTAGCGCAGATACCAGTGCTTCTGCTTGTCCGAGGGACATGCGCAAGTCACTCCGTGTATGCATCACTTCTATAAGTAATCGTGGATTAGGATTGAGCTCCATGCCTTCGATGGCATCCCTAATGCTAGTCACGCCCTCTCGCACTGAGTCGAGATACTCCTTCATTTGCAGCAACGCCTCCTCAGAGGCCGCGGCAATTTGTTTTCCACTATCCGCTGTAAAAAGGTCCAAAGCACGATCAAAATCGATACGCACCGCGCCCTTCTCCGTTTCGGGATATTCCCGATCGAAGGAAACACGATGAAAGTACATCTGCTCCTTCGGAAGGTCCACGAGCACAACGAACACTGGAAGACCTAAGTCCCGCCAATAATTAAGTTGCTCCTTGGTGACATAGCGACAATTTGGCTCGTCTGCACTAGATGCCTTTACTTGAAAAGCGACAAATCTTCCTGTACTGATGCGGTCGTCATTAATGACCTCAACCTGAGCGTCAATTCCAATATCAATATCGATTAGCCTGCACGGCCACGTGAGCACGCTTGCTATTTTGTATGCAAAGAAATACTCGCCTGCATCACCGCTCGCCGCTTTAACGGGGTATTTCACAATTCCATCCTAAAATAAACATGGTTCGGGTAGCTCTGCTTCTCATTTGCCGCCCAATCACTGCAAGTGCATCGCTGTGCAACACTGAGCTCACGTGACACGGCAGGTTAAGCTGTCGAAGTGCCGTAGCGCCACGGCAGCGCGCAAGCGTGCCCTCACCGGCAGAGGCACGGTCGAAACACGTCCCGGTGTCCGCTACGCCGGGGTAGCGGCTCGCTAGAACTGAAGCTAACCAGCAACGACAACAAATTCGGCAGCTATACTGGAGTCACCATATATGAAGAATTACATATCCGCAACAACCAATATTGCTTGAAAGCGAGACGGCAGGGCGACTAACACGGAGGCGTGTGGGCAACACTTAGTTCAGGGCGTGGGAAAGCATACAATTGTATTTTGTACAACTTTTTTTTGCTCAAGGGGTATTCATGAACGCGTTAGCACAGGCGGCGATATCAGGAATCTGGGAGCAAGCTACGCAACCGCAGGAGCTTTCAACTCCTGATAACCTCGCTGGAAGGCTGTTTCACGTGATTAGCGCTAACGAGACGTCCATCACAATAGAAACCCAAGGCGGCTCCCCCATCACAATCACCAGGGACGCGTTTATCGCTACTGTGAGCCACTTGGCACGAAACGGACATGGGATGACCAACCCCTGTGAAATCCGTTCCCATCAACATGTGGTGGAAGCCGGACCACTTTGCAGAGCTGCACGCGAGCACAATCATGGAACAAGGGTAATCAACTATATTGTTCCAATCTTGGAAAGTGTTGGCCTTGTGTCTGTAAGCCGAGATAGGCCGAATCGAGTTTGGCTTGTGTAAAGCAAATCTTCGGGGGCGCGAGTTAACGACCGGAAATTAAACGCGAAGAGGCTTCGCTGAGCATCTGCCACGAGCGTAGAACAGATACGTGCCCAGCAAACGAACAGCATCAACCTGGCCTGAGGCCAAACCAAAAAATGAATGGCGAGGACGAAACTTACGGGAATTTTCTTACGCTACACGCGCGCGCGTACAAACTATTTCCGATAAGGTCTAGCAGAGGTGAGTCCGCGAAGCTGGCAGCACAACTATTGCCCTGCTCACGTCCATCGTCAAAATAAGCAGACCTGCACTGGGGCGAACTGTCGCGCTTAAATTTTTGCCATTGCCGAAACAGGGGTACCAGATGGGTACCAAGAAGGCTGGCGAGCGTGGAGAGCCATGCACATAGATGTGCGCAGCCAGCTAACCTATTGATTTTATTGGCCTGCCCAGCTGGGTTCGAACCAGCGACCCTCAGCTTAGAAGGCTGATGCTCTATCCAACTGAGCTATGGGCAGTCTGAAATCCTACGGCAGGGGTAGGTCTTCAGGAAATGAAAACGGGCCGTCGACGACAGCCCGTTTGCGAAACGGTGGTCGGAGTACAAGGATTCGAACCTTGGACCCCCTGCTCCCAAAGCAGGTGCGCTACCGGGCTGCGCTACACTCCGATTGGAACGATCATACCCCGCCAGGCGGGAAGCGTCAATGAAGCTCCCGCCCTGGCGGATGGTCAGACTTCGAAGCGCGCGGCGATGCGTTTCGCCGTCGATTCGGCCAGTTCCGCGCTCTTCGCCTCGACCATGACGCGCACGAGCGGTTCCGTACCGGACGGGCGGATCAGGACGCGGCCCGCATCGCCCAGTTCACGTTCGGCAGCTTCCTTCTCGGCCACGACGGCCGCGTTCTTCGTCCAGTCGGTGCCTGGTTGCACGCGGACATTGATCAGGGTTTGCGGATACAGCTTCAGTTCGCTGCAGCACTCGGCCAGGCCCTTGCCGGAACGCTTGAGCGCGGTCAGCACCTGCAGCGCGGAGACGATGCCGTCGCCGGTCGTGTGCTTGTCCAGCGCCAGCAGGTGGCCAGAGCCCTCGCCGCCCAGCAGCCAGCCGCGTTCCTGCATCATTTCCAGTACATAACGGTCGCCAACCTTTGCGCGCGCGAAGCCGATGCCCATTTCCTTGAACGCCACCTCGAGCGCCATATTGGTCATCAGCGTGCCGACGGCACCGGCCACCGGACCGATTGCCATGCGTGCCCGCACCATCACGTACAGCAGCTCGTCGCCGTTGTACAGGCGGCCGGCGGCGTCGCACATGATCAGGCGGTCGGCATCGCCGTCCAGCGCGATGCCGAGGTCGGCCTTGTGCTCGACGACGGCTGCAGCCATTGCCTTGGGCGCCGTCGCGCCGACGCCGTCGTTGATGTTGAAGCCGTCCGGCTTCGTGCCCAGTTCGACGATTTCCGCGCCCAGTTCATGGAACACGTGCGGGGCAATGTTGTAGGCGGCGCCGTGGGCGCAGTCGACGACGATCTTCAGGCCGCGCAGGTCGAGTTCGTTCGGGAACGTGCTCTTGCAGAATTCGATGTAACGGCCCTGGGCATCGCGCAGGCGTTGCGCGCGGCCCAGTTTTTCCGACGACACACAGCCCATCGGCTGGTCGATGGCGTCCTCGATTTCGAGCTCGACCGCATCCGGCAGCTTGGTGCCATGCTCGGAAAAGAACTTGATGCCATTGTCCTGGAACGGGTTGTGCGATGCGGAGATCACCACGCCGGCCTGCAGGCGCAGCGCACGCGTCAGGTACGCGATGGCCGGTGTCGGCATCGGGCCCGCCAGCATCACGTCGACGCCGGCGGCCGAGAAACCGGCTTCCAGGGCGGCTTCCAGCATGTAGCCGGAAATGCGCGTGTCCTTGCCGATCAGGACCGTAGGACGGCCGCTCTGGCCAGCCTTGCCCTTCGCCAGTACCTTGCCGGCCGCGTAGCCGAGCCGCATCACGAAATCAGGCGTGATGGGAGACTTGCCCACCAGACCGCGTACGCCGTCGGTACCGAAATATTTGCGTGCCATTAAATTTCTCTTCATTTATTGATTATTCGTGGTGGCCGCCTGCCAAACCCTCAGCGCATCGACCGTCTCTGCCACATCATGCACCCGTACGATCCGGGCGCCCTGCGCGACCGCAGCAAGCGCACCACCCAGGCTGCCGGCCAGGCGCTGCTCGACGCTGCGTCCCGTCACGGCGCCGATCATCGATTTGCGCGACAGGCCTGCCAACACAGGCAGACCCAGATCGCTTTCCATGCAACTTATGTTTCGGAGCAAAGCATAATTATGCTCGACACTCTTCCCAAAACCAAATCCGGGATCAATCGTGATGCGTTCACGCACCACACCGGACGCCAGCAGCGCGTCGACCCGTTCGCGCAGGAAGGCGATCACATCGGCGACGACGTCTTCGTATGCCGGGCTGGCCTGCATGTCCTGGGGCGTGCCCTGCATGTGCATTACGCACAGCGCGCAGTCGCTGTCCTGCACGGCCTCGATCGCGCCCGGTGCCCGGAAACCGTTGATGTCGTTGATCATGTCGGCACCGGCGATGACGGCCTCGCGCATGACCTCGGGCTTGCAGGTGTCGATCGACAGTGGATAACCCAGTTCACGCAAGGCATAGATCGCGGGCATCACACGGCGCAGTTCCTCGTCGACGGGCACGCTGGGCGAGCCCGGCCGCGTGGATTCGCCGCCGATGTCGATGATGTCGACGCCATCCTTGATCATCTGCTCGGCCCGCTCCACGGCGAATTCGAGCGCCTGGTAGCGGCCGCCGTCCGAGAACGAGTCCGGGGTGACATTCAGGATGCCCATCACGAGGGGGCGCTTGGCGAGGTCGTAGCCGAAGCGGCCACATTGCAGATATTGACGCATGACAAAAAACCGAAAAACCTATTCATTGAATAATAAAAGGCACCCGCTCGGGGTGCCTTTTGCTACAGAGGCCTTGTGATCAGGCCGGACCTCGTTAGGCCGGGCCGCGTCAGGCCGGTGCGGTCGCGTTCGGGGCGACGCCGCCGTTATCGCTCGGCGGCGCGCGCTTGGTCAGCACCACCGACTTCGGCGGACGCGGCTCGCGGCCTGCCATGATGTCGTTGATCTGGTCGGCATCGATGGTTTCCCATTCGAGCAGCGCCTTCGTCATCACTTCGACCTTGTCGCGGTTTTCCTCGAGCAGGCGACGTGCCAGCGTGTACTGCGTATCGAGGATGTTGCGGATCTCTGCATCGACCTTCTGCTGCGTCGCTTCGGAGATCGTCTTCACGGAACCGCCGAAGAAGCCTTCGTTCGGATCGTCCTCGTACACCATCACGCCCATGCTTTCCGACATGCCGAAGCGGGTCACCATCGAACGGGCCAGCTTGGTCGCGCGGGCAAAGTCGTTCGAGGCGCCGGTCGACATCTGGCCGACGAAGATCTCCTCCGCAATGCGGCCGCCGAACAGGATCGAGATCTCTTCCAGCATCTTGTCCTTATAGCCGGACAGGCTGTCGTGCTCGGGCAGCTGCCAGGTCAGGCCAAGGGCATAGCCGCGCGGCATGATCGTGACCTTGTGCACCGGATCGGCCTTCGGCAACAGCTTGGCGATCACGGCGTGGCCCGACTCGTGGTAAGCCGTGTTGCGGCGCTCTTCCTCGCGCATGACCATCGACTTGCGCTCCGGCCCCATGAAGATCTTGTCCTTGGCGTCTTCGAAGTCGCTCATCTCGACGAGGCGCTTGCTGCGGCGCGCGGCGAACAGCGCGGCTTCGTTGACGAGGTTGGCCAGGTCGGCGCCGGAGAAGCCCGGGGTGCCGCGGGCCAGGATGTCGGCCTTCACGTCGGTGCCGATCGGCACTTTACGCATGTGCACATTCAGGATCTGCTCGCGGCCGCGGATATCCGGCAGGCCCACCATCACCTGGCGGTCGAAGCGGCCCGGACGCAGCAGCGCCTTGTCCAGCACGTCGGC
>Ga0105241_10001029_pt1 | contig 21229 bp, 21 predicted proteins | sample KBSC64metaG_FD_80422 | JGI IMG/M metagenome (GOLD analysis project Ga0105241, IMG submission 80422) | Corn rhizosphere microbial communities from Kellogg Biological Station, Michigan, USA - KBS C6-4 metaG | ecosystem: Host-associated > Plants > Roots > Rhizosphere > Soil | place: Michigan, USA... | reverse complement strand
GTGGCGTGCTTTCGCGGCACGATAATGGAAGTTTGCATCTGTCGATTTCCCAATTAGGCGGCGTGGCTGGCGGTGCCTTCCTGTCACGCTTTTGGTTGCCTCCGAGTCAGCACTCGGCGGGAGATGCAGCCGTCAGTTTCGGCATCACCATGGCGAGCAACATGGGGTTTGGAGTATTGAAAGAATTTCTTCCTGATCTGGGGCGGGCGCTGGGGAGAAAGCGCAAGCAAGGCTCCGCCTCACCTCAGTAGGCGGCCTTTCGGGGCTGCACAAAATCATCTCGTTCGCTGCATCGGCTATGCGGAGTGAGGATCTCGAAATCGAGCACAGGCCTTGCCATCACATTCGGAACAGCTCTTTTGTGGCCGAACTAAAAACTCGCGCGCGCTGTTCAAGCCGGCTTCCCACAAAAATGCTGGATGCAAGCTCAAGTCGTAGGCGAGACGTCGACAGTGTCTTCCAACCATGCTAGAGACAGCTTGTATCCCACCGACAAAGCGATTGCACCTTCGAACAAGCCGATCGCCCCCATTGTTATGAATCCGCCGATGGCGCCTAAGAACACGACTACCGTTGGAACTGCCACACCGCGCCCAAGCAAAAGAGGTTTAAGCACATTGTCCATCAATCCGACGGCAAGACACCAAACCAGAAAAATCACAGCCTTGGTGGTGCTGGCGGTTGCAAACATGTAAATCACGGGCAATATAAGCACGGGCCCACCAATCTGAAGGACGGCTGCGATAGTGAAGATCACCACCCACAATCCTGCACCGGGCAGACCCGCCACCAGAAAGCCGAGGGCGGCGAAACACGACTGGATAATTGCAACTCCGATAATTCCGGTCGTGACGCTGCGGATGGTAGCCCCCGCCAGTTTCTCGAATTCCGGCCCCCTGTCGCCAAAGAGGCGGTTGCTTAAACGTCGTGCGATTGTCGCGGCAGAGACGGCGTTAGCCAGAAGAACTCCAGCAATGACAATCGAGAAAATCCATTGCAGTACAGCCAAACCAACACCAGCAGAAGCTGAGAGCAACCGAGGCACGACCGCCTTGATCTGTGGAGCAAAGAGTTGCAAAGCGGCGGTCAAGTTTCGGGAGGCTAGTTCCCACGTATCCTTCAAGCGAGGTCCGATGACGGGCCAGGTTTCGATGCTTGGTGGTGGCGGGGGTATGGGCTTCCCTTCGTTGAGGCGTGCTGCCAAACTCTGAGCGCCCTCGACCAATGATCCTGTCAGCAAAATAACCGGCACAATTAGAACTGCTAACAGAAGAAGAGTACAAACGACTGCGGCAAGCCCGTTACGTCCACCTAGGAAATTCTTCAACCGGGCGTAGGCGGGGTATACAGCGATGGCAATGACAATGCCCCAAGCAGTGAGAGGCAGGAAGGGGCGCAAAATTAGAAGGCACGCGGTAGCCAGAAGAATAAAGAGCCCAACATGAATGCAGACTTCAAGGGCACGATTTAAGTAAGTCTTATCAAGTATGTCTTGTTGGAGCGTCATCTACTCAATCCTTCCGCCTGCGGCGCGGTCTGATGTCTCTTGGAGGTTCTGATCGGTACACTACTTCATCCAGAGTTTGTTATTCCTGATGGCATCCAATCGCGGCCGAGCTGGATCAGCTACCAGTTGTACCCAAAGCAAGACTTCCAGCACGAACCGCGACCGCAATCACGATGCCGGTTAGTACTAGCCCGAGGAAGGCAATCAGGATCGCAAGGATCCTTGATCTTCGTTTGACTGGTCGAATATCGCCATATCCAACTGTGGTTGCCGTAATGAACGACCAATAAAAGCTGTCGAAGCGCGACCATCCTTCCGTTCTTCCCACCGTTTGCCCTAGCAGCGTTATTACAGCCGCCAAACTCAGCAAGAGCGGAAACGTCAACCAAAGACCAATCCCAAGTTGTTTAAGGAATGTGATCGTCAAGCCGAAAACCAAGCAGCCCTCCTTTGGAGAGCAGACCGCCCTGACGTAATCTTGGCGCGCCATGAGCGAGTTGAAACCTGTCAAGTCTGTCAGTTCAGGGCAATGAAGGCGTTATGCAGCCGGATTAACTCGAAGCCAGAAATGCAGATGAGATACGGGTGCGTTTGGACCCACTTGAGAGGGCGATTAACGTCATGAGAAATCGAATCAGAATCGTACTATCGTCCCCAGGAAGACTTCACCCTGAGAACTTGCCGTGCCACCGGCGTGAACGATACAACCCGACCCGCAAATGAATGCCACGTGAGGATCCACAAGAACCGGCAACCATTCGGCTTGAATTTTGAAGCCGAGATGACGACTGGCGTAAAACCTGATTCCGGCTCCGATTCCAAAAGAGAAACGCGTGAAACCGATGTTTGTACTGCCGGAAACGTGGGTGGCGCCAACGCTGGCCAATACGAACGGCCTCGCCCAGGAGGCCCAGTCTTCGATCGGGGCCTCATGGCTGAAATCTCCATGAAACTGATCAAGAATGACGCGTTGACGCGGGAGTTGCGGCGTGATGTCTTCGGCGTGGACGTACGAGTCCTGTCTGGCCCAGCGCATTTCGACCAGATCGCCTTCATTGCTGAGCCGCATCCCAAGAGAGACTCCATAGCTCGGGCTCGCATCGAGTATCACGCGAGGGTTCATCCCCGAGACATGGGGCTCAACGGGAAAGCTGATGCTGCTGCGATAGCCGATGAATGGAGTGAGATCAAAACGCAACGGCCTTTGCTCTGGTTGCTGCTGTGCACTGAGCGCAGAGGGGAGGCCGATTAGCAGCATGACGATGACAACAAGCACGTCGATGGCTTGGTGAGGCGGTTCTTCGACGCTTGTGATTCGCTTGCTCATACCATGGCACCGGGATCTGGGTGCGGTAATCAAACGATTAAGTCACAACATTGTTGTGGTGGCGTGAGGTGGATGTCACGATTGTTATCCCAGTCGAACGGCAGAGCTGAGATTAGCGTAAAAGCGCCATCCCATGAAATAGGCCTGTAACAATTAACAGTAACTCGATCCATCTTTTCTAGCCTGGATTGTCCAGCCAGGACGTCTGAAAGTCCGCAGCATTTTCCAAGGCTCGCATGTTCCCAAGCAGGTTTGTCTAGGGCTATCGTGATCGGGCATTTACTCCAAGAGGACACCAGCGTTCCTGCTTTCGACGGGTGTTTGGAGGTCACGCTTCCAACCGATCGAGGGCACTAAAGTCTGTTAGTTGTGACAGTTAATGTGCAATCTCCTATCACTTAATTTCGCAGTCGCGTGCCCATGACGCTCAGGATTAGTTTCAGCTTTAGCGGTTGATAGAACATTCCATGGTCCCGCTCTTTCTGTTCAGAAGCCTCCGGGGTGTACCCGATGGCCTAAAGAAAGGCAAATTATGAAGAAACTAAGGATATTCGCATTGCTGCTACTTGTAATGCCGTTACTTGTTTCTGCCCAGAAGCTGGAAGTCGGTGGTGGCTATACACACACTTCGGGTGACGGTGGTCTGGATGGCTTCAACATCGGGGCGGCAACTTGGATTACGAATAGGGTTTCGCTGGCCGTTAACTATGACACCGGGTGGGACAACTCGCATCTGGGAGTATTCGAGTTGACTCAAACAGGTGCAGTCATTACGAAAAGTCACCTGCAAAATTTTATCGGCGGCCCCCGCATCTCTTTCCCGGGTACGCTAAAAATCAAGGAGAGCCACCTTGCACGCCTTTGGCCTTTCGTGGAAGTACAAGTCGGCTTATCCCATCTGAGTTCGTCCATTGAGGCCCCCACGACGGGTGGAAATCAGTCGGCTTCGGACAACGCATTTTCATGGCTGCTTGGCGGTGGCGCCGATTATCGGCTGTCGCCACATTGGGTAAGTCGATTCAATGTGGACTTTCTGCGTACGCACTTCGCCGACTCAGGACAAAGCCGGATTCGTCTCGGCATCGGTATAGCGTACACATTCGGGGAGAGAGGAGAGAAGGAGGCCGCCGAGGCAAGGCAGAAGGAGGCTGAAAAACTAGCTAAGGCTGAGGCCGAGAAAAAGGCCATCGAAGATGCCCAGTGCGAGAAATGCAGGGCGCAGGCGACCGCAGAAGCTGCCGAGGCCAGGCGGAAAGCGGATGAGGAATCAGCCGCGGCTGAGGCCCAGAAAAAGGCCGCCGAACAATTCGATCGTCAGAAACAAGACGTGCGCGCCCGCCTGCTCGAGCAATTCAATCGCGTCCTGCCCACTACCGACACGCCCCGAGGGTTGGTCGTCAATATGGGTGACGTACTTTTCGATGCCGGCAAGTTCGATCTCCGCCCGGAAGCGCGTGAAGACCTGTCCAAGCTCTCCGGCGTCGTGCTCAATTATCCCTCGCTTCGCTTGACTATCGAGGGTCACAGCGACGCCGGCGGTAAAGCCGAAACCAACCAGACCCTTTCCGAGCAGCGCGCTAACGCCGTGCGCGACTACCTCGTCAAACAGGGGCTGCAAGCTGGTTCGGTATCTGCGCAGGGCCTTGGCATTAGCAGCCCAGTCGCCGACAACAATACAGAGGAGGGTCGTCAGAAGAACCGCCGAGTCGAAATCATCGTCTCCGGGGAGGTTATCGGAACTCAGATCGGCCACTAAAGAAATGCGCTTTAAAGCTTTCAGATTGTCGGAAGCCCCTGGTGCGACAAATTCCTAACGCGACGAGCCCCAGGTTGACGGGCGTCGCAAGATGCAAATCCTTTTTGCAGAGCCTTGAGAAAATCAATGTCGCGGAGCCTCTTCTTCATACTGCTTTTCTCCATTTTGCAGACGAGCGGTTCTTGGGCGCAAGAATCGAGCGGAAGCCGAGAGGGAAGTATGCAGCCGATTTCGCGTGAGCAGTCCCTTTCACTGCTGGAGCAAGCCCCTCCTGCCAACAGTCAGAAACTCGGAGAGGCCCATCCTCGACTCTTCTGGATTCTTCCCACTTACACTGTTACAGAGAGCAGGTCAGCTCATCCACTCACGGCCCATGGAAAATTCCGACTGTTCGTGAAGAATGAGACCGATCCTTTCACGATAGGTTGGGTGGCTTTCGAGGCCGGTCTCGCGCAGTCGAACAATGAGCCCTCCGAATACGGCCAGGGTGCTTCCGGCTACGGTAAGCGGTTCGGCGCGGGATTGGCCGATGAAACTTCAGCCGGGTTCTTTACACACTTTCTGTTCCCTACAGTCTTGCATCAAGATCCTCGCTACCACCGCCTGGGCGAAGGATCACTCACAAAACGCATGGGACATGCACTGATTCGACCAGTTTTGACACACAAAGATTCAGGTGGGCGCGCCTTCAATTGGTCTGGAATCCTGGGCAGCATCGCCGCCAGCGGTCTGTCGAATGCCTATTATCCAGAAAAGGATCGCGGCCTGGGCCCAACCTTCTCCCGGGTCGTGACGTCTCTTCCGTTCGCGATGATTGACGAACTCATTAACGAGTTCGGACCGGATCTGGAGAGGAAGATCGCTGGAAAAAAATGACCAGCAGGTTGACTACCCGCTTCCTGAGAGGGTTAAACACCAAAGCCGGGCGACTATTCTTACTTCTTGTCATCACGGTCCTGTCAATATTTGTTCACGGCTATCACATGGGCACCGACGATGCTGCGATCTACGCTCCGGCGATTGAAAAAGCTGCAGATCCATCCTTGTTCCCCGTCGGCTCTGAGTTTTTCATGCACCACGCCGAATTGTCTCTGTTCCCGCGTCTGGTGGCGTCGATCACCCGCCTCAGCCACGCGCCGATCGAATGGAGCATGTTGCTCTGGTTCGCATTTGCACAATATTTACTGCTCTGGGCCGGCTACCAATTGGCGGAGCGATGCTTTCGAACCGATACTGCGCGCTGGGCGGGTGTGGGCATGCTTGCCACATTGCTCAATCTCCCTGTCGCGGGAACGGCGCTGACCGTCGCGGATTCCTACCTGACAGCTAGGTCGCTATCTACACCACTTATCCTGATGGCCGTAACCTGCCTTCTGGGCAGGCGAACATACGCCGCCGGTTTTTGGCTGCTTGGCGCTTTTTTGATTCATCCGCAGATGGCAATCTACGGAGCAGGTGTCGGGTTGCTGCTCGCGGTCGGGTCACGGTCGCGTGACGGCATCCGGTTGGTGGCGGCGCCAGTTTTGTCCGCGTTGTTATTGCCGGTCTTTGTTACTAAGCATCTGCAGCCCGCCCGAGGCGCTTACCGGGAGGCTAGTGCTTCCCGGTAACTACGTGGCACTGGTGGGAATGGGCAGGTGTTTTCGCACCGCTCATCATCCTCGCCGTTTGCGCGAAGTTTTCGCTTAACCCGACCCTCCCATCTTTTACGCGGCTGGCAAAGACTCTAATCGGTTTGGGCCTGATCTCGAGCGCAGCGGCACTGGTGCTCGCGACTAACGCCAATTTTGCGTATTTGTTGCGACTGCAACCCATGAGAAGTTTCCACCTGATCTACGTCATGTTTTGTCTCCTACTGGGAGGCCTGGTGGAAGAGTATCTGCTTCGCGCCCGGGTTTGGCGATGGGTTCTTTGCTTTGGCGTGCTCTCGCTTGGAATGTTCAAGCTCGACGTTGCAGCCTATCCAGCGAGTCCACATATCGAGCGTCCGGGAGTTCGCTATCAGGGTGAATGGCTCAGCGGTTTTCTGTGGATACGTGATCACACGCCGAAAGACGCGCTTTTTGCACTCGATGCCGAATATTTCTCGAAGCCGGGTGTAGATCTTCACGGCTTCCGTGCACTTGCCGAACGCAGTGTACTGGCCGATCGTCAGAAAGACGGTGGGGCGGCCTCAATATTTCCCGAGCTAGCCGAACGTTGGAAGGAAGAGAGTTGGGTGCAATCGGATTGGGTGCACCTTTCCGAAGATCGGCTGCTGGCCCTTCGAACAGAATACGGCGTCAGCTGGGTACTTCTGGAAAACTCAACTCTCCTGGACGGCGTGGTCTGCCCCTACAGCAACGGTCAGATGCGAGTCTGTCGAATCGTGGATAAGCACTGTCAGTTACTGGGTGGGCCTTCGGTGGGTCCGTGTTGCGGACTATCGCCCAATACCGCAACGAGTCCTGAAGCCAGCCACTTGACTCTGGGACAACGACGGCAGATGAGTCCAAACACATCCGCCGAAGCACAGAAAAGGCACAATTCATGACTACTTCTCACCTGCTTGAGGAAGTCAGAGTCAGATCCATTTTTCATCCCTCAGATTTTTCTGAGGCCAGCGAAGTGGCCTTTGTGCACGCCCTAAAAATCGCGCTTGTAACGCGGGCCACGCTCACAATCCTTCATGTCCAGGCAAGCCCCGGCACGGATTGGCAGGATTTTCCCGGCGTACGCGACACGCTCGAGCGATGGGGACTTATCCCGATGGGAAGCCCGAGAAGTGTGGTCGCAAAGCTCGGCATCACAATAAAGAAAGTCATCGCGTCGAGCAGCGATCCGGTAAAGGCCTGCCTTGGTTTTCTGGAACAACATCCCGAGGATCTTGTCGTACTGGCGATTCACCAGCGCGAGGGCCGGGCGCGCTGGCTGGAAAAGTCAGTCGGCCAGCCGATTGCGCGTGAATCGGGGCAGATGACTCTGTTCATCCCCCTCGGTGTGGAGGGCTTTGTTTCCAGGCTGGACGGCTCGGTCTCGCTCCGCAATATCCTCATCCCGGTCACCTGCAATCCCAGCCCCCAGCCGGGCGTGGAAGCCGCCGTTCGCCTGATCCGGAACCTCGAGTTGCCTGCGGGTGTGGTCACGTTGCTCCACGTGGGACCGGCCGCCGAAATGCCTTTGGTAAGACTGCCGGCGGACACCGACTGGACTTGGAACGCTATGGCCAGGGCCGGCGAGCCGGCTGACATCATCTTGCAAGCCGCCGCACAGCTTTCCTCGGATCTGATCGTGATGACGACCGACGGTCCAGACGGATTTCTCGACGGCTTGCGCGGGACCACCTCTGAACGCGTGCTGCGGAAGGCGACTTGTCCCGTGGCGAACCTGCCAGTTGGATCTATGTTGGGCTGATTTAAGGCGCCATCGGTCGCACCGGAAATCTCGAATGCCAGGGCACGCCCCTGTCAACTCATGCATTTTTTATCAGGCAGCTTTGAACATCTGGATGGGTTGGTAATTCGAAACTGTTCTCAGCTTTCTGATCGCGTCTATTCAACAGCGGCGAAAAGGCATCATTGCCGTCGAAAGACAAAATTGAATTACGTAGAGTTTTCTATCAGGCTCGATCTATCGCTGCTGCCTGTTAAGTGAAATGTGCTGGACGGTGCAATAAAACTGTCACTATTGCTAGATGGCTGGCACCCTCCTTGACCCTTAGTGTGATCGGAGCGCAGGAACATGTTTAAGGGCCCAAGATCAGCGGCGGAGGTCGCCTAGGACTTAGAGTTGTCCCCACTTTCTCTATTCGGAAGTGGCGGAGTTCTTCCCTAGGATTTCGTTGAGATTGATTCGCGTGGGCCTATTCCAATCTCGGGAGAAAGCGCTGTGAACCAGGATACTTCTAGCGAAGCAGGGAGCTGTGATATCAACCATCCACTGCCGTCGTCTGCCACCGATCTTGAATTGGTGAAGCGCGCTCAACAGGGTGATGCGGAAGCGTTTGCCGCCTTGTATCATGCTCACAAGCTACGGATCTATTTGATCTGCCTGCACATGACCAACAATACAGCGCAGGCTGAAGACCTCACTCAGGACACCTTCCTGCAGGTGTTTCGCAAGCTCGATACCTTCAAGGGAAATTCTGCGCTGACGACTTGGCTGTATCGCATCACAGTGAACACTGTGCTGATGCACTTTCGTAAAAAGGTGCTGAAGCTGGTTTCACTTGACCAGCCTCACAGCTTTGACACGAAAATGGTGCAATGCGACTATGGCAGCCGCGATGGCCGCCTCTCTGGCCTGGTCGACCGCATTACCCTCACTCGCGCCATCAAAGACCTGCCCGATGGATACCGCACGATTTTTCTCTTGCACGAAGTGGATGGGTACGAGCATCAGGAGATTGCGAAGCTGCTGAACTGCTGCGTGGGAAATTCGAAATCACAGCTGTACAAGGCGAAGTTGCGCATCCGGGAATTTCTCGCCAAACCTGCCAAGAGCGAGCACGTTTCCGTCCAGCTGCAGAAGGTTGTTCAGGAACAAGCGCCCTCGAGGCTCCGTAAAATGGAAAATGTAGACATCGCAATGATTCAAACCTGCAATCGTACCCTTACCCCACCAAGTAGGGATTTTGCTTAAGCGGTAGTCGTGTGACCACGCTTGCGACTTTACCGTGTTCGGCCCAAGACAACATCGTCAAAGTCCAGTCGAATACGCGAGCTTCGATATGACAGCTCGATTGTTCGCTGGAGGACCAGCGGCAGGTAGTTCCAGTTTTGTTGTTGTATATGCCAGTTTTGTTGTTGCATATGAATGAATATCGACACCAGGCCGCACTAGTGGATGCATGGTCTCCGAACTCCCATTTGCTCAAGATCCATAGATAGTGTTCCGTTTAAGCCCACCTTTTTCTGCGCTGTGTTTCGCGGTCGCCTGATCCCAGAGCGCTGCCAATTTTGACAGTTCGGCAACTGCTGGTTTGTCTCTAAGCTTGGCGCTTACAGGTCTGCTTTGGGCCCAGAGAATGATTGGTAGCCAGGACGAACAATTTGTTGAGTTCTGGTGGTTTTGGCGCCGATGGCAGTCTCAAAGCCTCGGAACGGCCAGTACTCGACACACCACGGATCAATGGCGAGATGGCAAGCAGTGAACAAACGCGCTGGATGGTTGCGACTGTGCCGCTTCTGCTAACTCTCGCGCTGGCACTTGGCTGCGATGGTTTCTTTGTGGACCCGGTTCTAACCGGCATCACCGTTGGGCCAGCGGTGACAATCCAAACTGGGAAAACTGTGCAGATGAGCGCAGTAGGAACTTATGACGACGGGTCACAGAAAACCCTCTCGTCTAATGTCTTCTGGAGCACTGGAGCGGACAGTATCGCCACCATCAGCAAATCTGGAATGGTAACTGGCGTCGGACCGGGGCAAGCCACGATTACCGGTGCATCCGGAACAGTCGTCGGAAGTGCTACCGTCACCGTGACACTAGGAAGCCTAACGTCGATCAAGGTGACTTCCCTGGACGGCCTCAGCAATATTACTTACGGCAGCAGCGAGCAGTTTGTGGCCACTGGAACCGCGAATGGAGAGCAGATCGATATCACAGATTCAGTGACCTGGAGCACGAACCCGAGTCCGCCGAGCGTGAGCATTAACCCGAGCAGTGGGCTTTTGACGACGACTTCGGGGCCAGCAACCGCTGTCCAGTTAGAGGTAATCGCAACCGACCCGACGACGGGAATCTCCGATGCCATCAACTTCACAGTTAGTCCATGAAAGTGTTTCCTTGCAGTATTCTGCTGCGGGCGCGCATTCGGAACTCAAGATTCGCGTTCTATTCGTACCGTAAGCTGTCAACTGGGTCGAGGCGGGCTGCTCGGGTTGCTGGCAACGTGCCGAAGGAGATGCCTACCAGACAGCAAGCCACGATCGCAATAATCGCTGATAACCCGGAGATAGGAATCGTGTAGTCGGTGAAGAGTCGGAGCGAGAACGGAAGGCCCAAGCCGATTATCACGCCAATGATTCCGCCGACCAGGGAGATGAATATGGCCTCGGTCAAAAATTGCAGAAGTATAGTACGGTTGGTGGCGCCAAGCGCCTTGCGTATGCCGATCTCTTGAGTGCGGGCGCTCACCGTTGCAAGCATGATGTTCATAATGCCGGTACCGCTGACCAACAGGGTGACTGTGGCAATCAATAGGAGCATGAGTGTCAGGGCGCCGGCCGTCTTCCCTGCTACCCCTATCAATTGCGTCAGGTTGTCAACCACGTAGATCGACTCGGGACGATGTCGCGCATGAATCACATTTCTGATTTGTCTGGTCGCCGGAACAACCATTGTTGAATCTACAACAGAAAAATAAAGTTGTTTTACGCTGTCGGTCTCGAGAAAGAAACGGCTTACAGTGTATGGGATCACCATTGTGTCGGGCGTTAGTTCAGATCGTCCGAAAGTGTTCACCCGTTCCCTGAACGTGCCAATTATTGTGAAGGGTAGACCGCCTATTTTAATCACTTGTCCTATTGGCGATGAATCTGAGCCGTAAAGCTGTTCCGCCAGTTTGTCTGTGATCATCCCGACCTTGTTGCGAGCTGCCAAGTCCTGTTGATCAAAGAAACGGCCCGAGAGAATGACTAGATTCCGTACTCGTTGATAGGCAGGATAAACTCCCAAAACTTGGATGTCGCGCTCTTGGCCCCCGCCTACGGGAAGTCGGACTTGGAGCGGTACTATGGGAGAGGCGGCGACAACACCTGGCACCTCCCGCAAGACGGCCCTCATGTCTTCGATCGTAAGCAGATCGGGGGAGAGATTGGTAATACGCTGGGCTCCTGTCTCATACTCCGCGAAGATCCAGTTCACACCGATCCCATCGATCTGCTTCATGACGTACTGTTTGCCCGCCAAGCCGATGGTTACGACCAGGATCAGGGCTGCGGTACCGATTGTCATACCAAGCGCTGTGAGCACAAACCGGACTTCATTGGTGCGGAAGATGTCATAGGCAAACCAGAGGTATTCGCCAACTGCTATCTCGGATCGGAGGCTGGAAGACATGGGGAACCCGACTATCTGAAGAAAAATCGCCAGAAAACTTCCGAGAGGGCATCCGATACTCTGGAGTCAGACTACTCTGTGTAGAACACCAGCAAGACCCCCAGAAGGGTGACGAAACTCGGCCAAAGGTGCACCACAAAAGTGCGACGCCACAGTGCGCTGTCGGAGATGAATTTAAAAAGGGCCACAGCCACGCCGACAACCATAAACCAGAAGTGCTCGGATTCAACCTTAAGCATTCCTTCGGACATCTGGTGCGAATGCGCGCTCGGGTTATTTTCATGTTGCGTGGGCATGTCATTGCTTGCCCGTTTCGTGGAAGCCGACATCGTCAACTGATCGTCCACCGCGGAGGAGTCTGGGTTCGACATCTGGTGATGCATGCCGGGCATTGGATCTGGGGAGGTTTCGACTCGTGTGGCGACCTCCTGTGAAACCATGTACTCACGCGCCTCAGGGGAAGAAGCACCCGACGACTGCCCATGATCGTGGAAAAGCAACAGACCTGCACCGATCAGAGCCAGGAGAGGAAAAGCCCAGCTTCGCCAGAATCGGTTGAGCTTGGAGCGGGCTCGGAGATACTCGATGATTCCAATCAGTATCAGCAAGAGGGCATAGATTTTGTGCTGCCGTGCCTCCAGGTCGTGATGGATCAGAAATCTCCAGCTCAGGTTGCCGCGAGGCCAGATTTCAGCGTCACTCCAGGCAGCCAGAAACAAACCGGCCGCCGCAAATAGAAATGGCCAGATGATTTGCAACGGTCGAAACCTCTCCGTTGAATATCCAGCGATCACCAACGCGCCGATGGCGATTAACGCATAGCCGGCAAGATGGTGGTTGAGTTCTGATGCGGGCTTGTTAGGGTCCTGTTCCATCACGGATACGGTGGACGTCAGCAACATGCCGGCGGTTCGCTGCGGATAGAGCTGGGTTGGTGAAACAGCAATCCAGCAAACCATCATGAACATCGCCAGCCGAGAAAGTACTGATGTTGGGCAGAAAGTTTTCATGACATTGGTGTTTCCAAAACTTGCGTGTCTTTGAACGGCTCGCGAATCCTGGCCGCCTAGTACGGCCACCGCCACGCCTCTACATAGGGATCATCGATGCCGTGCTGGTAGGCGTAGTTCTGGCACTCAATCTGTAGATTGCGGAATTCCTCTTTTGCGTGAGCCCCGATCCTTTGTAATTTTGGAACGCGGTCGATCACGTCGATCGCCAGGCTAAAGCGATCGATCTGGTTCTCAATGGCCAAGTCGAGTGGCGTGTTGATGTTTCCTTTTTCTCTGTAGCCGTGAACATGCATGTTGTTATGGTTCCTGCGCCGATACGCCAGGCGATGGATCAACCACGGGTAGCCGTGGAAGGCAAAGATGACGGGTTTGTCTTGAGTGAACAGGCTGTCGAAATCCCTATCCGATAGGCCATGAGGGTGCGCGGTGGAGGGGACGAGCCGGTAAAGGTCCACTACATTCACGAAGCGGATCTTAAGATCGGGGAAGCGCTCGCGCAGCAACACTACGGCTGCCAGTGCCTCTTTGGTGGGGATGTCGCCCGCAGAGGCCATTACTACGTCCGGCTCCGAGTTTTCGTCGTTGCTCGCTTTCCGCCAGATTCCAATCCCTTTGGTGCAATGACCAATTGCTTCGTCCATGGTCATGTATTGCAGATGCTTCTGTTTGTCCGACACAATTACGTTGATGTAGCCCGTGCTCTCGAGGCAGTGATTGGCCACACTGAGCAGAGTATTTACATCTGGCGGCAGGTAGATCCGGCAAACATCCGGGCTCTTGTTGACCACCAAGTCGAGAAATCCAGGATCCTGGTGGGTGAAGCCGTTGTGATCCTGTCGCCAGACAGTAGAGGTAATCAGCAAGTTGAGTGAAGACACGGGAGCACGCCAGGACAACTTCTCAGACATCGCGAGCCACTTGGCATGCATGTTAAACATGGAATCGATAACGTGGACAAAGGCTTCGTAGGTGGAGAAGAATCCGTGTCTCCCCGTTAGAAGGTATCCCTCATGCCAACCTTCAAGGGTGTGCTCGGAGAGCATTTCGAGCACTCGGCCATCAGGGGACAACTCGCCGCCGTCAGCATCCTCCGGTAGATAGTCGGCCAGCCACAGTTTCTTACTCACCTCGTAGATTGCATCGAGCTTGTTCGAGGTGTTCTCGTCAGGTCCGAAGACGCGAAAGGTCGTCGGGTTCAGACGCATCACATCGCGCAAGAACCGGCCGAGCGGCCTGGTGTTCTCAGCCGCGGTCTGCCCGGGTTCCTCCACTGGGATGGCATAATCTCTGAAGTCTGGCAGATGCAACGCCTTTCGCAACACGCCGCCGTTGGCGTGAGGATTGGCGCTCATCCGTCGTGTGCCGGATGGGGAAAGCGCCCGCAACTCCGCGATTAGCCGCCCGTTTTCATCGAACAACTCCTCGGGTCGGTAGCTGCGCAACCAGTCTTCCAGCAACTTGAAATGGGCTGGATTTTCGGGTACGCCCGCAAGCGGTACCTGATGGGCGCGCCAGAAGCCCTCTACTTTGTGACCATCCACATTCTTGGGTCCGGTCCACCCCTTCGGGCTCCGAAGCACGATCATGGGCCAATACGCCCGGGTGGCTTTTCCACTGGCGCGGGTTTCCTGCTGAATGCGGTGGACCTCCTGAACGCAGTCTTCCATCGCTCCGGCCATCTCCTGGTGCATCAGGTCGACATCCTCGCCTTCCACAAAATGCGGCGTCCACCCGTAACCCTTGAACAGGTTCTCTAATTCCTCATGGGACACACGCGCAAGAATCGTAGGGTTGTTGATCTTGTACCCGTTCAGATTGAGGATCGGTAGCACTGCGCCATCGCGTATTGGATTCAGAAACTTATTGGAGTGCCAGGAGGTGGCTAATGGCCCAGTCTCGGCTTCGCCATCACCTACTACGACCGCGACCAGCAAGTCGGGATTGTCAAACGCAGCTCCGAAAGCGTGCGACACGCTGTAACCCAACTCGCCTCCTTCATGGATGGAGCCAGGGGTTTCTGGAGTGCAATGGCTGCCGATGCCGCCAGGAAACGAAAAATCTCTGAAGAACGCGCGCATTCCTTCAACGTCTTCGCTCTTGCTTGGGTAAATTTCGGAATAAGTACCCTCCAAATAGACGGGACCAAGCACGCCGGGTGCACCGTGGCCGGGTCCGGCCATGAAGATGGCATTGAGGTCGTACTTCTTGATCAGTCGATTGAGATGAATGTAAGTGAAGCTCAAAGCTGGACTGGAGCCCCAGTGACCCAGCAATCGATTCTTGATGTGTTCTGACTTCAACGGTTCGCGAAGCAATGGGTTATCCCGCAGATAGATCATGCCAGCTGCCAGGTAGTTGCACGCGCGCCAATATGCATCTATCTTGCGAAGCTCTTCGGCAGACAGCCGGTGCGTAATACTTGGGATGACACCGCCCGTTTTTCGTGCGTTCACATCAGCGAGCGTTGCTTCCATAACTCCTCCAACTGTTGCGATCGATATCTAGCGCCACGCCATCCGGTTTCAGCGATGCCGTCGCTTGACGTGCAACTGTGCGAGCGAGCGAGCTAAAGATGCGTTCACGGCCGCAACTTCTTCGGAAGAAAGTTTTTCACGAAGGCGGGCGGCGGCGCGCTGCCGAGCTTCCTCAGCTGCTGCTTCATCGATTTTGTCCACAGCAACCGCCATGTTCGTCACGATCGACAGGCGTTCGTTAGTTATCTCGACAAGCCCCTCTCCTACGGCCATGAAGTCGTCGCGCCCGCTTTTGTGCACAATCAGTTCACCCGGCACCAATACCGTCATCAACCGGACGTGCTGATCCTGAACCCCCATTTGGCCTTCCATCCCAGGCAGAGTGACCATATCTACGTCTTCGGAGTAAACCATCGCCTCCGGCGTCACGATTTCCAGTCTCATGGTGTTTTCCATTTTCCCTAGTTGCTACGCAAAGCCGTTTCGTTCTCAACCTGCCACTTTTTAGTTTTGTCGTATTTCCTCGATCGCGCCTTTCATGTAGAAGTTGCCTTCTGCGACGTCATCGTGTTTGCCTTCCAGGATTTCCTTAAAACCACGAACCGTCTCCGCCACGGGAACCTGTTTACCCTCTCGTCCGGTAAACACTTGCGCCACGCTGAAGGGTTGGCTCAGGAAGCGCTGAATCTTGCGTGCACGAAAGACCGTGAGTTTGTCTTCAGGCGAGATTTCATCCATGCCCAGAATCGCGATTATGTCCTGCAGGTCCTTGTAGCGCTGAAGGACCTTCTGTACTCCACGAGCAGTGTCGTAGTGCTCGTCGCCTACGATTTCTGCCGCCAGGGCGCGGGAGGTCGAGGCCAGGGGATCTACCGCTGGGTAGATACCCAATTCGGCAATCGAGCGCTCCAGTACGATAGTCGCGTCCAGGTGCGCGAAGGTTGTGGCTGGCGCCGGATCGGTCAGGTCATCTGCCGGAACGTACACTGCCTGAAAGGAAGTGATGGAACCCTTCTTGGTGGAAGTAATCCGTTCCTGAAGGGCGCCCATTTCAGCGGCGAGGGTTGGCTGGTACCCGACGGCGCTGGCGGTGCGACCAAGCAAAGCCGAAACCTCGGAGCCGGCCTGAGAAAAGCGGAAAATATTGTCAATGAAAAGAAGCACGTCCTGATTCTTTTCGTCACGGAAATACTCTGTGATGGCAAGCCCGGACAGGGCCACGCGCAAGCGGGCGCCCGGAGGTTCATTCATTTGGCCATATACGAGGGCGATTTTTGACTGGCGCAGATTGTCCTGCCTGATCACTCCGGCTTCGGACATTTCGTGGTAGAGGTCGTTGCCTTCGCGGGTGCGCTCGCCGACACCCGCAAACACAGAAACACCGCCATGGAGCTTGGCGATATTGTTGATCAACTCCATGATGACCACGGTCTTGCCAACTCCGGCGCCGCCGAAAGCGCCAACCTTGCCGCCCTTCAAGAAAGGACAGATCAAATCAATGACCTTGATACCAGTCTGCAGCACCTCAGGCGAGGTAGATTGATCAACAAGCGGTGGCGGGGGCCGATGGATTGGATAGTATTTTTCCGCCTCAACCGGTCCGCGCTCATCGACCGGGTTTCCAGTCACATCGAACACCCTGCCCATGACGCCTTCGCCGACCGGCATGGATATGGGGCCGCCGCAATCCGTAACTTCGAAGCCCCGTTTGAGGCCTTCCGTGCCAGACATGGAGATCGTCCGGACCCACTTGTCGCCGAGGTGCTGTTGCACTTCGAGCGTAACTTTGGCGGGCTGGTTCTGAACCATGTATTCGACGGTCAAGGCGTTATAGATCCCCGGCAGCGCCTCCGGAAATTCGACGTCTACCACCGGACCGAGAACCTTTACGATCTTTCCTTTGTTACCAACTTGCAACGGTGTGCTTACCATTCGATCTGCCTCATTCGGACTGCCCGCCGGCAATCTCCAGCAATTCCTTGGTGATATTGCCCTGCCGCAGCTTGTTGTATTCGAGAGTCAAGTCCTTGATCAGGCCTTGCGCGTTCTCTGTGGCGTTCTTCATAGAAACCATGCGAGCGCTTTGCTCACTGGCCTTGGCATTCAATAGGACCTGATAAGTGCCGATGTCGAGATAATGCGAAAGAAGGTAACTCAGAACGAATTCCGGGTTGGGCTCGAACAAGGACTCTGTAGTATCGGCAGCAAGTTCTTCCTCGGACCTGACGCCCGGTATCTTCATTGCCTTAAGCTCTCCCACCGGAAGAAATTCCAGGCAGAGTGCATTCTGGGTCAGGGTGTTGACGAAACGCGTGGCGATGATCCGCACCTCGTCCACTTCTCGCTTCAAGAAGAGGTTGCGGGCAAAGGCCGCGATCGCCCTGGCTTCCGCGAACTGCGGCGTGTCCGCGTAGCCGAACTCGGCAATCAGTTGCCGGCGAGTACGGGCGATGAATTGCGCGGCTCTCCGTCCGGCCGTGATGAAGACCGTGGACTGGGTATCAAACTCGGCCGCCAGCCGGAAGAGATTACTATTGAGCGCTCCGCATAAGCCTTTATCCGCACCGACCAGGATGACGGCGCGTCTGTTGACTTCACGTACTTCGAGCAATGGATGGCTGAAATCGCCAATTCGGGTCGCCGCTTCCCGCTGGATTCGATAGATCGCCTGGACGAATGGGCGTCCGGCAAGAGCGGCTTGTTGCGCCTTGCGCATTTTTGATGCCGCTACCATCTGCATCGCTTTGGTGATCTGAGCGGTGCTGCTGATTGAGCGGATCCGCCGGCGCAAATCGCGTGGACTCTGCATAAGGCTAATCAGTCCAGGTCCCGGAATTCGTAGGGACCAAAGTTGGATATATCTAAAGACAGCAACCCGCCGGCAGAGAAGATGATGCGAGCGCCATCATCTCCAGGTTTCCTTGAACTGGTCAGCCGCAGCCTTTAACTCGGTGGTCAACGCGGGGCTCATCGTCTTTTCCTGTGCAATCTTCCCCAGCAGTTCGGCCTTGCGAGTGATCAGGACCTCTGTCAACTTGGCCTGAAATTCTTTGACCCGATTCACTGGCACATCATCCACATATCCGTTTTGTACCGCCCAGATCACAGCTACTTGCACCTCGACCGGGATGGGGCTGTACTGAGGCTGTTTAAAGACCTCGACAATGCGCTTGCCGCGATCGATCTGTGCCTGGGTCTTGGCGTCCAGTTCCGAACCGAATTGCGCGAAGGCCGCCATTTCCCGGAACTGCGCGAGGTCTCCCTTGAGCTGTCCGGCGACCTGTTTCATGGCTTTGAGCTGCGCCGCTGAACCAACCCGGGAAACCGACAGGCCCACGGAAATTGCGGGACGCACGCCCTGGTAAAACAAATCCGTCTCCAGGTAAATCTGTCCGTCAGTGATCGAGATGACATTGGTGGGGATATAAGCCGAAACGTCACCCGCCTGGGTCTCGATAATGGGCAGTGCAGTCAGGGAACCGTCACCATACTTTTCTCCGACCCGCGCTGCCCGTTCGAGCAATCGGCTATGGAGATAAAAAACATCACCAGGATAGGCTTCTCGACCTGACGGCCGTTTCAGCACCAGGGAGACCTGCCGGTATGCCACGGCGTGCTTCGACAAATCGTCGAAGATAATCAACGCATCCATGCCGTTGTCCATGAACCACTCGCCCATCGCCGCCCCTGCAAAGGGCGCCAGATATTGATTGGTCGCCGAGTCAGAAGCCGGGGAAGCGACGATGATGCTGTAGGGCATTGCTCCGGCCTGTTCGAGAACAGTAATGGTGCGGGCGATGCTCGACTGCTTTTGACCGATCGCGACGTAGATGCAATAAAGCGGGCGATAGTTCTTGTCGCCCGCAGTCTCTGCCGTTCGATTCAGGCGAGCCTGACTGATAATGGTGTCGATGCCAATTGTTGTCTTACCGGTGGACCGGTCGCCGATGATTAACTCGCGCTGGCCACGTCCAATCGGAATCATCGCGTCAATTGCCATAATGCCGGTTTGCACTGGCTGTCTGACGGGACTACGCCGAATAATGCCAGGAGCGATTTTTTCAACCGGATAGTAGACGTTGCTCTCGACCGGTCCCGCCCCATCCAACGGCTCTCCCAGAGTGTTCACAACCCGCCCCAGAAGGCCCTTGCCCACCGGTACCTGCAGCAGCTTGCCCGTGGTCCGGACCTCGTCGCCTTCCTCAAGCCGGGTGTAGTCCCCTAGAATGATTACTCCAACTTCCGTCTCTTCCAGGTTCAACGCCAGCCCGGTGATGCCGTGGCCCAGATCGAGCATCTCGTTAAGCATCGCATCGGCAAGACCCTCAACCTTAGCCACGCCGTCGCCTACTTCACGGATTACACCGACATTCTGCCGGTCGGTCGCCAGCTTGGCGCCTGCAATTTGAGCTTCAATTTCCTTAAGTAGGTCAGGCATAGGATCTTTACCTTAGTTCACCGAATACAAAGTTTCCTGGCTGTCATCAGGTCTAGGCGTTCCTTCCGTTCGTGCTTGTAATTCCAAAACTCTTCTCCAGCGCAGCTAACCCGGACCGCACACTCCCATCGTAAACATCACTGCCAATGTGGATGCGGATCCCCCCGATCAACGCCGGATTGTGTACGAACAATGTGCTGGTCCGCGGACCGTACATATGTTGAAGTCCAGCCCGAAGTTTGGTCTCCAGGTCAGTTGGCAACGGAACAGCGCTTTGTATCTCGGCTGTATGTTGGGCTTGGTGCAGCTTTAACAAGCGCTGAAAGTAACCCAGCAAAACCAGGTAACCACGGCGCCTGAATTGCAAAACACTCTGGACGACCGTGCGTACACGATCTTCATCTACCATTCCGTTGACGATGCACAAGCGGAACAGTTGCTTGGCCTCTCGCCGGGACTGCTTGGCAGTTTTCATGTGGACGTCGATACCTCGTCTTTCACTAGGCGGCCAGCCGCCTGCCGGTTTCCTCGGCCAGGCGCTTCTGATCATCGGCAGTCAGGACCTTGCCGGTGATTTTGGCGGTGGCCTGCACAACTAATCGGCCTACCTCGAGCTTCAGTTCGGCGAGCATGCGTGCGTGTTCCTGCATGGCGGCCTCACGCGACTTGACGATGATCTGTTCGGCCACCGCGATGGCCTTCTGGGTCTCATGCTCCTTCACCCGGGCGGCCGCGGCGTGCGCTTCTTCGATTACTTTGGTCGATTGCACGTCGGCCTTCACCATGATTTCCTGGCGCTGGGTTTCGGTATTGGCCAGTTCGGTCTTTATCTTTTCCGACTCCGCAATTCCCGCTGCGATCTGTTGACGCCGCTCTTCCAGCATCTTGAGAATTGGCTTATAGGCAAACCGCTGAAGAAGAAGACAGACAATGGAGAAGCTGATGATCTGGGCAAACAGATGAGTCCAGTCCACACCAAACGTCCGGGCAATCTGTTGGACCTGTCCCCCATTGTCCGCTTCGGCCAGCAAAACCAGAGCATTCATAGTTGTTCTCACGTTGTGTGGGCACAATCACGTTGAGGGATCGTGCCCGGCAAATTTCCTACTTAACCAGGAACAGAGCGTAGAACACGATTGCTTCAGCGAATGCAATCGACAGAATCGACTGAACAAGAACCTTTGTGGCGGCCACAGGATTGCGTCCCACCGCTTCCGAAGCTTTCATACCAATGAGACCCACGCCAAGAGCTGCCCCTAATGCCGCCAAACCTACATGAATGCTTCCGTTCATATCGTCTTGTCCTCTGCTTTCTCGTGGCTCCCGCGATTGAACACGGTCGAGTCGTCGTTATTAGTCCGTCAAATATTCGCGGGCACGGGTCCCTCGGTTTCGTGCTGGCAAATCAGCATCGTGAAGACAGCTGTTAACAACATGAAGACCATTGCCTGCACCAAACCCATGAGTCATTCCAAAAAATAAAAGGGAATCGATACCAGCCCTCCAAAACCAGGGACCAGCTAAGCCATAGCCGCCAGCAAACTCTCCCCCGCAAAGATGTTGCCGTAGAGACGGAAACTCAGCGAGACCGGCCGAAATAAAATGGAAACGACCTCCAGACAGCCGGCTGCGAAAAACACCAACACCATCAGCAGCCTCATCACGCCTTCGCT
>Ga0105241_10001023_pt1 | contig 21278 bp, 17 predicted proteins | sample KBSC64metaG_FD_80422 | JGI IMG/M metagenome (GOLD analysis project Ga0105241, IMG submission 80422) | Corn rhizosphere microbial communities from Kellogg Biological Station, Michigan, USA - KBS C6-4 metaG | ecosystem: Host-associated > Plants > Roots > Rhizosphere > Soil | place: Michigan, USA... | reverse complement strand
GGGCCAGGGCTACTTGTTCGCCGAGCCGGTGCCCGCGTCAGCCTTCGAGATACTCCATCTCGACACCGCCAGCCCGCCGGGCGAGCACGAATGAGAAGACGCTTTGGCTCGAGTGTCGTCCACCGATCGTCCCAGAGCACAGCAGTCGTGAACGGGCCGGGTTCCTCAAAACCCGGCCCGGGCATAGAACTTGCGCATGGCATCACGACGCCTCGCCGCGGACACCGTGGATGCGCATCTCGCTGAACGAAGAGAGGCCGGGGTAGGCGGGGTCCGTCGGGATGCCGGGGTTGTCGACCTGCACCTTGAAGTAGCGGAATGCCAAGCCCTCGACTGACGGCAACACCGGGATGGTCTCCAGTGCGTAGTTCTCGGTTGTGGTGTTCGTCGTCTCGCGCGAGGTGAGCAGCGTCCATGCCACGCCGTCGTTGGAGCCGTAGACGTTCGCGCCCTGGGAGCGGTTTGCGAAGCCGTATCGGGCCTGGAGACCGAAGGCGGACGCGGTGACCTTGAACCCGGCGCCGAAGTCGATCCAGAAGGGGGCGTGCAGATCGCCGGTGTAGGTGTTGAAGTCGTTGTCGACGAGGTTGGAGGTGTTCAGGGCGGACAGGTTGGACGTCACCAGCGATGGGAAGGCCAGGGTCCCGTCAGCCAACAGCGGGTTGAGCAGTCGCAGGCCGCCGACGGCTCCTTGAAGCTTCACCAGCGAGGCGAGGAAGTCGGCGTCGGACGCGGTGTGCAGTGTCGCCTTCACCTGATCTGATTCCGCGATGAACGCGGCGAGCGTGGACGTGGTGTACGTCTGCGTGGCGTCGTATCCGGTGAGCGCCTGCCGGTACGCCTGCTCGCGGTTGGGCTCGGCGTGCATGGTGACGTCGAGGGTGGTGGCGACGGCTCCGTTGTCCGCGACGACGGTGAAGTGGTAGGTGCCGTTCTGCCGCTGAGCCGGCGTCCAGGTGAGCGTGCCGGTCGCCGGGTCCAGGGTGGCTCCGTCCGGCAGGCCCTCGGCGCGGTAGGTGACGACGTCCTTCGGGTTCGCGTCGGTCGCGGCGAACGACGTGGCGAGTTGTTCCTTGGTGACGCCGATGACGTCGGCGCTGAAGCCTTGCGGGAACTGAGGTGTGGACAGCTGCGACGCGGCGAGCGTGTTCACGCTGCGGATGTCCACAGTTCCGCCGTCCGGGCCGGTCACCGTGTAGTAGCCGATGTTGTCGCCGACCTGGTTGGCGTGGACCGTGGCGTCGGCGACGTCGTAGGTCACGTAGCGCCACTGTCCGCCGGTGTCAGGCAGGGTGATAGTGCGGAAGGGCTGCGTGTGCTGGTCCTTGGCGATCGCGAGGTGCATCCCCGATCTGTTGGTCCGGATCAGCAGACCCACCGGTGCGTACTTGGTGCGGTCGCTGTAGGTCAGGTCGTGCACCACGAGGGTGGTGCCGTTGCACGAGGCGTGCATCTCGGCGTAGCGACCGCCGGCATCGGAGGTCATCACGGTGCCGGCATCGAGCGCCTGGCCCTTCTGCGCGACCTGCGCATCGGTACCGGTCGCGACCGGCGGCACCTGTCCGGCCAGCGCGGCCGGGAAGGAGAGCCAGTATTCAGGGCCGGTGTCGATGCCGGTGCCCTGGCCGCCCCAGAAGTCGGCGAGGGTGGTGGAGCCGTTGTAGAACAGCGGGCCGTCCGCCTGCTCGTGGGCCTTGGCCAGATATGGGGCTTCCTTCTCCACGTCCACGTGTTCGGTGTACTCATACGTGTCGTAGAGCTCGTTGATCTCGGTCAGGGCGTTGAGTCGGCCGCGGTAGGCCGACGAGATGGTGCCGGGACCGCCGGTGGTGTCCACCCAAGGGGTGTCGTAGCCGAGCATGAAACGCGCGTAGGCGTCGGAGCCGGCCAGCAGCCGGTCGTCGAGGAAGTGGTACGGGTCGACGGCGTCGGGCGCGGTGGACACGGTCCCGTGGACCGGGTCGACCCTGGTCCCCTGCACGCTCAAGATCCGGGCCAGCCCGGCGAGGTTGTCGACGTCGTCGCCGGCGTGAGCCTCGTCCCGGCCCATCTCCTGGTGCTGGACGAAGGCGTGGCCGTAGTGGTTCAGCGGGTCGTTCACGCCGATCAGCGGGTAGATCGGCGCCAGCGCGCCGTTCTGCTGCGGCTCAGTACTGGTCGCGTTGACCGTGTACCACTCGACGCCCTGGTCGTAGCGGGAGCGGTCGTCGGTGAAGATGTACGCCGCGAGCGCGCCGATCAGCGGATACGTGTGCTGGTTCATGTAGTTCGTGTTCTTGTACAGGAACGTGGCGAGCATCGGGTCGATCAAATTCGCCGTCAGCTTCGCAGTGTCGCTGTCATGCCAGCCGAGGTCATACGCGGTGTAGGCGGGATCGGAGCTGGTGGCGCGCAGCAGTTCGGCGGCGGACAGCAGGCGGTAGAGCGGGACGCCGGTGTGGATCTGGGAGTCGGCGTAGTAGGCGTACTGCGTCGGATCCATGTCGCTCCAGATCCGCACGATCTTCATCGCGTTGGCGCGGTACACGTCATTGCCGGTGAAGTAGTACATCAAGGCCTGGGTGTAGGCGCCCCACGAGTCCTCGATGAGCTTCGACTCGGTCTTGGTCGACGTGAACGAGGGCAGCGCCGGGTGGTCCACGACCGGGCCGGCGTTCTTGGAAACCAGCGTCAGCGAGGCGTACTTCGAAGCGGTCATCGCGGCGTAGTAGCTCTTCCAGGGCTCGGCACCCTTGAGCACCTGGTCGCGGGCGACCTGCAGATTCGCGGCGGTCACCCCGATGCCGGGATGGGCGAAGCCGGCGGCGCTGGTCGCGGTGATGAGCGTGGGCAGCGGAAGAGTCGCCGCGCCGGCGGTTCCGGGCGGGACACCGACGGAGTCGGCGTGCGCGAACCCGGCGACCACGGTCGTGGAGGCGATGACCAGTGCACTGGAGACCGCAACGGCCGCGATCTTGTAGCGGGGCGTGTTCTTACGGTTCATGAGGCACGTCCTGGGATCTCAGGGCAGGGCCGCCGGAGGCGGTGGCGTCATCGAGGAGGCCGAGCGAGAGCGGTATAGAGACCGGTTTCTACGGCAGAATAGGCATGACTACCGCCGCTGGCAATATGTCGAGCACGTAAAAGTCCCCCGACCCGCAACGGTCGGGCGGGGTTTCCAGACTCCGGTTTCTAACCGCTCAGCGGCGCGTGCGCCGGGTCGAGTCCCGGACGACGATGTGTGTCCCCAGCACCTGGTGCTGGCTCTCCGGGAACTCGTCCCGGTGCAGAGCGAGGCGGACCGCGGTGCGGCCGAGTTCTTCGTGCGGGATGTTGACCGTGGTCAGCGTCGGATAGACATCCATGGCCAGCGGTATGTCGTCGTACCCTGCGACGGCGACGTCGTCGGGCACGCGCACCCCGCGCTCGCGCAGCGCCTGCAGCGCACCGGCGGCCACCATGTCGGTGGCCGCGAACAGAGCTGTGAACTCCGAACCGGAGGCCAGCAGGTCACGCGCGCCCCGATAACCGAAGGCCCGGGAGAATTCGCCGTCGACGATCAGCGCGGGATCCACGGGCACGTCCAGCATCTCGTGGGCCCGGCCGAACCCCTCCAAACGCTGGCCGCTGGTGGACAGGCCCGGCACCCGGCCCAGGTAGGCGATCCGCCGGTGGCCGGCGCTGAGCAGGTGGCTGGTCATGGCGAACGCGCCGCCCTCGTTGTCGTACTCCACGACCGTCGCCGGGACGCCGGGGCTCAGCGGCGGCCGGCCGATCAGCGCCAGCCGCGAGCCGACGCGATCCAAAGCACGCCCGAAGTAGTCCATGCGTTCCTGGTAGTCCCTGTCCTCCCAGGCCCCGCCGACCACCACCACGGCATCCGCACGCTGTTCCCGCATGCGCTCCACCACGGCCAGGACCCGCTGCGGGTCGCCGTGCGTCGTGCACAGCAGGCACAGCATCCCTTCGACCGCCGCCTGTTCCTCCACGCCCCGCGCGATGTGCGCGAAAAAGGGTCCGGTGACGTCGTCCACGATGAAGGCCACGGTCTTGTTGGTGACACTGCCCAGGGCGCGGGCGTTCGCGTTCAGGACGTAGTCCAGCTCGCGCATCGCCTTCAGCACCTTCGCCCGCGTAGCCTCGGCCACCGGATACGTCCCGCCGAGGACCCGCGAGACGGTCGAGGCCGACACGCCCGCACGCGCCGCCACATCGCGAACCGTCGACGGCTCGAAGCCGGGCGAAGTCGCTGGGTTGCTCGCCACCTGACGGATCCTCCGCTTCCGATACCTGACCGCCGCAACCCATCTTAGAGATCGGTTGCCAGACCGCAGCGCGGCAAGTGTCGAAAATTTCCGCGGAGTGGACGCCCGACGGAGCCAGCGCTAGCGCGGCAGCCGCGACGGCGCCGTCGAACCGCGGTCCACAAGCCGCGGCGGCACCGTGACTACGGTGTTGCCCACCTGGCCGGCCGACACCGAGTCCAGTGCCAGCCGGGCCATCACGTCCAACGGCTGGACCGCTGTCGTGACCGGCCAGTCCGGCTCGCGGGCGCCCGGGTCGAGCACGTGCCCCGCCGCGACTCGGTCGAGGTCGCCCTCGTCCATCCTCAGGACGCACGAAGGTATCCCCTGGGACTCGAAGTACGAGAGCTGTGCCTGGGAGAACTCCACGAGCAGGCCGATGACCGCTTTCGCGCCCCGGGCGTCCAGCGCGTCCAGCCAGCTGCGGGGCGGGTGGCCGACGCGGCCCTCCGCTGCTTCGACGTCGGTCACGACCACGCCCGTGCCGCGGTGGTGGGCCTCGAGGCACACTGCGCGCAGAAGCTTGGAGGTCGACGAGTCGTCCAACCGGTTCACCACTACTTCGACGAGCTCCCCGGCCCTGCCCCGCCCCCCGCCCCGGCCGCCCCGGCCGCCCACGTCGGGATAGCCTGCCCTGCCCAGCAGCTCGGCTACCCGCGTCCGCGTGGCCGGCGCGACGTCGGGACGACCGTTGAGCACCTTCGACACCGTCGACACCGACACGCCGGCGACTCTGGCGACGGCCTGGAGCTTCGGGCGTTCCATGGCCGGCCTCAGTCCCGTCCCAGGCCTGGCGCCCGCCCCGCTGAGCCGCGGACCACGATGTGGGTGCCGAGCAGGAGGTATTGCGGCTCCTCGGGATGCAGCGCCATTCGCACCGCCGCTCTGCCGATCTCCTGGGTCGGGATGTGCACGGTGGTGAGTGCCGGCGACACGTCCTGGGCCAGCGGGATGTCGTCGTATCCGACCACAGACACGTCCTGCGGGATGCGCAGTCCCGCGTCGCGCAGAGCGGCGAGGACCCCGGCGGCCACCATGTCGGTGGCGGCGAACACGGCCGTGAACTCCTTGCCGGAGGCGAGCAGCCGCTTTGTGGCGCGCACTCCGGCCTCGCGGGTGAAGGTGGACGGGATGACCAGGTCCGGGTCGTAGGCCAGCGCGAACGTCTCATGCGCGCGCCGGAATCCAGCGAACCGATGTGCCTTGGTGGTGCTCGGTACCTCCCCGGGAGCATCGGCGCCGATGAAGGCGACGCGGCGATGGCCGTGGGAGAGTAGATAGCTGCAGGCCGCGAAGGCTCCCCCTTCGTTGTCGTACTCGACCACGCTCGCCGGGACGTCCGCGTCCAACGGCGGACGGCCGGCCAGAACCAGGCGCGAGCCGGCCTTGTCCAGGGCGTGCGCGGCGGAGATCAGCCGCTGCCGGTGCCGGTCGTCGAGCGACCCGCCGCCGACCAGGATCACGGCGTCGGCGCTGTGCTCGCGCATGGTCTCCACGATCGCCAGTTCGCGGGCCGGGTCGCCGTTGGTGCTGAAGACCATGCACAGCCGTCCTTCGGCGGTGGCCTGCTGTTCGACGCCTTTTGCGACGTAGGCGAACGAGGGTCCGGTGATGTCGTCCATGATGAACGCGACGGTCTTCGTGCCGCCTCTGGCCAGCGCGCGGGCCTGCGCGTTGGGCACGTAGTCCAGCTCACGCATGGCTTTGAGCACCTTGGTCCGCGCGGCCTGGGAGACCGGGTAGTTCCCGGCGCCGACGCGGGCGGCGGTGGACGGCGACACCCCGGCCCGAGCGGCGACGTCACGGATCGTCGCACGCTCGCCGTCGGCGCTTTTCGGTCTTCGCGGCACCTCAGGCATCCCTTCTCGGCAGCGGTATGCCGGGCCTCAAGCGCACGACGCACGCGGTGTGCGGCCCGGGCAGCGTCGCCCGCACGGCGCCGGCGTCCCACTCGGCCCGGGCGCCGTGCGGGAACAACGGATCGACCAGCACCAGGGGCAGCAGACGGTCGGTGGTGGGATCGCCCATCAGGCAGTTCATGAAGTCGTTGAAGACGACCGGCAGCGCGGTGTCGTCGTCGTGCCAGGAGCCGTTGTACTCGATCTGCCAGGCCGGCGTGCCGCCCGGTCCGGTCGGCCAGCCCATCGGCAACAGCTCGGCCGACGGCCAGGAGCCGGCGGAGGTGAGCGCGACCCGGTTCTTGGTCCCGGTCTGGCCGTACCGTGTCATGCCGACGTCGTACAAGCCGAGATCACCGAGGGTGTGTCCAGACCAGCGATGCTCGCCGCTCCACGGATTGCGTGCGCTCCACAGCGAAACCCGGTGCTCCCAGTCCTCGGCAGCTCCCAGCGCCGCGGCGACCCCGGTCATCGCGAACGACGACACGTGTTCGAGAACGATCTCGGCTTCGGCGGTGACGGTCGTCCAGCAGCGCAGAACGCGACCGTGGCGCTCATGGTGAGCCTCGACGCGCGCCGCTTCGGCGACTCCGTCGACGTGGCGCTGTCCCGACGTGCCCCGACGCCCCTGGCCGACCACCTCGACCTGGCTGAAGAAGCCCGCTTCGAGCGCGGTCACGCCGTCCTGCCCAGCGTGTCCAGGTCCACCGGGAAGGCCGGCGGCTGCCCGGCGACCACCCGTTCCACCTCCTCGACGGCGGCCAGCCCCATCCGGGCGAGCTCGTTGCCCTGCGAACCGGCGACGTGCGGGGTGAGGAACACATTGGGCAGGTCGAACAACACCGAATCCGGCGGCAGCGGCTCGGGGTGCGTGACGTCCAGCACCGCGGTCAGGCGCGCGGTCTTCAGCTCCTCGGTGAGGGCCTGGGTGTCGACGAGCTCGCCGCGCGCCGTGTTGATCAACACGCTGCCGTCGCGCATCCGCGCAAGTTCGACGGCGCCGATCATGCCCGTGGTCTCCGCGGTCAGCGGCGCGTGCAGGCTGATCACATCGCAGGTGTCGAGCAGTTCTTCGAAGGACAGCTGCCGGACCCCGGACACCTGTGTGTAGGGGTCGTAGAGACAGAGGTCGAGGTCGTAGGGGCGCAACAGCTCGATGACCCGGCGGCCGATCCGCGAGGCGCCGATGATCCCGACCCGCCGGCCGAAGTTCCCCACGCCGGACACGACCTGCCCGATCACGAATCCCCGCTCCTGGGCGTAGCGTTCGCGCAGGGCGAAAATGCCCTTACCGGCCCACAGGATCGCCCCGACCGTGTATTCGGCCACCGGCACCGCGTTGGCCTCCGCAGCCGAGGTGAAGACCAGCCCCCTGGCCCTGGCCGCCTCGGTGGCCAGGTGTTTCACCGAGCCCGCGACGTGCACGACGGTGGTCAGCCTGGGAGCGGCGCGCAGGACCTCGGCGTCCAGCGGCGGACAGCCCCAGCCGGTGATCAACAGCTCGGTCCCGGCCAGCGCCGCCGCGGCCTCAGGAGCCGCGAACGAGGGCAGGACCAGTCCGGCGTCGATGTCCACCGCTCTGGTGAGCCGGTCCATGGCCGGGGGCGGGAACAGCAACGGCAGATGTTCCGGGCTCATGGCGAACAGCGCCTGCTGACGTGGCGGCACGGGCAGTCCTTTGATCCGATGGAGACGTTCTAGAAATCGGTCTCTACCGTAGGGACGGCTGACGGACGCGGTCAATAGCCGGTCTCTGAGCAGCAAAAACGGCGCTCCCCGCGATGAGAACGGTAACACAACGGTAACGACGTCTTGTGATCCGCAGCGCGCGTCTCCTACGTTCCTAGAGACCGGTCTCTATGCGCCACCATCTCACCCTCCTCACCATCCCTGTCGAGACAGGAGTCACAAATGATCTGTGCCAACTCCAGCAGAATCTCGAGGACCTACCGGGCGGCTGTGGCGCTCGCGGTCGGCGTCGGGCTGACCATCAGCGGATGCGGCAGTTCGAAGAGCTCCGGCGGAGCGTCCGGCACGGCGGCCAACCCCGTCGTGCTCGACTACTGGGGCTGGAACAACGGCCAGCCGGCCCAGGTCGCCGCCTTCAACGCCAGCCACAAGGACGTGCAGATCAAGTACGTCAAGACCCAGGGCGGCGATCCCACGCTGCAGCAGCTGGCCAACGCCTACAAGGCCGGCAACGAGCCGTGCCTGGTGCAGGGCACGGCCGAGAACCTCACCACCCTGGTCTCCCAGGGAGAACTGGGCGACGTCACCCAGTGGGTCGCGCCGCACAAAGCCGAGTTCAACCCGGGTGCCTTCTCCGGCGCCGGGGTCCAGGGCAAGATCTATGCGGTCCCCACCAGCTCGGCCCCGGCGTTCACCATCTACCGCACCGACATCTTCCAGCAGTACGGCCTCAAGCCGCCGGCGACCTGGGACGACTTCATCGCCGACGGCGAGGTGCTCAAGCGGCACGGCATCGACATCACCAACTACGCCGGCGAGGACCCCAGCACCCTGGTCACCCTGGCGATGCAGGCCGGCGCGCACTGGTACACCATCGACGGCGACTCCTGGAAGGTGGACTTCCAGGACCCGGCCTCGCTCAAAGCGGCGGCCGTGATCCAGAAGATCGTCGAGGAGAACCTGGACTCGCAGATCTCCTTCGCCGACTACGCCGCCGTGCAGCGCAACTACGACAACGGCGGCACGGTCACCCGGCAGATCTCCACCTGGCAGATGGCCGGCATGGTCAAGAACTTCACCAAGTCCAACGGGAAGTGGGCCCTGTCCCCCTGGCCCGCCTTCGCCGGCGACAGCTCCAAGACCCCGGCCGGCACCAACCAGAGCGCCGGGCTCACGCTGATCACGTCGCAGTGCAAGGCCAAGGCGCAGGCCGCCGAGGCCGCGCTGTGGTTGTCGACCGATCTCGGCGCGGTGAAGACCATGGCCGATCCGGCGACCGGCGCCGGCCTGATGCCCGCTCTGGCCGACCCCTCGCAGTACGTCGCCGAGTCGATCTCCGCCCCGCTGCTGGGCCCGGACTACCAGGCCGCGCAGAAGGTGGTGACCGACAGCATCGGCACCGTGGCCACCAGCTGGACGTTCGGCCCGGACTGGACGGCCATGTACGACGAGCTCGCCAACGGCTGGGCCAAGGTCCTGACCAAACAGGAGAAGCTGACCGACCTGCTGGCGCACATGCAGCAGTGGACCGTCGCGGACCTGAAGTCCCGCGGCATCAACGTCGAGGGCTGATTGCCGTGATCCGCTCGGTCCGTTGGAAAGGCGCGGGGTTCACCGCGCCCTTCCTGATCGGCTTCGTCTTCCTGTTCCTGGTCCCGATCGGCTACGCGATCTGGCAGAGCCTGTTCCTGGAGCAGCAATCCGGCCTGGGGCTCGGTGGCACCACGACGCAGTTCGTGGGCCTGCGCAACTACGGACACGGGTTCACCGACAGCGACTTCCTCGGCTCGGTGTGGCGGGTGTTCCTGTTCGCCTGTGTCCAGGTCCCGGTTCTGCTGACGATCAGCCTGCTGATGGCCCTGCTGCTGGACTCGGTGTCGGCGCGCGCCGCGGCCAGGTTCAGGCCGATCCTGCTGGTGCCGTACATGATCCCGGGGATCGTGGCCGCGATCGTCTGGGTGAACCTCTACAGCCCGCTGGTCGGACCGCTGACGCCGCTGGGCAAAGCGCTGGGGTTCTCGTGGAACTTCTTCGCCCCCGCGATGGTGTGGCCGTCCATCGGGAACCTGCTGACCTGGCACGGTATCGGCTATCAGATGCTGATCCTTTACGCGGCGCTGCAGGCCGTGCCGCGCGAACTGTTCGACGCCGCGCACGTGGACGGCGCCTCGGAGTTGCGCCTGGCGCTGAGCGTCAAGATCCCGGCGGTGCGTCCGGCACTGGTTCTGACCGGCATGCTCTCCATCATCGGCATGCTGCAGATCTTCAATGAGCCGATGCTGTTCCGGCACGTCACGCCGCAGACGGTCACGGCCGGTTTCACGCCGATCATGGTCATCTACAACGAGGCGTTCAACGCCGGCGACTATGACTACGCCGCGGCCCTGTCGGTGATCCTGGCCGCGATCCTCGGCGTCGCGTCCTACCTCTTCTACCGCTTCACCTCCAGGGAGATCGCCTGATGTCGACGACTCACGCGGCGACGACCTCATCAGGAGAGCGTCCCGCCCCGGCCGTTCGCCGGGCCGGCGGTTCCGCTCCGGCGTCCGGTTTCAACCGGACCGCCAGGCGCCGGTCGGACCGCTTCGTCCTGGCCGGACTGGTGCTGTTCGCCCTCTACAGCGTCTTTCCGGTGTGGTGGCTGATCGTGGCCGCCACCAAGAACCAGACCGGGCTCTACCAGACGAACGGGCTGTGGTTCTCCGGCATGCACCTCGGGGCGAACCTGCGGCAGCTGTTCTCCTACGACGGCGGGGTGTTCCTGCGCTGGGTCGGCAACTCGTTCCTGTACGCCGGGGTCGGATCGCTGGGCGGGACCCTGGTGGCGATGGCCGCCGGATACGGGCTGGCGCGGTTCGACTTCCCCGGCAAGGGCACGGTGTTCGCGTTCGTCGTGGGATCGTTCCTGGTTCCGACCGCGATGCTGACGCTGCCGCTGTACCTGCTGTTCTCCAAGATCGGCCTGGTCGACACCCCGTGGGCCGTCCTGCTGCCGTGTTTCGTCAACCCGTTCAGCGTGTACCTGGCCAAGGTCTACACCGAGTCGGCGGTGCCCTGGGAGGTGCTGGAGGCGGCGCGCCTGGACGGCGCCGGGGAACTGCGGATCTTCTTCAGCATCGTGCTGCGGATGATGAGCACCGGCGGGGCGACCGTGTTCCTGTTGGCCTTCGTCGGCACCTGGAACAGCTTCTTCCTGCCGCTGACGATGCTGCGCGGGGAGCAGAACTGGACGCTGACCCTGGGGTTGTACGACTGGACCGGCAAACGCCTGGAATCCGGCGTGGACCTGACCAGCCTGGTGCTGACCGGCTCGCTGCTGTCGATCATCCCGCTGGCCGTCATGATGATCGCGATGCGGCGCTACTGGCGGTCCGGCGTGGCGATGGGCTCGCTCAAATGAGGACCCTGCGAAACCCGGTGATCCGCGGCTTCGCGCCGGATCCGTCGCTGATCCGGGTCGGCGACTGGTACTACGCGGCCACCAGCTCGTTCGAATGGTTCCCGACCATCCCGCTGCACCGTTCGCGCGACCTGGTCTGCTGGGAGTACGCCGGGCACGTCGCCGGCGCCGTACCCGGTGACTCGCTGTCGGGAGTCCCGGACTCCGGCGGCATCTGGGCACCGGCGCTCAGCTGGGACGGCGAGCGGTTCTGGATGGTCTACGCGATCGTGCGCTCGCTGATGACGCCGTACTTCAACCTCGAGGTCCACGTCTGCACCGCCACCGACCCGGCCGGCCCGTGGAGCGCGCCGCGCCGGGTGAGCGGGCACGGCTTCGATCCCTCGCTCTTCCACCACGAAGGACGGCTGTGGCTGCTCAACCTGCAGAACGACCACCGCCCCGGCGGGAACCGGTTCGACGGGATAGTGCTGACCGAGCTGGACCGGGACACCCTGACACCGATCGGGCCGTCCCAGCTGATCTTACAGAGGGACCCGCGCCGCGAAAGGTTCGTGGAGGGCCCGAAGCTCCTGTTCCGCAACGGCTGGTTCTACCTGATCCTGGCCGAAGGAGGCACGGGGTTCGAGCACGGAGTACTCGTGTCGCGCAGCCGGAACATCGCAGGGCCCTACGAACTCTGCGACGAACCCCTGCTGACCGCCAGGGACGATCCGTCACAGCCGCTCCAGAAGGCCGGCCACGGCGAGTTGGTGCAGGCCCCGGACGGCGACTGGTTCTGCGGCCACCTGACCTCCCGTCCCCTGACGACCGTCCACGGCCCACGCTGCACGCTGGGCCGCGAGACAGCGATCCAGGCGATCGTGTGGGACGAGCGGGAGTGGCCGCGGCTGCGTCAGGGCGGATGGCATCCCGCGGTGGAGGTCGACGTGCCCGACGTCCCGGACTCCACCGAGCCCACGTCACAGGACGCTGCGACAGACGTGGGTGATCCGAAGCTCGGCTGGCCGTGGAGCACGCTGCGCGGCCGGCCGGACGCATCGTGGGTGGACACCACCTCCCGCCCAGGGTGGATCCGCCTCCGCGGACGGCACGGCCCGGAATCACTGTGGGAGCAAAGTCTTCTCGCCCAACGCATCACCGAGCACCGATCCCACGTCGAGGTCACGGTCGACGCCCGGCCCACAACCTTCACCCAAGCCGCCGGCCTGGTGCTCTGGTACAACACCGAGGCGTATTTCAGCCTCGACCTCACCTGGACCGAGCCGGAGGGCGCCGGCCAAAGCGGTCAGCAATGGCGAGACGAAGGCCGCACCGCGCTCGTCCTGACCGTGCGCACCCCCAACGGCACCCGCATCGAGGCGATCCGAGAGATCCGCCCCGGAAGGCCGGCCACCGTGGGAGCCACGACCGACGGCGCCGATGCGCAGTTCTGGATCCGCGACAACGACCGCCGGGAACCCATCGGCGGGGTCCTGGATTTCAGCGAACTGTCAGACGACGCGGGCAGCAGGCTGCGCTTCACCGGTGCTTTCGCCGGCATCCGCGCGCACGACGTGGTCGATGGAGTGTTCACCGCCGATTTCAGCGGGTTCCGGCTGACGGCGGAGGTGTGAAGACAGGTTCGGACGGCCCTGACCAACCTTGAAGGCCATTGCGGGACCGTGTCGCCGTGGATGGCCGGATCTCGACGGCAATCTCGGCGCCGTGGCCGGCCTGGCCGAACTGCTGACATACACCATCGCGGGGGCCGGACGGCAGCCCTCATGACAGCGGGTTTTACCGGGAAATAATCTGGCGCGCACGATAATCACACGGCGCCGCGCGGTCAAGCCAGAGTGCATCCGAGAACTGATTCGAAATTTTCGATGAATCGAGTTCCAGCATATCCCTTGACGCCCCGTCAGGTTCCTCTTACGTTCCCATTCCAGAGTGATTTGTCGGTAACACAATCTTCATCAGAGATGTGAAATCCGATCAGTTCTCGAGGAGTGGACCATGAGCTCAGGCATCACACGTCGCGCCGTGCTCGGAGCGTTCGGCGGCCTGGCGGCCGCGGCGGCCCTTCCAGCGATGAGCCGCACAGCGCATGCCGCGACCACCTTCACCCACCCCGGCATGCTGCACAACGCCGGGGACATCAACCGCGCCAAGGTGCGCGTCGCCGCCGGCGACAACCCTTGGCTGGCCGGATGGAACCGACTCACGGCGAATTCGCACTCGTCCAGCAGCTGGCAGCCGCATGCCGTGGCGACGGTCATCCGCGGCGGGACCGGCCAGAACTACGGCGTGCTGTACAACGACATCGCGGCCGCCTACCAGAACGCTCTACGCTGGCGGGTGGGAGGCACCGAGGCAAACGCCGCATGCGCCGCCGCCATCCTCAACGCCTGGGCGAAGACGCTCACCACCGTCACCGGCGACGCGGATCGCTTCCTGGCCGCGGGCATCTACGGCTGGCAGTTGGCGAACGCCGCCGAGCTGATGCGCGGCTACTCCGGCTTCGACCTGGCCGCGTTCCAAAGGATGATGGTCAAGGTCTTCTACCCGCTGAACAACAGCTTCCTGACCAACCACAACGGCGCCTGCATCACCAACTACTGGGCCAACTGGGACCTGTGCAACATGGCGTCCGTCATGGCCATCGGCATCCTGACCGACGATTCCGCCAAGTACAACCAGGCGGTCACCTACTTCAAGTCGGGCGCCGGCAACGGCTCCATCACTCACGCCGTCCCCTACCTCCACACCGACTCGTCCGGCTACGGCCTCGGCCAGTGGCAGGAATCGGGGCGGGACCAGGGACACACGGTCATGGGCATGGGCCAGATGGGCGCGATCTGCGAGATGGCCTGGAATCAGGGCACGGACCTGTACAGCTACGACGGCCGCCGTTTCATGCAGGCGGCGCAGTACGTCGCCAAGTACAACATGGGCGACACCGTGCCCTTCACCACCTACACGTGGGGCAGCGGCGACAATTGCGCGAAGGAGACACAGACCGTCATCTCCGCCTCCTCGCGCGGCCAGATCCGCCCGGTGTGGGACATGCTCTACTACCACTACTACGGCCGGCTGAAGCTGAACGTGCCCTACATCAACTCCTTCCGGGCCGGGGGCGACCCCGAGGGCGGCGGAGGGAACTATGGAAGCGACAGCGGGGGCTACGACCAACTCGGTTTCGGCACTCTGATGTACGCGAAATGAGCCCTGTCTGTCGGGGCCAGGACCTCAGACGATCGCCACATTGTCGAAGACGACGGTGTCGAGGACGAGGGGGTCCCGCGAGGTGACCGCCATAGCCAGATAATACGAAGCCGATCCGAAGTCCGTGATGGTGTCCTGGCCTACCGGAGACCAGGTGTCGCCGTCGGACGAGATGTAGGCGGTGAACGTATCGCCGCTCCGTGAAATCCGTAGCCAGCGGGCTGCTGCCAAGCCGCTGCCGGTACTCATGGTCGCGGCGCTCCCCGCTACTTTGAGGCGCCTGATGAACTGAGTCGGCGCGGCACCGGCACCCGTGAGCAGAATCCCGGCCATCTGGTCGAAGGGCGACAAGGACTTCAGGATCAGCAGACCGGCCTGGCCGGTGGCGCTTGTGGTCACATCGGTACGGAGCCGGGCCGTGAACGTGCTGTCTCCGGTCGCTTGTGTGAACACGCAGTGCGCGGTCATGCCCTGGCCGTTGACGTTCATTCCGGTTCCGGCGCCACGCACCGTGAAGCTGCGCTGGTCGTCGTCGTAGCCGGCGATGCCGGGCCTGCGGATGGCCGCAACGCCGTAACTGCCGAGCTGTCGCTCGTCGAGCACGTAGTCGCCGACGTCCTGGTAGGACCAACCGGGCGGTGGCGGACTTCCCACAACGAGCGCCAGCTCAGCCGTTGCCGTACCCGTGGCGTTGGTGGCGGCGACGAGCACCCGCGATGTGCCTGGCCGGTCCGGTGTACCGCAGATCAGACCAGTCGCCGCGTCCATGACAAGTCCTCGCGGCAGTCCGGAGGCGGCGAAGCGGGTAGGTGCCCCCGTCGCGTGTACGAGGTATCGGAACGGCACCCCGACGTTCCCGTACACATCGGTCGCGCTGGTGATTCCAGGTTCAGGCGGTTTCGGCATCGCGGCTGTCGCCGCGGCGGAGTCGGGCCCGTCGCCGCCGACGTTGCTCTTGGCGACGACATAGCGATAGACCGTCCCAGGCACGCCGGTCGCGTCCGAAAAGGTCGTCCTGGCTCCGAAACCGACCGGCCCCACATCCCGCGCGATCGTCCGAAAGGCCCCTGCGCGGGCGGGGGCCCGCTTCACTGTGTACCGGGCGGCCAGGTCCACACTGCTCCAGGCAAGCTCAACGGCGTCGGCCCCGGACGTCGCGGTGAGGTCGTCCACGGTGGTCGACGGTGCGGGCGCCGTCCACGCACCGGAGACCGAGACGTTGTCGAAGGCGCCGGTGCCGGTCTGGGCATAGGGCTGGGCGACGCCCAAGCATGAGCAGAGTGCGAGCCCTGCCTGCACGGTGTGGCCGAGCGCGATCTCGGTGGAGCCCACCACGGTCCAGCTCCGGCCGTCCGGTGAGATCGAGCCGGTGAACCGGTTGTCCCGGCGCTCGATCCGCACCCAGTACGGCATGCGCAGCCGGTAGCCGTCGCCGGCGCCTTCCACGTATGGGGCGGCGAGCGGGGTGGCGGATTCCGGCAGGGTGCCCAGGTCGGAGATCGGGAATGAGGCGTTCGTGGTGATCGCTTGCTGTTGGGTGGGCGGGACGGGGACGCCGCCGGTCGCGGACGTGGCTCCGCCCGGCGTCGTCCGGGTGGTCCACACGCCGCTCCAGGTGGTCAGAGGCAGGCCCTGGATGAGCATGGCGGCGTGCGGTGAGCCGGCGTCGTGCGTGCCTCGTACCATCACGCCGATCTTCGAGTACTGCGAACTGACCGGATGTACGATCCGCGCGGTGATCGCCCCGTCTCCCCGCAGCGGTACAGACGCGATACGGAAGCTGTCGGCAGTCCCGGCGATATCCACGCCGCCGTCTTCCAGCACGAAGCGCTCGCCGTCGAAGGTGGTGCTGCCGGAGCCGGCCACGGCTCCGACATCCTGCGTATGCCAGATCCCGGGTAGTCCGGCGGTTGCCGACGCGGCGAGGGACCACGCGCTGGTACCGGCAGCGTTGGATGCGGTGACGGCGTAACGGTAGGTCTTGCCGGTCGTCACCGCCCGGTCGGTGAACGTGGGAACAGCCAGTCCTTCTGCGACGACGCGGTACTGACCGCCGCCGTCGTCCTGGCCCTCATCGTGGCCGCCGTCGTCGGCCCGGTACACCGTGTAGGCCGTGGCCGGCGTGGCGGTGGCCGGGTCCACAGAGCCGATCCAGGCAAGGCTGATCGCGTCCGGCTCATTCGTCGCGGCCAGACCCGCGGGCGTTCCGGGTGCGGCCTGCGGGGCCCCCGCGACGGGAGCTGAGCGGGCGTAGGCCAGCGTGCCGAAGCCGGGGTGGTCTTCGTTGTAGCCCTCGATGAAGCGGCTGCCACCGGTGCCGCGGAAAACCGCCTTGGTCGTGTACGGCGCGTCCTTTCCCAGCGCGGAGACGTAGTGGCCGTAGGCGATTTCGTAGATCGGCCGGTTCAGGCCACGCGCCGTCATGCTGATGGCGGTCTTGATGTACTTCCCGCTGCGGTCCAACGAAGGCGTGAACGGAACATCGTTGCCCAGGTTGTATTCGCAGTCGTATTCATAGCCGGCCAAGATGCGGTCCTGCGCGAAACCGAACAGGTCGATGCCCTGGTTCCAGGCCAGCTGCGCGGCGTCGGCGAGAAGGCCCAGCGCCAGTTGCTCATGGGTCTGGTCGCGTCCGCTCTCCTGCCCCTGTCCGTCGGCGCTGATGCGGTGGACGACGCTGCCGTTGCCGGCACCGCGGACGGCGTAGCGCATGGCGTCCTCGAACATGACCCGGTCGTCGCAGAGCACGGCGATCGCCGCGACGGTACGGAACGCCGAGTCGTCCCAGTTGCCGTTGGCGAACAGGGCGTAGCCGGACTGTGCCGGGTACCAGACATCGCGGAGCGAATCCTGACAGCGGCGGAAGGACTCGTCGTCCCATCCCCCGTAGTCGGTGTGCCGGAGGAGTTCGGCGGCGTTGGTGATTTTGAATCCCTGCAGGCTGGCTCCGAGCGGACCGTCCGCGCCGGTGATCCCTTGCAACGACTGCGCCCAGGTGTCCAAGATGTCGCGCGCCTTGTCGGCGTGGCGCACATCGCGGGTGATGGACCACATCAGCGCGTTCTGGTAGGCCGCCGCCGCATCGGAGGCGGTCTCGTTCTGGAAGTTGGACGGTCCGCGGCCCCAGGTGGTGATCTGGCCGGTGTTCCGTGCCGCATAGTCGAAGGAGGACCGGGAGTCGGCTGCCAGCGCCTGGAAACCCGACCAGATCGGATCGGTCTTCGCATCCACTGCGGACCGCATCCGGTCAAGGTCCTGCGCACTGTGCAGAATTCCTGGGTGGGCGAAGGCGAAAGCGAATTCCGGTTCGTCCGGCGCAGCCTGATCCGCTCGTGCCGGGGGCGCCGTCACCAGCCCCCGCGCCAGTCCTGCCGCGGTGAGTCCAGCCGTCGAGGCGAGGAAGCCGCGGCGGTTCAGTGAACCTGTCATCTCGTCAGTCCTCTCCGAGGCCGCGGGCTATGCGACCGTCAGCGTGAGCGTCGCCGATCCGGCTCCGGCGGCGTTGGTGGCCGCGATGACGCCGGCGGCCTGGAGAAGCGATCTGCGGGACAGGTTCGGAACCGGAAGACCTGAATTCTTCATTTCAGAGATTCCTCAAGTCGCGGAAGAGTGCATTTCAATGGCCTGAATCCCCTCGCACGGAAAGCTAAGCCGGGCTAGGGGACAGCGTCAACGATCTGATGCCGGGCGAAATTTTCGAGACTCTTAGTCGGCCGCGGAAAAGGTAAAGGCGAATTGGCTGCGCTCCGCACGGAGGTGGTACTGCGGCAACGGACCCGGACCGCAGGATTATGCGGCGCGCCTTCTCCGAAGACGGTCTGGCAGTGCCCGACGACCGCGTGACCGCGATTCACGGCACGTCACCGGAGACGGGATACGACGCGACGAAACGGCTCGTGCCCCTTCTGCGCACCGGCGGACTCCCCGCGGCCGTCATCACCACGACCGATGCCATCGCCCTCGGTGTGATGCAGGCACTGCGCGAGCACGGGTTGCGGATTCCGGAGGACGTGTCGGTCATCGGCATCGACGACATCCCGCAGGCGGCGCACGCTCACCCCCCTCTGACGACCGTGGCCCTGCCCAAGCGGCAGGTGGCCCAACAGGCAATCGGAATCCTGCTGCGGGCGATCGCCGAGAAGCAGCCGGCCACTGCCACCTTGACCATGCTCAGCCCGGAAGTCGTCCACCGGGCGAGTTCGGGCCCGGCCATTCCATCCGAGCGCTGATCCGCCGAGTCGGCCGCGACAGTCCGGCATCTATGGCCGTACCGAGGGATGGACGAGCGCCGCGCCATCAAGGCGCTGCTCCGGCCATAAGCCGCCGGCGTTTGCGCGCCGGCCGCCGATTCGCGGCCGCCGCGCTCCCCCGGGAGAAAACGTCTGTACTGGCAGAAGAAGTGGTTCGCGGATCGGGAACGGATGGCGGAGGCCGGGTTCGCGCCCCGCGACCTGCGGCCTGCCGGAGTTGCAGCGGCTGGCGGGCACCGTCTCGACCTGGTGGCCGGAAGCGCCCATGCGCCCGCGCCGCCACCACCCGACGTTCCCGCGGACCCCCGCCCAACCAAGACGACGCTCAGAGAGCTGACAGCACGGTCAAGTTCCATGGGCCGCCATCGATCGCCGCTGCCCTCTCTTAGTAATACGCGCGACCGCCGCGTCCGGTTCCCTATTCGAACTGTGATATTCCTCCGTGTTTTCGAGACTTCCGACCCATGGTCGACCTGGGCATACTCCAGCCGTGACTGCTTCCGCGAATTTCGAATGGGACCCCTTCGGCACCCTGCACGCCGCACTGTGGATCGGCGGAGCGCAGTGGGCCGGCAAGTCGACCGTCTCCAACATCCTCGCCGCCCGGCACGGCCTGACGGCATACCATTACGACTACCACGACGCCCGAGGCCACCTGGAGCGCCAAGCCGCGCGCCGAGCCCGCGCCGGTTCGCCCTACGCCGAATATCCCGGCCCGGATTGGGCGGGCTCGACGCCGGGGGCACTGGCCGAGGAGTGCCTTGCCATCTTCGACGATCGAATCGAATTCGTATTCGACGACCTGCGCGCGCTCGTGAGCCCGCGTCCGGTGCTGGCCGAGGGCTTCGGCCTGCGCCCCGAGGTGCTCGCACCCATGCTCGACGTACCCGACCGCATGATCGTCATGGTGCCGACCGAGGAGTTCCGGCAACACCAGATCCGCACTCTGCCACGCGCCAGCGCGTTGAAGGGCGATGTGGGCGACCCCGTGCTCGCCCAGGCGAAGCGCGTCGAACGCGACCGGCTACTCGCCGAACACGCCGTACGCGCAGCACGGGAACACGGTGTGCACGTCCTGGAGATCGACGGCTCCCGCGACGCCGAGGCAGTAGCCGACGACGTCGAGAGGCTCTTCGCCGCCCATCTCACACCAAGCACCCCTGACAGCACGGCTAAGTTCCAAGAATCGTCATCGTGAACGAAACGTGGCCGACGCCCTGCGGCACATCGACCGGCGCTGCACCAACTGCGACGCCGCCCGACAGCTCGCAGGAAGCCCGGCAGCGGTGGTGTGCCACTCATGCTGAAACCTCACCCCACCTTGAGGTCGAACGCGAGTCGCGGACAAGGTCTCCCGCTGCCGTCACACGCCGGTCATTCCTCGTCGAAGTCCTCCAGGCGGCGCGGCCCCGCACCCGTCGCCGCCAGCGCATCCTTAGGATTGAGCACCGGACACGCCTTCATCGACAGGCAGCCGCAACCGATGCACCCGGTCAGCTCGTGCTCCAGCCGGTCAAGCCGGCGCCGCCGCTCCTCGAGTTGTCGCTTCCACGCCCGAGACGCCCGCTGCCAATCCTCGTGACTCGGCGTCGAATCCAGCGGCACCGAAGCAAGCGCCTCCTGAACGTCATCGAGCGGGATCCCGAGGTTCTTCGCCACCGTGATCAGCGACACCCGACGGAGCATGTGCCGCGCGAACCGGCGCTGGTTCCCAGCGGTGCGCGCAGACGCGATCAGTCCCAGCTCCTCGTAGTACCGCAACGCCGAGACCGCCACCCCGGTACGGCGGCTCATCTCACCGATCGACAGCAGCTCGTCCGGGTCGTACGTAGGAGCAGGCATGGCGCTTCCTCGATGGATTTGACCTCAAGTTCACTTGAGATTTTACAGTCAAGGGAGTCGGCCGAACGCGTCGACGCGAGGTCGAGAGAGGTGCCGCGGATGACGTATGTGATCGCCCTGCCGTGCGTGGACGTGAAGGATCGCGCGTGCATCGAGGAGTGCCCGGTCGACTGCATTTACGAAGGCGAACGCAGTCTCTACATCCACCCCGACGAGTGCGTCGACTGCGGCGCCTGCGAGCCGGTGTGCCCCGTCGAGGCCATCTTCTACGAGGACGACCTGCCCGGCGACTTGAAGGACTACTACACCGCCAACGTCGAGTTCTTCGACAAGGTCGGGTCCCCCGGTGGCGCGGCAAGGACCGGCGCGCTCCCGTTCGACCACCCGCTCGTGGCCGCGCTACCCCCGCAAGGGGAGTGACCGGGGAGCTTTGCAGCATCCCCGGCCGATCTGAGCAGCGCCTGCCCAAGCCGCAGTGGAGCGACTACTTCAAGGCCCCGCACTTCGAGAAGTACCCGCAGCTGCACACCCTGTTCAACGATGCCCTCAAGGTGGGAAGGTCAGGTCTCGACGACCTTCCCACCAACCGTACGAACATGGCCGGCGTCGTCAGGCCCAGGGCCTCAGCTCGGCGTAAGCGGGTTGCCACTGGTCGCGGTACAGCTGCTGCAAGGGCGGGGGCAGTTGGCCGAGCACGCCGGCGACAGCC
>Ga0105241_10001019_pt1 | contig 21325 bp, 15 predicted proteins | sample KBSC64metaG_FD_80422 | JGI IMG/M metagenome (GOLD analysis project Ga0105241, IMG submission 80422) | Corn rhizosphere microbial communities from Kellogg Biological Station, Michigan, USA - KBS C6-4 metaG | ecosystem: Host-associated > Plants > Roots > Rhizosphere > Soil | place: Michigan, USA... | reverse complement strand
GGGCATGGCCATTCCTCAAGCTGGAAAATCGCTGTTACTGGGAGCTGCTACGATCGGTGTCGGTGCCGTTGTCGCAGTTGGAGGCACTGCTGCCGTTAGCCAATTTCACCTGGTCGAATCTGAAAGTGTCCGTGGCGATGACGGTAAGACGGGTGAACGTGGCAAAACAGGTGATGCAGGAAAAGCCGGGCCTCAGGGAAAACTAGGCGAGCGTGGTACGGACGGCAAGCCAGGTGAGCCATTTACTGGCACCCTTACAGTAGACCTTCAGGGACCAATAGCTTTGTCGTCCCCAATCACCGTCAACGGACCCAACACCGTTACCTTGAGCGGCAATTCATTGCAGGCACTTAAAGATTACATCACGCAGCTTTCTCATCTTGCGCTTTCAACCGAAATCAAAACGCAGCTGACCAATATAGTGGATGACAAGATCAAGGACCTTAATATTCAATCCCTCGATAACCGACTTCAGAAGCTCGAAAATCTGAAACCGGATCCTCGCGTGAGCGCCATAGAACAGAACCTGAGCTCTTTTACCACTAACTTCAACGAGAAACTAACAATGGGACTCAACCCTTTGAAAGACGAAGTGACAGCGACGAGGACAGCTATTGAACGGCTAAACACGCAGCCAGGTTCAGGGCCTCAGGGTTTTTTTCCGCGCCTCAAGGGAGCCTTCAAAGGCGATAGATACTTAATGACTTATCAGTCGTTGACAAGTCTCGGATTGCTGATCCGTACGAGTGCAGGTCAGAGCTGTAAAACGAGTGTGGCAAACTCGGCGCCCTGCTGCTCTTCAGCTTCACCCGTTCCTACATGTCCCGATGAAATAATCTTTAGTAGCCTTGCCAGCATGATCGGCGGACCGCCGCTCGATGAGAATGCCTTTTGGAACAAGCTGAAGAAGATTTGGCAGGACAAACTCAATGCTGAAATTACGAAAGCCGCCCAGGAGAAGAAGCCAGCTCCAATTAGTCTAAACATCGACGATTGGAAGATCTTAATTCTTCGTCAAACCCGGGTGGCTTATTAATCGCGAGGTCTAATAATGAGCGGATCAACTGTAAGTGCGAAGCCATCACCGAATACGTTCAGAGTTATCGGACGCATTTTAGAAATTTTGATTATGGTATTACTTGGCGCGGGAATTATCTCGCTGAGTTACGACCCCCGGTACCTGATTGTGGCAGTCCTTCTCGCGATCCTGGCCGGCGTCTTGGCGTATTGTTGCGCGCTAAATGCAATGCCAAAGAAATCTGAAGCGAACGAGGCTGAGAAACCATTTAGCACTGAGGACCGCTACATAATTGACGCTACCAATCTCGAAAAAATGACAGCCGAAGGTGTTCCGTGGGATGTGGTTGGTGCTTTGACGGCATTGATTGACTTCCAGCCCTCCTCGTCTTCCGGGGGGAAGCCCAAGGGCATGACAGAAGTCGAACTCGTACGACAACTGGTTTCACTTCGGTGTGACCTTGAGCGAATCAATGAGTTTAGGAAAAAAATATTAAAGAACACGAGAGTCAAAAACACCATCGACCCCCTTGATTCCTCTAATCCGCCATCTTCCGATTCAGCATCTGCTACACGTGTAAGTACTCTTGATCCCTCCCCCGTCGTGCGCACGCCATGAGCTGATCGCTTTCAGTGATTTCTTGTGTCGAATCTTTTGACAGTGACTGCGTCTTGCTCTAATGCTCCTCACCAACTTAGCTGGACAGAAGCGGCTGACGCTATCATTAGGAACATCTTACTCAAGCGTGTGGACGATACCTAGGAAGGTACGCGGGCGCAACACCCTGTCAACTTCCATAGCAGTGGACTCCTCATTGACAGGGCAGACGAAATGTAACCATATTGTTCCGCTCGTCCGTAAAGTCAGCCAAGGAAAACGCCATTGAACCCTCCCCCGAAGACCTTCCCGCAAAGAAAACTCAATAAAGACGTCGTAAGAATCCGTGGTCGCGATTTCAGTCGGCAAGATATTAGACTCATTTCACGTTTGGTCAAAAAGCATTTCGCAAAGGGACGTACTTTCGCTTCAATTGAGATCTGTAAGGAACTCGACTGGAAACAACCCAACGGCTGGTTGAAGGAGCGAGCTTGCCGCGAAGTCTTAAGAGTTTTAGAGAGCAGAGGCCTCGTTACTCTCCCGGCATCAAGAGTTCGACCTAAATCGAAAGTGACGAAAGAGGTCCCAAAAAACAAGGCGGCAGCAGTCGACACGAGTCCAATTTGTTCAATCGAGCTAAGTTCCTTGGTTTTCTGTCAAGTAAAGGGCAAAAAGGAGGAAGCTCTTTGGAATTCACTAGTGCGTGAACATCACTACCTCGGCTTCAAAATATTCGTAGGAAGATCATTAAAGTATTTGGTTTACTCAAAAAATAGAATCATTGCAGCTATTGGTATGTGTGATCCGGCTTGGTCTATAGCCGTGCGTGATAGGTCATTGACTAGTTGTGGCTTGAAGATTGATGACATTCGGCTAAAGAGCGTAAACAATGGTCGTTTTCTAATAATGCCGTGGGTAAGGGTTGATAACCTGGCTTCGTTCTTACTGGCTGCGGCCGCGCGACATGTCGTGCGTGATTGGTCCGAGTATTATTCTGTAGAGCCTGAGGTATTGGAGACCTTCGTTGACGGTACTAAGTTCAAAGGAACTTGCTACAGGGCTGCAAATTGGCTCTACATTGGGGAGACAAAAGGATACAAAAAGTCCGGTGGCTTTCATCAGAACAGTCAAGCTTCGAAAATGATCTTTCTATACCCGTTAAAGAGACCCTTACGCCTGGCGCTCATGGAGTACCTAACCAAGGTAGACGATGACTTACCTAGACCATGAACAAATAGCTGAGCTTTCCGACGACTCATTAGTAGGCAGCATTGCATGGGTTGTGCGAGGTGACTCAGTTTCTTCCTACAGATTGATAGAGTATTTGACTCACGGAATGAAGGGTGCCGTGTGGCGTGTTACTGACGACCTCGGAACCAGATTCGCACTGAAAATCATCCCTCCAGACACGCAGTCAGGTTGGAACCTCATCGATGAAATGACGGAAGCGCGAAAGCTGGATTCGAACTACTTCGCACAAGTTTGGGCATTTGGGAATTTAGAAATACGGAAAGACTCGAAAACACAGCCACTTAGCTGCGAATACAAAGCCATCGCTACTGACTGGGTAGACGGTATTCCGTTCGATGAGTATTCGAATTGTAATGCCCTAACTGGAGAGGATTTCCTGCTCCTAACGAGGCAGCTCTTTACCGCCCTCGCAATACTCAAAAACAATGGGCTGTGCCATGACGATTTACATCCGGGAAATGTGCTGATCCAGAAGAGTACAAATCATTTACGAAATGAGCAGACAATTGCGGTCAAGATTATCGACACCGGAGCTGTGAAACGCATAGAAACCAGACATCGCCTCCTGACTGATTTACGAAACAAGATCTCGATTTTACAAAGCGGCGGCGGTCAACCGGATCTCATAGACCAATACAAAGCACTACTCAAGTGGAAGGAACCTGATGATCATTTGAGGTCAATAGAATGTCTGCTGTTTGCCGCGAACTCGTTGGCCCGAAACTATCACCGACTTCAATTCTGGGAAAGAGTGTTCTTTGATGCATTGTTACAATTTGTTCAGAAGACGGTGGATCCCGACTTGAATCGCCGGCTGGATGAACCTGAGACCGTGGTTAGTGAAGTGGTAGCATTGGCTGAGAGCAGCAAAATCGAAGAGGGCAAGCAACAAATCGTTCTATCTTCGCCATTTGACTACATTTCCGCCGAAATGATCAGAGATGACCGAGAATTTGCAGAGCTTTTTTCTCTCGAGTGTCCATGGCTTGATCAATGTCGATTGTTAGAGCCGCTTTATATCTATGGCCCCAGGGGATGCGGAAAATCTTCAGTCTTACGCTGGTTATCTTTTAAGACCCTGGTGTCTGACAAGACGCGAGGCGATTTTAGCGAGCTCAAGGACATTGGGGTTTATGTTTCGTGTTCCGTCGAACTTCGCTCGCGCTTTTGGTTGCTCGAAAAAGATGTTATCGATGAGCTTCAGATTCCGATCATACGATTTTTCAACCTGCTTCTCCTTGAGGAACTCTTCGATACTCTACTTTTGATGTGGCAAGTGGAAGAGTCTGAGCGGCATCAGTTTGGTTTTAAGGCTAGCAAAGTTCATGAGTTTACGACGTTCGCAATACAAAGATTGACGACTTCGCAAGGGGCCACGCGGCCGCGCCTTCAAGGCCAGACCTACTTTGATTATTTGCGTGGTTTTGTACGCAAACTTCGATGGGATACTTGGTCGCAAATCCAAAAAGCTCAGACTGAAGCAGGCGTGCCGGACCCCTCATTAGCATCAGACATTTGCAGAGTCCTCTCACAGTATTTTCCGTTCTTTGAATCTCGACACGTCATATTTTTGGTAGACGATTATTCAAATCAGAGAATTCCGAAGCATCTGCAGATAAAGCTTAATCAGACCATTTCTTTTGCAAAACAGGGAACGCCGATTTTTAAAGTGTCTTCTGAGTACTATGGCGTCGATCTCGAAGGTATCCAAGAAGGTCGCGAAGTTGTTGAAATAAACATTGGCGATGAATACATCTCGTTGACTGATGTCACTGGACCCAGATTCCTTTCAGATATAATTAATATTAGTTTGGCGAAGGCCAAGTTCAAAGAAGCAAATGTCGAAAACATTTTAGGCCTTGCAAATTATGGGAACATGGCGCTCGCCATAGCTGAGGAAAGCGATACTGAGCGGTTCTCATATCATGGCATCGACTGCATCCATTGGCTTTGTTCGGGTGATGTTGCGTTAGCTCTGGATCTGATTAAGCGGATATTCGACGATAACAAAGTGACCGCCGCAAATCCCCACAAAGTATCGCAAGCGTCACAACATAAAACAATTCAGAGGTTTTCATTCGAAGAGATTCATCGCATTAAGTCAATCGTTCCTGATGGCGAAGACATGTATGACATCGTGGTGTACTTAGGGTCAATTGCTCGTGCCGCCGTAATGTACAAACGAAGCAAAAGGAAAGATCCGTACAAAGAGGGCAAACCATTGTGCCTTAATCATCTCGATGTTCGTGTCCCCATAATTACTGATCTTCGTAGCCAACATTCAGAGCTTGCTCAACGCTACGAGTCGTTAACCTCCCGGGCCATTTTAGTGAGTCTTGATACGAGTCGGTCTAGGCTAGACGGCGCCACGGAACGCCTTCAGCTAAGGCGTATTTACTTTCCTGCATTTACAGCGCCGTTAAAGCGTGACGCGCCAATCAAGATTGATACGCTTGAAGAGCTCGTTTCGCTACTTAGCAATCCTCGAACTTTCGCAGAACGAGAAATTCAGAAGGCAGGCTTAGACCTGCAGCAACTGACAAGGGCCATTGGTGATTCTTTAGCAAAACCAAGGGCAGTGTGACAGCGATGGATATCGGACGCTATGACATTTCTGACGTTCTTGGTTGTCTACCAAATCTCGCCCCGCTCAATCAAACTGCGGCGGAGTGCGATATTTTTGTTGCAACGTTAGGCTTTGAGGACAGGGCGTCAACATTGGCGCTTGAGTTTTCTAATGCAGGGCTGCTTAACAATGCTACGGTGATTCTGATCGAGTATCCGACGAATGCTTCAGACAACGAATCGAACCTGATCCACTTTCAACAAGCGGCCCGCAAAGCGAAAAGACTGGAACATTTCCGTTACAGTAGAAACGAGTTTATGACGCTCCTACAAGAGCGGCTAGCTGAGGCTTTCCCGCGATCGGGCGCTCGTGTGATATTCGACATCAGCACGTGTTCGTCCTACGTTTTTTACCCAACGATGAAAGCCTTAATGGATCTCGACTGTGACCTCACCCTTGTATATGTGGAGGCCAGTGAATATTACCCCTCACGTGAAGAGTGGACTAAAGTCGCTCAGACAGCCCAACAAGAAAGCTCTCTGTTCATCGAATCATTTGAGAATGCGGAGTTCCAAAGTATTGGCGTGGGAGACGTTTATGTGAGCCCACTCTTTTCGGAAATGAATCCCGGAAATAGACCAACAACATTCGTTGGAATTCCGAACTTTAGTGCTGGTCGAATGAACGCGCTCGTGACGAGGGATCAAGAAATCAACAAAACATCAGGACGAAACTGCTATTGGCTAATCGGCGAGCCTCCTGGTACAGCGAACGAATGGCGTTCGGAAGCCGTTCGACGCACGAATGCAAACAATCTTGCGGCTGCAGATGAGTCAAGGCTCAAGTTTGTTTCAACTTTGGAATACAAGGATATGTTGAAGACGCTCGAAGACATCTGGCTCGAGACCCGGCACAGCTATCACATGTCAATCGGAACAATAGGTAGCAAAATGCAACATGTCGGCACGTTCTTCTTTCTGTGCTTACATAAAGATGTTGGGTTACTGTTAACGGAACCAAAGACTTTTCGAACCACGAGATATTCATCAGGCCGGGGACAGGCGTGGCAAATATGCTTTGAGCATACTAACGCACTAAAGAGAGGGCTCGAACGATATCTTACTTTTCGGTGGCAACTATAGTGTGATCAGAGATCGACGTTGAAAGACGAAAAAGGTCCGATCATACAGCTACTTGAGCGGCTATTCTTGAATGGCATTGATAGTTAATAATTTCAAAATCCTCAAAGCGGAAATCGAAAATAGAGTTGGGCCTTCGATGAATAACTAGTTCGGGCAATGGATAGGGCTTTCTGCTGATTTGTAATTTGACCTGGTCCATATGGTTCGAGTAGATGTGACAATCTCCACCTGTCCACACAAACTCGCCAACCTCCAGATCGCATTGCTGAGCAACCATGTGGGTAAGTAACGAATAGCAGGTAATGTTGAAAGGAAGCCCCAAAAAACTGTCAACGGATCTTTGGTACATTTGACAAGACAGCTTGCCTGCGGCGACGTAGAACTGGAAAAGGAGATGACAAGGAGGCAGTGACATTGAGTCCAGTTCGCCAACATTCCAGGCAGAAACGATTAGGCGACGCGAGTCCGGCGTATTTCTGATCTCTTCGATTACGCGACTGATTTGGTCTACTGTCCGTCCATCTGCTGTTTCCCAATGGCGCCACTGCTTACCATAAATGCCGGTTAGGTTTCCTTCGTTGTCGGCCCACTCATCCCAGATCGTCACGCCATTTTCGCGGAGATACTTGACGCTTGTCTCTCCACTTAGAAACCATAATAGTTCATGAATGATTGAACGCAGGTGAATTTTCTTGGTGGTTATCACCGGGAAGCCCTGCTGCAAGTCGAAGCGCATCTGATAACCAAAGGTACTGATTGTTCCTGTGCCAGTGCGATCTTCCTTCGGAACGCCGCTGTTTAGAACATGTCGAAGATAATCAAGATATTGTTTCATGGATATGAGAAGTCACTACCTTTGTGCTGTTCGGAGAACTCGCTTTGAAAGATAGAGTCACTCTCGAATTGGCGTGAATAGAAATAATATGACTGCCGCGTCAGCAGGTGGAAAAACCCTCTAAAGATGTTCTTACCGCACTAAAATGAACTGTAGGAGCCATTGTAAACGGTTATTCGCATTCTGAATAGACCGGCAGCAATGCAGTACGGATGGAAGCGCTTAAGTTATCGGAAGAGGAACGCCCAATTGCTCAAGCATCGCAGCATAGCTGTTTAACTCAGCTTTCCAGTGCGATCGAAGATAGCTCTGATCAGGTGATGCTAATTGTTTAGCCGCAAATCGATAGCGAGCGATGACATCGGCTTTGCGACCCTTGGGTACGACGGAGTGAATGCACGTGTGAGGATTGCAATTGAGATCGCCAATGCAAGGTGGAGGCGCCTCCTTTAGTCTTTGAGGATCAACATGGTTCCGCATGCAAAACCCCACTCCTGTACGAATCGGCCCGCCTCCCGACTCTGCAAGCTTTTCGATATATTGTTCTCGGGCCTTTCCCTCCAGTGCGATTCCTTTAAAGAACGCCTCGGTTCTTTCAATGTGTAGCTTTGCTCCACCGCCAGCGAAAACACGACCCTCTCCATAGAGATCCTTGGCGATTTCGACGTTAGCTTCCTTGATCGCTTGAAGTCCAGTCGCGTTGTTGACCAATCGTTGTCTTTGCTGGCCGTAAATAGTCGCAGTTGGGTCAATCCTATAAGATCGTTCGGATAGTAATGTGTAGTAGTGCTTCAGCTGCCTTGTTATATATGGAATTCCAACCTCTGCACGCGCTAGTTGATTAACTAGTCCATGCCTGTATTGGTGAGGTGAGAGTCGCCAATGTTTCCAATTCTCTCTCGTATCGATCTTGTCAAGGTAGTTGTTTAGCCTACAAGTAAGGCCTGTATTTGAGATGGGCCTTGCCTGTTTTCCTGCTTTGACAGTTTCAAAATTCGCGAACAGGAACGGATTGAAGTTACATTTCGCGATTTCCTCAAGTGCCAACACTGCATCCTGAACCGCACTGATCGCGACCCATTCATCCTGGTCTATCGGCATGTCCGAGGGTTTATGTTTTATTAGAGACGACTTGATAAGTCGTATTCCATTGCGTTCAATTAAAGAGCCGACCGTTATACTTGCAGCTTCGCTATAGCGCATTCCTGTGTAGAGAAGAATCACGTTAAATGCCGCGCTCTGTACGTCGAAAAGAAATTCAAATACGGATTCTGGTGAAGTATTGAACTCTCGAACAAAACCATGACTATGGCCTGATTCATGTCCCGTGCCCTTGGTTCTGGTAACGTTGCGACGCGAGATATAACTCTGAAACATTTCCCTAAATCTCGGCCATCTCAAGACGGTCAAATGAGTGCTTGAAGTGCGATGATCGTCTGTCGCAGGTCGGCCCATCAGGAAATGGAATTCAGCAACTAGATCGCACGACTTATTTGATAATAGTGCAAATAGAGGATCCGGCAAGGTCTCAATATTATGACTCTCCTTTGCTGGAGGCCAGCGCAGATTTTTAAGGTCCAGCCGGCTCCATTGTAGGCGGCCATACGCAAGATTTATTTGGATGTGCTCTTCAGCGAGCAACATTAGAATCCCTTTTAAACGCTCGCATCGATAGGGAAACGTATAAATGCCAGTCCGTATCTGCGTAAGCGTTATGTCGCTCAGCCTTCGAACTGCTGGCCCACCTTCTTTTAACAAGCTTTGTAGATAGAGATGCGACAAAAAGTTAGTGACAAGTTTAATCACATAAACGATGGTTATAGGTTTGTTTTGACGCTTACGAATACCTCGAAGCAATGAAGGAAAATGGACAATAATGTAAAAGGCTCGTTTCAGATCCTCAACAATCTCTTTAGGCAGAATCGGTACAAACCTCTGATTGACTCCTCGGGGAAACTTTCTCGACGCTGATGCGCTCGTTCCCGCCGTCATTTCATTCCAATTGAGTCGTTGTTTATTGTCTTGGGTCGCGTGAAGCCGTAGATTATCTTTGTCGGTCCAGTCCCACTCTCCGTCGCCGAACACCGAGTTCTTGGTGATCCTTAGAGTCTCGTCGAATACAAAATTCCCGTTCGCGATCGCCCGATGGTCCTTGAGAAGAGAACCAAATCTGTGCCTGGTCGCTTTCCTCATTTATTCACTGTACTCCTTGAAATGAATGTGTCTAAAACTTCGAACTCCGTCGTTCGTGCGACTTCGGCTGCCCAATCGAGACTGACCCTGGAAAACACCTCGTCTGGAGTTAGAACTGCGTCCAAGATCATTCTCATCTTTTTGTAGAGTTCCCCGACGACGGGGATTTCACTTAGATTTGTGAGTGACCGATCAATCTCGTGTCGGAAGGCCATCAGCTTCGGGAGGTTCATCTCCGTGATTAGTACGTTGTCACACTGCAGGCACATGTTCCAATAGGAGCAAGCGTCTCCTTGATGATAAGTACTCTGTTTTCGAATTACCTCGGGTGGGTCATACGGGTTCTTGCAGTGACAAACGGGACCCTTGAAGATGAAGTCATTCGGATGTGCGGTTCGAGTGATCGCAATAGGTAAGGGACGCTGTTCATACTGTTGCTTATTCTCTTTTATATTGCTCAGCGCTTTTTGTATATTACGCTGGAAATCGCCTGCCCACCGTAGCTTGTCTATGTATGAAAGTGTTGTGTTTATAGATGCGTGACCGGCGATGGCCATGACGTCGAAGAAATCATAGCCCTGCGATACCATCTCGGTAATCTTCGTGGGACGAAAGCGTGACAAGTTAAAGACTAACGGCATTCCGTCGTCTCCTCTGAGATCATGGCTCCTAACAATCTTTTCAAGCCAGTTATGAGCAATTCTGAGACTCACTCTTTCAACTCGGCCTGGCTTACCCTCACTAGTACGAAGCTTACGTTGTGATAGAAATAGGTACTTCCGATCGTTCTCGGCAGCCTCCGGTACGAGGCGTTCGGTCAGCTTCAAGATAGTCTTGATTGAATTGCTAATGACGCGAGATTGGCCTTGCTTAAGACCTATTTGGTTGCGACAACTATCAAACAAAGATAAATGAAGTTCCTTCCTCCCTCTACTTCGTGGTTTTGTGTACTCAAGGTACGGTAATCCAGTAAGAGGATGTTTCTCCTTGAAACAGTCACGTTTCAGCGAGAGTAGTGACTCCACATTTAGTCCTGTTTCAGCAATCAGCTCAACGACAAGTGGCATGATCACCTCAGTATTCATAGTGGATGAAAGCCCCCATTTACGATAAAGCTTTCTTAATCCTTCATAATTACGCTTTGCAGCACGAAAAAAATCCTGATGAATCAAATTCTCTCGAGTCGCTGGGAGTGGTACGGAGTTCATTTTGTTTTCAAAGTACCAGCGCAGATTGTCATCCTGCGGAACTAAACCAAGTTCATCCTTCGTGGTCATCCAACAATCCCAGCCAACGCCAATCGGTTTACCGTCCCGCAGTCCAGTGCTACTTGTCCGCGCTCGAGGATCACAACCCAAGCCTGTCGGAATATAGGGTTGTAGAAGACCCTTGGAAAACTGAATTAGTGGTCCTACGATCTTAAATATCCGCTCATACTCTTCTGTGGAATAGGCCGTTCGTGATGTGGTTTCGCGCACGCTTGCAGGCCCGATCACGTTAATGACTGGCTTCTTTATGTATGAATGTTCGTAAGCGTGCTCCATCGTCTGGCGGAGCGCACTGATAATACCGGTGATGCTGTGTGAGGTTAGATAACCTTCAGCGCCCATTGTGTTCGTTGCGTCCATCCACTGCTTGACCTTGTGAAGCGCAAATGCATCCCATTCCCGTTTGAGGTAAAAGCGGGGATCTTTTTTTAGTAACGGGTTGTAATTATGTGTATGTTTCAGGAACCGCTTGTAGAAAGTGAGTGCTGTTGAATAGTTTCTTCGGGTATCCTTATTTGCATACAGCGAGATTTTGTCTTGGAAAATCCAATCAAGTTGACGGTGTGGATCGTCCTTGGTTGGAGAGGGAAGATGTTCCCTCAACTCTAGAACTCTTCCCCGTCGCTGCTGTGTCATAGTTCTCAGTGTTTGATCACGATTACGGGACCTAAGCGGTACAGCGAATTTAGCGTCGAACTACGGTCAACTTTGTCGTACGTAATTGCTTTTCCAGTTGGTTGATCTGGTTTCTAAGCTCTTCTAGGTCCTCTTCAAGAGACTTTCTAATCAATGCCGATGTGACCTGTTCTTCCTCTAAGTATTGGACTCTATCGAAGAGCTGTCCGTTTTGATCTTGATAATTCCGAATTTGGTTAATTAATTGGGTTAGAGGTGTCTCACCTTTACCTTTCTTGATAGCCCCAGCCACTGTTTGACTCTGGCGATCTACAAAAGGCGGATGCTTGATTTTCTTGAGTTCTTCAACGGGCCAGCGCCTAAGACTGAGAGTGCGGCGGGAGCACTTGGCCAGTTTGGCTAACGTGTCCTGAGTTGGTTTTAGGGACTTGGTCTTTCTGATTAAGTCCAGGCCGTTTCTAATTCGGTTGGTCAGATCCTCGAAATCGCGATCGTTTCGTTCATCAAAAGGCAACGCCTTCAGTCGCACGGGCATTTGTCCTCCTGAAGGATTAGAAGAAAAGTGTGCATTCAGTTCTTTCGGTGGCCTCTTGCCTCAGTGTGCCGCGCTGGTGGGAGATATGTGGCCCCATAGATCCGTTTCGCTTCGTCGTACTTTTCCCTAACGACGCGATCGGAATTGAGCTTGGCCAAAATTGCTGGCGGAACGGCAGTATAGATTTCAGTGGTGGTTATAGATTTGTGTCCAAACAATTGTTGGACCAGGAATAACTTATCGAAATAATCTCGACCAAGCTCGGAGGTCAGGATTGAGAACGCCGCTCCATGTCTCAAGCAGTGAGGCGAAAACAGGCGAGGCTGTAGATTCGAGCGTCGAGCCGCTAGGTCCATTTGAGCCCTCACGTTTCGTGGTGATACCGCTCTACCATTCACTGAGAGAAATACAGGCTTGTCTGGATCGCTATGTCGCCAAAAAGGCGAGAACCGGTACTCAGAGCTATTGTGGTAACGGCTAATTCGAGCGAGCACAGGAGTCGAAATCAGCGCAATTCTTTCCTTTATCTGACCGCCATGACCCTTCGAGCCGCGTACGTAAAGAGGGTAATACTTTAGACCATCTGGAAAGTGAGTTGTGGCCGGCAAATCTTGCTTGCGTAGGCGCTGCATTTCTGATATTCGAAGTCCGGTATCGTAGAGAACGTGAGCGAGACACCGTTCACTTTCATTATGATAGCCCGCGAGCAGCTGAATTATGACCTCTGCAGAAATGTACTGAGGTTTACGTTTTTGTGCCGTTGGCGAAATTAGCTTGCCTGTTCTATAGGGCGTCCTCTCAAGAGCACGAACCTTGCCTGACTCTTCAGTTGTTAGCCATTCTAAAAATAGCTTTACCGCAACCTCCCGGTTTCGCAGCGTGCTTCCCTGAATTTGCGCTGCTTTTCGGTTAAGGATCCAATCTTGTAAGTCGCGACGAGTGACCAGGCCCAACGCTGCATCCAACTTTACGCTGTGGTATCGCTCGACTTCAGTAAGCCACGCGAGAAAGTCCTTTAGGCTATTCGCATATTGAGTGACTGTCAGCGGAGAGTATCGTGGTTCTATAGAGATTGCTCTTGCCCATCGGGTAGGCAGCTCCACAATGCGCCCATCGTTAAAGAATGTGTGAATGACTCGTCCGTTGAACCGACCTTCAGTTGTGTATTGTTCAGACCTTTTCAGTGCTATGCGCATATTCCTGTGGGCCAGACGGTCCAAGTAGTTGGCTACCCTACAAATCTGGCAGAATTGTAGGCGTCATGGCCCAAACGTTGCAACCTGAAGATCGTTTTATTTCAAGGAGGGATTCCGCCTCGCGTGAGTTTAAGCGGCTATGGAGGCTGCCAGCGTCTTGAAGATTCGTTTAGCTCGTTCTTCGTCGTCAGTGTCAAAACCTGGTGGAAACCGTCGGGCTTTGATGTACAGAATCTCGGGTGATATCTTCAGCGCTTTCGCGAGCTGTTTGATGAAATGATCTGAGAGAGGGTTTCGGCGACCATTCTCAATCTCAGAGAGGTACTTAAAGGAAATCGGCTTGCCATTCTCTTTCAACAGCATTGAGGCCAGCTGCTTTTGTGTAAGCATTTTCTCCTGGCGTTTCCGTGCGATGTACTGTCCAAAGGTCATAGACAAGGATGAGAACGAAGGGTTCTATATCAACCGATCATTCTCGAATTGTGCCCCAGTGTGTGGTTTCTTGCAAACAATTTCGGAAGGAAATTTACATTAATGCTTAATCTCGCAATTGTCCTTACATTTTCTAACGAGAATGTAAGGACTTAGGCTTATCGCTTGCGGGAAACCCTCGTGTTGATTTTTTTCGTCTTGTTGGGTAGTTCAATTTCATCATCAATTAGAGTCTCAACTGAGAACCTTGCCACTCGGGCATATTTTAACAATACCGGGAGCGGCGGAATTCGTCTGCCTCTTTCAAAGGCCGAAATCTCTGCTTGAGTTAAATACTCCTCGAAGCCCATTAGCTTAATCATTCCATTCTGAGAGACTCCAAAGGCCGTCCTGATAGCTAGTAATTTCTGGGCCAGGTGAACCGGTTTCGGGGCCGAGCGTTTTCCCATCAGGCGTGTCTCCTGATGTTGCTCGACCTGCTTTTACACTTGCGGGTAAGATTAAATAATCTTAGGATTGGCCCATAACAACTAACCGCCGGAAGTTTATTCTTACAATCCTCCCGTGCGGCACCCATCAATCGCGATGTGGGGCCGTTTCCCTCATAGAGATTTCAATCAACTGGGCCGAAGATAGCAAATTCGTGTCACGTGCACCATCGTAGACACAACGGATTAAGAAGGTATGGGAGGTAGCTTAACTCTTATGAGATCTCTGGCCAAAGAGCGTCAAGTCATCGACAACATTACAAATGTTTTCGGCCCGCATTTGACGACGCTACTTCTGGCTGGTTACGGGGATTGTGAAACTAAACATTCATTCGCGATCGAGCTTAAAACGGAACAGGACGGCATCGCGTTGATGCACTGGGTTGAAGTCAGAAGCGATCTTTCCTCTGGTCTACCTAAAGGCAAAGAACCACTTGTTCTTCTAGCTTTGATCGCGAGCCTCATGCGTGGTGGTAAATCTCTTGGGTCAACCCTGTGGGTCCCGGCTATTAGCGTACAGAGAATTTTGGGTTGGGAGGATTCTGCCGAGAACACTGGCATTGTCAATTCGGGGCTGCATAAATACTTCAATCTCTGTTATGTGAGGATAGACGATCTAGGTAACGACGGACTGAGATCTGGTGGTTATTTGATGGGTTTTTACAGACTAATTTCATCTTATGAATCCAGCAAACGCGGTAACAATTCCTTCGATCTCACAACTCTGAAATGCCATCGGCTCGTAATGCGGAAGAATCTCTTGAATGACTTACTTCGTGGCACCCTGTTCGGTATCGACTGGAAGTCAGTGACGTCGCTAAGTGTCTGCAACGTCATGCTGAACGGAATGAAAGATTTTTGATTTAATTACCATCAACGCAACTTGACCAATCGCGACGCTGACCGGGCAATCGGAGATTCCATTTCGGGAGAGGTTTCCATGTCCGGTATAAAATCCTATGCCGTGGGCCGCATTTATTCTTTGTAAGAAACTTGGCTAATGGTGTTTGCCACGGAGGTTGCTGAAGACGGTTAAAAATAACCAGGTAACTGAAAACGCTATCACCGTCGTCACGGCCGTCCAGTATTACAAAGAGCCGCTTCATCTTCTGAAAATCTTGCCTGATGAGCCTTGCCATTGCAGGGGTGATTCCACTACGCGCAAACTTCAACTCAATCGCGATCGCCTTCCCGTCAAACTCAAATTGCTTGCTGGGCAAAGGTGTCGTTTTCGAATAAAGTTGGTTGCTGCCAGAAAATGGGTCCCAGATCTTGGAGTGGTCACTGCATTGAATTCTTACCCGTGCCGGATCAAGGATTGTGATATCAGGTCGAATTCGAAGTTTCCAGTTTTCGTCAAACCAAGGGAGATCATGGTGTACTCGATGACTTGGAAGGTGCTGAATTTGGCTGGGAATCGGTCGTCTCATGCCAGCGAGACAGCGAAGGTGTTGGTCCAACCGGCATCTTAAGTCATATTCGGTGAGGATTGATTCGGGCGCTCGGCAGAATTCGTAGGATAATTTATTTACGCCACGTTCAATCTGTCTTCTTACTGCTATAAGGTCCATTTAGATTTCTCACATATTGGATTACAGCACCGTCATTGTAAGCTAGAGCTATCGCGCTCGATAGTAAATGAAAGCGATCCTTATTGATTTGGCGGGTCATAGCACGTCTCTACCCTTTAGCGCCACTCGTGCAGACCGAGGATCTCGACACAAGGAAAACTCCGTCCTGAAGTGTATATAACCATGGGTGAATCAAAGAAAAGAAGTGAACAACACTTGATTGACGCTGATGGCGAACGATTACTTGGTAGGCGATTGCCGCGGCATTGGGTGCTACGCCCATATCGACCAGACTACGGTCTTGATTTCGCCATAGAGGTTTTTCGAGATCCGTCCAGCGATACGAAGGCACATTCAACATATGAGACTCTCGGAGAACATGTCTTCATTCAGTTAAAGACGGTGAAGGTTACAAAGTCGGCACCTCTTAAGATTTACGGCCGCGGCAATGTTGAGAAGAGTCGTGAATCCTTGAACAAGAAAGACCTTGTGGGCCAGATGGAAACGATTCGCCTCCCAATAGATACAACTGAGCTTAGGACCGTTGAACGCATGGGAGTCGCGGTTCCAGTTCTATTAGTAGTTGCTGATCTAACAGCGGAACTCTGCTACTTCTGCTGTATCAATGATTACATAGACAAGATCCTGATACCACGCTACGACGACTACACTGCGAAGAATACGAGAACCATCCATGTTCCAGTCGCAAACGAGATTGGCGAACCAGGCGGTCTGACAGCTCTGAGATGGTACGCGAAGAGAGCAAAGTTATACGCTGCATTTCAGCGCTTCACCTACCAAGCGACAGAGCTCAACTATGCGTGGGAAAGTTCGGAGTTCCTTCTGATGGCGCGTTATTTTGCATCAAGGATTGTTAATTACGATTTTTGGGAAGACACGGAGATGTGGCCGCTCATTAGCTATTACGGATCGAAGATCCGACATTTTCTCGAGACGGGACAACCAGGCTTGATTCGGTCCGATCCTCTAAGTCCGACGTCCTCCGATACGAATCTGTCTGAAGAGCTCCGCTTGCTCGAGATCCTTGAGCTGTGGCGACTTCTCGCAGCATTGCCACGCAATTACGAAGATGTCTGTCGCGAATGGTTTCTGCCAACTGCCCTAGGCTACCTTGCGTCGTACTGACATGGTTGGCCAAAGTTGCTATCACTACATTCATTACTTACTTAATCGATTCGGCTTGACGCTTTTAATTCTCACGAATATCGTAGTAGCCAATGGAGATCGTCGCCTGCGTCCTTGCACACTCGTACGATTTCCGAATCCAATGGTTCCCGTGGCGGATTGTGATCCTCAGGGCAGTTTCGCGAGCATATGTCTTCGAACAATTCCAATAATTCGAGCGAGCTCGTCTTCACAATAGGCATCCTTGCAATTGGGTCTCTTTATTGGGATTCTAAAAAAGATCCTTCAACCTTCGAATACGAAGGCGTTCGACAAGCTTGGTGGGATGGGCGTTTGGATAAACAGAATGCAACGTCCGTGATGGTTCCAATTCGCTACGGGCGCTTATCATCGGGTAGGTCCAATACTTACACGATGGTGTTTTTCCCAGGACCTGCTCAACTCGGCTCAGCAAAAGTCATCCCTTGCCAAAAACCGGTAACAAGCGGTTCAGATCTTATCGAAGAAGCGAAGTATCTTTGGGCGGCTGAACAGGGGCAATCAATTCCTGACAACACCGTATCAGCCCAATGGGGTGGCGTTGCTCTCCTCGTCAAGGAACAATCTGACTGTCGACGTCATTCCCACGCATTGGAATTAAAAGAGTTCTGGACGCATTTCATTCGGGAGAATTCTCAGAACGCGCGCAACTACGATGAACTGGCTAGAAGCGAAGCCTGTGTTAGCGGTGACGGATTGCTTCAAATATCCTGGCCAACAGCACTCAACGGCTGCGCACTTGAGCTTGATCTACTACTGGCAACTGCCAATCGCCCAACTCTGTCAGGTAATCCTCCGGAGTACCCGGATCCAGCAACAATCGCTGCTGCTTGGCTCCGGGCCGCAAATGACCAAGGATCCATAGAGAACTATCAAGATTATTTCTGGAAAAACAGAGCGAACGGAATTACGACCTTCCACGATGAGGAGATAGAAGCGGCACTGAAGAATTCTCAATGAACGTCGAGATACGATTACCCCCCGTCTTCGGTATCAAACAAATACTGAATGGCAATCCCATTCAGCAGATTCTCAAGCCCTCCGCATTGATCCGCGGTGATCTGGCAAATTTCTCCAGCGACAGTTTAAGGGGAAAACTTATTAGGAATCTTTCCGATGGCAAGGAGATTCTGGTGGTTGAAAAGCCTGTCACGGGTGCCAATGATTTCTTCGGCCTCATAAAAGTAAAATCGACGACAGTTCCAAGCGGAATGGATGTTGTTGATTTCAGCGCCGGAGCGTGGCTTCATCATCCTGAATTACCCCATGGCGGTACGGAATTGAATTATGAAAAATACTTGGTCGATATCAATGATTCATGGCAAGGGACCTTCTCATATTTACCGGAAGACGTCGATCGACAAATAAACGGATTGCGAACGCCTCAAATTGGCGGTGTTCATGCAGTTCATGCACACTGGACTGTAAGCAATGAGCCGGCAACCGTAGTCATGCCCACCGGCACTGGTAAGACCGAAACGATGTTGGCAATTCTGATTTCGGCCCAACTTAAGAGGGTGCTAGTAATCGTTCCAACAGACATACTGAGAACCCAGCTTGCTGGAAAATTCTTGACACTCGGGGTTCTGAAAGATTTCGGCATAGTATCTGATACCGCGCAGTATCCCGTGGTTGGAGTCTTGAAGCATAAACCAAAAGATGTTGCCGAAGTGGATGCCTTTTTCGAAAAGTGTTCAGTAATAGTTACGACCAGTAACGTGGCTGGCCAGTCCTTAGACATTGTTCAAGAACGGATGGCTTTCCATTGCGATGCGCTGTTTGTAGATGAGGCTCATCACATTGCAGCGCCAACTTGGAGTGGCCTGAAAACAAAATTCTTGAAGCGCAAGATTATCCAATTCACGGCCACCCCATTTCGCGAGGATGACAAAGAAGTAGAAGGAAAAATTGTATTTAAGTATCCATTGAGGAAAGCACAGGAGGAAGGATATTTTCGACAGATCAATTACAAGCCTATCACAGTGTTCCAGCCAACCTTGGTAGATGTGAAAATTGCAGAGGCAGCAGTGGCCCAGTTGCAAGAGGATTCAAAGTACAAACACTTGCTTATGGCTCGAGTCGATTCTGTTAAAAGAGCACAAGAGGTGTTCTCGATTTATAAAAAGTATTCTCAGTTCAATCCGGTTCAATTACATACTGGAATCCCTAAAAAAGAACGCGATGAGATTCGCAATAAGATCCTTAGCGGACAGGCGCGAATCATTGTATGCGTCGACATGCTAGGCGAAGGGTTTGATCTTCCGGAATTGAAAGTTGCAGCCTTTCATGACATCAAAAAAAGTCTCGCAGTAACGCTTCAACTTGTAGGTCGGTTTACACGGGCACGGTCGGATCTGGGTTCCCCTACGTTCATTGCGAATGTGGCCGAGGTACGCGTTAGAGAGGAACTGCGGAAGCTTTATCGCCAAGACACGGATTGGAATTTCTTGCTCCCTCAGTTAAGCGATAGCGCTATTGAAGAGCAGATTTCTTTGAAAGAATTTGCTGAGGGCTTCGCGAACTTTCCAACAGACATCCCCCTCAGAAACTTACGTCCGGCAATGAGTACTGTAATTTATAAAACCAAGTGTGAAGACTGGACTCCTGAGAACTTCATAACCGGAATCCCGGGAATTGCTTCCTTTGAGAGGTTGCACTGGGATGTCAATCCCTACAGACATACGTTGATCATCGTAACTGCTCAAAAGGTTCCAATAGACTGGGCGGACATCAAAGACATCTTCAATTGGGACTGGGAGCTTTACGTTCTTTTCTGGAACAAGCACCAGAAACTTCTTTTCGTTCATGGCTCAACGAACAAAGGAGAGTTCAAACAATTAGCAAGATCTGTCGCTGGTGATGACGTTACTTTGGTTAATGAACAGGCCGTTTTCAGATGTTTCTCAGGGGTCAATAGATTGCGATTCCAGAATGTGGGGCTTACGCGACAGTTGGGACGCCTTATTAGATATACAGGCAGTATGGGATCTGATGTAGAGCTGGGCCTGGGTGAGTTGCTGAAAAAGAACACCCGAAAGTCAGTGCTGTTTGGTACCGGATTCGCAAATGGAGGAAAGGTTACGGTTGGTGCCTCGCGGAAGGGAAGAATTTGGTCATTTACCACCGCCAACGTGGCTTCTTTGGTGGAATGGTCCAAGGCCATCGGAGCAAAGGTTTTAGATGAGACAATCGATCCTGACCAGATTCTCAAGGGTACGTTAGAATCTGAGCTTATTTCCGAAAGGCCGAAATTGATGCCTATCGGAATCGACTGGCCGGAAGAAGTCTATAAGGAACTTGAGACTGCATATATGTTTGTTCTGGAAGATGATGACACCACCGCTTCCCGGATATTTGAAACAGATATTGCCCTTGTCAACCCTTCTGAAGATGGAGATCTGCTTTTTCAAATTTCCTCAGAGTCAATTCAGTCGACTATCAAACTTGAGTTGTTCGAAGAGGAAGGACTTAAAGATTATAGGTTTGTAGTCAGTGGTGATAAGGCAGTTCTAGTTAAGTACAAATCCTCAATTGTGCCGCTCGAAGATTTCTTTTCAGGTGATGCTCCAGTGATTTGGTTTGTTGATGGGTCTTCGCTTGAAGGTAACGTCTACACACGACTAAAGACCGTATATCCTCCTTACGATAAGAAAAAGATTCAGGTTTGGGATTGGACCGGAATAGACCTGCGACAAGAATCCCAAGGTACTGCAAAGACGCAAACCTCAATCCAGTTCCGAGTCATTGAAACGCTCAAGAAAGAAAACTATGACGTTGTTTTCGATGATGACGGTAAAGGTGAATCTGCTGATGTCGTGGCCATACGGTTAAATGCCGGTGATAAGAACAAATGGATTGACGTCGAATTCTATCATTGCAAATTCTCCAAAGAAGCACCTGGAGCTCGTATCGAAGATTTGTACGAACTATGTGGCCAAGCTCAGAAGAGCATTCGGTGGATGGAACGACATGAGAAGCAAGTTGAACTATTTAGCCATCTGCTTCGGCGCGAACCCAAACGAAGTAAAAAAAGGCAAGCAAGCAGATTCGAAAAGGGAGATTATGCGGATCTAGTGAAGATCAAGGAGATGAGCGAACTGCTGCCCGTGAAACTGAAAATATCGATCGTCCAGCCAGGATTATCAAAAGCCAAGATCACGCAAAGTCAGCTCGAGTTATTAAGTGTTACCGAGAACCATCTTTTAGAAACCTACGAATTACCTTTTTGTGTGATTGCGAGTGCGTAACCTGGCGGGCCATTTCAGAGAGCTATTTTTTTAGAATGAGTTTTGCCTAACAACACAAACGCTTCGACGAACAAATGCAAATCTGATCAAGCCATCAAGGCAGCGTCAATCAACTTAACGGAATGGGAGGTAGTCATGCTACAAGGATTGGAAGCAACAATCGAT
>Ga0105241_10001013_pt1 | contig 21361 bp, 22 predicted proteins | sample KBSC64metaG_FD_80422 | JGI IMG/M metagenome (GOLD analysis project Ga0105241, IMG submission 80422) | Corn rhizosphere microbial communities from Kellogg Biological Station, Michigan, USA - KBS C6-4 metaG | ecosystem: Host-associated > Plants > Roots > Rhizosphere > Soil | place: Michigan, USA... | reverse complement strand
GAAGATCCGGTTGAGTACAAAATGGATGGCATCAACCAAATTCAGGTGAACGGTGATGTCGGACTGACGTTCGCCAGTGGTCTGCGATCCATCTTGCGTCAAGATCCGAACGTAGTGATGGTGGGGGAGATCCGTGACCGCGAAACCGCTGAGCTGGCGGTGCAGGCGGCACTGACTGGGCACTTGGTGTTTAGTACGCTGCACACCAATTCCGCGGCCGGTATTTTGCCACGTCTACTCGATATGAATATTGAGCCATTTTTGATTGCCAGCACGGTACGTACGGTGATTGGCCAACGTTTAGTGCGCCGTCTCGGCCCCGAAACCGAAACCTACGACTCCGACAAGGTTGAAACTGAAGCAATTATTAAGACGATCGGTGACTTATTGCCCAAAACCAAAGGTGATGTGGCTAAAGTTGCCGAAGATCTTGGTTATGAGAGCTTGCCACTTGCGGCCCAAAACGCTTATACTTTAACTAAGGGCAAAGACGGCCCGGCCGCACCCGGCGGCTATAAGGGACGGATGGGGATTTACGAGGTGTTTAATGTCACCGAGAAAATCCAGGACCTTATCCTCAAGCGCGCGACTTCAGCCGAAATCCAGCGCGCAGCGATCGAGCAGGGGATGATCACCATGCGTCAGGACGGCTACTTCAAGGCTCTGGCTGGCCGTACGACAGTCACTGAGGTCAACCGGGTCGCCAGCGCAGATAGCGCATGATAGTATCAACTAAGTAAGGCAAACATATGTCACCCAGGATCGAAATACTGCTCGAAGAAGTCGTCAAACGCAAGGCCTCAGACCTGCACTTACAGGTTGGTTTGCCGCCTATGCTGCGTGTCGATGGCAGACTTACTCCGGTGCCTGGCTCGGACGTGCTGAGTGATGAGATGGTTGAGAGTCTCGTGTTTGCCATTCTCGACGAAGATCAGAAGCAAATTTTGTTGAAAGACAAAGAATTCGACTTCAGTTTTGCCTTTGGTGAGCTGGGTCGTTTCCGCGTCAATGCTTTTCATGAGCGAGGCAACTTGGCGGCGGCGTTGCGCTTAATCCCCAACGAAATTTTGACGATTGAGCAGCTTGGGTTGCCGCCAATTGTGAACAAGTTTACTGATTACCCGCGTGGCTTGGTGCTGATTACTGGGCCGACTGGCTCGGGTAAGTCGACGACGCTGGCAGCCATGATTCACAAGATCAACCAAGACCGCGCGCAGCACATTATTACCATCGAAGACCCGATTGAGTACACACACCGTTCCAAAAAATCAGTCGTGGTACAGCGTGAAGTACATTACGACACCTATTCATTTAGCGCGGCGCTGCGTTCGGCATTGCGCGAAGACCCCGACGTTGTGCTGATTGGTGAGATGCGCGACCTTGAGACGATTGCGAGCGCCATTACTATCGCTGAAACCGGGCACTTGGTATTTGCGACGCTGCACACCAACTCGGCGGCACAGAGTATCGACCGCATGATCGACGTTTTCCCGCCGCATCAGCAGCCGCAGATTCGCTCGCAGCTGAGTAATATTTTAATGTCCATTGTTTCACAGCGTTTGGTACCGGCAATTGGTGGCGGTCGTATTGCTGCCGCCGAAATCTTAATTGCCACACCAGCAGTGCGCAATATTATTCGTGAAGGCAAGACGCATCAGCTTGAAGCTGTCATCCAAACTGGCGCCGAATTCGGTATGCAGTCGATGGACAAGACGCTAGTGGCCCTCGTACATAATGGCTCGATCAGCTACGAAGAGGCCCGCAACTACGCTGTGGACCTCGATGAATTAGACAGGCTAATGCGAGGATAAAAAGCAGTGCTTAATTTCCGCTACACCGCACGTGACCCCGGCACCGGCCAAATCATCAAGGCCGAAGTGCAGGCCGATAACGAGCAATCTGCTGCAAAGCTCATTAAGCACGAAGGCTTTACGCCGCTGGAGATCAAGCTCGCAGATAGCGCAGCAAGCGGTCGTCGGCGTAAGCACATCCGTATCAAAGACAAGGTGTTGTTTTCTCGCCAGTTGGCCACCTTGATTAACGCCGGTTTACCGCTGGTGCAATCATTGCGGACCGTGGCACAGCAAACTACCAGCAAACCGCTGCGGGTCGTCATTAATGCTATTATCGCTGACGTGGAAGGCGGTAGCACGCTAGCTAACGCCATGGCGAAGTATCCCGCAGCCTTCAATCAGATTTATATTAGCCTTATTTCGGCCGGCGAAACCTCTGGTACCCTCGACAAAGCGCTGGACCGTCTTGCAGTACAACAAGAAAAAGACGCCGACCTGATTAGTAAGATTCGCGGTGCCATGATCTATCCGCTGATCGTTATTATGGTGATGATTGCCGTACTCGGTTTTATGATCGTGAAGGTGCTGCCGCAGGTGAAGGTGCTGTACTCCGGGCTGCCCGGGGCGCACTTGCCGCTGATTACCACCATTCTGCTGTCTATTTCTGGTTTTGTGACTCATTTCTGGTGGGCGATTGTGATTATTTTGGCGCTTCTCGGTGTTTTCACGACACGTTGGGCGCGTACTATCGCCGGTCGCAAGGTGTTTGACGAAGTAAAAATGAGATTGCCACCTTTCGGTGGTTTGTTCATGAAAATGTACATGGCACGGTTTGCGCGCACGGGTACGACCTTGGTTTCAAGTGGCGTACCGCTCATCCAGATGCTCCAAATTACCGGTACGGCAGTCAACAACGTACATATTGAAGGGTCCATCGCGCGGGCCAGCGAGAAGGTGAAGGGCGGTAAATCGCTCTCTGAATCTTTGAAGGGTGATCCGAACTTCCTGGCACTTGTGCCGAATATGATCAGCATTGGTGAGCAGTCTGGATCGCTCGAGCAGATGCTCGGCAAGACAGCTGAGTACTATGAGAAGGAAGTTGACGACCAGGTAAAGTCGATCTCGACGATTATTGAACCAGTGCTTATGGTGATACTTGGTATTGCTGCATTTACTATTGTTGCAGCCGTGCTGCTGCCAATCTACGGCCTAGCCAACCAGTCTTTCACACAGTACTAGATTGCGTCAGTTTACGGAGGTAGTGAACAAAAATATTGATAAATTCGCTTGGCATTTTAAGCATAACCGTGTATCATTTGCTGGTAATCATTAGAACTATAAGTAAGGGAGGGGCATTCCATAATGCTGCAAAAGCTCAAACAACGTAAAAGCCAGTCCGGTTTCACGATCATCGAAGTTTTGATCGTTTTGGCCATTGCTGGTTTGATCATTTTGATCCTCTTCCGGGCTGTGCCTGCTTTGCAACGCAACGCGCACAACACCTCGGCAAAGGATGACGCAGCTGGCCTGCTCGGTGCGGTCAACGAATTCGTTAACAATAACGATGGCTCTGTACCCGCTGCACAAACAGTCTCTGGCACCGCCGGCACGAACGTAGCCTACATCGGTGGTAGTGGAAGCGCTACAAACTGTGGCACCGCCGGCACGAACTGTGCTACTGCGAAAGTTGGTTACTTCGACCCTTCAAAGATTAGCATTGTGACCACCATCCCTGGTACTTTCCCGGCACAGGGCAGTGTGGTGATTGTCGAAGGTGCTACCTGTAGCGGTAGTGCGGCTACAACCACTGGCGCAACGATTCGTAACTATGTGGCGCTTTACACCCTCGAAGGTGGTGCGCAGCAGTGTCAAATCGGTTCGTAGATCTCTAAAAATAAGCGAACAGTCAGGGCGTCGGACTTCAGTGTCCGGCGCCTTTGTCTATGCTAGTATGGAGTCATGGTGATTATCTGGTTGGTGCTTTTGGGGTTGAGTCTAGGAAGTTTTGTGAATGCGCTAGTATGGCGGTTGCATGAGCGGGCCAAGTTAGAAGATACGATCGCTCACCGCAAGAAAGGGAGTGGGGTGCCGACCTCCAAAGAGCGGCAGCGACTCGCTGATTTGTCGATGTGGCATGGCCGATCAATGTGCCCACACTGCCAGCATCCGTTAGCTGCGCGCGATCTCATCCCGGTGTTTAGCTGGCTTTTCCTACGGGGTAAGTGTCGTTATTGCCAGCGACCGATTGACGATACGCCACTTCCCGAGCTAGTTACGCCACTTATCTTTGTCGCTTCATTCCTGTGGTGGCCGATGCCCTTTCATGGCATCGGGCTGCTGACGTTCATATTTTGGTTGATTTTTGTGGTTGGCTTTGTGGCGCTAGCGCTGTACGATTTTCGCTGGATGCTGCTTCCCGATAAGATGGTCTACCCCCTGATCGGGTTGGCAGTGATCGAGCTCATCCTCCAACTGCTGCATTTTCATGCTGGCCTCCATGTATTAGTAGACGCTGGCGCCGGTGTGCTAGTTGTTTCTGGGCTATTTTTCGTCTTATACGTGGCTTCAGGCGGAGAGTGGATTGGTGGTGGTGACGTCAAGCTGGGTATTCTGCTCGGCATTTTGGCCGGTGATGCCCTTCGTGGTGCGTTGTTGCTGTTCATAGCCTCGCTGGCTGGAGTGCTTTTTGCGGTACCGCAAATGACTCGAGGGCAGGCAGGTCGCAAAGCGCACATCCCATTCGGCCCGTTTCTTATCTTCGGGCTGCTCGTTGTGCAGCTATTCGGCTCGGGCGTCATCGATTGGTACGCGCGGTTATTAGCGGGCTAGAGTACGAAGTTTATGCTGCCGATTTGCGATGCTGCTTATGGTATACTACAGCTATGATTGGTGGCAAAGGCCGTCAAAAAGGCTTTACTATTATCGAAGTGCTCATTGTGCTGGTAGTTACCAGCGCGCTTTTTCTAGGTGCTATAGTGTTGATTTCTGGCCGGCAAAACCAAGCAGCATTCGACCAGTCAATCCGTGAAGTACAGTCTGAAATTCAGCAAGTCATCAGCGATGTGGGAAACGGCTACTATCCTAATATGAACAACTTTTCGTGCACGACCAGTGGCACAGGTCCGCTTATTACCACCAGCGGGAGCACGGCGCAGGGTACAAATAGTGGTTGTATTTTTATTGGCAAGGCGCTGCAATTGGCAGTCCAGGGTACAAATCCAGAGCAGTATCGGACCTACCCTTTGGCCGGTCTCCAGAAAGACAGCTCAGGCAACGATGTGGCGACATTCGCTGATGCCCTGCCTACGGTTGTCAGCGCCGATGCGACCAGTCGTGCACTTCAGAATGGGCTTACCGTAAAATCTATGAAGGCGAATGGCGTGGACGTAGGGGCGGTCGCCTTCACGAATTCGCTCGCGCCGGTCGGTGGTGTAACAACGACCAACTCTACATCGCAGCATGTCGACCTAGTTGCCATCGCTGGTAGCGGGCTGCATGTCACGCCAGGGACTGCTGCAACGCAGATTAACACAGCACTCAAGACAGCAACCGTCATGCCTACTACAGTACAAATTTGTTTTGCAAGTGGCTCGACTAACCAGTCTGGCCTGATCACGATTGGTGACACCAATGCGAGCAGCAGTAGTCTTGCAGTAACGCTCGTTATCAAAGGGGGCCTAGTATGTTAGGTCGTTTATGCAGTCGCAAAACCACTCGTCGATCTCAAGCTGGCGACACAATCATTGAAGTGCTCATCGCCATTACTGTGGTGAGCTCAGTTCTAGCTGGCGCGTACGTTACGACTAATCATAGCTTGCGCGACAACCGGGATGCGCAGGAGCGCAGCACGGCGGTTAAATTGGCTGAGTCGCAGCTGGAGTTGCTGCGTAATATGGCCATGACCAACCCTGGAGTTATTCCACCTGCGCCGGTCGTTTCTGGGTCTGGTTTTTGTATCATTGTCGATCCTACTACTCACGCCATTACCGTGCCAACGGTGACGAATACGCCAGCTAATCCCTGTGCGGTGGATAGCACTGGTGTGCACACGACTGCCGAGCCGGTCTACAATTTGGAAACTACCTCGGTGGCGACCGCGGTAAACTCTGCTAGTTACACGACTTTCACTATCACCGTGAAATGGAATAGCGTTTTAGGCGGCACTGACAGTGCATTGATACAGTATCGGGTGGACGTATGAGCGCGCAGTTTTTGGCTAAAAAGCGGGTCAGTCAAAAAGGTTTTACGATCATCGAGCTGATGATCGCTACGTTGGTGTTCTCAGTCATCCTGCTCATTGTAACTGGCGGTATCATTCAGGTGACGCGCACCTACTACAAAGGTGTGACCGAATCGAACACGTTAGCAACGGCGCGGAATATTGTGAATACTATCGGCCAAGCAATTCAATTTGATGGGGGTATTGTGCAACCGACAACCGCTAGCCCCGCCGCCGGCACCACCTACGCCTTTTGTATCGGCAATAATCGTTTTCAGTATTTTCTGGGCACGCAGCTGTCGACATCCGGTGGTACAGGGAAGACCTACCATGCTTTGCTGCAAGATACCTCAAGTGCCTGCGCTGCAGGGGTGCAATCCTCGAGCATCAATGCAAGTGGTCTGACCGGCACGGAACTTGTGAACCCTAAGATGCGCTTGTCGGCATTAAGCGTTACCAACGTCAGTGGCAATCTATATACCATTACGGTGCGTGTTATATACGGCGATGATTCGTTGCTAAGTAATCCAACTGCCGCCAACGCAGCCTGTAAGGGTGTTGTGGCTGGCGAGCAGTTCTGTGCTGTTTCGCAACTGAGCACAACTGTCGTAAAGAGGGTACAATAAAGCTATGCACAAGCATCTCCGTTTGGCTCATTTGGTGAAGCGCACTCCCGGCAATGAACAGGGCATGGTTTCGATCATGGTCACTATGGTGCTGGTCATTGTGATCGGGCTGATTGTCATCGGTTTTGCTCAGATTTCGCGGCGCACACAACGTGTCACGCTCGATCAGCAGTTGAGCACACAAGCATTCTATGCTGCAGAATCAGGGGTGAATGACATCGTTAAGCTTATTAATGCCAATAACGGAACGGTGTATGCTAAGCCGACCTGCGCCCGTCCAAGCGGTGCGGCCGGGACCTATTACGATAATTTGCCAAGCAACACTTTGAGCGGCTCGACCAATATTAGTTACAGCTGCTACATGGTTAACCCCACGCCACCAAGCCTGGTGTATAGCGATGTCGGCACCTCATCCGTCGTAGTGCCGCTCATCAGCGGTACCGGCGACGCTTTCACGCAATTCCAATTTTCTTGGAAAACTAAAACCGCGTCGGCGACGCCGGTGAGCGGCTGTCCAGCTGGCGCTAGTAGTCTGCCAACCACAGCTACTTGGGGGAGTTCAGGCTGTGGCTATGGTGTGCTGCGACTTGACCTCGTGCCGACGGCTGGATCAACTTTGACCGAATCGACATTAGCCTCAACCGATATGACCATTTTTGTGGTGCCGACGGCTGGTGGCAGCACACTCGTGCACTTTGCCCAAGGTTCGAGTAACCCGAATGATATCATCGCTGGCCACTGCGACAACACTGCCTGCACACTGACCATCGATAGTCTCAGCGCTAATCAGTACTACTTGCGCGCTATGTCACTCTATGAGAATGTTGCTTTAACAATAACCGGCTCCATTGCTACAGGCCCAGCTACGTTCTCTGGTGGCCAGACGGTCATCGATGTTACGGGTAAGGCGCAGGATGTGTTGCGCCGTGTCCAGGCTCGTGTCACGCCTAAAGTTGGCGGCACGACCCAGCTGCCAGACTATGCATTGGAGAGTACTAATTCTATCTGTAAGCGTTTCTCGGTTATGCAGGGGTCAGGATTCCAGAATAGCGCCAACAGCGTTACGACAATTACCGACGCTACCGGCAATCCACTGTGTCATTAGCAGAGGAGTAATTACGCGTCGTTGTTCTTGCCGTGAAACCGTTCGTGGACACTTTTGAGGTGCGGATCGGTAACATGGGTATAAATTTGAGTAGTAGCGATGTTGCTGTGGCCGAGCATCGCTTGTACTGAGCGCAAATCAGCGCCATTCATTAGTAGGTCGGTAGCAAAGGAGTGCCGGAGCGTGTGTGGTGAAACGTGTTTGGTAATGCCAGCTAGTAGTGCGTATCGACTAACCAGCCTTTGTACACTGCGAACCGTCAGTCGGTGGTAATTCCCGCTCAGATCAACGCTTTTGCGGCCGCTGTAGCGTACAAAAAGCGGTTTGGTATTATCTTGGCGGTCTGTTAGATAGCGTGTGAGCCATTCAGCCGCCTCTGGGCTTACGAAGATCGGCCGATCTTTCTGACCCTTACCGCGCACCATGAACTCGCGTCGCTTCAAATTAATGTGATCGCGGTCAAGCCCGACGAGTTCAGACACGCGCAGTCCGCTGCTAAAAAGTAGCTCAAGGATGGCGCGGTCACGCAGCCCGGCCAGTTTCGACAGATCAGGCTGGTCAAAAAGTCGCGTAAGCTCTTGTTCATTCAAAAACGTCACCTGCTGCCGCACTGTTTTGGCGAGTTCAATCTTTGCGGGCGCCATTGCCGGAATATCGCGTTTGGCGCAGAATTTTAGAAAGCTCCGTAACGCAATGAGATGGTAATTCTGAGTCGTTTTCTGCAACTCGTCACTCGTGTTTGTTCCCAGCCTATTGAGCCACAACCGCCACTTGCGCACGAGCTCTGGCGTAATCTGAGAAACTTGTAAGTCGTCATCAGCAAAATCCAAGAGGCGGGTCAGGTAATGGTCGTAATTAATAATCGTTTTTTGTGAGCGGTTTTGCTCCACCTCGAGATATTCCAAGAAATCGGTCTTGGCCTTGCGGAATAGCATATGCACATTGTATGCCAAAAGGGGAATTATGGATATGCGCTCTGTAGCCCCAGTTTTTCTGCGTGAGTCCTAGCAGTGTCACTCTCAGGGAGTGTCTACAAGAACTCGCGAGCCGCTCCGTCGCCATTACCTAGTCGCGCGCAGTTCGCGGTACCTCCGTCCGCGCTGTTTGAGCACGGCAGGTAATGGCGACGGAGCGGGGTTGCTGTTGCACATCCAAAAGCTACCGACGAGAGCACCGATCTGTTACAATACCTCTGTCACCTAAAAAGGAATCCGTATGGAACAAACACTCGTTGTCCTGAAGCCCGACGCGCTGCAGCGCGGTATCGTGGGCGATATTATTGCTCGTTTTGAAAAAGTTGGCCTCAAATTGGTCGGCGCCAAAATGCTCCGCGCTTCGGAAGATCTCGCCAACAAACATTATCCAGTTGATCGCACGCCTTTCATTGAAGGCATGGGGAACAAGACGCTCGACAACTACAAAGAGCTGGGTATGGATCCAGTTGCTGAGTTCGGTCATGCTGACGCGCATAAAATTGGTTTGGAACTCCAGAAATGGCTCGTCGAATTCCTGACCTCTGGGCCAGTACTCGCCTTTGTCATCGAAGGTCCGCACGCCGTCGAACTTGTCCGCAAAATTACTGGCTCAACTTTGCCCTCGAAGTCGATGCCCGGCACTATACGTGGCGACTACTCGTTTGATTCGTCAGCGCTCGCCAACGAAGGCAAACGGCCGATCCGTAACCTCATCCACGCCTCGGGTGAAGTTGATGAAGCAAAGTACGAGATCGACCTCTGGTTCAAGCCAGAAGAAATCTTCAGTTACGACACCATTCATCAGCAGCACATGCTGAAGTAATTATTTGGGCGGCCATACCGCCCAACCTTGCCCCCATAGTTCAACGGATAAAATAACTCCGTCCTAAGGAGGAGCTCCACGTTCGAATCGTGGTGGGGGCACCAGTCGAGAGGGTGTATATGTTCGATGAACTGAATGAAGCAGTCGAGGGTTATCGTCTCAAATGGCAGACTGTAGTCGATGGTCGAAGCGATAAGACATTCTTTGCAACGCTTCGACCCACCATTGTAGGTTGGAAAACAACCGATCGTGCCGAGTACGATCGACTTTTTGCACTCTGGCACGACGCTTGTGATTTTATCTCTGAAAATTTTTTGAATGATCGGTACATTGCGAAGCTGTGTCTGCGCGAATCGCTGCACTGGAATATCAAAGTTATCAAGCTCATGCAGCCCAAGCCTGGCAAAAATATTGCCGTCAATTCACTTGATCACATCGATTTTTATAGTCCAGAACGGGTTACGCTGCAGGTGTTGCAAGCCAAGGAACCGCAGCTAAAGTGGACAGATGGTACCGACAAAGCCTGTCCGTCAGTTTCGTTGTGGTTTGACGATATGGAAGCTAAACTGCGCGAGAACACAGTACTCGATGTTGTCGCCGAGGACGCTCGACGTATTTCAGACGAGATTACGGCTCGCAATAGAACGCTTCTATAGCCAGTGCATCTGGTACAATACCTCCATGGGACACAAATATTTCGCCGATCAGTTTGACGACGAAGAAGTGTTATTCGTCTTTCGTAAGCACCCGATGGTGATGCGCAAGGGGCTGATTATAGGTATGTTGGCGGTGCTGGCTGGCGCTATGAGCGGACTGGCTTGGTCATACAAAAACCCGACGCTCGGCGCTTATTTTGTGGGCATGCTGATTGGTGCCGTGGTAGGTGCCGTAATCTTTCTGCCGTTTTGGATCAGCTGGCATTTTAGCGTGTTTATTGTCACCGATCAGCGCCTGATTCAGATAACGCAGAAGGGACTTTTCCACCGAAGTGTGGTTGATATGGGGCTAAATCAGATCCAGATGGTTAACTATCAAGTTGCCGGCCTCATGCAAACCATGCTCGGCTCTGGTACAATAATGATGCAGACTTTTGTGGGTGACCTGATTATTCACGATATTCACCGGCCAGCCACAATCCAGAAAAAGCTGCTTGAGGTACTGCGCCAACGCGGCGTCGATGCAAATCCATATGCAAATAACACCACAGACCAAGAAGAAATCGTCGAAGAAGCCTAAAAAAGGCCAGCGGCAAGTGTTGTCGCGAGTTGCTACGCGCGCCAAGGCGGCCGCAACGGCAGTGAACGCCAAACGGCCACGCCGCAAACTGCCACTCGAACAGTCAATGCAGCAAGCCATTCAGACTTTGCCACGCATCACCAACGAAACCGTTGCCGAACACCGCGAAGAAGTTTTATCGAGCGCGCGTAAATATATTTACCCGCTCAAGCATTCTACGCGCAGGGTAGTGCTTATCTCCGGCTCGTTATTTACGCTTGCCGTCGTTAGCTTTTTCACCTACAGCTTGCTGGCCCTATATCGATTTCAGTCGACCTCGACCTTTATATATGACGTCACACGGGTGATTCCGTTCCCCGTGGCTAAAGCCGGCTCACATTATGTTTCGTATGAGAGCTACTTGTTTGAGCTTCGTCACTATATGCACTATTACAGCACGCAAGAGGCGGTAGACTTTAAAAGCCAGTCGGGCAAGCGACAGTTGGCCGACTTCAAGACACAGGCTTTGCAGGAAGTAGTGAATGACGCCTATGTCAAACAACTAGCCAGCAAACACCATTTGTCGGTTAGTGACTTGGCGGTGAACAACTCAATTATTCAGGTGCGCAATGAAAACCGTCTGGGCAGCAATGAGCAGGTCTTCGCCGAAGTACTCAGTAAGTTCTGGGGTTGGACCGTGGCTGACTTCAAACGTGAACTCAAACAACAACTGCTAGCGCAACAGCTAGTTTCAACGCTCGATACAGGTACGCACGATCGAGCACAAAATGTACTCAAGCAGCTTCAGGCTGGTGCCGATTTTGCTTCGCTAGCCAAGGCGAACTCTGACGATCCAGCGACTGCTCCCAATGGTGGTGACTACGGCGCGCTCATCGACAAAAGCGATAGCAACGTTCCGCCGCAAATTGTGGCAGCGCTGTTCAAATTACAGCCAGGTCAAACCTCGGGGATTATCAATACAGGCAATACGCTCGAAATCGTGAAGCTCAGCAGTTTTGATAACGGAAAGGCGACAGCGTCGCATATCCAGTTCAACTTTACGAGCATCGACACCTATCTCGCGCCGCTCCAAAAGTCAGAAAAGCCGCACTATTTCATTACACACAAAGAACAGAGTAATTAACGTTCGCTCTTGCCATCCTCGGCAATTCTTGCTATTATTTCCTCTGTTAGTTGGGCTCGTAGTGAAGTTGGCCTATCACGTCTCCCTGTCACGGAGAAGATCGCCGGTTCGAATCCGGTCGAGCCCGCCATAAATCGTGCGGTCTAATCACCTCTCTAAAGGAGGTGATTTTTGTTATGATACCTCTATGCTCAAACGTCTTGCACGGCAACGGTCAAAGAAATATCCGGACAGAATCAATCGCAGCAAAGCACCGAGTGGGCAAGAGTATCCTTTTGCTATACTGCCATCATGATTCAAGCAGCGATATTCGACATGGACGGGTTACTAATCGACAGTGAGCCGTTCTGGCGTAAATCCCACATCGAGGTGCTCGGAAATTACGGTTTTATTGTCACCGAGGATGAGGTGCGTGTCGCCGCGGGTAAGCGCACTACCGACCAAGTTGCAGTGTGGCAGGAGCGTTTTGGCTGGGAGGAGCCCTCGAATGAAACGGTTACCGGTGAGATTGTTCAGAATGTCATGCGGCTCGTTCACCTGAATGGCATCGCACTCCCTGGTGTGTATCACATTATTGCATTGCTAAAAGAGCGCGCCATACCGATGGCCGTGGCTTCGTCTTCGGCCAGCGACTTGATCGACGTCGTCTTACAACGTCTTAATGTCCAGAAAGACATGGAATTTGCGCACTCGGCTGTACATGAGCCTCGCGGCAAACCATTCCCGGATGTCTTTCTATCTACTGCGAAACGACTGGGTGTTGCACCCGCAGACTGCGTAGTATTTGAAGATTCTTTGAACGGTATCAAGGCGGCGAAGGCGGCCGGCATGCAGTGTATTGCTGTACCCGAAAAGCCCTATGATCCCGCGAAGTTTCATGAAGCTGACCTGATTGTGGATAGTTTAGAGCAGCTCGATTGGGGCGGTATTAAAAGCTTATGGCAGCCTGAAGGATGATTTCGAGTCGCTTGAGCCCACTGTTATAATCAGATGCGAATAATGTAAGCTAACGTTCTTTACATGCCCACATATAATAATTTGCACTCAGGAGAAGCAGGCGACTCGGTGCGCTTCGACGTAACGACTCACCCAGCTTTTCAGAATCTTAATCGAACAGACCAACATGCTGCGAGGATTGCCCAGGCGGTTATACAATTGTTTGCACGTGAGGGTTGGCTTGATTTGAACACCACGAAACGGATACTTGATTTTGGCGCTGGGTCTGGCGGCCCGACCCTGGCATTGGTGGCGATGGCAGAGAGTAACGGAGGATCTGTTGAAGCGGTTGAACAAGAGCAGACAAGCCGTCTGATTGCTGAAAGAGGGATTGTAGTCGGTGATAGACTGCACACAGGTGATGGCCTTGCGTTCTTAGGTGCTACTGAGCAAGTAGGTCGCTTCAATCTCATTACTGCATTCATGTTGGGCCCTGATCCAGAAGGTCGGCTATCGGGCGAATTGCTTACTGCAGCCCGCCAGGCGCTCGCGCCGGGTGGTCAGCTTCTTATGACTTCAGATATCCAGACCGTACCAGCTTTTCAAGAAGCGTGCCGCCAGCAGTGGATAGGATTTAACGCCACACCGCTCAGCTTTACAGAAGAAGTCGGTTCGCTCCCGCAGGCAGTCCTTGCTTCCTTTTAGACCCATAGTTGTTTGCAACAAGTTTGTGCTGATACAATCTGAATATGCAACTCCAAGTCGGCGTCAAAGTGCTTATCAAGAATAGTAATGGCCAGTATCTGTTGATGCAGCGCAGCCAGCCGCTGCCTGACGGCACTTCTTGGGATATTCCTGGCGGGCGAATCAATCCTGACGAGAGACTCGAAGACGCGCTGTCGCGAGAAGTGCTTGAGGAAACGGGCACAACACTTTCCAGCGTCATGACATTGTTGCAGGCACAGGACATCTTTGTAGAAAAGGCAGGCTTGCACGTCGTGCGACTAACGTACGCTACTATCTCCGAAAAAGAGGTTGCGCTCAGTGATGAACATCAAAATTTTCGGTGGGTGAGTCTCGAAGAAGCCATGGAGCTACCAATAGATCCCTATCTTCGTGATGTACTTGAGACGTTGTAGCCACTCATTGATTCAGTAAACGATGTATTTTTGATCAACTTCCGAATGCTCATACGAACTCGCATCGCCATCCTGTAGAATAAAAGTATGCAAGAAGAAACAAACACACAAAATCAAGGACCAATAAGTGAGACGACCCAGATGTCAAACATGAGTCCGAATGCAGGCATGAAAGTTATTCAGCCGATTTCTTCGAGTGATCAGTTGGAGCAGGCTACTATTCCTGTTCCAACGTCGGTCGCACAGTCCCAGGCTGTGTCCTCTGCTGGTTCTGCCGACTCTGCTCCAACGCAGCCAGTCCAAACAGCGCAGCCGGCTTCAGTTTATCCAACACCCCAAGGCACGCCTCCAATTTCACAGCCGCTGAGTTCGCTTTATCCCACGCCAGGGCAAACGCCACCGCCAAACATTGCATCAGCGGCGGCCAATTCGTCTAATAACAGCGCCATCATAACTGGTGTAGCTATTCTAGGAGGACTCATCGCACTGGTAGCGTCGGGTAGCTTGCTTGCCTGGATTAATTCAACGACCGTTCCTGGGGTAAACGCAGGTGCACGAATCATCGCGCTCTTGATCTCGGGCGGTAGTTTGTTGCTCGGCATCGGCATTATCATGCGGCGTGAGATCGCCCGTGTTATATATGTATTTTTGGCAGGGGTAGCATTGCTCTTTTCGGTCTTTAGTATCTACGGCTATCTGTCTGCGGTGCACAGCGAGCATCGGATCAGTCAAGCGACCGTCACATCGATCGACAAGGTGATTCAGCAAACCGAGGCCAATTCAGGCCTGTCGGCGCTACAGAAGGCGGCTATCGTCCAGCAACTACAAAGGAACGAATCAGCCGCTAAGGCTGATTTCCTGGGTGCAACAGCTACGCGTGCATTTACTTCAGCCCTCGTTGGGGATGTTGTAGTTACCGTTCTGCCACTCATATTTTTGACCAGACCTCGAGTGAAAGCAGTCTTCTCATAGATTTATGAAGCGCGAACAGAAAACAATTTTAGTAATCAGCATCTTAGCTTCATTTGTCGCCTTCTTAGACGGCTCTGTGGTCAACGTAGCGCTTCCGGCGATCAGCAGGGCATTGGGCGGTGGATTTACAACGCAGCAATGGGTAGTCGATGCCTATCTCATTACGCTCGGCGCGCTTATTTTATTGGCTGGGTCGCTTTCAGATGTCTTCGGTCGCAAGCAGATTCTCAAAGTAGGTTTGATTGGTTTTGGCGCAGCATCCTTGCTGTGTGCGGCTGCACCGACCAGCCTGTTCTTGATTGTTGGCCGTGGCTTACAGGGAGCTGCGGGCGCCCTATTGGTGCCCAGTTCGCTAGCACTGATTATTTCATCATTCAGTAGTGCAGAACAGGGCGCCGCAATTGGAAAGTGGACGGCATGGACGGGCATCTCATTTATGATCGGGCCTTTGCTTGGAGGTGTCCTCGTTGATTCGGTCTCTTGGCGATTCATTTTTGCAATTAATGTAATACCAATCGCTGTTTGCTTGTGGCTGCTATCCCATGTGAAGCAAGACGAGCATACTGAACACGGGCGACTTGACGTGGTAGGTGCTATTTTTTGTAGCTCAGGGCTTGGCGCGATTGCTTTCGGCTTTATCGAACAGCCAACGCATAGTTGGCAAAGCCCACTTATCTTGACCGCATTGCTAGGAGGAGCGCTCTTACTGACGATGTTTGGATGGTATGAGAGCCGAACAAAGGCGCCGATGTTGCCACTCAGTCTGTTCCGCGTTGGTAATTTCCGTGTGGGTAACGTAGCCACCGCCGCGATTTATGGAGCGATGGCAGTCGCCGGCTTCCTTATTGTCATCTTTCTGCAGCAGATTGGTGGATACTCGGCCTTTCGTGCTGGCCTGTCGCTCCTGCCGATTAGCGTGATTATGTTTCTTTTGTCGTCACGCTTCGGTGCATTGGCATCATATCATGGCCCACGGCTGTTTATGACTGTCGGTCCGCTGCTGGCTGGCGTCGGTTTTCTCTCAATGCTATCTCTCGGTGCAAAAGTTCACTACTTAACAGAGCTGTTTCCCGGAGTGTGCGTTTTTGGCGTGGGGCTCTCTATGACTGTGGCGCCTCTTACCGCAGCTGTGCTTGGCGATGTTGACCCGCAGCGTGCAGGAGTTGCCTCGGCAGTCAACAACGCCGTATCACGAATCGCAGGACTTATCACCATTGCTATGGCTGGCTTATTTGTAGGTGATAGACTGACAGTCGTGAGTTTTCACCGCGGCTTAGTTGTATTTTCGTTGCTGGTAATGGCTGGTGGCCTCATTTCTGCTGTTGGTATTCGCAACCACGCTCCCCCTCATTAGATCTAGTCGCTACGCCGTACCTTTGGTATAATATGCCAGGCGCGTGGAGCAGTGCCACCTTAGCTCAGTTGGCTAGAGCACCGCTTTCGTAAAGCGGGGGTCCGGGGTTCGAATCCCCGAGGTGGCTCCATTTTCACGGTGAACGCTTCGTTCAAGGCTGATAAAAGGCCAGGCTTCAACCTTATCAGTCCTCGAGACGGATGGTACGGGAGTAATGCGGGTATCGTATAGTGGCTAATATGCAGCCTTCCCAAGGCTGAGCGGAGAGTTCGATTCTCTCTACCCGCACCACCTAGGCATCAGAATTTAGATACATTGGTATGAATATGTTGGGAGCTGGGCAACTTTTGGTGCAGTTATCTACGCCTTAACCAAGTTGCTTCCATTACGGATAACCCAAAAATAGTTTCTAGCTTTCCCGTTATGGCGTGCACCAGATTTGCTACAATTGATCTATGAAAGCAGCGGACATCCATAAGGCGAGCGGAATTATTATCGTCGATCGTAAAGTACTTGTCGAACGTTCAAAGGGTAAAGAATACTTTATTCATCCAGGCGGCAAGATAGAGCCGGGCGAGACCGCCAAACAAGCAGTGGTTCGCGAACTAAAAGAAGAATTTCAAATTGATGTAGCTGAGGAAGACCTAACGCCCTTTGATACAAATACTGCACCAGCGGCCAATAGCCCTGAGGTTTATGTGCACATGGAAGTTTTTCTGGTGAACAAATGGCGCGGCGACATTAAACCAGACAGTGAAGTTGAGGAAGTACGCTGGCTTACCTCAAATATTCCCGAAGGACTCAGGGTAGGTTCCATTATGGAGCATGAAACAATACCCAAACTGAAAGCCGAAGGCCTAATAGACTAGTCTAATCGGCCTCGGATATATACAATACTATTCAGCATGTTGCTTTCCAAGAAATATTTACACGATAAACTTATCCTGCTGCTGGCCAGTATTAATATCTTTCTGGCTTTTCTCTGTATTATCTTGGTGTTGGTGCGCCTGGGTGCTGGGCAGGGCGGCTATATCGTGCAGTATCGCTCAAACCTTGGAGTGAACGCTTTTAAGACCGGTAGTGTCAGTGTCATGTTCAGTTTCATTGGCTTTGCCGCTGTCACAATGTGCGCCAACCTTATTCTCAGCATGCGCGCATATCTTTTACGTCGAGAATTGGCTGTTGCTATTCTGAGCCTCGGTGCGCTACTGCTGACGCTCGCCATTATTGTCAGTAACGCCTTGTTGGCACTGCGGTAGTTTTGAATGTCGCGCGCTGCAAAATCAGTAACGGCGTCCACATCCGAATCGCTTGAAATTCCACCCGAAGGTCACCGCAATCGCAAGTATCGCTTTTTCGAGATCCTACCTGGCGCACTGAGTTGGTTTATCTTGTTTCTCCCGCTGGTGCTGAGCTTCATCAACGTTACTGCCGCCGCCATCTTTATCCTGGCCTACATCTTAGTCTTTTTTGCCCGTTCCATCGCTACTGATATTCGTGCTTTTCTTGGCTACCGCGCTATGAGCGAACAGATGCAACTTGATTGGAATGGGTTACTTGGCGAAATTGACACTGGCGTCGTGGGCGACGGAGACTTCATGCGGCCTAAATGGCACCTCAGTAACCTCGAACGACTAGCTACTACAAAGCCGGTTATCAAGCCACATGAAATTTTACACGCCGTCATCATCGCTACCTATAATGAGAGTCGGGAAGTGCTGGAGCCGACCATTCACTCTGTCTTGAATACTGATTACGACCCCAAAAAGATGATCTTTGTGCTGGCTTACGAAGAACGCGGCGGCCCTGAAATGGAGGAGCGCGTAAAGGCGCTCGTGCGTGAGTATGGCGACAAATTTTACCATGCTATGGCCGTCAAACACCCCGGGAACATTGCCGGCGAAGTGATAGGTAAGGGCGGCAACATCACCCATGCTGGCCGCGCCCTACAAAAATATCTTGAGGCTGAGCAGATTGACCCGCTGCGCGTTATTGTTACTACACTGGACTCGGATAATCGACCGAGTAAGCCGTACTTTGCAGCAGTCAGTTATGTATATTCTGTGGTACCAGATCCGCTCCGTGCTTCCTACCAGCCGCTGGCCATGTATACCAACAATATATGGGACGCACCGGCGCCAATGCGTGTTATCGCCACCGGTAACACGTTCTTTTATGTGGTTCAGACCCAGCGTCCACACTTAGAGCGAAATTTTTCAGCACACGCTCAAAGTATGCGCGCGCTCATCGATATGGATTTTTGGAGTACGCGTACTATCGTCGAAGACGGGCATCAGTTTTGGCGCAGCTACTTCCATTTTGACGGTGATTATCGAGTGTATCCGCTTGCCGTGCCAATCTACCAGGATGCTGTGCTAGCCGAAGGATATGTTAAGACGCTGAAAGCGCAGTTCGTTCAGCTGCGTCGTTGGACATACGGCGCCTCCGATATCGCCTATATTGCCGATCAAGGTTTTATGCGGCCGAATAAAGTACCTCGCGGCGATCTTATCGGCAAATTTTTGCGTACCCTGGAAGGCCATGTTACTTGGGCAACGGGCGCACCGCTCCTACTATATGCGGCTTTTATTCCCGGCTTATTTAATCCGCAGAATTACGCCGCCAATCAGCTGCCAGGTATCATCAGTCGTATTCAAACGTTTGGGCTGATTGGTCTCTCGGCTTCTTTATTTGTAGCCTTAAAGACGCTGCCACCGCGCCCGCCACGCTATAAGCGTCATCGCACATTGCTTATGCTGCTCCAGTGGCTGTACCTGCCCGTGACAACTGTTTGCTACGGAGCCGCCGCTGCGCTGTATTCGCAAACGCGGCTGATGTTCAAAAAGTACCTGACCTTTATCGTCACCGAAAAAGCAGTGAAGAGTTAATAAAGTTTTTTGCTCAAGCCGACAACTTTAGCGACAAGGAAGCAGTATGGTGGCCGAGCGCGGCGGGCAGTCTTGTTACCTTCGGCTGGTTTCTGGATGATAGGCGGCGTATAAGGTTGCTGCCGCAGTATCAAATCGACTCAATACTGCATGCGTCGTTTGGAGAATTTTTTTTCTGGTCAGTAGACCGTCGACGGCTTGCGGTAGGAGTAAGTCGATAACCGTGCGAGTCAACGCTGTAGCGTCGCCGAGCGCGGTGGGTCGATGCTTACAACTCGCGTAGAGATCTAGAAAGAGCTGGTCGCGGCAGAACGGGCGGAGTTCCTTATTGTCTGCCTGATTTGTAACTCGCAGACTTTCGGATAAGTCAGCTTGTTCGCGACTTGTAAAAATAGCTCCACACTCCAAACATTCGCGCCTCCGCCATACGCCGCCGCGACGCTTCTCAGGGCGGGAGTTAGTGACTTTAGTAGTTGAACCGCAGTAGATGCATACCATGACAATATATTGACATACGGCTATTCAGAAAGCCAGTGGAAAACTCTAAAAATGCTGTGGAATACTGCGTGTACCTCTGTGGCGCATCGAAGAACCCTTGGTTATCCTCGAGATAATAGGGAAGTAGACACAGACCAGTTATAAAACCTTGCCTGTACTGCATAGAAAGCATGTCGCAAAACAAAAACGCCTACAGCAATGAATCTGTAGGCGTTTACTTCAAATCACCAATAGCCACGCGGCTACGGCGAATGCGACTGCTCGGTTTAGCTAAGAAGATCAACTCTTCATAAAACAGCTTGAAATCTTCAAGCGTGCCTGCTTTTTTGACACTCACACACGAGTCCCTTAACCCGGCAATTGTAGCACAAGATCATCTTATATTCAATATTATGGCATTATAGTGCTTGTGGTTCTACCGCTGTTACAGCCTTTAGTTTGCGTGGTTCAGGTATCATGGGGCGAGAGGTCTCGATAACAGACAACTGTTGAGATATTGCAAAACGGATATCAACAGAGGTTTATTGAGAGTGACCACCATGGCGTGGTCGTGGTTGCGCTGTGATACAGGTTGCCAACAGAGGCGAAATAGGCTATAGTGAAGGGCGATGTGGTAATGGGCCCTTAGCTCAGTTGGCTAGAGCGCTTCCTTGACGTGGAAGAGGTCAGAGGTTCGAATCCTCTAGGACCCACCAAAGAAAACAACCGTCCGGTAAAATGGACGGTTGTTTTCTTTTCTAACACTACTGTAGGCGCATATCATAAATGGTATAAAATATGCATTTTTGGCGTGTGGAGAAACTGGCACGTTATCCACAGGCAAGCATAAAAATGACAACGCTTTAGTACTAGCCATATCATACCAACATTGCTATAGTTGTATTTGTGATGTGAATTTTTCGGATGTGTTATAATACATATCAAGCAGTGAAGTGGCCTCACCAACCATGGAGCTTCGCGGGCAGCAAGAACGTGCGTTAACGTGCTGGCATGAGTGCTTGGTAAGCAATCCAAGGCAGTTCCAAAAACAGAACCGCTTAGGCAGCGAACCAAGAAGTCCGGTGGAACCACCTAAAGATCGGCAAAATTTGAGACTTTTGCCATCCAAGGGCCCGAGACGCGTTTATCATTTGTTGAGCATATCTGCGAGAATGTTCAACAAACGTGAACGCGTCTTTTTATGTAATAACTAAGGAGTAGCTATGAGCACACCCGACGACCAATCACTGTATGCAATGCGCCACAGTTTTGCGCATATTATGGCTACTGCCGTGACACACTTATGGCCAGAGGCAAAACTGGGTGTTGGCCCCGTGGTCGAAAATGGCTTCTATTATGATATCGACATTTCCGGCTACGCTTTATCTGAAGACGATTTGCCTAAAATTGAGGCTGAAATGCAGAAGGTTATTGCCGCTGACCAGCCCTTTGAGCGTTTTGAAAAGCCGATCGACGAAGCGTTGCAATGGGCTGAAGACGCCGGGCAGCCCTATAAAGTTGAACTGCTTAACGACCTGAAGCGCGCTGGCACGACCGCCGCGAAAGATATCGACGCAACTGACTTAGGTGTGGCTGCTGAAGGTAAGGGAAAAGTTGACGCCGTTTCTTTCTATAAGAATGGCGACTTTACCGACCTGTGCCGCGGGCCGCACGCGGAATCGACTGGCGCAGTCGG